>Ga0209605_1000786_pt1 | contig 38432 bp, 38 predicted proteins | sample AD_UKC035_MetaG_FD_184408 | JGI IMG/M metagenome (GOLD analysis project Ga0209605, IMG submission 184408) | Active sludge microbial communities of municipal wastewater-treating anaerobic digesters from USA - AD_UKC035_MetaG (SPAdes) (version 2) | ecosystem: Engineered > Bioreactor > Anaerobic >...
TCGTGGTGGCCGGCCAGCAGCGCCTGAACGCGGCGCGCACGCGCGTGCGCCTGGCGCGCGCGGCAGACGCGGCCGCCGACGCCGACGGCCCGGCGCCCGCGGCCAGCGCCGCCGCGGCGGCCCCGGCGCCCGCCGCACCGCTGCAGTGGCACCGCGCCGGGTCCGGCGGCAACGCCTGCGCGGCGGCGGCGCGCGGCTGAGGGGCATGCCCATGCCGACGGCGCCCATGAATACTATGAAAACGATAGCTACTGGCGCTTTCTGCATAAGCGCCAGAACCTGTTTTTGCTTAAAACCCAGCGTGCCGAGCAGTGCCCATGCAACTGGCTGAAGTCTCGATCCGCCGCCCGGTGCTGGCCACCGTGCTGTCGCTGCTGATCGTGCTGATCGGCCTGGTCAGCTACAGCCGGCTGGCGGTGCGCGAATACCCCAAGATCGACGAGCCGGTGGTCACCGTCAGCGTGCGCTACGTCGGCGCCTCGGCCGAGGTGATCGAGACCCAGGTCACCAAGCCGCTGGAAGACTCCATCGCCGGCATCGACGCGGTGGACGTGCTGACCTCCATCAGCCGCCCCGAGCAGGCGCAGATCAGCGTGCGCTTCCGGCTCGAAAAGGACGCCGACACCGCCGCCGCCGAGGTGCGCGACCGCGTCTCGCGCGTGCGCAACCGCCTGCCGCAGAGCATCGACGAGCCGGTCATCGCCAAGGTCGAGGCCGACGCCTTCCCGGTCATCTGGCTGGCCTTTTCCAGCGACACCCGCTCGCGCCTGGAGATCAACGACCTGGTCAACCGCATCGTCAAGGCGCGCCTGCAGACGGTGACCGGCGTGGCCGACGTGCGCATCTTCGGCGAGCGCAAGTACGCCATGCGCGTGTGGCCGGACCCGGAGCGCCTGGCCGCCTACCGCCTGACCACGCAGGACGTCGAAGACGCCATCCGCCGCAACAACCTGGAGCTGCCCGCCGGCCGCATCGAATCCAGCCAGCGCGAGTTCTCCGTCACCTCGCAGACCGACCTGGCGCGGCCGGCGCAGTTCGCCGACATCGTGCTGCGCACCGTCAGCGGCTTTCCGGTGCGCCTGCGCGACGTCGCCCGGGTCGAGGAGGGTGCCGCCGACGAGCGCAGCGCCGTGCGCCTGAACGGCCGCTCGGCCATCTCGGCCGGCGTGATCCGCCAGACCACCGCCAACCCGCTGCTGCTGTCGCGCGGCGTGCGCGACATGCTGCCGCGCCTGCAGGACGATCTGCCGCCGGACGTCAAGATCGACATCGCCAACGACAACTCGGTGTTCATCGACCGCGCCGTCAGCAGCGTCTACACCACCATCACCGAAGCCATCGTGCTGGTGGCGCTGGTGATCTTCGTCTTTCTGCGCACGGTGCGCGCCTCCATCATCCCCATCGTCACCATCCCGGTCAGCCTGATCGGCGCCTTCGGGCTGATGTCGCTGGCCGGCTTTTCCATCAACACCCTCACCCTGCTGGCGCTGGTGCTGGCCATCGGCCTGGTGGTGGACGACGCCATCGTCATGCTGGAGAACATCCACCGCCACATCGAAGAAGGCATGGCGCCGTTTGCCGCCGCCATCCACGGCGCGCGCGAAATCGGCTTTGCCATCGTCGCCATGACGCTCACGCTGGCGGCGGTGTACGCGCCGCTGGCCTTCACCCCCGGGCGCACCGGGCGGCTGTTCGTCGAATTCGCGCTGGCGCTGGCCGGCGCGGTGCTGGTGTCGGGCTTCGTGGCGCTCACCCTGTCGCCCATGATGTGCTCCAAGCTGCTGCGCCACAACCCGCGCCCCGGCGTGTTCGACCGCGGCATGGAGCGCGCCCTCATGGGCCTGGCGCGCGCCTACGGTCGCCTGCTGCGGCGCGTGCTTACGCGCGCGCGAGCGCTGGTGCTGCTGGGCATGGCCGGCTGCGCCGCCGCCATCGCCTGGCTCTACCCCAGCATGCGGCAGGAGCTGTCGCCGCTGGAAGACCGCGGCGTGATCCTGGCCAACATCAACGCACCCGACGGCGCCACGCTCGACTACACCGACCGCTACGCGCGCCGGCTGGAAGCCATCGGCCAGCAGTACCCCGAGTTCGACCGCATCTTCGCCAACATCGGCAACCCCAGCGTGTCGCAGGGCAGCGTGGTGTACCGCGCGGTCGACTGGAGCGAGCGCCGGCGCTCCACGCTCGACATCGCGCGCCAGATGCAGCCGCAGTTCAACCAGCTGGCCGGCGTTAACGCCTTTCCCATCACGCCGCCTTCGCTGGGGCAGGGCTTTCGCGAGCGCCCGGTCAACTTCGTGGTGCAGACCTCCGACAGCTACGACAACCTCAACCGCGCCATGCGCGCGCTGATGGACGAGGTGGCCGCCAACCCCGGCTTCATCGCCCCCGACGTCGACCTGCGCCTGTCCAAGCCCGAGCTGCGCATCGAAGTCGACCGCGAACGCGCCGCCGACCTGGGCGTCAGCGTCGACGCGGTGGCGCGCGCCATCGAAACCATGCTGGGCGGGCGCCAGGTCACCCGCTACAAACGCGACGCCGAGCAGTACGACGTCATCGTGCAGACCACCGCCAGCGGCCGCGGCACCCCGGCCGACATCGACCGCATCCAGCTGCGCGCCAGCAAGGGCGGGGTGGACACCATGGTGCCGCTGTCCAGCCTGGTGCAGGTGCGCGAAGGCGTGGCGCCGCGCGAGCTCAACCACTTCGGCCAGCGCCGCTCGGCCACGCTCACCGCCAATCTGGCGCCCGATTACTCGCTCGGCCAGGCGCTGACGTTCCTCGACCAGGCCGCGGCGCGCGTGCTCAAGAGCGGCTACACCACCGACCTGAACGGCATCTCGCGTGAATTCCGCTCCAGCCAGGGCGCGCTGGTGGTGGTGTTCGTGCTGGCGTTGCTGTTCATCTTCCTGGTGCTGGCGGCGCAGTTCGAAAGCTTCGTCGATCCGCTGGTCATCATGTTCTCGGTGCCGCTGTCCATGATCGGCGCGCTGCTGGCGCTCAAATGGAGCGGCGGTTCGCTCAACGTGTATTCGCAGATCGGCCTCATCACCCTGGTCGGCCTGGTCACCAAGCACGGCATCCTGATCGTCGAATTCACCAACCAGCTGCGCCAGCGCGGCTGGGACATGCTCGACGCCCTGGTGCACGCCAGCAGCCAGCGCCTGCGCCCCATCCTCATGACCACCGGCGCCATGGTGCTGGGCGCCGTGCCACTGGCGCTGGCCAGCGGTGCCGGCTCCGAAAGCCGGCGCCAGATCGGCTGGGTCATCGTCGGCGGCATGAGCCTGGGCACCCTGCTCACCCTGTTCGTCGTGCCCACCGTCTACGCCCTGCTGGCGCGCCGCGCCGTGCCCGGCGCCAACACCACCCCGGTCGAAGCGCCACAGGCCGCCCAGCCGGCGCCCACGGGCCACTGAACACCTTGTTTCGCCTGATCCCGAGAGGCACCCCATGACCCGCCCGAGCACCCCCCGCCGCGCCCTGCTGGCCGCCCTGACCCTGTGTGGCGGCGCCGCCTTCGCTGCCGGCAGCCACCATGGCCCGCACGGCGAGCACGCCGCCACCGACAGCGCCATCGGCCAGCCCGGCGTGGCCGCGCGCGCCAGCCGCAGCGTGCGCATCGACATGAACGACCGCATGCGCTTCAGCCCCGAACGCCTTGCCGTGCGCCAGGGCGAAACCGTGCGCCTGGTGGTGCGCAACACCGGCCAGGTGGCGCACGAACTCAGCCTGGGCACCCTGCAGGATTTGCTGGCGCACCGCGACCAGATGGCACGCCAGCCCGGCATGACGCACGCCGAACCGAACCAGATCACGCTGGCCCCCGGCCAGCAGGGGGAAATCGTCTGGCACTTCAGCCGCGCCGGCACCGTGCACTTCGCCTGCCTCATCCCCGGCCACTACGAAGCCGGCATGAGGGGTGAAATCCAGATCCGCAGCAGCGGTCAACACTGAGCGCAAGGACCGCCCCAGTGCGCCTGGATGGGAGGGCGGCGCTTTGAAGTCTGCGCTCGATCACAGCCCGCGAAGCGCCGCGGCATCCACCTCCGTCCCCTCGTCACCCCTGGTTCAACGGGTTCGCCACTGGCCGATGTCGCATCGTCGGTTCACTCGATGTTCTGCACCTGCTCGCGCATCTGCTCGATCAGCACCTTCATGTCGACGCTGATGCGCGTGAGTTCCAGCACGGCCGCCTTCGAACCCAGCGTGTTGGCTTCGCGGTGCAACTCCTGGATCAGGAAGTCGAGCCGCTTGCCGGTTTCGCCGCCCTGGTGCAGCACCGCTTCGATTTCGTCCAGGTGTGCCGCCAGCCGGCCCAGTTCCTCGGCCACGTCGATGCGGATGGCGTAGGCCGTGGCCTCGGCCAGGGCGCGCTCCTGCGCCGCCTCGGCGCCGATCTGACCCTCGCCGCTGGCCAGCGCTTCGCGCCAGCGGTCCAGAAAGCGCTGCTTCTGCGCCTGCACCGCCTGCGGCACCAGCGGTTCGGCGGCGCGTGCCAGCGCGCGCAGTTGGGTGACGCGTTCGCCGATCAGGCGCGCCAGCCGTGCGCCTTCGCGCTCGCGTGCGGCAACGAAGTCGTCCAGCACCCGGCGCGCCAGCGCCCGCAGCGCCTCGGCCGCGGCCTCGTCGCTCAGGCTGTCGGTGCCGCCCGCCAGGCGCAGCACCTCGGCCACCGACAGGCGCGTGGCCTGTGGCAGCCAGTTGCACACCTGGTCCTCCAGCGTGGCCAGTCGCTGCAGCAGGCGTGGCGACGGCTCGGCCAGCGCGTCATCGGCCTGGCCCTGCAGCCAGGCGCGCAACTCCACCTTGCCGCGCCGCAGGCGCTGGCCCAGCAGCTCGCGCAGCGCCGGTTCGTGCGGACGCAGTTCGTCGGCCAGCCGAAAGCTCAGGTCCAGAAAGCGGCTGTTGACGGAGCGCAACTCCATGCCTACGCCGCCCCGTGCATTCTTGGCGCCGGAGCCGCCCTCGGCGTCGCCGGCGAGGGCTTGCTGACCGCTGGCGTAACCGGTCATACTGTAAACTGACATATTACTTTTCCGGGTACAGGGTGGTCTTGGCGACGGGTCCCAGCGGGATCGGTGCGCGACCCAGTGGCCCGGGCCGATCGACGCCGCAAATTATGTCAAAGGCCAAGCCCGCGCCCCTGCCGCCCGATACCGAGATCGGCGGCTACCGCGTGCTGCGCAGGATCTCGGCCGGCGGCTTCGGTGTGGTGTACCTGGCGGTCGACCGTGAAGGCCAGCAGGTGGCCATCAAGGAATACCTGCCCTCGGCATTGACATTGCGTGAACCGGGCGAACTGGTGCCCCAAGTGGCGCCCGAAAAGCTGTCCCTGTACCGGCTGGGTCTCAAGAGCTTTTTCGAGGAAGGCCGGTCGCTGGCGCAGATCTCCCACCCGTCGGTGGTGAGCGTGCTGAACTTCTTCCGCCAGAACGAGACCGTCTACATGGTGATGAATTACCTGGAGGGCGCGACCCTGCAGGATTTCATCGTCACTGCGCGCGAGTTGAAGAAGCAGAAGGTGTTCCGCGAGTCCACCATCCGGTCGCTGTTCGACGAGATCCTGCGCGGTCTGCGCATCGTTCATCAGCACAAGATGCTGCACCTGGATCTGAAGCCGGCCAACATCTTCATCACCGACGACAACAAGGCGGTGATGATCGACTTTGGCGCTGCGCGCGAGGTGCTGAACAAGGAAGGCAACTTCACTCGTCCCATGTACACGCCAGGCTTTGCCGCACCCGAGATGTACCGGCGCGACTCCACCATGGGACCGTGGACCGACGTGTACGCCATCGGTGCCTGCATCTATTCGTGCATGCACGGCTATCCGCCCAACGACGCGCCGCAGCGACTTGAAAAGGACCGTCTGTCGCTGTCGCTGACGCGCATGCGCGGTGTCTACTCGGACAACCTGATCGAGGTGGTCGAATGGTGCATGTCGCTCGACCCGCTGTCGCGCCCGCAATCGGTATTTGCGCTGCAGAAGGAACTGTCGCGCGAAGGTGAGCGCCAGTACACCCGCCTGTCGGTCGGCGAGCGCGTGCGCCTGCAGTTCGACAACATGATGAACGACACCAAGCAGAGTCTGAAGCGGGTCACGCGCTTCGGTGCGCGTCCGAAGTAAGTTCTTCTGCCATGAAATTTTCGGTCTTCCAGCTCAGCCGCCGCGGCGGGCGTGAGAAAAACGAGGATCGCATGGGTTACAGCTACACGCGCGATGCGGGGTTGTTTGCACTGGCCGACGGCATGGGCGGACACCCCGAGGGTGAAGTGGCGGCCCAGATTGCCTTGCAGACGATGTCGGCGCTGTTTCAGCGCGAGGCGCGGCCGAGCCTCGCGGTGCCGACCAGCTTTCTGGCGTCCAGTCTGATGGGCGCGCACCACCAGATCATTCGCTATGCCAGCGAGCGCGGTCTGCTGGATACCCCGCGTACCACCCTGGTGGCTGCCCTGGTGCAGGAAGGGGAGCTGCACTGGATGCACTGCGGCGACTCGCGACTGTACGTGGTGCGCGACGGCCAGTTGCTGGTGCGCACCCGCGACCATTCGTACAGCGAGGCGCAGGCCGGTGCCGGCATGACATCCGAAGCCATCAACCGCAACGTGCTGTTCACCTGCCTGGGCTCGACCGTACGGCCGATGTTCGACATCGCTGGCCCGCTGCGCCTGATGCAGGGCGACCGCGTGCTGCTGTGCTCCGATGGTCTGTGGGGCAGCCTGGACGATGACCTGATCGTGCGCACCCTGGGCGCGCTGCCGGTGGCCAAGGCCGTGCCGGCGTTGGTTGATGTGGCCTTGCAGAACGCGGGCGAACACTCGGACAACGTCACGGTGCTGGCGTTCGAGTGGGAAAGCCCGCCCGAATCGGCGTTCGAGCACAGCGGCTTCACCGAAACCCAGGTGCTGAGCGACGAGGTGTTCGCCTCCACCATCCAGGCCGGGGCCTACGATCCGCTGCTGGACGACCTGGACGACGAGGCCATCGAGCGCTCCATCGCCGAGATCAATGCCGCCATCCAGCGCACGGCCATGAACCGCCGCTGAGCGGGTGCGGGCCGCGGCGTGGCATGCTGCGCGCCTGGCCGACTTTCTTCGACACCATGAATGCCTCCGTTTCGTCCCCCGCGCGCACCGACCGTGCGCCCGACCAGTTGCGCCCGGTGCGCATCACCCGCCACTACACCCGCTACGCCGAAGGTTCGGTGCTGATCGAATTTGGTCACACCCAGGTGCTGTGCACCGCCTCGGTGGAAGAAAAGGTGCCGCCGCACAAGCGCGGCAGCGGTGAGGGCTGGGTCACGGCCGAATACGGCATGCTGCCGCGCGCCACCCACACGCGGGGCGACCGCGAAGCGGCGCGCGGCAAGCAAAGCGGGCGCACGCAGGAGATCCAGCGTCTGATCGGGCGCAGCCTGCGCGCCGTGTTCGACCTCACCAAGCTGGGCGAGCGCAGCATCCTGCTGGACTGCGACGTGTTGCAGGCCGACGGCGGCACGCGCACCGCGGCCATCACCGGCGCGTTCGTGGCGGCGCAGGACGCGGTGAGCGGCCTGCTGGCGCGCGGGCTGATCGCCGAGTCGCCGATCCTGCACCCGGTGGCGGCGATCTCGGTAGGCATCGTCGGCGGCGTGCCGATGCTCGATCTCGACTACGCCCAGGACTCATCCTGCGACACCGACATGAACGTGGTCATGACCGGCGCCGGCCACTACGTCGAGGTGCAGGGCACGGCCGAGGGCGCGGCGTTTTCGCGCGCCGAGATGGACCAGCTCCTGCGGCTGGCCGAAAAGGGCATTGGCGAGCTGATCGAGATGCAACGCCGTTCGCTATTGAATTGATAGCTTGTGGCGCTTGCTGGACAAGCGCCAGAGGGTGATTTGAATGAGAATCGTGCTGGCCTCCAACAACCCGGGCAAGCTGGCCGAGCTGCAAGCCATGCTGGCCCCGCTGGGCATGGACCTGGTGCGCCAGGCTGAACTGGGCATCGGCGAGGCGGCCGAGCCCTTCCGCACCTTCGTGGAAAACGCGCTCGCCAAGGCGCGCCACGCCGCCGCGGCCAGCGGTCTGCCGGCGCTGGCCGACGACGCCGGCCTGTGCGTCGACGCCTTCGGCGGCCTGCCGGGCGTGGACACGGCGTACTACGGCACCCAGTTCGGCTACGCCAAAGGCGACGCCGGCAACGTGTGCGCGTTGCTGGAGCAGATGCAGGGCATCGACAATCGCCGCGCCGCCATGGTCAGCACCCTGGTGGCGCTGCGCCGCGCCGACGACCCCGAGCCGCTGATCGCCGTCGGACGCGTGGTGGGCGAGATCGCGCGCGCGCCGCGCGGCAGCGGGGGCTTCGGCTTCGATCCGGTGATGTTCATCCCCGAGCACGGCCAGACCTTTGCCGAGATGCCGACCGACACGAAGAACGCCCTCAGCCACCGTGGTCGCGCCGTGGCGGCGATGGTGGCCTTGATGCGCGAGCGCTGGCTGTGAACAACGACGTCCGGCACTACCTGCGCCCCGGCACCCTGCAGCTGCCGGCGCTGCCGCCGCTGTCGCTTTATCTGCACCTGCCCTGGTGCCTGAAGAAGTGCCCGTACTGCGACTTCAACTCGCACGAGCGGCGCACCGGTGTCGACGCGCGGGCCCAGCAGGGGCGCTACGTCGACGCGCTGCTGGCCGACCTGGAGGCCAGCCTGCCGCTGGTGTGGGGGCGGCCGGTCTACAGCGTGTTCATCGGCGGCGGCACGCCCAGCCTGTTCGAGCCGGACGACATCGACCGTCTGATCGCCGGCGTGCGCGCGCGCCTGCCGCTGGAGCCGATGTGCGAGATCACGCTGGAAGCCAACCCCGGCACCTTCGAGCGCGAGCGTTTCGCGGCGTTTCGGGCGGCCGGCGTGACGCGCCTGTCGGTCGGGGTGCAGAGCTTTCATGACCGGCACCTGAAGGCGCTGGGCCGGGTGCACGACGGCGCCCAGGCGCGCGCCGCGCTGCAGGAAGCGGCGCGCGCTTTCGACACCTTCAACCTCGACCTGATGTATGCGCTGCCCGGCCAGACCCTGGCCGAGCTGGAGCAGGACCTGCGCACGGCGCTCGACTTTGCGCCGCCGCACCTGTCGATCTATCACCTGACCATCGAGCCCAACACCGTGTTCGCCAAGTTCCCGCCGCGCCTGCCGGACGAGGACACGGCCTGGGACATGCTCGACCGCATCACCGCGCTGACCGCCGACGCCGGCCTGGCGCGCTACGAAGTGTCGGCCTACGCGCGCCCCGGCCACCGCTGCGTGCACAACCTCAACTACTGGGAATTCGGCGACTACCTGGGGCTGGGCGCCGGTGCGCACGGCAAGCTGAGCTTTCCGCACCGCATCGTGCGTCAGGTGCGGCACCGCCAGCCCGAGCGCTACATGGAGCAGGCGCTGGCCGGCGACGCCGTGGCGCAGGCGCACGAAGTGGCGCGTGCCGAGCTGCCGCTGGAATTCATGCTGAACGCGCTGCGCCTGAAGGACGGCTTCAGCCTGACCGACTACACCGAGCGCACCGGCATGCCGCCCAGCAGCATCGCCAGCGCGCTGCAGCAGGCCGAGCAGTCCGGCTGGCTGCAGCGCGAGGGGGCCTGGATCCGGCCGACGGCGCGCGGTTTCGACTTTCTGAGCGATCTGCAGCAGCTGTTTCTGCCCGAAGGCTGAGCCTGGCGGCGCGCCGTCAGATCTGGCTGAGCAGGTCGGGTGCCGGAAAGCCGGTGGCGTGGACCAGGGCTCCAAGCAGGGCCCGCCAGTCGGTGCCGACCTCGATCAGCGCCATCTGCGCCGCCCCCATGAAACCGCTGGCCACGCTGTGCTGCAGAAAGCTCAGCATGGCGTCGTAGTAGCCGTCCTGGTTGAGCAGGCCCACCGGCTTGTCGTGGTAGCCGAGCTGGCGCCAGGTCCAGGTCTCGAAGAACTCTTCGAAGGTGCCGATGCCGCCCGGCAGCGCCAGAAAGGCGTCGGCCCGTTCGGCCATCTGGCGCTTGCGCTCGTGCATGGTTTCCACCACATGCAGCTCGTGGCAGCCGCGGTGCGCGTGCTCGCGCTCCACCAGCACGCGCGGGATGATGCCGACCACGCGCCCGCCCGCCGCCAGCGTGGCGTCGGCCACCACGCCCATCAGGCCGGCGCGGCCGCCGCCGTACACCAGCTGGCCGCCGTGGCGACCGATCCAGTGGCCGACCTGGGCGGCGACGTCGGCAAACGCCTGCGCCTCGCCCGGGCGCGAGCCACAGTAGACACAGATGGAAAAAGCAGGTTCAGAAGCAGCAGCAGCGGTCATGAGGAGAACAGGTGGGTGTACAGCGCGGCGAGCCAGATACCCGCCCCCAGCAGCAGGCTCAGCAGCACGGCGGCCGAACCCATGTCCTTGGCGCGTTTGGACAAAGCATGCCATTCGGGGCCGATGCGGTCGATGGCCGACTCGATGCCGGAGTTGAGCAGCTCGACCATCAGCACCAGCAGCAGCGAGCCGACCAGCAGCGCCACCTCGACCCAGGTGCGGCCAAGCCACAGCGCCGCCGGCAGCAGCACCAGGGCCAGCAGGGCTTCCTGGCGGAAGGCGGGTTCGCCCCAGCCGGCCCGGAGCCCGGCCAGCGAATGGCCTGTGGCGTGCCACAGCCGCGCCAGCCCGGTGCGCCGCTGGTGCGCATGGGCGGGCGCTTGCTCGCGAGGGCGATCGGTGGGCGGCATGGCGTCGGGGAGCGCGGCGGCACGGATCACTGGCGACGCCTGGCGGCATCGGGCTGCACGTCGATCAGGCGCGTGCCGGCCCAGGCGTCGTGCCAGAACTGCTGTTCGCGCTGAAACCGGCTCAGCAGGGCCCAGACGGCGATCCAGCCGAACATCAGCACGGTGACCTCACTGCCCGACAGGCGAAACGGCGCCATGGCCGCCAGCGGCGGCAGAAACCACAGCCAGGCCAGCAGGTAGCGCAGCAGCGCGCGCGGCCAGCGCAGCGGCAGGCCGTGCCGGTCGACCACGCGGATGTGCCAGGTTTTCATGGGCAGGGTCTGGCCCTTCACCCAAAAGTACACGAAATACAAGGCCAGCACCACGAACAGCAGCGCCTGCAGCGCGTGGCGGTTGTCCAGCGCATGGCGCGTGTTGGTGGCAATACCGAACACCAGGCCCGGCAGCACCACCACGCCGAACATCAGCGTGCCTTCGTACAGCCAGCAGGCCATGCGGCGGCGCAGCGAGGGGGCGCGCAGCGGCGAGCCTGCGACGGCAATGGGCGTGGATGGGGTGGCGGCGGAGGAGTTCATGCAACAAGCGGGGCGCGGGCGCCCGGGTCCGACACGCCCCGGAGCAAAGCCACCGGCCGCTCAGCGCGATTCGGTGTTGGGCGCGGCCGGCCTGGGGCGCTGGGGCAGCAGTGTATTGCGGTTGACCCGGGCCGGCACCGGCGCACTGGCGGGGGCTTCAGGCAGCACCACGGGCACCGGCGGGCGCGCCGGGCGCACCAGCCGTTCGGCCGGCACGGGCCGCAGCGCCGGCGCCGCGCCTGCCGGAGGCTTGGGCCGCTCGCGCGCCAGGCGGGCGCGTTCTTCTTCGGGCAGCGCCTGGTATTCCTCCCATTTGGCGCGCCGTTCGTCGGTGGGCACCTTGCGCACCTCGCCGAAATTGAGCCGAGCCTGGGTGCGCTGGGCCGGTGTGAGGTTGGCCCATTCGGTCATGCGGCCCTGCAGGGTTGCGCGCTCCTGCGGCGTCATGCGACTGAAGTTCTGGGTCAGGGCGATCCACTTGCGCTGCTGGTCGGAACCCAGCGACGCCCAGTCACGCTCCAGCGGCGCCAGCGCGGTGCGCTGGGCCGTGCTCAGGCTGCGCCACTCGATCTGGCCACCGACGGCGGCCGCTGAGCCCGGCTTGGCCACCTCCTGGGCATGCGCCGGCCACAGCGTCAACGCCGTCAGGGCAAGCAACAGAACCGGCAGGAAATGGCGCATCAGGGGCAATGCCAGCGGCCCATGGGTCTGAATCACTGGCTGAGGGTGGAAGAGGTGCGGCCGAGATCGGACTTGATGAATTGGAGGAAACCCGGATCGGCGTAAGCCTCCGGCGGCAGATCGTCGGTCAGCAGGGCGGCGTCGAGCTCGGCCACCTCGGTGGCGCGGTCGTTGTCCTGCACCACATCGATGGCGACCAGGCCGGCCACCAGCACCAGCATCAAGGCGGCGGACGCCAGGCGGCCCCAGAAGCCGGCGCCGTTGTCGCCCGCGCCGAGCGTCAGGGTTGCGCCCTGACGCACCGCTGCCCAGCTGGGGCGCGCGACCCGCTGTGTCACCGGCTGGCGGCGCTGGGCCAGCGCGCGCTCGCGCGCCGCCCGCAGACGTTCGCGCACGTCGTGCGGCAGCTCATGGGTGCCGGCCGACAGGCGCGCGCCCACGCGCAGGCCGAAGCGGCTGCGCAGCGATTCCGTGTGGTGTTGACTGAAATTCGTGTTCATGGCTGGATACCCTTGGCTCTCAAGGCCTTCGCCAGCGCCTGGACTGCGCGCGAGCAGTGCGTCTTGACACTGCCTTCGGAACACCCCATGACCGCTGCCGTTTCGGCAACATCCATTTCCTCCCAGTAACGCAACAGAAATGCCTCGCGTTGACGGTTGGGCAGGGCCTGGATTTGTAACTCGATTTCGTGCAGCACCTGCGCGCGCCGGGTGGCGTCTTCGGCGCTTTCGATCTGCGTGCTGTCGCTGGCGCCGGCGAAGATCTCCAGCAGGTCGAATTCTCCGTCGCCATCTTCGGCGTCGAAGTCGCTCATGTTGGAAAACAGCGCGTTACGGGTCTTCTGGCGACGAAACCAGTCCAGCGTGCTGTTGGACAGGATGCGCTGGAACAGCAGCGGCAGCTCGGCGGCCGGCTTGTCGCCGTAGTGCTCGGCCAGCTTCATCATGCTGTCCTGCACGATGTCCAGCGCCGCGTCGTCGTCGCGCACGTGGTAGACCGTGCGCTTGAACGCCCGCTTCTCGACGTTGCGCAGAAAGTCGGAGAGTTCCTGATCGGTGGCCAAGGAAATGTGCGGCGGGCGAGACGGTGAACGGGCGCCTCGCCGCGAGGTGCAAGGGGCGGGCAAGGGCAGTGCGCGCGAGATTATGGCACCGGGGGCGAACACGATTTTTGGGAGTCGGCGCAGCATGCCATGTTGCAGTGCGATAATGCGTGTTGCAGTCATCAGAGCAAACGGGTCAGCGCCGGCGGCAGAAGTGAGGCCGCCCATGGTGTCTGGCCTCAAGTCCTGAAGCGGCCTCACAAGGGCTGGCAAGGGGCACCCAAGGTTTTTCGTCAGAGAAATTCTCGAAAGGTTGAACGACATGGAAATCAGCAAAGCCGAACTGAAGTCGGCCGCCGTCGCGGCGTCCGCCGACACTTCCCAGGCCCCGCAGGAGCTGCGCGGCGCCGAAATCCTCATCAAGGCCCTGCAGGCCGAAGGCGTCAAATACGTCTGGGGTTACCCCGGCGGCGCCGTGCTGCACATCTACGACGCCTTCTACAAGCAGGACACCATCCAGCATGTGCTGGTGCGTCACGAGCAGGCGGCGGTGCACGCGGCCGACGGCTACGCGCGTGCCACCGGCGACGTCGGCGTGGCCCTGGTCACCTCCGGCCCCGGCGTGACCAATGCCGTCACCGGCATCGCCACCGCCTACATGGACTCGATCCCGATGGTGATCATCACCGGCCAGGTGCCGACGGCCGCCATCGGCCAGGACGCCTTCCAGGAATGCGACACCGTGGGCATCACGCGCCCCATCGTCAAGCACAACTTCCTGGTCAAGGACGTGCGCGACATGGCCGAGGTGATGAAGAAGGCCTTTCACATCGCGCGCTCCGGCCGGCCCGGCCCGGTGGTGGTGGACATCCCCAAGGACGTGTCGTTCGAGAAGACGGCCTACAAGGGCTATCCGCAGAGCGTTGAGATGCGCTCGTACAACCCGGTCAGGAAGGGCCACGGCGGTCAGATCCGCAAGGCGCTGCAACTGCTGCTGGCGGCCAGGCGGCCCTACATCTACACCGGCGGCGGCGTGCTGCTGGCCGACGCCTGCGCCGAGCTGCGCACGCTGGTCGATCTGCTCAATTGCCCGGTGACCCACACGCTGATGGGGCTGGGCGCGTTCCCGGCGTCGGACCGGCGCTTTCTGGGCATGCTGGGCATGCACGGCACCTGGGAAGCCAACAACGCCATGCAGCACTGCGACGTGCTGCTTGCCGTGGGCGCGCGCTTCGACGACCGCGTGATCGGCAACCCCAAGCATTTCGCGCAGAACGAGCGCAAGATCATCCACATCGACATCGACCCGTCGTCGATCTCCAAGCGCGTCAAGGTCGACGTGCCCATCGTCGGCGACGTCAAGGACGTGCTGACCGAGATGATCGGCATGATCCGCGAGGCCGGTGCGCGCCCCGATGAGGCCGCGCTGGCCGACTGGTGGAAGACGGTCGAGGGCTGGCGCGCGCGCGACTGCATGAAGTACGACCGCGCCAACACCGACGTCATCAAGCCGCAGAAGGTGATCGAAACCCTGTGGGAAATGACCCGCGGCGCGGACGCCTACATCACCTCCGACGTCGGCCAGCACCAGATGTGGGCGGCGCAGTACTACCGCTTCGACGAGCCGCGCCGCTGGATCAACTCGGGCGGCCTCGGCACCATGGGCGTGGGCATTCCCTACGCCATGGGCATCAAGCTGGCCCGGCCCGACAGCGAGGTGTACTGCGTGACCGGCGAAGGCTCGGTGCAGATGTGCATCCAGGAGCTGTCCACCTGCCTGCAGTACAACACGCCGATCAAGATCATCTCGCTCAACAACCGCTACCTGGGCATGGTGCGTCAGTGGCAGGAATTGCAGTACGCCGGCCGCTACAGCCACAGCTACATGGACGCGCTGCCGAACTTCGTCAAGCTGGCCGAAGCCTATGGCCACGTCGGCATGCTGATCGAGCGGCCGCAGGACGTCGAGCCCGCGCTGCGCGAGGCGCGCAAGCTCAAGGACCGCACGGTGTTCATGGACTTCCGCACCGATCCGACCGAGAACGTGTTCCCGATGGTGGAGCCCGGCAAGGGCATCACCGAAATGCTGCTGGGCTCGGAAGAGTTGTAAGAAAAACGGCTCTGGCGCAGACTGGATCAGCGCCAGCAGCTATCGTATTAATAGCAAGACGAATCTATTGTCCGCCAAGCCCGCGCATTACCGTGCGCGGGGGAGGGCGGCGAAAAGAGGAATCGACCCATGAAACACATCATTGCCGTACTGATCGAGAACGAAGCGGGCGCCCTGTCCCGTGTGGTGGGCCTGTTTTCGGCCCGGGGCTACAACATCGAGTCGCTCATCGTGGCGCCCACCGAAGACCCCAGCCTGTCGCGCATGACCATCCAGACGCGCGGCTCCGACGAGGTGATCGAGCAGATCACCAAGCATCTCAATCGCCTGATCGAAGTGGTCAAGGTGGTCGACCTGACCGAGGGCAGCTACATCGAGCGCGAGCACATGATGGTCAAGGTGCGCGCCGTCGGCAAGGAGCGCGAGGAAATCAAGCGCATGGCCGACATCTTCCGCGGCCGCATCATCGACGTCACCGACAAGAGCTACACCATCGAGCTCACCGGCGACCAGGGCAAGCACGACGCCTTCCTGAACGCGATCGACAAATCCGCCATCCTGGAGACCGTGCGCACCGGCGCCAGCGGCATCGGGCGTGGCGAACGACTGCTGAAGGTTTGAGGCCACAGCGCCCGCCCATCCTGCGCAAGCAGCTCTTTATTCCATAGCAAGCAAAGCATCAGAAGGAGAAACCCGTGAAAGTTTTCTACGACAAAGACTGTGACCTGAGCCTGATCAAGGGCAAGACCGTGGCCATCATCGGCTATGGCTCGCAGGGCCACGCCCACGCCCAGAACCTGAACGACAGCGGTGTCAAGGTGGTGGTCGGCCTGCGCAAGGGCGGCGCCAGCTGGGCCAAGGTCGAAAAGGCCGGCCTGAAGGTGATGGAGGTCAACGACGCCGTCAAGGCCGCCGACGTGGTGATGATCCTGCTGCCCGACGAGCAGATCGCCGAGGTGTACAGGAACAACGTCGAGCCCAACATCAAGTCCGGCGCCTCGCTGGCCTTTGCCCACGGCTTCAACGTGCACTACAACCAGGTGGTGCCGCGCGCCGACCTGGACGTGTGGATGGTGGCGCCCAAGGCCCCCGGCCACACCGTGCGCAACACCTACACCCAGGGCGGCGGCGTGCCGCACCTGGTGGCGGTGCACCAGGACAAGAGCGGCAAGGCGCGCGATCTGGCGCTGTCCTACGCCATGGCCAACGGCGGCGGCAAGGCCGGCATCATCGAGACCAACTTCAAGGAAGAGACCGAGACCGACCTGTTCGGCGAACAGGCCGTGCTGTGCGGCGGCACCGTCGAGCTGATCAAGATGGGCTACGAGACCCTGGTCGAGGCCGGCTACGCGCCCGAAATGGCCTACTTCGAGTGCCTGCACGAGCTCAAGCTGATCGTCGATCTGATCTATGAAGGCGGCATCGCCAACATGAACTACTCGATCAGCAACAACGCTGAATATGGCGAGTACGTGACCGGCCCCAAGGTCGTCAACGAAAGCTCGCGCCAGGCCATGCGCGAGGCGCTGCGCAACATCCAGAACGGCGACTACGCCAAGCAGTTCATCCTGGAAGGCCGCACCGCCTATCCCAGCATGACCGCGCGCCGCCGCAACATGTCCGAGCACAGCATCGAGGTGGTGGGCGCCAAGCTGCGCGCCATGATGCCGTGGATCGCCAAGAACAAGCTGGTCGATCAGACGCGCAACTGATCCTGACCACGGCGGTGGGCCGCTGGCGCGCTGCCTGCGGGCGCGAGCCACGGCCGTACTTGGGCGGCTCGCGCGTGCCACCCGTCCCCCGAGGCCACGCCCCGCGTGGCCTTTTTTGTGCCCGAGTCGTTACACTGCACGGCAGCGGCGGCCCCGTCGGGGCTGCCGCCATACTATGAATTTCATAGCTGCTCGCGCTGTCTGCGGGCGGCATGAGCTGCAATCTGATGCCTGACCACGAGTTTTCGACCCCACGGCCACCGGACGACCTGCCGCCACCCCGGCGCCGCAAGGGCATCTATGTGCTGCCCAACATGATCACGCTGGCGGCGCTGTTCGGTGGCTTCTACGCCATCGTCATGGCCATGCACGGGCAGTTTGCCGCCGCCGCCACCGGCATCTTCGCCGCCATGGTGCTCGACAGCCTGGACGGCCGCGTGGCGCGCATGACGCACACCCAAAGCGCCTTCGGCGAGCAGATGGATTCGCTGTCGGACATGGTCAGCTTCGGTGCCGCGCCGGCGCTGGTGGCCTACATGTGGGCCCTGCAGCCGCTGGGCAAGGCCGGCTGGTTCGCTGCCTTCGTCTACTGCGCCTGCGCGGCGCTGCGGCTGGCGCGCTTCAACGTCAACACCGGCGTGGTCGACAAGCGCTACTTCCAGGGCCTGCCCTCGCCGGCGGCGGCGGCGCTGGTGGCGGGCTTCATATGGCTGACCAGCACCATGATCGAGGCGCAGCGCGAGGTGCCGCTGTTTCGTGCCCTGATCTCGGCGCTCGGCGGCGCGCGCGTGGCGCGTGGCGACTTTTCCTGGCTGCTGTTCGCCATCACGCTGTTCGCCGGGCTCACCATGGTCACCAACACCCCCTACTACAGCTTCAAGGACCTGCGCGGGCGGCGCAGCGTGCCCTTCGTCATGCTGGTGCTGGCGGCGCTGCTGATCGCCGTCATCAGCATCGAGCCGGCCACCATGCTGTTTCTGGTGTTCGTCGGCTATGCGCTGTCGGGCTACGTGGTGTATGTGTGGCGCAAGGCCAAGGGCGAGCACGCCAGCATCGTCAGCACCTCCACCGACGAGCCTGACGAACGCGGGCTGCACCATGACTGAGCGCGCTCGGTGAAATCACCGATGCACACGCCAGCCAAGCCATGTGCTACAGTTACCGTTCCATGAACAAGTCGCTGGCGCTACGACTGGCAACGCCGAACGGGCGGGGACGGTAGCGCGCGCAACTTTTTCCTGTAAAGGCCCGTTTGCACCCGCAGCGGGCCTTTTTGTTTGCTCAAGACGTTTTTCGCTGGCGGGAATCCCAAGCTTCATTTTTCCGGAGAACAGCCCATGACCGACCGACTCATCATCTTCGACACCACCTTGCGCGACGGCGAACAATCGCCCGGCGCCAGCATGACCAAGGACGAAAAGCTGCGCATCGCACGCCAGCTCGAGCGCCTGCGGGTGGACGTGATCGAGGCCGGCTTTGCCGCCAGCAGCAACGGCGACTTCGAGTGCGTCAAGGCGATCGCCGAGGTGATCAAGGACTCCACCGTGTGCTCGCTCTCGCGCGCCAACGACCGCGACATCGCGCGCGCCGCCGAGGCGCTGCAGGGCGCCGCGCGCGGGCGCATCCACACCTTCATCGCCACCAGTCCGCTGCACATGGAGAAAAAGCTGCGCATGACGCCCGACGAGGTGTTCGAGCAGGCACGCCTTGCGGTGCGCTTTGCGCGCAACCTGCGCGACGACATCGAGTTCAGCGCCGAGGACGGCTACCGCAGCGACATCGACTTTCTGGCCCGCGTGTGTGAGACGGTGATCAAGGAAGGCGCCACCACCATCAACATCCCGGACACCGTGGGCTACGCCATTCCCGAGCTGTACGGCCACTTCATCAAGACCCTGCGCGAGAAAGTGCCCAACAGCGACCAGGCGATCTGGAGCGTGCACTGCCACAACGACCTGGGCATGGCGGTCGCCAACAGCCTGGCGGGCGTCAAGCTCGGCGGCGCGCGCCAGGTCGAATGCACCATCAACGGCCTGGGCGAGCGCGCCGGCAACTGCTCGCTCGAAGAGGTGGTGATGGCGGTCAAGACGCGGCGCGATCACTTTGGGCTGGACGTCGGCATCGACACCAGCCAGATCGTGCCGGCCAGCCGCATGGTCAGCCACACCACCGGCTTCGTGGTGCAGCCCAACAAGGCGGTGGTGGGGGCCAACGCCTTTGCGCACGCCAGCGGCATCCATCAGGACGGCGTGCTGAAGGCGCGCGACACCTACGAGATCATGCGCGCCGAAGACGTGGGCTGGAGCGCCAACAAGATCGTGCTGGGCAAGCTGTCGGGCCGCACCGCGTTCAAGCAGCGCCTGCAGGAGCTCGGCGTGGTGCTCGAATCGGAGGGCGAAGTCATGGCCGCCTTCGCCAAGTTCAAGGATCTGGCCGACCGCAAGAGCGAGATCTTCGACGAGGACATTCTGGCCCTGGTCAGTGACGAAAGCGTGACCGCCGAGAAAGAGCAGTACGGCTTCATCTCGCTGGCCCAGCGCAGCGAAACCGGCGAGACCCCGCATGCCGAGATCGTGTTCACCATCGACGGCCGCGAGGTGCGCGGTGTGTCCGACGGCAACGGCCCGGTGGACGCCTCGCTGAAGGCGATCGAAAGCCAGGTGTCGAGCGGCGCCGAGATGGTGCTCTACTCGGTCAACGCCATCAGCGGCAACACCGAAAGCCAGGGCGAGGTCACCGTGCGTCTGCAAAACAGCGGCCGCATTGTCAACGGCGTGGGTGCCGACCCCGATATCGTGGTCGCCTCGGCCAAGGCTTATCTGAGTGCCCTCAATAAGTTACACAGCAAAGCTGACCGAGTTGCTGCGCAAGGCTAGGGTTATCCCCAGGAAATCCTTCGCAGAATGAGGAATGACTCGCAAGTCGATGATATTGCGCTCCTTTTTTCACTTCTGTACACTTGCGCCGCAAACCGGACAGGCATTGAGGAAGCGTGATGGCGGCAGCGGCGACAGGCAGGCGGGTGGTTTTTCTGACGAAGCATTTCTTCGTACTGGGTATCGCTGCCCTGCTGAGCCTGTCGGCGCTGTCCACGGCATCGGCGGCACCGGCCAAGAAGAGCGTCAAAGCCGCCGTGGCGCACAAGTCCGCCAGCGCGCCCGCCGCCCGCAGCGGCCGGCCAGCCTTGGCGCGACAGGGGCGTGAAACGCGACGCACCGCCGCCCAGCCGTCGGGTCGCACCACGGCGCGCGACACGCGCGGCGCCCGTCTGACGCTGGCCAGGCAGGAATCCCGTCGCACCAGTGGCCTGAGCGCGCGCCAGACGCGCCTGTCCCTGCGCGGCGCCAGCACATCGCAGGTCGTGCAGGCGCGGGCGCCGCGCCTGTCCTTCGGCCAGATGGCCGGCCTGCACGCGGTGGACGACCCGCTGGATCTGAAGTCCAGCGTGGCCCTGGTGCTCGACCAGGACACGCAGGAGGTGCTGCTGAGCAAAAACGATCACGCGGTGCTGCCGATCGCTTCGCTGACCAAGCTGATGACGGGCCTGGTGGTGGCCGATGCCCGCCTGCCGCTGGACGAGCTGGTCACCATCACCGAGGAAGACATCGACACCGAGAAGGGCAGCCGCTCGCGCCTGGCCGTGGGCACCCAGCTCACGCGCGGCGAGCTGATGCACCTGGCGCTGATGTCCAGCGAAAATCGCGCCGCTCATGCGCTGGGCCGCACCTATCCGGGCGGCCTGCAGCGTTTCGTGGGCCTGATGAACGCCCGCGCCCTGATGCTGGGCATGAAGGACACGCGCTACGTCGAGCCGACCGGCCTGTCCAGCGGCAACCGTTCCACCGCGCACGATCTGGCCACCCTGGTGGCCGCCGCCGCGCGCGAGCCGCTGCTGCGCCAGCTGTCCACCTCCACCGGCTACGAAGTCGCGGTGGGCAGTCGTCTGGTGCAGTACAACAACACCAACCGCCTGGTGCACGACCCGGAGTGGCAGATCGGCCTGCAGAAGACCGGCTACATCTCGGAAGCCGGTCAGTGCCTGGTGATGCAGGCGAGGGTGGCGGGCCGCAAGCTGATCATGGTGTTTCTCGATTCCAGCGGCAAGCACAGCCGTCTGGCCGACGCTGAACGCGTGCGGCGCTGGGTCGAGGTGCAGCGACCGGCCAACACCGTGGCGGGCAGCCCGAACGCCGTCTGATAGAAACTCGCGTTCAAATTGACAGATGAGCAGTGACCTCGCTGCGCTTGGATGACCCATGGGTTTTGGGTCATGCGGGGGCAGCCGGTGTCATGGGGCATGGTTCTGTAGGCTAGGTCGTCTGGGCGCGTCGTTCGTGCGCGCCGCCGGCATGCGCGTGGCCTGACGGACTTTGGCGCCGCCGCCCGATCGCTACAAGTTTGATAGCTTTCGGCGCAAGCCGGGCGGGCGCTGGCGCATGTTTTTGTTCTGATGGGGTGCTTTTCAGCGGCGTTCGTCAAAACCCAGCGCCGCCGAAATCTGCTGCGCCGTCTGTTTGAGCTTGGGCAGCCAGGCGTCGTCCAGCCGGTCGGCCGGGGCCGAGATCGACAGCCCCGCCACCAGCTTGCCCTGGTCGTCGTAGATGCCGGCGGCCATGCAGCGCACGCCCAGCTCCAGCTCTTCGTTGTCGCGCGCCACGCCGGCATGGCGGGCGCCGATCAGCTCGCGCTCGAGGGCCGGCAACTGGGTGATGCTGTTGCGGGTGTGACCGGCCAGGCCGGTGCGCGTGGCGTAGGCGCGCACGCGCTGGGGATCGTCAGACGCCAGAAACAGCTTGCCGGTGGACGTCAGGTGCAGCGGCGCCCGCCCGCCGATGGCGCGCACCACCTGCATGCCCGAGCGTTCGCTGTAGGCGCGCTCGATGTAGACGATTTCGTCGCCCTGGCGCACGCTCAGATTGACCGGTTGCTGGATCAGCCGGTGCAGCTCACGCATCGGCGCCAGCGCGGCGTCGCGCACGTTCAGGCGCGCCTTGACCAGGTTGCCCAGCTCCAGCAGCCGCATGCCCAGGCGGTAGCTGCCGGCCTCCGGCCGGTCGACGAAGCGACCGATGGTCAGGTCGTTGAGGATGCGGTGCGTGGTGGAGGGGTGCAGCCCGGTCTGCTCGCTGATGTCCTTGAGCGACATCGGCTCCTCGCGCGAAGCAAGCACGTCGATGAGCGCGAACATGCGCTCGATCACCTGGATGGTCGGCGTCTGGTGGGCGTCGGGTCTGGGGCGGCGCATGGGCGTCAGGCGGGTCGGGGGGCACGTTGCCACTGGCCGTGTTCCAGGCGTTCCAGCGGCTGAAAGCGGGCCTTGTACATCATCTTGCGGCTGCCTTCGATCCAGTAGCCCAGGTACACATGGGGCAAGCCCAGCCGGATGGCCTGCTCGATCTGCCACAGCACGGCATAGGTGCCGTAGCTGGCGCGCGGATCGGGGTCGTAGAAAGTGTAGACGGCCGACAGGCCGTCGCCCAGCACATCGACGATGGCCACCATCCGCAGGGCGCCCGGCGCGCCGTCGCGGTCCGGGTCGCGAAACTCCACCAGGCGGGAGTTGACGTTGCTTTGCAGCAGGAACTGGGTGTACTGGTCGACGCTGTCGTGGTCCATGCCGCCACCGGTGTGGCGCCCGGCCTGATAGCGCAGGTACAGGCGGTAGTGCTCGGGCACATAGCCGAGCTTGAGCACGCGCACCTGCAGGTCGCGGTGGCGTGCGCGGGCCCGGCGCTGACTGCGGTCGGGCCGGAATTCACCTGCCCGCACGCGCACCGGAACACAGGCGTTGCAACCGTCGCAGTAGGGGCGGTAGGTGAACAGTCCGCTGCGCCGAAAACCCCGCTGCACCAGACCGGAGTAGGTGTCGTTGTTGATCAGGTGGTTGGGGGTGGCGACCTGAGAGCGTGCCTGCCGGCCCGGCAGATAGCTGCACGGGTAGGGCGCCGTGGCGTAGAACTGCAGGGCCTGAAGCGGAAGATCCTTGAGGTGCGTCACCGGTCTGCGGTCAGCGGGGCTGGGGGCAGCAATGCGTCCCAGTATACGGGCTCGAACCGCCACGCCGGGGCCGGTTCATGCACCAGGCGCCGCACCGCGTCGGCGAAGGCGGCGCGCGGCATTTCGGCCGCGCCCATGAAGGCCAGATGGCGCGTGTTCTGCTGGCAGTCGATCAGCGGCAGGCCCTGGGCGCGGCACAGGGCGATCAGCGCCGCCAGGGCGATCTTGGAGCCGTCGGTGACCTGGGTGAACATGGATTCGCCGAACACCGCGCGACCGATCGTCACCCCGTACAGGCCGGCGCGCAGCTCTCCGTCGATCCAGGTCTCGACACTGAAGGCGTGGCCGGCGCGGTGCAGTGCGCCGTAGGCGTGTCGGATCTGCGGCCCGATCCAGGTGCCCGATTGGCCCTGGCGCGTGGCGCCGGCGCAGGCCGCGATGACGGCGTCGAAGGCGCTGTTGATGCGGATCTCGCAGCCCGCGCTGGCGCGAAAGCGCTGCACCACCCGGCGCAGCGAACGGTGCAGGCGAAACCGATCCACCGCCAGCACCATGCGCGGGTCGGGGCTCCACCACAGGATCGGCTCGCCTTCGCTGAACCAGGGAAAGATGGTGGCCGCGTACGCCGCCAGCAGGCTGGGCACGTCCAGCGCGCCGCCCACGGCGACCAGACCGGGCGCCGGCGAATGGGCCGGCCAGGCCTGCGACAGCGGCGGAAACGGGTCGCCCGGCTTCAGCTGCGTCAGCGGGGGCCAGGCGTTCATCAGGCGATATCGAAGTCGTGCACGCCGAATTGCCCGCGCCGGCGGTCGGCGAAGAAGCACTCCAGCGTGCGGCGCACGGCCGTGAAGGCCAGCTCGTCCCACGGAACCTCATCTTCGGTGAACAGGTGCACCTGGGCCGACTCGGGGCCGGGGTCGAAATGCTCGCTCAGCAGCCGCGCCAGATAGAACACGTGCACCTGGCCGATGCGTGGAATGCTCATGGCGCTGAAGAAGGGGCCCATCTCGATCTGGGCCCCGGCCTCTTCGGCGGTCTCGCGCGCGGCCCCCTGCGCCATGCTTTCGTCCAACTCCATGAAGCCGGCCGGCAGGGTCCATTTGCCCCAGCGCGGCTCGATGGCGCGCTGGCACAGCAGCACCCGCTCGCCCAGGTAGGGCACGGTGCCCACCACCAGCAGTGGGTTGACGTAATGAATGGTGCCGCAGGCCGGGCACACGGCACGCTCGCGCGTGTCGCCGTCGTCGGGAATGCGGTATTGCACCGGCGTGCCGCACTGGCGGCAATGCTTGATCGGAGGGCGCAGCATGGCGCACGCAGTGTAGTTCCAAGCCAGACGCGGTGGCGTGGCGGTCGCTCGCTACACTGAGAAGGTGAGAACGAACCCCTCATGCCCGCTTTGACCGCTCCAACACACCCGCTCGGCGTTGCACATGCTCGCCGTGGCTCGGGCTGCGGCTGCGCTTTGCGCCTTGATCGGTTGCGTTGGGACGCTCCTCTCGGGCACCCGGCTGACCTTCCCACCTTCTGACCGCTCATGTCAGACCGCTTTGCCTTCGAGCGGGCGCCGGGCCATCTGATCCGGCGCGCGCACCAGATCGCCGTGGCCGTGTTCACCGAAGAGGTCGGCGCGCACGGCGTCACGCCGGTGCAGTTCGCCATCCTCAATGCGCTGATGCAGCAGCCCGGTGTGGACCAGGTCACACTGGCGCAGCGGGTGGCGTTCGACGCCGCCACCATCGGCTCGGTGATAGGCCGGCTGGAGAAAAAGGGCTGGCTGCGACGCCAGGCCGACGCGGCCGACCGGCGGCGCCGGCTGCTGTGGCTGACCGCCGAGGGCGAGCGCGCCGCCCTCGCCATGATCCCCTCGGTGGGGCAGGTGCAGCAGCGCCTCCTGCAGGGGCTGGACCATGCCGAGCGGCAGCAATTGCTTGCACTTCTGGACAAGCTGGTGAGGCATCATCCCCGCAGCCTGTCGGGCTGAGCGGGTGCTGCGCCCGCCGTGGCCACGCCAGGGTGCAGAAAGGAGTGCTGTTCATGACCCGTCGCATCGTTGTTCCCTGTCGTGGCGCCGTGGTGGCCGTCACCGCCGGTGCCCTGTGGCTGGCCGGCTGTGCCGGCATGACGGAAACCCAGCGCAGCACCGCCATCGGCGCCGGCGTCGGCGCGGTGGCCGGCGGTGTGATCGGCCATGGGCGCGGCGCCGTCATCGGTGCCGGGGTGGGCGCGCTGGGGGGCTACGCCTGGTCCCGCTACATGGAAGGCAAGCGCCAGCAGATGCAGCAGGCCACCGCCGGCACCGGGGTGGAGGTGACGCAGACGCCGGACAACCAGCTCAAGCTGCACATCCCGAACGACCTTTCGTTCGACACCAACCGTGCCGACCTGCAACCGCGCCTGCGGCCCATACTCGACCAGTTTGCGCAGGGCCTGGGCCAGCAGCCTGGCCTGGAGGTGTTCATCGTCGGCCATGCCGACGCCAGCGGCACCGACGCCATCAACGACCCGCTGTCGCTGGCGCGCGCCAACAGCGTGCGCGACTACCTGCTCTCGCGCGGCGTGGACGCACGCTCGATGGCCACCGAAGGCCGCGGCTCGCGCGAGCCGCTGGCCAGCAACGACTCGCCCGCCGGCCGGGCGCGCAACCGCCGGGTCGAGATCTTCCTGGCCGAGCGCGCCAGCGTGGCCGCGGCGCCGCCCGCCGCGCCGCCACCGGCCTACAGCACCCCGGTCGGCCAGCCGGTGCGCTGAGGCCCTGCGGGCTGGCGGCGCTATAGTCGTTCGGCATGAAGCTCTACAACTACTTCCGCTCGTCCGCGTCCTTCAGGGTGCGCATCGCACTGCACCTGAAGGGTCTGGCCTACGACTACCTGCCGATTCACCTTGCCAAAGGTGAGCAAAGGCAGCCCGCCTTCGCCGCCGTGACCGCCGAAGGCCTGGTGCCGGTGCTGCAGACCGATGACGAGCACCGGCTGACGCAGTCGATGGCGATCATCGAATACCTGGACGAAACCCACCCCCAGCCACCGCTGCTGCCGGCCGACGCGCTGGGCCGCGCCCGGGTGCGCGCGCTGGCACAGATCGTCGCCTGCGAGATCCATCCGCTCAACAACCTGCGCGTGCTCAAGTACCTGGTGCACGACCTGAAGGCCAGCGAGGACGCCAAGAACGCCTGGTACCGCCACTGGGTGCGCCTGGGCCTGCAGGCCTACGAAGGCCAGCTGGCCACGCAAACCGGGCGCTACAGCCACGGCGACACGCCGACGCTGGCCGACTGCTGCCTGGTGCCGCAGATCTTCAACGCCCGGCGCTTCGACTGCGACTTGAGCGGACTGCCGCGCACCATGGCCGTGTTCGACGCCTGCATGCAGCTGCAGGCGTTCCAGAACGCCCAGCCTTCGGCCTGCCCCGACGCCGAGGCCTGATGCCGGCCGGTCTGCCCGCCGCCGCCGGCCCCTGGCTGATCCCCGACTGGCCGCTGCCGCCCGGCGTGCGGGCGCTGTTCACCCTGCGTGGGCAAAGCGCCGCCGACGGCGCGTCCGACCCGCCCTGGGCGCATCTGAACCTGGGCGAGCATGTGGGCGACGCCACGGCCGCGGTGGCGGCCAACCGGGCCCGCCTGCGCGCCGCCCTGGGCGCGCGGCCGGTGTTCATGCACCAGGTGCACGGCACCCACGTGCTGACCCTGACACCCGACTGCGGCGATGGCACCAGCGCCGATGCGGCCGTCACCGACCAGCCGGGCCTGGCCTGCACCGTCATGGTGGCCGACTGCCTGCCGGTGCTGCTGACCGACACCCGGGGCAGGGCAGTGGCCGCGGCGCACGCCGGTTGGCGCGGGCTGGCGGCCGGGGTGCTGGAGCAGACCTTCAAGCGTTTGAAGGCCCTGGCGCTTGACCAGCAAGCGCCACCAGCTATCAAAATGGAAGCGGATGAATGGCTGGCCTGGCTCGGCCCCTGCATCGGCCCGACCGCTTTCGAGGTGGGCGCGGAGGTGCACGCCGCCTTTCTCGCCGGCGACGCCGGTGCCGGCTCCTGCTTCCGCCCGCGACCGGACGGCAAATTCCTGGCCGATCTGGCGGCACTGGCGCGGCGCCGGCTGGCGGCACTGGGCGTGACGCGGGTGTACGGCAACGACGGCGGCCCCGCCTGGTGCACCGTGGGACAGCCGGCGCGCTACCACTCGTACCGGCGCGACGAGCGCGCCCTGGGCGGCAGCGGCCGCATGGCGGCCTGCATCTGGCGCGTGTGACGCGGCCCTGCGTACCCGTCCGGCCAGGCCTGCGCTTTGCCGAACACCATGGCCCGCAGCCAATGGCCGGCGTATATTGGCGGCGTGTCAGGGTGGCGTTACGTTCCTGACGCATACTGACGGCAGGCTTGGTCAGGCGCCCCACCACAAAGGAGACTTCATGAACCCGTCCAACAACCCCTGGCAGGCGATGTCCGCCGGATTCCCCGAGAGCATGGTTGGCGCGGCATTCGGGCAGGGTTTTGCCGAAACCTGGATGAAGGCGTTTCAGCATTTCCAGAACATGGACCTGGGCAAGGGCGCCGGCGAGGCGCCGTCGATCGACGTGCCGCAGCTCAAGTTCTCGCCCGAGGCGCTGGCCAAACTGCAGCAGGACTACGTGGCCGAGGCCGCCCAGCTGTGGAACCAGACCCTGCAGGCCAACCCGCCGCTCAAGGACAAGCGTTTTGCCGGCGAGGCCTGGGCGTCCAACCCGCTGGCCTCGTTCACGGCCGCCGTGTACCTGCTCAACGCCCGTACCCTGCTGGCCATGGCCGATGCGGTGGAAGGCGATGCCAAGGCCAGAAACCGCGTGCGCTTCGCGGTCGAGCAGTGGATGGCCGCCGCCGCGCCCAGCAACTTCCTGGCCTTCAACCCCGACGCCCAGCGCCTGGCCATCGACACCCATGGCGCCAGCCTGGCCAAGGGTGTGGCCAACATGCTGCAGGACATGAAGCAGGGCCATGTGTCGATGACCGACGAAAGCGTGTTCCAGGTCGGCAAGAACGTGGCCACCACCGAAGGCGCGGTGGTGTTCGAGAACGATCTGTTCCAGCTCATCGAATACAAGCCGCTGACCGACAAGGTGCATGAAAAGCCCTTCCTTCTGGTGCCGCCCTGCATCAACAAGTTCTACATCCTCGATCTGCAGCCCACCAACTCCTTCATCCGCTACGCCGTCAGCCAGGGCATGCGCACCTTCGTGGTCAGCTGGCGCAACCCCGACGAGTCGCTGGCCACCGCCACCTGGGACGACTACATCGAGCGCGCCATCATCCAGGCCATCCGCACGGTGCAGGACATCAGTGGTGCCAGGCAGATCAACGCGCTGGGCTTTTGCGTCGGCGGCACCATGCTGACCACGGGGCTGGCCGTGCTGGCCGCGCGCGGCGAAAAGCCGGTCTCGGCCGCCACCTTGCTGACCACGCTGATCGACTTCACCGACACCGGCATCCTGGACGTCTTCATCGACGAGCAGATGGTGCGCTACCGCGAGATGCAGATGGGCAAGGGCGGGCTGATGAAGGGGCAGGACATGGCCAGCACCTTCAGCTTTCTGCGGCCCAACGATCTGGTCTGGAACTACGTGGTCGGCAACTACCTGAAGGGCGAGACGCCGCCGCCGTTCGACCTGCTGTACTGGAACAGCGACTCCACCAACCTGCCCGGCCCGTTCTACGCCTGGTACCTGCGCAACACCTACCTCGAAAACAACCTGGTCAAACCCGGCAAGGCCACCGTCTGCGGCGAGAAGATCGACCTGCGCAAGCTCGACATACCGTTTTACCTGTACGGCTCGCGTGAAGACCATATCGTGCCGATCGGCGGCGCCTACGGCAGCACCCAGGCGCTGCCGGGCAAGAAGCGCTTCGTCATGGGCTCGTCGGGCCACATCGCCGGCGTCATCAACCCGCCGGCGGCCAGAAAGCGCAGCCACTGGCGGCGCGACGACGGCAAGTTCCCGAAAGACGTCAACGACTGGATCGCCGGCGCCACCGAGCACCCCGGCAGCTGGTGGGACGACTGGGCCGACTGGCTCAAGAGCCACGCCGGCAAGCAGATCGCCGCGCCCAAGACCTACGGTCGCGGCACGGCCTACCGCGCCATCGAGCCGGCCCCCGGCCGATACGTCAAGGTCAAGGCCTGAGCGGGCTCGTCGAAGCATCCCGATTATCAACCCCATCGGGCTACAGCGCCCGTCCAGCAAGCGCAAGCAGCTATAAACAGGAGAGCAATCGCATGGAAGACATCGTCATCGTTTCAGCCGCCCGCACCGCCGTGGGCAAGTTCGGCGGCTCGCTGGCCAAGGTGCCGGCCACCGAGCTGGGCAGCATCGCCATCCGGGCCGCGCTGGAGCGCGCCAAGGTGGGCCTGGACCAGGTCGGTGAAGTCATCCTGGGGCAGGTGCTGGCCGCCGGCTGCGGCCAGAACCCGGCGCGTCAGGCCCTGATGAAGGCCGGCATCGCCAAGGAAACACCGGCCATGACCATCAACGCCGTCTGCGGCTCGGGCCTCAAGAGCGTGATGCTGGCCGCGCAGGCCGTGGCCACCGGCGACAGCGAAATCGTGGTGGCCGGCGGCCAGGAAAACATGAGCGCCAGCCCGCACGTGCTGCTGGGCAGCCGCGACGGTCAGCGCATGGGCGACTGGAAGATGATCGACTCGATGATCGTCGACGGCCTGTGGGACGTCTACAACCAGTACCACATGGGCATCACGGCCGAGAACGTCGCTCGGCAGGAAGGCATCACGCGCGACATGCAGGACGCGCTGGCCCTGGCCAGCCAGCAGAAGGCCGCCGCCGCCCAGGCCGCCGGCAAGTTCAAGGACGAGATCGTGCCGGTCAGCATCCCGCAGCGCAAGGGCGACCCGGTGGTGTTCGCCACCGACGAGTACATCAACACCAAGACCAGCGCCGAGGCCCTGGCCGGCCTGCGTCCGGCCTTCGACAAGGCCGGCAGCGTGACGGCCGGCAACGCCAGCGGCATCAACGACGGCGCCGCCGCGGTGGTGGTGATGAGCGCCCGCAAGGCGGCGGCCCTGGGCCTCAAGCCGCTGGCGCGCATCGCCAGCTATGCCACCAGCGGCCTCGATCCGGCCACCATGGGCCTGGGGCCGGTGCCGGCCTCGCAGAAGGCGCTGCAGCGTGCCGGCTGGAAGGTGGGCGACGTCGACCTGTTCGAGCTCAACGAAGCCTTTGCCGCCCAGGCCTGCGCCGTCAATAAGCTGCTGGGCGCCGATCCGACCAAGGTCAACGTCAATGGCGGCGCCATCGCCATCGGCCACCCGATCGGTGCCAGCGGCTGCCGCATCCTGGTGACGCTGCTGCACGAAATGCAGCGCAGCGGCGCCAAGAAGGGGCTGGCTGGCCTGTGCATCGGCGGCGGCATGGGCGTGGCGATGGCGCTGGAGCGCGCCTGAGCCTGCAGGCGGCGCGGGCGGCTGGCGTAAACCCTGGGGTTCCGCCGCCTGCGCTTTGAGTTAGATTCGCTGCTGTCGGCGCAGGATATACGCAGGCAGCTATTATTTTCATAGTCCCTTGAGGAGACATTCCATGAGTCAGAAAGTAGCATACGTCACCGGCGGCATGGGTGGCATCGGTACCGCCATCTGCCATCGCCTGCACAAGGCCGGCTTCAAGGTCATCGCCGGCTGCGGCCCCACGCGCGACTACCAGAAGTGGCTGGACGAGCAGAAGGCGCTGGGCTTCACCTTCCACGCGAGCGTCGGCAACGTCAGCGACTGGCAGTCCACCACCGACGCCTTCACCAAGGCCAAGGCCGAGCACGGCCCGATCGACGTGCTGGTCAACAACGCCGGCATCACGCGCGACCGCATGTTCCTCAAGATGACGCGCGAGGACTGGGACGCGGTGATCGACACCAACCTCAACAGCATGTTCAACGTCACCAAGCAGGTGGTGCCCGACATGGTCGAGCGCGGCTGGGGTCGCATCATCCAGATCAGCTCGGTCAACGGCGAAAAAGGCCAGGCCGGCCAGACCAACTACTCGGCCGCCAAGGCCGGCATGCACGGCTTCACCATGGCGCTGGCGCAGGAGCTGGCGAGCAAAGGCGTCACCGTCAACACCGTCAGCCCCGGCTACATCGGCACCGACATGGTGCGCGCCATCAAGCCCGAGGTGCTGGAAAAGATCGTCGCCACCATTCCGGTCAAGCGCCTGGGCACGCCGGAAGAAATTGGCTCCATCGTGGCCTGGCTGGCGGGCGAGGACTCGGGCTTCACCACCGGCGCCGACTTCTCCTGCAACGGTGGTCTGCACATGGGTTGATGACCGCGCGCGGCGCGCTCGACCCACCCCGCTGCGGCGGGGTTTTTTGTGTCTGGTAGGGCGGTCTCGGGCCATCCGACGCCGAACCACCGGGGGGCACCGCGTGGCAGGTCGCGCCCGGAGCGCTCGGGCACCGTACCGGCCCGGCGGGGATAATCGCCCTCCCATGCCTGAAGCCGTTTCGCCCTGGCGCCTGTCGGTCGCCCCGATGCTCGACTGGACCGACAAGCACTGCCGCTTTCTGCACCGCCTGCTCAGTCGCCGCACGCGCCTGTACACCGAGATGGTGACCACCGGCGCCCTGCTGCACGGCGCCGAGCGGCGCCACCTGCGCTTTGACGCCGTCGAGCACCCGCTGGCGCTGCAGCTGGGTGGCAGCGAAGCGGCCGATCTGGCCGCCTGCGCCCGCATCGGTGCGCGCTGGGGCTATGACGAGATCAACCTGAACTGCGGCTGCCCCAGCGAACGGGTGCAGCGCGGCGCCTTCGGTGCCTGCCTGATGGCCGAGCCGCAGCTGGTGGCCGACGGCGTCAAGGCCATGGTCGATGCCGTCGACGTGCCAGTCTCCGTCAAGCACCGCATCGGCATCGACCGCGAGGAGAGCTACGACTTCGTGCGCGACTTCGTCGGCACGGTGGCCGAGGCCGGCTGCCGCGTCTTCATCGTGCATGCGCGCAACGCCTGGCTGCAGGGCCTGAGCCCGAAGGAGAACCGCGAAATCCCGCCGTTGCGCCATGCCCTGGTGTATCGGCTCAAGCGCGACTTCCCGCAGCTCACCATCGTGCTCAACGGCGGCGTCACCAGCGACGCGCAGATCACCGAACATCTGCAGCACGTCGATGGCGTGATGCTGGGCCGCGAGGCCTACCACCACCCCTGGATGATGAGCCGCTGGGACGCCGAATTTCTGGGCGGTGCCGCCTGCGCGCTGACGCAGGACGAGGTCGAGGCCGAGATGGTCGCCTACATGGCGCGCGAACTGGCCGAGGACGGCACGCCCTGGTCGGCCATCGCGCGCCACATGCTGGGCCTGCACCATGGCCGGCGCGGCGCCCGCCTGTGGCGCCAGGTGTGGAGCGACCACCGTCTGAAGGCACGGCCGGCGGCCGAGGTGGCGGCGCTGGCCCGGTCGCATCTGGCGGCCGGGGCACACGCAGGGCAGGGCGCCGTGGCGGGCGCCTGACGGCACCTGGCTCGTTCGCCCTTCGCTGTGGCAGCCGACCCTAGAAACGGCAGTTGACCGCTGGTCAACTTTGGGCAGACCGCATCGATGCGGGGTCTGGCGGCTGCGATGGCCTTCACCTCCTGGGTGAGCACGCTGCGCACCCGCCCGCACCGCGCTCGGCGCGCCATGCGGCGTTGCTTCTTCTTGCGCGCAGGAGCCCGCGGCGTCGTCGCGTCTTGCCTGGCACGCCGATCACGGCACGGGCGGGCGCGTCCAACTGCCGTGTCTGGGCCAAGCGATGGCAGCGGGCTCGTGCGGCGCGCTGCGATACAGCATCCTGTTGATGGTGTTTCGGGCTTCTGGCGCTTGCCCAGACTGCGCAAGCAGCTACCGTATTGATAGCATCGGGTTCCCGGTCAGCCTGGTGACCGTTGCAGCACCCGCACCGTAGTCCAGCGGGCGCTGGCTCTGCGTCGGCGCATCAGCGATCGGCCCGCCAGCCCTGCACCAGCGCGCCCAGCGCCATGCCCGCCACCGCCCACAGCAGGCTTAAGTTGCCGGCGCCCAGGCCGGCGATGGCCGGGCCGGGGCACACACCGGTCAGACCCCAGCCGACGCCGAACAGCGCCGCGCCGCGCAGTGTGTCGCGGTTCCAGCTGCTCGGGTGCACGCCGAAACTGCCGCCCAGCAGCGGCCGCTGCAGCAGGCGCGGCAGCAGCTTGTAGGCCAGCAGCGTCACCGCCACGCCGCCGCCCATCACCAGTGCCAGGCCCAGATCGCGCCCCTGCAGAAAACTCAGCACCACCTCGGGCCGGATCATGGAAGACAGCGCCAGCCCGAAGCCGAACAGCGCGCCCGCGGCCAGCGTGGCCAGTCCCTTGGCGAAGCTCATACGATCCACCTCGTCACCAGATTGGCCGTGATGAAGGCCGTGGCCATGAAGGTCAGCACCGCCAGCGCCGACGGCCACTGCAGCGAACCCAGCCCGCAGATGCCATGGCCCGAGGTACAGCCGTTGCCCAGCCGCGCCCCGTAGCCCGCCACAAAACCGCCCGCCAGCAGCAGCCACCAGGGCACCTGGGTGCCTTCGGCCACGCCGGCGCCGCGCCACAGCCACCACGCCAGAGCACCCAGAATCAGCCCCAGCGCATACAGCAGCCGCCAGCCGCGCGTGTCCACCAGCCGCGCCTGCTGAAAGAACGGCCGCCGCACGACATACGACCAGGTGCTGGAAAACACCGTGCTCATGCTGCCGATGCGGCCGGTGAAAAGAAACAGCAGCGCCACGCCGGCGCCCAGACACAGGCCGCCCAGCAGGTAGTGCTGCCAACCCACGGGAAAAGGCGTTTGCAGGATGCTCATGCGGTCATCGTAGCAATCCGTTGCGGTAGCTGCCCACGGTGGGGGCGCCCCGTGCCGGAGCTGGCAGTTTTGAACCGGCTGGGCGCAGGCCTACAGCCAACGCTGTCCCGGCGCCGGCATGGTTTCGACGGTGAACTCGGGGGTTCCGCCCAGCACCAGACCCAGCACGATGCTGAGCAGCGACATGAAGATGCTGGCCCAGAACGCCGTCCAGAAACCATCCAGATGAAAGCCGCGCACCAGCCTGGCCACCAGCATCAGCACCAGCGCGTTGATGACCAGCAGGAACAGGCCGAAGCTGAGCACGGTGAGCGGCAGCGTCAGCAGCACCAGCAAGGGCCGCACCACCGCATTGGCCAGCCCCAGCAGCAGGGCGGCCACCACCAGCGCCCCGCCGCCGTCAAAGCGCAGGCCCTTGAACACGTGCGCCGCCACCCACAGCGCGAAGGCGGTGATGGCCCAGTGCAGCAGGAAGGGGGTGAGGTTGGCGAGCATGTCGGCGGTGTAGCGATGCAGGGGTGGATCGTAACCGTGGATGGTCCGCCAGGGTGGCGGGGGCGAAGCGCGGCAGGGCGCTACTTGCCCCACGAGTCCTTCAGGCCCGTCACCCGGTTGAACACCAGCCTGTCACCCGCCACATGCTCGGCCCGATCGGCGACGAAGAAGCCGTGGCGCTCGAACTGATAGCGGTCTTCCGGCTGCGCGCCCGCCAGCGACGGCTCGACGATGGCCTGCACGGTGGTGAGTGACCATGGGTTGAGCACGCTGAGAAAGTCGCGCCCGCCGGCGTCGGGCTGTTCTTCGGTGAACAGGCGGTCGTACAGGCGCACTTCGGCCGGCAGGCCGTCGGCCGCGGCCACCCAGGTGATCACGCCCTTGACCTTGACGCTGTCGGCGCCAGGGGTGCCGGATTTGGTGTCGGGGATCAGTCTGGCGCTTACCGCGCTTGCGCCACCAGCTTCATTTTTAATAGCGCCGATGCACTCGATGACGTAACCGTACTTCAGCCGCACCTTGTTGCCGGGGAACAGGCGAAAGAACCCCTTGGGCGGCGTGTCCTCGTAGTCGCTGCGCTCGATCCACAGCTCGCGGCCCAGCATGAACGGGCGCTGGCCCAGCTCCGGGTGATGCGGGTGCACGGGGGCGTGGCAGGGCTCCAGGTGATCGGCGCTGCCAAACACTTCGGCCCAGTTTTCGATCACCAGCTTGAGCGGCTCCAGCACCGCCATGGCGCGCGGCGCCACCGGGTCCAGCGTTTCACGCAGCGCGGCGTCGAGTGCGGCGTAGTCGGTCCAGGCGTTGCTGGTCTTGGTGACGCCCGAGCGCTCGGCAAACAGGCGCAGGGCGTCGGGCGTGTAGCCGCGCCGCCGCAGGCCGGCCAGCGTGGGCATGCGCGGGTCGTCCCAGCCGCTCACGTGGCCTTCTTCCACCAGCTGGCGGAGCTTGCGCTTGCTGGTGATGACGTGGCCCACGTTCAGGCGCGCAAACTCGTACTGGCGCGGCGGCGGGGCCGTGAGCAGGCCGCCTTCGCACAGGCGCTCGAGCAGCCAGTCGTAGAACGGCCGCTGGTCTTCGAACTCCAGCGTGCAGATGCTGTGGGTGATTTGCTCCAGCGCGTCCTCGATCGGGTGCGCGAAGGTGTACATGGGGTAGATGCACCAGCGGTCACCGGTGTTGTGGTGCGTGGCATGGCGGATGCGGTAGATGGCCGGGTCGCGCAGGTTGATGTTGGGGCTGGCCATGTCGATCTTGGCGCGCAGCACCATGGCGCCGTCCGGGTGTTGGCCATCGCGCATCTCGCGAAAGCGCGCCAGGTTCTCGGCCGGCGTGCGGTGGCGAAACGGGCTGTCGGTGCCGGGCGTGCCGAAGTCGCCGCGGCTGGCGCGGATCTGCTCGGCCGACTGCTCGTCCACATAGGCGTGGCCGGCTTCGATCAGGTGCTCGGCGGCGCGGTACATGAAGTCGAAGTAGTCGCTGGCAAAGTACTCGTGCGGCTGTCGCACGCCAGGTCGCGCCGGGTCGTCGGCGAAGTGGTGGTCCCAGCCCAGCCAGCGCACCATGTCGCGGATGGAGTCGACGTATTCCTGCTCTTCCTTTTCGGGGTTGGTGTCGTCAAAGCGCAGGTGGCACACGCCGCCGTATTCGGCGGCCAGGCTGAAGTTGAGCCAGATGCTCTTGGCGTGGCCGATGTGCAGGTAGCCGTTCGGTTCGGGCGGAAAGCGGGTGCGGATCCTGGCCGGATCGGCCATGCCGGCCTGGTGGCTGGGGCCGTCGCCCGGCTGGCCGCCCCAGCGGCGCAGGGCGTAAGTGCCGGCCTGCAGATCGTGTTCGATGGCCTGGCGGATGAAATGGCTGGGCTTGGCGGCCTCGGCGGCCGCAGTGTCGTTGGGGGAACTCATGGCTTCGATTCTAGGAGGCCGCGGGATGCGCCCGCCCGATCGGCAGCGGGCGCCGGTGGTGGGCGTCTGCGGGCCGCTCGCCACAGGGGCCTGAACGGGGCCTCGCGGTCTTTTGGGTTACGTATCGATACCCCTGTCACCGCCTGGCAGTGCGCCGGACGGCGCGTCGCTGCGTTACGGTACTGGGCATCAACATCGGTCGCCGTCACAGGCGGCATGAGAGGAGTTCTGATGAAATCCCTGCAAGGCATTCTGATGACGGGCCTGCTGGCCGCGGGCACGCTGGGCGTGACCGGCGTGGCGCAGGCGCGCAGCGACGTGTACTGGTCGGTCGGCGTGGGCTCACCGGGCGTGGCCATTGGCGTGGGCAACTTGCCGCCGCCGGTGTATGTGGCGCCGCAGCCCGTGTACGTGGCCCCGCCGCCGGTCTACATGCGTCCGCGCCCGGTGTACGTGGCCCCGCCGCCGGCGTATTACGCCCCGCCTCACGTGGTGTACCGCCCGGCGCCGCGCCATTACTGGGGTGACGGTCACCACCATTACAAGCACCGCAGGCATCACCGGCACGGGCGCGACTGGGACTGACGCCGGTGGCGCGGCGCCGCCTTTCGATTCTCCAAGGGCATCTGTCTGGCACCCGCTCCGTGCGAGCGGGTTTTTTTGCCGCACATCCGCGCGGCGCGAGCTACAAGGCGCGGAACCGGTGCGCGTACAGCCGGCTCACCACCAGCCGTTCGTCGCTACCCCGCAGGCTGAGGTGCAGGCGCCCGGCCTCGTCGCGCTGCACGCTGTCGATGGCGTCGGCGCGCACGGCGCTGGCGCGGTGGATCTGCCAGAACTCGGCCGGGTCGAGCTGTTCCAGCAGGTCCTTGAGCGGCGTGCGCAGCAGATGCTCGCCGCTGGCCGTGACCACGCGCACGTATTTGTCGGCCGCCTGCAGGAACAGCACCTCGGCCACCTGCACCATGCGGATGCTGTGGCCGCCGCTGCCCGCCGGGCTCACGGGCAACTGGCGCAGCCAGGCGGCGCGCGGCGCGGCCGGCTGCAGGGCCGGTTGCAGGGCTGCCAGCAGGCGCTGCAGCTGCGCGGCGCTGGCGTCTGCCAGGGCGGTCGCTCCTGATTCAGTAGCTGTCCGCGCCCGTCCATCAAGCGCAAGACGCAGTTTTTGCACCGATTTTTCCAGCCGCGCGGGCTGCACGGGCTTGAGCAGGTAGTCCATCGCCTGGGCCTCGAAGGCCTGCACCGCGTACTGGTCGTAGGCGGTGACGAAGACCAGCAGCGGAAACGGTGTCGCGCGCTCGTCCCAGGCGTCCATCAGCTCGGCCGCGGCGTCCAGCCCGCTCTGGCCCGGCATGCGGATGTCGAAGAACAGCAGGTCGGGCTTGAGCGCCAGCGCCTCGCGCACGGCGCTGATGCCATCGCTCACACTCGCGACCACGCGCAGCTCGGGCCAGGCGCGCGCCAGCTCGGCCTGCAGGGCCGCGGCCAGCAGCGGTTCGTCCTCGGCGATCAGGGCGGTGAGGGCATGGGTGCTCATGGTTTCATCAGCTTCCAGAGGGCGGGCTTGAGCGTGGCGGCGGCCATGAACCCGCCCATGGCCGCGCCCTCGATGCCGAGCGACGCCACGTCCTGCCCCGCGAGCAGCAGGCCGGGGACGGGCGTGCGGACGTGCAGCGCAGGGTCGAGCAGTCGCGCGGGCGTGCACGCCAGGCCGTACATCGCCCCTTCGGGCGCCAGCGCGTAGGCGGCCTGTGTCAGCGGGGTGGAGAGCTCGTGGTAGGCAATGCGGTTCTTCAGCGCCGGGAACAGGCGCTTGAACTGGCTGAGCAGGCGGTCCTCGATCCACTCCTTGGTGGCCTCGTAGTCCGGCGGTCGCTGGCCCAGGCTGGAGTCGCGCCAGGTGGCAAAGAAGCGCCAGTCGCACAGCGCGATCACCTCGGCCGTGGGCGCGTGGGCCTGCTCGGGATCGTTCAGGCCGCCGAACGATACGTACAGCGCCGGGGCATCGGTATCGGTCGGGCACTGCCAGAGCAGAGCCTCGGGGTCGGGCGCGCAGCCAAGCGCCTGGCCGTCGTAGATCCAGTGGTTGGCGCCGTCAAGGCCCAGCGCACGCAAGGCCTCGGCGTTGCCCTCCAGGCCCAGGTAGAGCGTGATGTAGGCGTGGCTGGGCAGGTGCCGGCGCAGCGCGTCGCGCCAGTCGGGGGCGAGCCCAGCCGGCAGCGCCTGCACCGTATTGAGCGCCCCCATGGCCGAGACGACATGGCGGGCACGCTCGACACCGCCCTCGGCCAGCCGCACACCGACCACGCGGCCGCCCTCGGCCAGCAACTGCGTCACGCGCGCGCCGGTGCGCAGCGCCCCTTTGGCTGCG
>Ga0209605_1000789_pt1 | contig 38406 bp, 28 predicted proteins | sample AD_UKC035_MetaG_FD_184408 | JGI IMG/M metagenome (GOLD analysis project Ga0209605, IMG submission 184408) | Active sludge microbial communities of municipal wastewater-treating anaerobic digesters from USA - AD_UKC035_MetaG (SPAdes) (version 2) | ecosystem: Engineered > Bioreactor > Anaerobic >...
GCTACTGTCTTTACGTTCTTTCCAACCTTTCGGGTCATGGTTCTTTGCCTTTCGTTTCTGGGTTCTTTATTCACCCCAGTGGCTTACCATGACCCGCTGCTTTTTGCAGAACTTTTAGGACACTACCAGCTTTTGGCTGGTCAGCGGGTGGGGGCGTGGGGTAGATTGGGCCGTCCTATGCGCTCTCGGTTCCTGATCTGGCTCCTGTCGAGCTCGATGCTGCTTGCCTTGGCCGCCTGCATTGGCCCCCGGGACAAGCAGCGGGCGTCGGAGCCGGCCGGGGAGCGGGGGGCGGCAACGGAAGTCCACCTATCGCCGGCAGCAGACGCGGTTGCCCCTGCGCTGCTTTCCGCGTTGCCGGCCGCCGCACCGGCGCCCGTGCTCCGGACGCCCAGCCGCGCGGGCAGTTCATCTTTGCGCCTGGAAAATACGGCCACGCCACTCTGCCAGCTTGTTCGCCGGCCTACGGCTTTGCTGCTGGAAAATGCCCTGCTCGATACTGCCCAGCCGCTCGCGTTGTCCATTCCCGATCATTTGCGCGCGTCCGGTGATCCCGGCGCCTATATTGTCCAGTCGCGCGCGCCGCTGGACGATGCTTTTCGCATACGCCTGCGGGCCGCCGGGGCCGCCATGATTGCCTACATTCCCAACCAGGCGTACCTGGTTGGCGCGCCGGCAGCCGTTGCGCAGCGGTTGCAAGCCGATCCCCAGGTCCAGGCCGTCCTGCCTTACGAGCCGTACTTCAAACTCAAGCCGCCGCTGCTGGCCCTGGCGCTTGAGCGGCAGGCTTTGCCGGAGGCGCAGCCGCTTCACCTGACGCTCTTTCCCGATAGCGCGGCGGAGGTGCTCGACCAATTGCGGGATCTCGGAGTGGAGGCCGTTGGCGATGGACCTTCGCCGTTTGGGCCGGTGCTTTGGGTGCGGGGCCGGCGCGCTGATTCTTCGACCGGGGCATCCGACCTCTTGCCCGCGCTGGCGCGCCTGCCGGGCGTGCAGCAGGTGGAGCTCGCGCGCGCCCGCGTTGCGGCCAATGACCTGGGCCGGTGCGAGGTGGCCGCGGCCGCCGACGCGATCACCCCGGTCAATTATCTGGAGCTGACCGGCAGCAATGTCCTGGTTGGCGTCGCTGATTTTGGTGTGGATGCAAACCATCCCGACCTGGCGGGGCGGGTTCTGTGCGACGCGCCGGCGAGCGGGATTGATACGAATGGCCACGGCACGCATGTCGCCGGGATTATTGCCGGCAGTGGGCTGCAGTCTCCCACGGTCACCCAGGCCAGCGGCTCGGTCATGCCCGGCACGAATCTCCAATTTCGCGGCCAGGCTCCCGCGGCTCAAGTCCTGGCCCTGACGGCTCAAGCCGGGCCGGCTTCGGATGCCTATCTCCAACAGACCGCCGCGCGGCACGGCGCTTTCATCTCGAACCATAGCTGGCACTATGCCGGCGATCCCAGCTACGATCTGGCCGCGGCGCGCTATGACGCCGCCGTCCGCGACGCGCTGCCGGGGGAGCCGGGCGCCCAGCCGTTATTGCTGGTTTTTGGGGCGGGCAACGCCGGCAATGGCAGCGAGGACGGCACGGGCGGCGACGCGGATGCGATTCAATCGCCGGCGACGGCCAAGAACGTCATCACCGTGGGCGCGGTTGCGCAGGCGCGGCAGATTGCGGCGCAAGCCTGGGAGTGCGGCGTCGTCAATGAGACGAATCATTGCCAGACCAACTCACCCTGGCTGGGACAGACCCTCACCAACAACGTCATGGCGGTATTCTCCAGCCGCGGCAATGTGGGCGTGGGGCTGGAAGGCGCGTTTGGCCGCGTCAAACCCGATATTGTGGCTCCCGGCGTGTTTGTCGTTTCCGCTCGCTCGACGCAATGGGATTCGGGTGCTTACTATGGCCCGCCCGCCGGGTCCAACAACTATTCCGCGGTGCTCAGCAATCTGAACGAGACCCTCGGGCCTTTCTACCGCTACGAATCAGGCACCAGCCTCGCCGCCGCCCGGGTTTCCGGGAGCCTGGCCCTCATGCAGGAGTTCTTCCTGCGCCTGGGCCGCACCAACAGCCCCGCGTTGATGAAGGCACTGTTGATCAACGGCGCGCGGCCGCTCGCCACGCCGGGCGCTTTTTCGCCGCACATGCCGACCAATGCGTCCGGCTGGGGCTTGATCAACCTCACCAATAGCTTGCCCCCCGCGCTTTCCAACGCCTTTGCCGGGGTCGCGGCCCCCATGCATGTGTTCGACCAGGATCCGGCCAATGCCCTGGCTACCGGCCAGCGCCACACCCGGTTCCTTTCGCTTTCATCCCCGGCGACCAATGCCCCGCTGCGCATCACACTTGTTTGGACCGATCCCCCGGGCAACCCCGCCGCGAGCCTCAAGCTCGTGAATGACCTGGATTTAATCGTCACCAACCTGGATACGGGCGAAGTCTATCTGGGCAACGACATTCCCCCCGGCGGCAGCGTCAACCAGGCATGGAACCCGGCTCAGCCGCCCAACGCCGATGTCGTGAACAACGTCGAGAATGTCTATCTCCCGCCCCAGGTGGGCGCCAGCTATTCCGTCACGGTTTCGGCCCGGGCGGTGAACGTCAATGCCGTCTCCGCCCGGACGAATGGCGTGGTTCAGGATTATGCGCTGGTGATCGCCAGCGGGGACGGAGCGGAAGCGGACGCCCTGACGGTCACCGACACGCCCCTGGTCTCCGAGGATTCCCCCCGGGTGATGGTCGTCACAAATAGCTTCGAGCCTGGGCAGGGGATCTCCGGCGGGCTTTTGCTGAATCAACGGGCGGGGGCTATGGGGCCGCAGGCGGACGACCGCAGCATTCCCTGGGCGGGCGGTGCCAGCGGCGAGATTGGCGTCGGCCTAACCAACCAATGGCGCTTTTACGTCCTGACCAATGAGCAGAACTATCCCCATGCCGCCTTCCTGACGTTCATGGCGGCCGATCTCTCGCCATCCCTGCCCGGCCTTTTCCAGACCAATCTGAATCCTGCCGCCCCGGCGGAGGCGGACATTGATCTATACGTTTCCACGGATTCCGCGCTGACCAACCTGGGCTCCGCAGCCCTGGCGGCCGCTCATAAGGCCCTCGGACGCGGCGGCACGCACGCGATTGTTTTGGGCAATGCCGCGCCGGGCGCGCTTTATTATGTCGGCGTCAAAGCGGAAAGCCAGCTAGCCGCCGAATACATGTTTATGGGGGTATTCAGTCAACAGCCCTTTGGCGAGCCGGACGCGAACGGCAGTTGGCTGTTGCGAGGCATTAACCTGCCAGCGACGATTCCGGCTGGGGCGGCGGCCCGGCCGGGCGTAGCCAACGTGATTGCGGTTGCTCCGGCGCCGGTGGCGGTCCGGCGCGTTGTGGTTACCAACGAGCTTTGGCAGGCCGGCTTTACCAACCTCATCTGCGCGCTCCGTCATGGCAGCAAAACGGCGGTGCTCCACAATCGTTCCCAGCCTCCCGGCGAACCGCCTCCCCATGAATACACCTGGGTCTATGAGGACAACGGAGAAAGCGATATCCTTGGCGCGGTTCCCACCGATGGGCCCGGCAGTTTGCGTGATTTCATCGGCGAGCCGGGCCGGGGGATTTGGCTGCTGAACCTCGCCAATTATGAGCCCGGCCAGACAGGTCTGGTCCAGAACCTGGCTATCCGGCTGGACCCGCAAAACGCGGAGGCCGGCACGCCATTCACCGTGCCCGCTCATGCCTTCGCCGGCGACTTCCTGGAGATTCCCCTGGGGGCGACGAATCTTACCCTGTGCCTCTATAACGATACCCCGGAACCTTTGCCGCTGGAGGTTTACCTGCGCGCCGGGGGCGTCCCGTCGCAAACGGTTTTTGATCGCCGGTTGCTGGCGGATGCCGCCACCACCTGCTGGTCTTTCACCCCTTACACCCTGCCGCCGCTGGTTCCGGGCCGCTATTATATCGGCGTTTTCAATACCAACGCGCTCCCGCAAACCCTCCGCCTGGAGAGCAGCGTCGGCGTGGATCCGGGCGGCGGCGAACCTGTCATCAGCACCGGCCCCGGCGCTGTTTCTCTTCCGGATGATGCCCTGACGAATGCCTGCCTGTTCCTTTCCGACACCCGGCCCATCGCCGCAATCGAAGTGGCGCTGCTGGCGACGAATCATTCGCGGATTTCCGATATGGTGTTCACCTTGATCAGCCCTGCCGGTACGCGCGTGCGGCTGTTCGATGGGCGCGGCGGGGACACGGCGGACGAACTGGGCGGGATTGTGCTCCGGACTAATATTTATCCCACCTTTTATTCCGGCGACTACAATGCCAACCGGACGAACCTGTTCGTGGGGTATAACCCGGGGATTCTGACGATAGACTATGATTTCTACGCCGCGCCCGACACGCTGCACGTCTATTATGGGCAGGAGCTGATCTATGAAAGCGGTTTGGTCAGCGACACCAACCTCGTCGTGATTCCCTTCGGCCCGGGCGTTCAAACGAATCTAGCTACCGAGCTTGTCATTGTCATGAATGAAGGGAACAACGAGGACACCAATACGCTCTGGCAATACACGGCGACCGTGGCCAGTTGGGGGCCCGGCTACGTTGTGTTCACCGAAGATACGAACCGGACGCAGGTGCCAATCAAGTTTGCGCGGCCTCCGTATCTACCCGAAGAGTCCAGTTGGGATTTTTACTGCCGGCCCGAGCAATCGCTGAGCGCCCTGATCGGCGAACGCGCCGGCGGCACCTGGCAACTGGAAATGTGGGATTCCCGCGCCGGAGCTGGTTTGCCCGCGCCGGAACTGGCCAGTTGGCAGTTGCGCATTGTTTTTCAGAACACCGAGCCCGTGCCGGTTGAGTTGCCTCCCGGGATCGCGCGCGCCAACACCGTGCCTCCCGGGCAAGTGGCTCCTTTTGCCGTCCAGGCGCCCGACTGGGCTACGCGGGCGACGAATCTGCTTGTTCAGGCGTCCGGGCCCGTGAACGTGCTGTTCAACCAGAACCGGCCGCCTACCGGCACCAACGCCGGCGATATTACTTTGCTCGCGGAGGCAACGGAGGGATTTCACACGCTAAATATGGACGGGTTGCCTCCGCTGGCCCCCGGCATGCGCTATTACCTCGGGCTGCAGAACCCGGGGTCGAATGACGTTTCCGCCGCCCTGCGGGTGGATTTTGACCTCATCCCCCTGGCCAATGGCGTGCCGTTCAACGCCATTCATGCCGGCAACCTGCTGCCTCAATACTTCGCTTACGATGTTTCGTCCAATGCGACTGCGGTTTCGTTCCAGCTCTTGAATCCGGAGGGCAACCTGAACCTGGTCGTCCGCCGGGGCGACGCGCTCCCGACGCTGGCCGGTTTCGATTACGGAAGTTTCTGTCCCGGCACTAACAGTGAGGGCATTTTCGTGTTCCCCAACACCGCACCCGTTGCGCTCGCTCCCGGGCGTTGGCATCTCGGGGTGTTCAATGCCGACCTGAAGAATGTCGCCTATACCATCCGGGCCACCGAATACACCAATGCCTTCCCGAACGTAGTCAGGTTAAACAATGGAGAACCCTATTACGGCTATAACTCCGGGGGGGAAGGAACAGCCAATTATTATCACTTCGTGGTTTCGACCAATGCGGTGCGCGCCCAATTTGAGATTATCGGCCCGGCCGCCGATATGACCCTGCTCGCGCGCAAAGGGCTGCCGCTGCCCAATGCGGGCAGCTATGATTGCCGCAGCGCCAACCCCGGGTTAAACGACGAACTGATTACGCTCTTTGACTTCTCAAGCCCGGTCTCGTTGACGCCGGGGGATTGGTTTATTGCCGCCGTCAACGCTTCCGGCGAGCCGGCGGATTATGCCATCACCGCGACGGAATTCCAGGTTTATGGCCTTGATTTGCTCATTACGGAATGCCTGGTTGATAGCTATAATTTCTGTCTCGGCTGGACGTCCATGCGCGGCCTCCACTATTACGTCGAGGGCAAGGCTGACCTGGACAGCACTAATTGGGTGGTGATATCTCCGACGTTGACCGCCAGCGGGAACGCCGCCTGGTATTGCGTGGAGATGCCCTCGCCCTACCACTTCTTCCGCATTGGCGAAGGGCTTGTCCTCGAAGACTACGGCGCGCCGGTTGCCATTTCCCGCATAGCGGTCGAGGCCAATGGCGTGTACTTGGAGTGGACGGCGTCGGTCAGGGACCAGTTTCAGGTGCAGTGGACGCCTTCGCTCTCTCCTCCGGACTGGACTCCTTTTGCCGAGGTTCTAACCTCCGTCAACGGCACCTTTGAATTTCGGGACGATGGCTCGCAAACCGGCGGCCTGTCCTCTCCGCGCTATTATCGCCTCCGCCGACTACCGTAAGCCTCCGTCGCGGTCAGGCGCGCGCAGAGGGTATGCCTCGGCTGCTCCCAACCCGTTTAAGCGGTGTTCCGCGGCTGTTCTTAATTAAGCGGAACGCCCTGGCGGATGTAGGTGGGCACATCGAGGTCTTCGCCCTTGTGGACAGTGGGTTCGCTCTTATCAAATCGTCCTTTGGAGACGATCTCCAGCGGCAACTGCGCCTGCCGCATTCGGGAAGCGCTCTTGCGCTGACGCAAGGCGCCGCTGCCCTGTCGCGCCGGGAGCTGAGCAACTTGCTCGGGTGTCAGCACGGGCGCCGCCGACGCAAAACGCGATCCGGAGCGTTCCCCCGTCAGGGGAGAAAGCCGCGGTTGATCCGTGTCTCCAAAGTTGGGGGCTGTTTTGGTCCAGGCCTCGCATTCCGGATGCTTTCGCGCGGCAACCAGGGTGATGGCCAGGCGATCCTTGAAGGTTTCGTCTATTGTAGCGCCCATGATTACCTGGGCGCGCTCGCATTGTTCATTAATCTGCCCCATCACGCGGTTGATGTCGGCCATCGATAGATCCGGGCCGCCTGTGAGGTTCACCCACACCGTTTCGGCTTCGACCAGCACCTGGCCGCCATCGAGGAGGGGATGCGCCAGCAGTTTATCCATTACTTCGCGGGACCGCGTGGGCCCCATCGCTTCGGCAATGGCGAGCGCACATTCAGTGTGGCGATCCTGGAGCAGTGCCGTCAGTTCGGCAAAGGGGATTTCAATGACCCCCCGATGCCGGAGCAACCGCCAGACGCCAAACACGCCGGTAACCAGGAACTCATTGATGATCTTGAAGGTCTCCAGCACGCTGGTGTTTTCATCGATCAGCTTGCAAAGCTTCTGGTTGGGCAGGCAGATGGCGCCGTCAGCGGCGGCCTTGAACTGCGTCAACCCCTGCAATGCCAGGCGCTGCCGATGGCGGCCTTCACAATCAAAGGGCATCGCGACAAAGCCCAACGTCAGCGCGCCCGCTTCCTTGGCCGCGCGGGCGACCACCGGTCCGATCCCGGTGCCCGCCCCGCCGCCGAGGCCGGCCAATACGAAAACCATATCTGCCCCCGTGAAAAGCGCTTTGAGCTTGGAAAACTGCTCCTCGGCCAGCGCGCGGCCGCGATCCGGGTCGTTGCCGCCCCCGAGCCCGCGTGGGTGCGGGATTTCGAGGTGCACCTTTTTCCTGGCTCCACTGACCGCCAGCGAACGGGCGTCCGTGTCCACTACCGCAAAATCCGCCCCGGACGGTTCGCCTTGGCGCATCAATTCCACCAGAGTGATCCCCGCGCCGCCAACGCCAATAATCTGGACGGCCAGGGTCCGGTGGGGTGTTGTCACCACCGCTTCGTTGTGTGCGCTTGTGATCATAGGAGAGGTCGGGAGCGTTATAGGCACCGGAAAAGCTGGCTCAGGGTATTTTTGAAACTGTTCGCCCAGGATGATTTATCACCGCTCTTGCGCTGTTGAAAGGATCCGAATTTGACCAACCCGATTGCCGTGGCAAATTCCGGCTGGTTGAGAGCCGATTTCAGGCCGCTGATCGAATTAGTCTGGCCGAGGAAGGCGGGCACTTGAAAGACCTGTTCGGCCAACTGAGTAATCCGGGGTATGTGCGCCCCGCCGCCGCAAAGAAACACCCCCGCGCGCAGGTAATCCAGGACGTCCGCTTGCTCGAGATCCTGGCCGATAAGGCGGAAGATTTCCTCCAGGCGCAACGACATGATGCGGCGCAGATGCTCGAGATTAACGGTTTTATGCGGCAGACCGTGCTCGTTGGGAAGAGTGAGCGACTGCCCCTTGTCATCCGGAGTCACGAAACTGGAGCCATGCTCGATCTTGAGCTGCTCGGCGCGGCTGAGCGATACTTTCAAACCATACGCCAGGTCGTTCGAGACATGATCGCCGCCAACCGCCAGCACGCCCGTATGCTTGATGATGCCATTGGCGCAGACGGCATAGTCAGCCGTCCCGCCGCCGAGGTCAATGACCAGGGAACCGAGTTCTTTTTGTTCGGAGGTCAATAATGCCAGCGAGGCGGCCAGACCATTGAAGACGATGTCGTCCACCTCCAGTTGCAGTCCCTTGACCGTGCGAATGGCGTTCTGCAACCGGTTGCGGTTTCCGTGCACGACGTGGACGTCCACTTCGAGGCGCGAACCCAGCATGCCAACCGGGTCGGGGATGCCATCCTGGCCATCCACGAAGAAATGCTGGCGGATGGCGTGCAGAGTGTGGTTCTCGGCGGGGAGGTTGATTGTTTTGGCACTCCGAATCACGTCTTGCACATCATCTGCAGTAATCTCGCGATCGGCGGAAGCCACCGGATAAACACCGCGATTATTGAAGCCCTGCAAATGGCTGCCCGTCACTCCCAGGTAAACGCTGCGAATTTCGACATCCGCCATTTTCTCCGCCTCCACAATGGCGCAGCGCACATCTTCTTCGGCCACCGCCACGTCAACGATCTCGCCCTTGCGGACACCACGCGAGCGTGCCTGGCCGAGGCCGACGATGTTGAGGGCGTCATCGGCGGCAAGATCGCCAACTACGGCGCAAACTTTGGAAGTGCCGATTTCCAGGCCAACGATGATGGAGGAACGGTTAAACATTTTTCTTCCGGGGGTGAGTGGCTCTGACTGGCTTGGGCTCCGCGGAAGGGTCCGCTGCCGCCTCAAACCAGCGCAGGGGAATATTATTGCTAATGGCCAAATCGAGCGTTGCGATGGTGTTGCCCGTTTGCCGCCCCAACTCAAAAATGGCATGCCAGCGCCGCAGTTGCTGCTTCAGGTCGGTTAGTGCGAAGGTCACCTCGCTCCCCTGTCCCGTTGTCACGACCAGAACTTCGGGAGCCGCTACCTCCACATGCTTTAAGGTCACCAGGCCGGCCAGCGGCGATTCTTTGAATGCCTCGATCAGCCGCAAAGCGGCCTGGGCCTGGGGCACGTTAAGACAGCGGCCAGGTTGGAGTTCGCCCGGGGCAATGCCCCCAATCACCGGCAGTGCCTCATCGGCCGGGTTGGCCGGGGTAGCCCGTTGACGCGGCTCCAGCGGATACATGACATGTCCTGATGCGTCCAGATGATACACAGCCCTCGGGGTGGCCTCTCCCGGACGGGATCCCGGGAGGTTGACTTGCGCGACAGGTTTACGCTCGGTAATGCGGATGCATACCGTATGAGGCAGAATGCGTTCGACGGAAACCAATTGTATCAGCGGCACCATTTCCAGGTCTCGTTTGACCCGGGCCAGATCGAGCGCCAGCAAGTTTTCTCCCGTTCTTATTCCCGCCCAATGGCGCAGTTGATCCAGCGCGATATTGCCGTCGGTCTCGATGTCGGTTCGTTGGATGGCAAAAGCCGGGTTTTTATAGACGAGCCGGTCGAGCGTCCAGTCCCAACCGCGATAAAGCAGGTACAGACCAAAGACGGTGCCGAATACGGCTCCCAGGGTGAGGGCTGCCAAACGCGTCCGGGCAGCGCGAACCTGGCTGGAGCGTAATCGGACATCCAGCACCTGATCGCGCCCCAGCCGCCGGTTTCTAGGTTTGCGTTTGAACCACATGCTTTCGCTGAAGTGCCAATTCCACCATGCGCTGGCAGAGTTGCGGGTAGGAGAGCCCGGCGACAGCGGCGGCTTTGGGCAACACACTGATCTCAGTCATGCCCGGCAGCGTATTCACTTCCAAAACCACCAATTCGCCGTTTGGCTGCACAATGATATCCACGCGCGAATAATCCCGGCCGCCAATCGCTTTGAAGGCGCCCAGCCCCGCCGCCTGAATCCGGGCAGTCATCGCCGCATCAAAGGGAGCCGGGCAAAAGTAATCTGTGGATCCGACGCTATACTTGGTTTGATAGTCGTAGATGGGGGACTTGGGCCGAACTTCAACAACCGGCAGCGGTTCGTCCGCGAGAATACCAACCGTGCATTCACGGCCGGCAATCTTTTCCTCCAACAACACCCGGGAATCATGCCGCATTGCCTCCGCCAGGGCCGTGCTCCAATCGGACACGCGCTCAACGAACTGCAACCCAACGCTGGAACCCTGCCGGGCCGGCTTGAGCACCACCGGCGGGTCCCAGCCCATCGGCCAGCTTGCGGTAAGCGATTCGATCAACAAATACCGCGCGGTCGGAATCCCCGCCGCCACACACCGCTGTTTGGTCAAATATTTGTCGAAGCCGATGCGGCTCGCCTCCGGATCGCTCCCGGTATAAACCATCCCCAACTCTTCCAGCCGTTGCTGCACTGTACCATCCTCGCCATAGGTGCCATGCAGCGCCAGAAAGACCACCTCCGTCCCCTCCGGCAGTTTCCAATCCGGATTCTGAGGATCCAACTCGTTGACCTGGTGGCCCAGAGAACGGAGTGCTTTGACCACCCCAGCCCCGGACCGTAGGGAAACTTCACGTTCAGCGCTGGGGCCGCCAAGCATGACCGTGATGTTAAGCTTGGTTAGCGAGGAATTCATTCGCCGATCACTTCCACTTCCATTTCCAATTCAATCGCGCGTTCCGCCTGGACCCGCCGCCTGATAATTTCGATCAACGCCAGGATGTCGTGTGCCGTGGCGCCACCGCTATTCACTATGAAATTGCCATGCTTGGCGGCGACCACGGCCCCGCCCACACGCGTTCCCTTCAGGCCCAATTCGTCAATCAGTTGGCCGGCGGAATGAGTGCCCGGGTTCTTGAAGATGCAGCCAGCGCTCGGGGCTGCCGGCTGCGATTGCCTTCGTTTTTCGCTATACTCATTTAAGCGCTGCCGGATTGCTTCACTCGATCCCGCATGACCGCGCAACACCGCCGAAAGGACAATCTGCGTTTGGAGAAACGGGCAACGGCGATACCGGGGTTCCAACTCCTGAGCCACCCGTTCATGCACCTGTCCGTCCGGGCTCATGAAGCGCACGGTTTCGACCCGGTCAAAGATTGCGCCGCCCATTGCGCCGGCGTTCATGCGCAAGGCACCGCCGATGCTGCCAGGGATGCCTTCCAGAAACTCTAATCCGGCCAGGCTGTGCTGCCGGGCGGCGGCCACAACCATTTTCACCCTGGCGCCCGCACCGCAGTTTAAACGCTCGCCCTCCACCGTTATCCAGCTGAAATGTGCGTGCGCCAGACTAATCACCACGCCGCGAAAGCCGCCGTCTTTTACCAGAAGATTCGAGCCCCGCCCGAGAATAAAAAACGGAAGAGCCTGCTCCCGACAGAAGGCCACCACTTCCACCAGGTCTGCTTCCGAGGCGGGTTCGACGTAAAGATCTGCCGGGCCGCCCACGCGCAAGGTCGTATGCCTGGCCATCAGTTCGTCACAACGAATCGCGGTCGCTGCCGAGACGCGCCGGGTCAGTTCAGCCGATGCTTCTTTTCCGCTGTGCGGCTTCTTTGCCAAAATCGTTCCTTGTGGTGTCAAGCGACCCTCCCAGCTGGCAAAAGCGTTTTATCGTAATCAGCCACATGGTTTATCCGCATTGGCTGGGTTTCCGCCGAGGCCGATGGATTTCGCGCAGTCGCAGCATCTCCGCGGTCGGTGCCGGGTCGGGCTGCGGGAAGCTGCCCAGCGTGATAGTTGCGTTTACCGGCTTCAACTTCTACGGCAGCGAGTATGGTGCTGGCAATCTGTTCCGCCGCGCAGGGGGTATGCCAGCGCGCCAAAGCGTCCCGCATCTTTTCCCGCACCGCAGGTTTATGAACCAGATCCAACAGCAGTTGCCGGAGTGCTTCCGGGGAGGCCGTTTTCTCTTCGAGTAAATATGCAGCGCCAGACGACTCAAACGCGCGAGCATTGAAAAACTGGTGATTGTCCGTAGCTGCCGGATAAGGGATGAGCACCGCCGGTACGCGCAACGCCGCCAGTTCGGCCAACGAGGATGCCCCAGCCCGGCAGACCGCTGCCGTTGCGGCCCCCAGAGCAACCTCCATCTCCGTTAAAAAGGGACGAACAATCGCCTTTAACCGATAACCCGCATAAGCTTGGACCACTTTTTGCGCGTCGCCAGCGCCCGCCAGATGGAGCCATTGCCAGTCAGCCCCGTCTGCCTTCAAAAGCGGCAAAGTTTGAATCAGTAATTCATTAACCCCCCGGGCGCCCTGGCTGCCGCCCATCACCAGGAGGACGGGACGTTCTGGATCCAGCCCCAATTGAACCCGGCAGGCGGATGAGTCGCGGACCTCAAACCCGGGACGTACCGGAGTGCCGGTCACGCTCAGATTGCGCGCGCGCAAACGGCCAGCCGTTTCCGGAAATCCGATAAACGCGCCATGCACAACCCGCGATAGCCAACGATTGGCGCGCCCGGGGATGGCATTGGATTCGTGAATAAACGTGCGCGCACCAATTCTTCTTGCGGCCAGAATTGGCGGCATGCTGGTGAATCCGCCCATCGCCAAAACTGCTTGCGGCCGGCGTGTTTTAAACAACTTTGCGGTCGCTCGATAGGACCGGATAAATCCTCGCAGGAACGCTCCGCTTCTGCCGCGTTGCCAACCCACCGCCGGCAAGGTAATAATCTCCATGCCGGAGACATCTCGAACTGCCTGCTGATCCACTTCCTTGGGGGAAATAAACAGTGTTGCTGCACAGCCGTGCCGCACCAGTTCGTCGGCCACGGCCAGCCCTGGGAAAAGATGTCCTCCCGTTCCGCCACAGGCGATGGCGACCTGAACTGAAAGGGAGGCGGCGGGCGTCATGGTTCAGGCTGATTGCCTCGGGCAAAGGGGTTTGCCGAATCGTTCGTTATCAATCCTCCCCGCATGGCAGAATCCGGTTCGCCTGCCTGCCGGGCGATGCTAAGCAGCAACCCCACGCACCCTAACATTATGACAAGGCTGGATCCGCCGTAGCTAATGAACGGCAGCGGCAGCCCTTTGTTGGGCAACGCGCTAGTCACTACCCCGATATTGATAAAAGCCTGCAGGCCAATCAGAAAAGTAATTCCCGAAGCCAGCAACATTCCGAATATGTCCCCCGCATTTCGAGCAATGTGAGCCCCACTAAAGATAATCGCGACAAACGCCGCCACTACTGCCAAAGTGACCATCAGCCCAAGTTCTTCGCCAATAATAGAGAAAATAAAGTCCGTATGGTGTTCCGGAACGAAACCCAGCTTCTGCCGGCCATCGCCCAGACCTTTTCCCGTGAGTCCCCCGCTGCCGAGCGCCACCATAGACTGGTAAGCTTGCAAGCCTGTGTCCCGCCGGGTTTCCTCAAGGTGCAGCCAGGAATAAATGCGCCCGGAACGCATCGGATTATAGTAGATAAACAAACCAACTCCCAGAGCCGCTATGAGTGCCGGTAGAAGAAAATAGCGAAGGGGTATCCCCGAAATCAACAGCACCATACCGCTGACCGCTGCCAAGACCATTGCATTGCCAACATCCGGTTCCAGGAAGATCAACCCTACGGTTAACCCAATCAACGCCCCCGGCACAAGGATTCCTCGTTTCCAGCGCGACACCTGGCGCCGGTAGAAGTCCCCGTGCCAGGCTAAGGCAATAAGGAGAGCTATTTTGGCAAACTCCGAAGGTTGGAAGCTCAGGCCCCAGAGTCGGAACCAGCGTCGGGCGCCGTTTATCCTGGTCCCGAAGTGCGTATCCAGCACTAGCGCCAGCAGCACCAATGCAATGAGCAGCGGCAGCCACCAGATTTTTTTAAGCTGGCGATAATTCAACAATGCCGTCACCAGGCAGGCTCCCAACCCGAGAGCGCACCATGCCAATTGCATGGTCAAATAACGCGCGCCCACTTGGGCCATGCTCGAGCTGTAAAGCATCACCATTCCCAGCGCCAGCAGGGCGGCGACGCTTGAAACCAGTGTGGTGACGGCCATTTTCATTTATCGAAAGTAGCGTTCGGCACCCGCGGGCAGTGCCAGAACGCTCGTTGCAATTTTTATGTTTCGGGCGGAGTCGGCGGCGGCGGTGCAGCCGGAGCCATTGGCACCGTTTCAACTGGTGTTATGGGTGCACTCGGGGCTGTGGCAGGCAACGCGGCGGCCTTGGTCGGAATCTTTAGCTTTTGTCCGACTTTGATGCTGGTAGTCTTAAGATTATTGGCGGCACTGATCGCCTTCGGAGTCGTGCCAAAGTGCCGGGCAATGTGGGTGAGGGTATCTCCAGATTTCACCGTGTAGATTTTCTCGCCCGAACCAACAGCAGCCTCGGTTGATGCCGTTTGCGGCGCTACAGTTGCCGCTGGGGCGGTCGCTGCTGACAGGCGGATCTTCTGCCCGATTTTTAGCCGTGTGGGTTCGATGCCGGGATTAGCTTCCAGGAGCGCCTTTAGGGAGATATGGTGATTTCGGGCAACTCTCTCGAGGTAATCCCCTTTTACGATAGTGTATTCGGTGACTTCCACTGGAACCACTGGCGGGGGGGGCGGCGTTTCCGGCACCACGGGAGCGGCTTCCACAACTGGCGGTTCATTGGTTGGCGGCGGCGGTGGAGTGGGTTCAACGAAAGGCGGCAGCTCGTTGGTCTCTGTTGCCTCCGGTGGAGGCACCGGCTCCTTCGATTGTCCGCAACCTTGCATGAGCAAAGCCATAAGGCCGATCCCATGAATGGCCAAGACGAAGAAAACCGCGATCTTTACACGGTTCCGTCCTCTGTTTTTCTGCTCCATAGCGGAGCCTTGTAGAATGAGTGGATTTTGGTTGTTCATTTTCAGATAGCGCTTTTGCGCTGGTTTATTGAGGTGTTGATTGTTTATTCGTTTTGCTCCGGAGCCTTCCCCGAAGAAAAATCGAAGAGAAAGCCGCCTTGATTACCCTTTGTTTTTCTACTGTTATCACTTTTCTACCGTCTATCTTGTGGGTGCCACACGGGACACCGCTACATATTGATTTAACTGCCCGGCAAAGGGCTGTCCCGTGGCGTTGATGGTTTCTATACTTAGCCAAGCTCGGATGAGTCGGCAAAAACAAAATAACGTCGTCGGAAGCCGCACTCTTTGCCACTTCCATTAATGCTTCTAGCAGCGAATCACTCGTCGTGCAAGGGGTAAAAACATTCCGCGTTATTTGCGAACAGGCTTCAGTTTTCGATAACGTTCCAAAGATGGAAGGCCTGCGGCAACGGGTTCCGCCGTCACGAAAGCGGGCCGCGGAATTAACTTCTGCCTCCCGGGCTTCTCTCTCCGGACAGGCTGGCGAGTTCTTAATCGGAAAATGCCTAAGCTTTTTTGCTTTGCTCAGAGGTAACTGCCTGTACGCATGGCATTTCCAACCGCTTCTTTCCTCCAATTTCCACCCTCTGCCCTTCCTCCTCTTACCGTCCTCATGCCGTATCATATTTGATCCAGCATCAGAGGCGCAGCGGTATAGAAGCGAAGAGGGAATGAGGCGGCAACCAGGCAGGCAGCTTGGGCTGAGCCCTGTCGCTTGAGGCGCCCGCGGGATTGCGCGCAAACAATAAGAATACTTTGCGGCCTCATTCTCCGTTACGGAGGAACCGGAAAGCTTCCTTCTCAAACACCAGGATGCGCCCAGCGGCCATGCCCTGCCCATGCCGGAAGAAGGCGCACGAATCGCCTGCCCGGCGCGTCCAAGATTAACCCTGCTTTTTCTATTCTTTGGTCCACGCATGTTAGCGAATCTTCAAGGTGCTCAAAGCCAACAACGCGCAAAGCACACCAAGGATATAAAATCGCATGACGACCTGCGATTCATACCACCCTTTCTTCTCAAAGTGGTGATGAAGCGGTGCCATCAGAAACACGCGAGCTCCTGTTCCAGAACGTCGTTTCGTGTACCGATACCAACCGATTTGTAGAATCACCGAGATGGCTTCCAGCACAAATACCCCTCCGGCTATGATTAACACCAGAGGTTGATGAATCAAAACTGCGACGATGCCAAGCGCACCGCCCAGCGCCAGGGAGCCGGTATCGCCCATAAATACTTGGGCCGGATGACAATTGAACCACAGAAAGCCCAGACCGGCCCCAATCAGAGCAGCGCAAAATACCGTTAACTCACCCGCCCCGATCACATGCGGAATCTGCAAATAGGCGGAAGCCGTTCGATGCCCCGCAAGGTAGGTCAGGACGAGGAAGGTAAAGGAGACGATCAAGGTGCAGCCAATCGCCAATCCATCGAGCCCGTCGGTCAAATTCACCGCGTTGGAGCTGCCCACTATGGTCAGAACTGTCAACGCCAGCCCCACCAAACCGGCCCCCGTCAGGACCGGATACTTGAAGAAGGGCACCATGATCTCAGTAATCAGTCGTTGCGTGGACGGGAGGCGCCAAAGATACAGCCCGATAAACAATGCCAGCAGGGTTTGCACCCCGAGTTTGACGCCCGACCGGGTGCCGCGGCTGCTCTGCTCGCTGATCTTGGCGTAATCGTCATAGAACCCCAAACCCGCCAGCACCACGACGGAAAGGAGGGTTAATTGCACCTGCGTATTCCATTGTGCCCAGAGCAGGGTGGTCAGGTTCAGCACGATAACAATCAGAATCCCACCCATAGTGGGCGTGCCCTTTTTGCTCCGCTGACGCGTGGCTATTCCACCGCCCGCTTCGGCCTTGTCCTGATATTCCTGTCCAAACTTCAACTGCTTGAGCCAGGCGATGGTTTTCGGCCCCAGCCACCAACTCAAAACCAGCGCGGTCAGCGCCGCCCCCGCGCTGCGAAAGGTAATATAACGGAAAAGCCGAAACGCGGAGAGCCGCTCAGCCCACTCAGTGCCTGCCGTCCAGTCCTGCAGGTATTGGTACAGATAATAAAACATTCAATTCCCTTTCGCGGCAGGGCGATTTCGCAACCGATCGCCAATCCGTTCCAACCGCGCAGCTCGAGAGGCTTTTAACAACACCAAATCGCCGCTCTTGACGAAGCTGCCCACTGCCGCCGCCGCGGTTTCCACATCGGCAAACTCGAATACCCGATGGAGGCCGGCCTCCCGCGCGGCCCGCGCCATGATGGGGGCCATCGTGCCAATGGCAAACAATTGGCCTATTCCCAATTCCGCCACCCGCCGGCCGGCTTCTTCGTGCGCGGTTGAACTGTAAGCCCCTAACTCAGCCATATCCCCCAGCACGGCTACTCGACGTCCCTTACAAGGCAACTCTTGCAACGTTTGCAAGGCCGCCTCCATTGAATCCGCGTTCGCGTTATACGAATCGTCGAGGACGCTCAAACCACCCGCTTCCCATAGTTCCAGACGCATTTTGAGCGGTTGGCATTTTGCCAACCCCTGGGCCACCGCTTCACGTTCCATCCCCAATTCCGCCCCCATCGCTATGGCAAACAACGCGTTCACAACTTGATGGCGGCCCAGCAAACGAATCCGATATTCGCCCGCAAAATCCGCCCGGGGTCCCTCCGCCAGAAACCGTATCCCACGCTCATCGGAACACAAGTCCCGCGCCCGCCAATCATTGCCCGCACCCAGGCCCACCCGCACTGCCTGCGCGCGCGTGCGTTTTGCCAGTAGCGATGCCCACTCGCTGTCTCCATTCACCAGAAGCCGGCCGTTCACGGGCAATAATTCCGCCAGCCAGCCTTCTTCCCGAGCCACCCCCGCCAGGTCGCCGAAAAACTCCAGGTGCTCGCGGCCAATGCTGGTGATTATGCCATAGTTTGGCCGGATTATTTGCACCAGCGGCGCCAGTTCGCCCGGATGATTGCTCCCGACTTCCAGCACCGCCGCCCGGTGCGACGAGTCCAGGCGCAGCAACGTTAACGGCACTCCAATATCATTGTTAAAGCTGGCCTCGCTCCACAGTGTGGGGAACTGCTGCCGCAATACGGCGGCCACGAGTTCTTTCGTGGTGGTCTTTCCATTGGATCCGCCAACGGCTACCACCGGCAGCGAAAAATCCTCCCGATACCGCGCGGCCAGCCGCCCCAGCGCCTGGCGGGTGCTCTCGACGGCAATTACGGGACAGCCACACTTGCCCGCTGGCAGCCGTGAGCGCTCCGCCACGACCGCGCCCACTCCTTTGGCAACCGCTTGCGGCAGGTAATCGTGCCCGTCGAATCGTTCGCCGGCCAGGGCGAAGAACAGGTCGCCCGGTTGGGCCTGGCGCGAATCCGTGCATACGCGATGCACCAGCGTTTCATGCGCCCCGTCCCGCAGGTCTCCGGCGCAAGCCGTGGCAACGTATCCTAATGAGCGAGGCTCCATCGCAAGCCCTGATTCTGTCCGGCGGCAATCCGGCCCCGCGTCAAAGCGAGGCCAGGTTAACCGGCTCCGGCGACCGGCGATTCATGCTCACGGGCGTTGGTTCCCCGGCATCCATCGTTGGCAGAGTGCCCGCGGCGGTCCGGCCGGCCGGCCAAACGGTGCGGGGCTCGGGGCGGCTGGATTTTTGTCCGGGCCGGCCGTCGTTGCCGATGGCTGCCACAAACAGGTGGTGCGGAATCAAGGGTAGTGAGTTCATAATGTCCATTGGTTGTTAAGGTGCGTTCACTGGGAGCGAGCGGCCGCCGTTTTGAAAGTACGATTATCCAACGACACGGTGACGGCGCCGGTGCCCGGCAGCGTTTCACCGTCTTCCGGATTGATATTCAGATAACCCGCCAGCCGTTCCGCGATTTGCTTGAACACCGGGGCGGCCACTTGCCCGCCATAATAACCGTGCTTGGGTTCATCCAGCATGATGGAAATGCAAACCTCAGGTTCATCGGCCGGGAAAAACCCAATAAACGATGCGAAATACTTGCCCGGAAGATAGCCGTTGGGCCCGCCCGACTTTTGCGCCGTCCCGGTCTTGCCCGCTACCGTGTAATGCTCCAGGGCCGCTTCCGGAGCCGTGCCGCCGGGCAAAACGACCGCTTTGAGCGCCTGGATCATTTGGCGCGCGGCGGCTTCGCTAATGACCTGCCGGACGCGTTGCGGCGGATATTTGGTTATGACATTGTGGTCGCGATCCTCCAGGCGATCCACCAGCATTGGCCGCATCAACACCCCCTTGTTGGCCAGGGCGCACATGGCCATTGTCATTTGCAGCCCGGTGGCGGCCATCCCGTGGCCCATGGGAATCTGGACGATCGAAACTTTGCTCCAGTTCTTCACGGGATGCACAATGCCGCTCACCTCTCCCGGCAACGACAGGCTGGTTCGGGCGCCAAAACCAAAATCGCGAATGTAATCATACAGCCGGTCCTCCTTCAGCTTGATGCCGATCTTCGCCGCGCCGATATTGGACGACTTGGCGATAATGTTTTCCACCGACAGCACCCCATAGGGTTTATGATCGTGAAGCACCCGTCCCGCGAAGTGAAAACGCCCATTCTCGCAATCAAAGCTGTCGCTCAACTGCACCACCCGGTCGTTGAGCGCTCCCGAAACCACCACAATCTTGAAGGTGGAGCCGGGTTCGGTCACATCGGTGATGATCCGGTTGCGCCGCGCATCCGGCACGGCTGCGCCGGGATTATTCGGATCGAAGTTGGGCAGAGTCGCCATGGCCAGAATCCCCCCGGTGCGCGGGCGGACCACGAGCCCGGAAATGCTCACCGGCGAGTATTTTTCCATCGCTTCCGCCAGGGCAGACTCGACGATATGTTGCGCCACCGAGTCCAGGGTCAGCACCAGGTTGTATCCGTCGTGCGGCTCCACATTTTGTTTGCGCAGGGAAACCACTTCCCGCCCCGGCCGGTCCGTCTCCGTCACCCGCCAGCCGCGCACGCCGGCCAATTTCGAGTCGAAAACCCGCTCGAGCCCGTCCTTGCCGGAGGTCTCCAGGTGCCGGCGGCCGTCAATCTCGCGCTCACTCATGCCCACATAACCCAGCACATGCGCCGCCAGCGCATGATTGGGATATACCCGCAGTTGATCGTCCACCGGTTCGGCATAGACCCCGGCCCGGCGCAGGCCGCGGTAAAACGCCCGTTCCGCGCGCGACAGCTTTTTCTCGTCCAGCCCAAAGGAAAGGTTGGTCATCACCGCCTGAATTTGCTGCCAGGTTTCGAGCTGCACTTTGCGTTTTAGCACCACGTAGCGGTTGGTGGTGAGGACGCCCTGCTCGTTGCGCGTCAGGCGTGGTTTCAGCCGTTCCTGCAACTCCGCTTCGCTCATTTGCAGCAGTGGCGCCACCGCGCGCGCCACCTCCGCCGCCCGGGGGCCGATCAACATCGGATCGGCGCAAACCGTCTTCACAAACACGCTCGTCGCCAGCAGGTTGCCCTTGGCGTCCAGAATATCACCCCGGCGCGGCTCCAGCAGAAACTCGCGGATCGTGTTGCCGCGGGCCTTCGCGCTGAGCTCATCATAACGCAGCACCTGCAAATCAATGAGCCGGTACGCCAGCGCCGCAAAGGCCGCGCCCATCAACAGCGTCAGCATGACCAGTCGTTGCGATTGCAGTGTTCCCGGCATCTTAACTCATCCAGCTCTAGTGATTCTCGCTATCCGTATCATCCCAAGGTTGCCGCGCGCCCGCGGCGATCGGTTCCTCATCCGACGGCGTCACGGGCGGCGGCAAATTATTTCTCAAACCCTTCCGGCGCCCCGGCATCCCGTCCCGCAAAGCTGCCGTCCGCCTGCGGCGATCGGTTCCTCATCCGACGGCGTCGCAGGCGGCGGCCAAAGTCTCATTCGCGCTCTCAACCGTTGGGTTCGCCTTGTCCCAGGCGCGGCGCGGCGTATTGCCTGGCGCTACCCCCGTGCGGTTCATCCCCCGCGGGTTCGGCGAGCAGCCAAACCTGCGCGGGTTGCGCCGGCGCCAGCCCCAAACCCAATTCCTGAATGCGCCGTTCCAGAAACAAGGGCGACCGCATGGCGCCCAACTGTTTTCTCAGCTTATCGCTTTGGTATTGCAACTCATCCAGACGAAGCTCGGATTGCTTGATTTGCCGGCCCAGCCGGGAAATCTGGTCCTTCAGCCAGACATACCCCAGCCCCGAGCCGCCCAGCAGCAGGCAAAGCAGAAACGCTTTCAGCGCCGGCCCAAACCGGATGGCCGCCGACTGATATTTTCGATTCCGCGCCATATCATCTTGAGTTTTGCTCTAAATCCGCATCGTTCGTTCCGCCCAGCTTTTCCAGCACCCGCAACTGCGCGCTGCGGCTGCGCGGGTTGGCCGCGGCTTCCGCCGCGGACGTTCGAATTGCCTTGCGATTCACCCACCGCAGCTCGGGGGCGCGGGGGGCGCGCAACGCCGGGACATCCACCGTTCCGGGGAAACTGTAATCCCGCGCCCGCGCGCGCCCGAACTCCTTCACCAGGCGATCTTCCAGCGAGTGGAACGTGATTACGACCAGCCGCCCGCCCGGCTTCAGAACCCGCAGCGCCTTCGCCAATCCCTGTTGCAAAGAACCTATTTCGTCGTTGACCGCCATGCGGAGAGCCTGGAACACCCGCGTGGCCGGGTGCGCCTTGCGGCCGCCCCGCGGAGCCCAACGCTCGATCAAGTCCGCCAACTGCCGCGTTGTCGCAAACCGCCGCCGCTCGCGCTCCCGGGCTATCACCCGCGCCAACTGCCGCGCCCTTCGCTCTCCGCCCAGTTCCCAAAAAAGCCTCGCCAGCTCTTCGACGCCCGCTTCGTTCACCCACCGGGCCGCCGTTTCGGCTTGCCGCTGGTCCATTCGCATGTCCAGCGGCCCGTCCAACTGAAAGCTGAAGCCGCGCCCGGCCTCGTCCAGTTGCGGCGAGCTGATGCCCAAATCCAGCAACACCCCGTCACAACTCTCCGGCGGAACCCACTCCGCCAATTCCGCGAAATTAGCCTGGCGCAGCTCGAACCGTCCGGCAAATCCAGCTAACCGCGACCGCGCCGCCTCAATCGCCGCGCCATCGCGATCGCACCCCCACAGCCACCCCGTCGGCGAACTCGCGGCCAGGATGGCGGCCGCGTGCCCAGCTCCACCGATGGTGCCGTCCACGTACCGCCCGCCCGGAGCCGGCCGCAACGCGGCCAGCACTTCCGCCACCATCACCGGGTTGTGTGTGTATTCGGGCACTTTTCATCCGGTTCGCCGCTTTACCGTTTGCCCGCGTGAAAAAACCGGGCCGCCGCGCTCCAGCCGCTCTTCACCCCGCCCGCCGCCGCCAACGTCAACGGCACGGGCGGCGCCTTGGGTTTCACCGTCGTCACTTCCACGTCTGTTTCGCTCAAATCGTTTCGCACCACCTTGACCCGATCCAATGAAAGCTCGCCCTGCACGGGCGGCTCCCCACGCGGCGACCGGGCCGGCTTCGCGAAGACACGGCGCGGGCGCGCCATCAACCCGCTCACTATCCGCTTCGAGCCGTTCCACCACCGGGCGGCCTTCTGCTCCCGCACGCTGTCCGCGCCCCGCGCCCCCGATGCGGATGACACGCGCGCGGCCCCCGTCTCCGGTGAAACCGCCGGTGCGGGAGGCGGCTCCGCCTCGGCGGGCTTGCCAGCAAATGGATTCCGCGCCGGAGCGAACTGCGGCAACAATCGCTGCGTCGTCAACCGGTAACGGCTCCCGGTGTCCCGCACGCTCACCAAGCTTTTGCCCGCTGTCAGCAATCGCAATAAGCTCATAAACCGATCACTCCATTATCTTAAAGGCTTCCGAAGCCATGATGCTGTCGGCCGCCCGCACCTTCGCGCACCGGTCGGGACTCCAGATCTCAAAACGGTCCAGCAATCCAATCAGCACGACTTCATCTTTTATCCCCGCTGCTCTCGCCATCTCCTCCGGCAGACAGATGCGCCCTGCTTTGTCGAGGGTCACCTGCACGGATTCCCCGCCAATGAACCGCTTCAAAACAACCTTGTTCGGGTTGTCATTGGGCATCGCATTAATGTCCCGCACCAGCTTCGCCATCTGCTGCGGCGGCAACACCCTCAAACACGGACCCTCCTTGGCTTTTGGCCAAAGCATCAGAGTCAACTCAGTGCCAGATTCTGCCGGCCGCCACTTCGCCGGAATCTGCACTCGCCGCTTGTCATCCACCCCATGCCGATATCTGGCGGTGTAATAAGTCGGCTGCGTTGTCTCGTTCAGTTCCATCTTATTAACAGCAGTGCATCCCTGCATTTCTGCCCCATTACGCTCCTTTTTTACACACACTGCCCCACTTCGTCAACACTTTACTCCACTTAATTATTAAAAAGTTATTCACAGCTCCCTGACGGTCATAAACCCACTCTGTGACTATCCTCAAGCTAGCCCACCACAGGGCAAATCGCAAGCCTTCCTTGTTCGCGCGTCCTTGAATCGCACCGGCATGAATGGCACGAACATTCCCTTTCTTTTTGCCCGGCTGCCACTCTGTTGCGGAAAAACAAGGCGTCCCCTTCCGAGGAAACTTGTCCTTTCGCACCCGCGAAAAGTTTATGCCCAGCGCAGGCCCCAAGCACATAAACGAACCAGCGGACATGATCGCCGCTGGATTCAAACCCCGATGACCGCCAGCCCTGCTTCACCTCCCAGGATGAACGGCCGCCCTGCCGAACCCGGCGTGGGGAGCGGGCATCATCCTGCGGTTCCGCCTTGTTACTTTTCGTGAATCCCCCGTCGGCCTTTGCAAACACCAAACTCCCTCCACCTCCTTGCCCCGGTGAATTTACGCCTGGACCCGCGATGCCCGGCAATACGCGCAACGCCCGCGTGTTTTGTGGAAAAGCTCCGGGGAGGTTGCTCCGGTAATTACGCCGCCCAAGGGTGGTCGGGGTGCCGCCACGGACTTCAAACCCGCCCTCGCCATCGAGCCGTTCGCCAGCCCGTTCCTAGGCCCCGTCGAGCCGGTCTTCCTGGAAGCCGAACGCCTCGTCAGGCGGGTGGCGTGAACGACGCTGCGCCTACTTCAGCGCGTCAAACAGCGTGGTCTTGAACTCGTTCTCGTCCTCGGTGTTGTAGAACGGAACGCCCACGAGCCGGTACTTCGTGTCCGCGTTCAGCGTCAGAACCTTGTCGGCGAACTGCTCCCGAATCTCCTTCAGGAACTGCTCCTTCCATTTGTCGTGCTCCTTCAGGTGCTTGCCCTTCGGTTCGATGAACACCTGGTACGTCAGGAGCTTGCCCGATTTCTGGCGCAGGAAGAGCACGAAGTCGGGCTCGAACGCCTGGCCGTCCGCGAAGTTGTAGACCTTGAAATGGCCCTCGTTGCGCACGAGATACACCGCCTCGTACTTCTCCCGAAGCTGCTCCATCTGGCGGTCTAGCATCCGCACGAAGGGCTTCTCTTCGCTCGTGCCGTACAGCGCGTTGAACACGTACCAGTCCCGCCCGGCGATGAACGCCTCGAACTGAGGGTCTTCCAGGGCGAGTGGGTTCCGCTTGTCAAACCGCAGGATCTTGTCGGTGAAGACGTCCCGCACCCAGGTCGGACTGAAGTCGCGGGAGCCGCGATGTTCGGTGATGCCTTTGCGGGCCTCCGCCTCGATCTGGTTCAGCAGTCCGATCACGGCCCGCAGTTTCTCGACCTTGTTGTCCTCCAGGAGATACACGTTCCCCTGGAAGGTGATCGCCAGCCCGCCGAGATAGTCGGCAGCCGTCATGAACTCCTGCATGGAGGCCAGGTGCGGGAAGTACCGCCGCAAAGAGGCAAACGTGAAGAACGGAACCCGCGCCAGGGCTGACTCCACGATATTCCGCTCGATCTCGGTGAGCTTGACGTCCTGGCGGTTCTCCTCCGCGACGACGGCCTTGGCCTCCTTCTCGGCCAAGATTGCGCTCTGCCCGCCGTGTCCCGTGGCGATGGTGTGCACATAGTTGCTCTTCGAGACGCCCATGTCGGCCAGCGACTTGACCTGCCGGTAGTCGTTGGTGATGCGGGCGTTGGTGTAGATCGCCCCGAACTTAAAGAACGGAGTCTTCTTGAACGAGTCCTTCAGGCGCATTTCCCGCTCAACAGTCTCCTCCGGCATGATGCCCTGAGCGACCAACGCGGTACGGATTTCATGGATGTACCGGAAGTCGTTGATGCTGTGGTAGTGCAACTCCTCCAGCACCCGCAGTTCGTGGGCGATGTCCCCGTCGTACTTCCGGCGGAACCGGTCGTTGCTCCCTGGCGTCACGAAGGGGAAATACCGTGCACCGCGCCCAATCAACTGCGCCTCGGATACCGTTGTCGTGCCCAGTTTCCCCCGACCCGTGTCCCGGCTCTCGTAGCAGCGGATGATGTCGAACAGGTTGAGGACGTCCCATCCCTCGTTGAGCTTCTGGACGGCGAAAATCGCCCGGATGCGGTTGTTCCGGTCCTCCAGTGAGTTCAGCAGCAGTTGGTACTGCTCCTTCTCCCCCTCCTCGTTGACCGACAGGCAGAAGTCGGCATGGAACTCGCGCTTGAGACGGGCTACGAGTTGACCGTCCGTGATCCCGTTGTCCTGGAAGAACTGAAAAGCGCGCCGTACAGCCGGAACGTCCGACTTTCGGACTCGGGCGATGTCCTTGACCGTCAACCCATCAATCAACTTGTGGAAGTTCTCCTTGTTCTCGTGCGACTGCGCGATAGTGCGCTGGGCCTTCAGCAAGACCACCGGCTTCAGGTTGATCCGATGCTTGGCGGCGACCTCCTGCTTGTACTGGCTGAGAATCAGGGCTTGCAGGATGCGCTCGTCCAGGGCGAAATCGGACTGGACAATCATCACGTCCTTGGAGAATCGGTCGTTCCGGTATTGCTGGAGGTCGTACCGGATGGGGACCTTGTTCCGGTACTTGTCCACCATGCCCGTGTTTTCGAAGTCGTGCGTGGCGGTGAACTCCAGGAGCAGATTGGCGGGATTCTGCCCGAAGATGCGCTCAACGGTGTTCTCCCAACTTTCGAACAGCTCCTGGTCGCTCCTGGTCTTCGTGTTCAGGTGGTGCGCCTCGTCGGCGATCAGAACAACCTTGTGCTTGCGGAAATCATCGAACGTGATAGCGTTCTCTTTCTCGGTCGTCAGGTCGCTGTGGAGTTTCTGGATCGTCGTGAAGCAGATGTTGATGTCCCTGGGATTGACGGCCTCAAAGTTCTCGACCGGCGTGACCCGGACGTGCTGATTGCCGATGACGATGTCGGGCACGAAAAGGAACTTCGACGATTGCGGGTTCAGGAAGTTGTCCTTCGTCTTCTGGATGATGTTGGTGGAGTTGACGAAGAACAGGAAGTTCCGGTAGCCCTTTTCGTACAGGTAGAGGATCAACCCGGCCATGATCAGCGTCTTGCCGCTTCCCGTGGCCATGTTGAACAGCAGGTGCAGCGGAAGCGCCTTGCCAGGGAAATCCTTCTCGTAGCAGTGGAAGAACCGGGCGAACGCTTCGACCTGGTACGGCCGCAACTCGAACCGGGGGTTCAGGTTCAACGTCATGCTCTTCGGCATTTCCTTGGCCAGCAGGCCGAAGCCGGAAATGCTGTCAAGCTTCTCGTAGAGGAATTGCTCAGGCATTGTACGCCTCGCCGTAGAACGCCTTGTTGAGCGCCTTGTCCTCGTCGCTCACCTTGAAGCGCGGGTCATCAATCTCCGACAGATTCACATAGAGCTGGTTCTTGTCCAGCAACTCGGCCAGCAGTCGTTTCTGCTTCTTAAGGCCGTCGTCCTGCTCCCCGAGCGCCTCGAAATCTTTGATCGCGTCCTCCGGCACCTGGGGGCTGACGTACCAGTTGAGGAACGATCCCTCGGCCATCTCCTTCCAAACCTTGACCAGCTCCTTGCTCGTCTTGGCAACCTCGATCCGCTCCATGAAGGCTTCGTTGTATTTCATTAGCTCGCAGTAGACGAATTCGCCGCCGCCTTGCCAATTCACGAGCTTGGAAATCCCCTTTGAGTCGCCCTTCAACACGTTCTTCATGCGATCGATGATGATGCCGACCTGCTTCTCCATCTGTTCGACCATGATGTATTGGCGTTTCATCTTGTGGGCGACAGCCCCTGTCGTGCCGCTGCCAGCGCAGAAGTCGAGCACGATGTCACCTTCGCCGGTTGCCGAGAAGATGATCCGTCGGAGCAGTGCTTCGTTCTTCTGCGTCAGGAAGCCTGTCTTCTCCTGGTCGAAGCTCTTGATTTGGATGGAGTCCAGTTTGTCGATCTCGCTGCAATTCCACGTGTCCTCGATGGCATAGCCTTCGCCTTCCGGGGGATTCCCATCTCTGCGTACGTATCCTTCTGGATAAGGGATATACTCCTTTGTGAAGGAAAGGTTCTGCCGAGTGTAGAAGAGGATGGTGTCGTGATTCCGAATCCAGTTCTTGGCAGCCGTCTTGTACCCGGATACCCATCCGATCCGCCATACGATTTCCCGCTGGAAGTTGCCCCTCCCGAAAATCTCATCCAGGAGCACCTTGCAGTAGTGCACTTCGTTGAAGTCCAGATGCACATAGAGCGAGCCGTCAGGGGAAAGGAGATCGCGTGCGATTTCCAGACGGTTCTTCATGAAGGTCAGCCACGTGGAGTGATTGAATGCGTCGTTGTAGCCGAAGTCATCCGTTCCCGTATTGAACGGGGGGTCGATGTAAACCAGCTTAACACGACCGCGAAACAGAGGCTTCAGTGCGTGGACTGCAACAAGGTTGTCCCCCTTGATGATGATGTTCTCGCGTAGCACTCCGTCTTGGTCTCGTTTGATCTCGCCAACCGGCTTCCGTCCCTTCTCAGTGTACCGGTTGAACGCGGTCAACACCTTGGGGGCCAACAGACGGGTGATCTCGTCTTCGGCCAGAACCTCATTGAAGAAGATCTCCTTCCGCTTCTCCTCCTCCTTTGTCTGGCCGCCCTCGAGGACGCAGTCCTTGTAGGGCCAGACAAGGGCAACGTCGCCGCGCTCGCGCAGGTACTTGCCATCGACGGTCAGGCCGATTCTGTTGCGGAACCGGGTGTAGGAGTTGTCCAGGAAGTTCTTCTGCGACACGTACTCGATGAAGGTGTTGAGGTTGAAGACCCAGTGGCCCTCGATCTCGTCGAAGAACTTGGCCTTGATCTCCTTGTCAGCCAGCAGGAGTTTGACAAGGCCGTGGTCAATCCGCCAGGCGTGATCCTGCACGGCCGCGAGCACCAACTCCCCGTCCTCGTCAACAAAGCGTCGGTCCTTCTTGAGTACCGCTGTCAGCTTGGCATTGAATGACATAGTCAGCTCCGTGTTTTCATGATTCCTTGGCCAACCGGGTGCCGCCATCCTCACCGGCCTTTCCCGCCTGGACCCATTCGTCAACCTGCGACGCCTTGAACTTCCAGAGCCGCCCCACCTTGTGCGCGGGCATCCGCTTCCGGTCGATCCACTTGTAGATCGTGTCCCGGTTGACGCCCAGGTGCGCGGCGATCTCCTCGACCGACAGCCACCGTTCCTGTTCTTGCATGGTCTCCTGCTCCAGTCGTTTTCAGGCGCACGAGTTCCGGCAGTCCAAAAACAGCGTCAACGTAGCACAGACGGCCCGAGCACACCAGCGAAAAGCCAAGAGAGTCCAATTGAAGCGGTTTCGGCTGTCTCCACGGTGCCATCGCCGTTCAGGGGCAGACTTTCTGCAAAAAGTTCGCCTACCGTCCGCCACTTTGGCGTTCCGCCGGGTATGTATGCAGTAGAGGGCACGCGCATGGTTACCGGCAGGAAAAACAAGAAAGGTTGTCCCGCTCGTCCGCGCCAAACCCCCTTTTATCAGATGGAGAGGCAGACGGTCGGCAGGAAGTTGACGGAGTGTCCGCCACTTGGCCGGTCCGCTGCGTAAGTAATGGCTGAGGCAAGGACGGCAGACGACCTGCCGATGCACAACAGGAAAGGAATGGGTGCCATGAGACAGACGATGCGACATGTGTTGAAACGCGAGGACTACGAGGCCCTGTACTGGCCGCCGGACGAGTACCCGAAGAACACGCTGGCGGCCGCCGAGGAACTGAAGACCCGTGGCCTCCAGGCCAAGTCAGCGACCCTCGACTACCTGGTCGCCAAGGGCATCGTCCCGGTGCCGATGGACGATTTCGGCCATCGCCAGTGGGGTAAACGGGAGATCGACGAGGCGGCGGAATACTTGGCGGGCAGCCAATGCTTCACGCCCGGAACGTGGAAGCACGTGATGGAAGACTCCGACCCGGCGCAGGACCTCCGGGCGCTGCGAGAGGCGGCGGCCAAGGCTCCGCACCTACCGATCAACCCTGATTACTTCGTGCGCACGCTCATGCCGGGCGCGGCCGGTCTTGGCATCTACGCCACGGTCCACTACCGGCCCATGACCGAGGAAGAGAACGCCGCCTGGCGGGCGAAGGTCGAGCAGGCGCGGAAGGAACGGGAGGCCAGCCATGTCCGCTGACATCATCCTGACGGCAAGCGGCGTCGAGGTCGCCTGCGGGGAGAAACTCCCGCGCCTCGACATCGTGGCCTACAACGGCGGCCTGATGAGTGTGCCGGGCTGGGGTGCGCTCGCGATTGACCTCGCGGGACTCGACCTCGCCGGTCAGGTGCGCGTCCTGGCCGACCACGACGCGACCCTGGACGGCATCCTGGGCCACGGCACGGCCGAGGCGCGGGACGGTCGCCTGCGCGTCTCCGGTGCGATCTCGGCCACGACGGACACGGCCCGGCGGGTCGTGGAACTGGCCCGGAACGGGTTCGAGTTCCAGGCGTCGGTCGGCGTGGAGCCGGTCGAGCATGGCCGGGTCAAACCGGGCGAGAAGGTTCAGGTCAACAACCGGACACTGTCCGCGCCGGAAGGCGGCTTCACGCTCGTCCGCAAGGGCAAACTGCGGGAAGTGAGCATTGTGAGCATGGGCTGCGACGACCGCACGGCGGTCGCCATCGCGGCGTCGAAGGGAGCCAACATGAACGTGGATGAGGAAGGGATTCGCGCCCAGGAACGCGAGCGCCTGGCGAAGATCACGGCGCTCTGTGACGGCGACTGGGGTCATGACAAGGACCGGGTGGACGCCCTGAAGGCGCGGGCCATCGCGGGCCAGATCGAGTCCGACGAACTGTCGGCCAAACTGCTGGGCATCATGCGAAACGCCCGACCAGCCGTCGGCGCGATCCACACGGCGATCACGGCCCCGCAGCCGTTGGCCATTGAGGCGGCTCTGCTGATGCGCCTCGGACACGGCACGCTGGCCGAGAAGACTCTTGGCGAACGGGCCTGCGACGCTGGGGAAAAACTCGGCGCGGCGCATCTGCTCGACCTCTGCCGGGCCTGCCTGGAACAGGACGGCTTGGAGGTGCCACGTGGCCGCCTGGAACTGGTCAAGGCAGCCCTGAGCACCTACTCGCTCCCCGTGGCGCTGGGGAACGTGGCGAACAAGCTCCTGCTCGCGGCCTACGAGGACTCCCCCGCCACATGGCGCTCGTTCTGCGCCATCCGGTCGGTCTCCGACTTCAAGGAGAACACGGCGATCCGTCCGAGTTTCACGGGCGGTCTGGAGCCGGTTGCGCCCGGCGGGGAACTCAAACACGGCTCGGTCGGCGAGCACGTCACGTCGTTCAAGATCGACACCTACGGCAAACTGCTCTCCATCGACCGCCGCGACATCGTCAACGACGACCTGAGCCTTTTCGAAGACACGGCACGGGCGATGGGCAAGGCGGCGATGCGCAAACTGGCCGACCTGGTCTTCACGACGCTGCTCGGGAACGAGGGGCCGTTCTTCTCGACCGCCAATGGCAACCTGATCGACGGGACGGACAGCGCCCTCTCGCTGCACAGCCTCTCGATGGCGATCCAAGCCATGCGCACGCAGCGCGACGACGAGGGCAACGACCTCGACATCGTGCCCGCGACGCTCGTCGTGCCACCGCAGCTCGCGGAGCAGGCCAAGAGCGTCCTGGAGTCGGAGTTCATTCAGCGCATGGCCGAGCAACCCACCGGGAACAGCCTGCGCCGCGCCGTGGCGCTGGAGGTCGAGCCGCGCCTCTCCAATGCCGAGAAGTTCGGAAACAAGGCCAGCGAGCGGCACTGGTACGTGTTCGCCACGCCGTCGGCCGCACCGCTCGTGGTGGCGTTCCTGAACGGGACGCAGACGCCCACGGTCGAGTACTTCGGCATCGAGCAGACCGTGGACAAGCTGGCCGTCTCGTGGCGCGTGTTCCACGACTTTGGCACAGCCTTCTGCGATCCCCGCGCCGCCGTGCGCGTCGTGGGAGAGTAGGCCAATCGGTCATTCCCGTGCGGAAAACCCCTCGCGAGAGGGGAAAGGAGGACTCTTTGTGTCTGAAAGCCCCACAGGACAGCTTCGCATCAGCGGCTGGGACGTGTCCAACCCGTTGGAGGTGGAGCGGTCTTTCCGCACGGGCTACCGGATCGGGGCCTCACGATGCGCCGGTTGCGACTTGGCGACCGCCGAGGCGTTCACCGAGCGCATGTCCGACCGGCGCAGGGCGGTTCTCGAAGGCACCTGGTCGGACCGTAGGGCCGCTATCTTTCGGGGCGCGATGCACGGCGGACTCGATGCCGTCCGGGCCCGAGCGGCGGGCGTGGACGCCGGGCTGGCCTCGTGGATGGACGCCCTACGCTCGTGGAACGATGCGGAGCCGATCCGGCTCGACTGGCGCAGCGCCCACCCGCCGCAGCCGCCTCCGCCCGATGCGCCCAGGCTCGCGTTGGAAGCCGTCCCGCGCGGCCTGTGGGGCGATGCGTTCGGGCTGCTGCCTCCGTATCCGTCCAGGAGGAAGGCCATGACCCAGCCGCAGAGTGTCCGCGCCCTGATGGCGCTCTACCCCCAACTGCGCAGACCCATCATCCACGGCCTGCTCCGCGAGGGCGAGACGATGAACCTGATCTCGGCCCCGAAGATGGGCAAGAGCTGGCTCGTCACCGACCTGGCCCTGTCCGTCGCCACGGGCCGCGACTGGCTGGGCCAGTACCAGTGCGAGCGCGGCGACGTGCTCATCCTGGACAACGAGCTTCACGGCGAGACCAGCGCCAACCGCGTCCCGAAGGTGGCGACCGCCCTTGGCGTGGACTTCGACGACTATGCCGACCACGTGTGGGTCCAGAACCTGCGCGGACAGTTGCAGGACGTGTTCACGCTGGGCAAGTACTTCGAGGCCCTCGTCCCGGGCCGGTTCAAGGTCATCATCCTCGACGCCTTCTACCGGTTCATGCCCCGCGACATGGACGAGAACGACAACGGGACGATGTCGTCGCTCTACAACCACATCGACCGCTATGCCGACCGGCTCCGCTGCTCGTTCGTGCTGATCCACCACACCACCAAGGGCAACCAGGGCGGCAAGAGCATCACCGACGTGGGGGCCGGGGCGGGCAGCCAGAGTCGGGCGACGGACACGCACCTGATCCTGCGGGCGCACGAGACGGACGACGCCGTCGTGCTCGATGCCGCCGTGCGCTCCTGGCCTCCCGTGGCCCGCCGATGCCTGCGCTGGACGTTCCCGGTCTGGTCGCCGGCGGACGACCTGGACCCGGCCTGCCTTCGCGTCGAGAACGGCAGGAAGCGCGGCGAGAGAAAGGACTGGACGCCCGGGGCGTTCGTGGAGGCGTTCGTCAACGACACGCCTGCTACCCGCTCGACGATCCTGGCCAAGGCGGTCAGCGCCGGTCTGTCGCGATGGGCGGCCGACAACCTCCTGCGCACGGCCGACAACGACAGCCTCATGGTTCGCCAGGGCAGCGGCAAGCGGAACGAGCCCTTCACCTATCGGCGCGGTTCGGCAGCCCAGGAGGACCGGCCATGACGTTTCGTTTTGTGAATCGTTTTGCCCGCACAAAACGAATCCAGCACGTCGGGTCTCGTTTCGTTTTGTGTGCCCTTAAAGGGGCACACACAAAACGAAACCGAACGAGACCGACGTGCCCGGCGACCAGACCGGCCACAAAACGAAACGGATTGGCCTGCGGATGGCCAGCGATAGGTACTCCGCCGCCATCGTGGCGAGGCGACCGCCGCGGGAACAGCTCCGATCATAGGCAGAGTTTGTTTTGCCTGTCCGGTCTTCCCGGATGCCGGTCCGAAAGGCGGTGTCAATGCGCTTGACCCCGCAATTCCGTGGCCCCCGGAAAACGCTTGAGAATCGGTCAGAAGGGACTGGATGTTCCCCGGGAAACCGGCCTCATGTGGTGGTGCCGGGTGGGGTCGTGGAGCGCCCGCCGCGCCCGGCCTGGATATCGGACGCGCTCCTCGCGGAGACCATAGACGTGTGGACAGAAGCCTACGGACGACCGGTCAGCGAGGAGCACGCCATCGAAATCCTGCGGAACGTCCGGCGGCTGGCAGAGGCGCTCCTGGAAGCCAAACGGGAGATGCAGCGATGAAGGTCGTGATATGGGCGCGGGTCTCGTCCCGCGAGCAGCGCGAGGGCTACTCCATCGACGCCCAGCTTCGCGCCTGCCGCGAGCGGGCGTTGAAGAACGGCTGGACGGTCGTCCGCGAGTTCGTCGTGGCCGAGTCGGCCAAGCGGGGCGCGGAGCGCGTCGCGTTCAACGAGATGTTCAAGTGGGTCCGGGCCAACGCCCGCAAGGAGGGACTCAAGGCGATCCTGTCCCACAAGCTGGACCGCGTCTGCCGCAACATGCGGGACGCCGTCCGCCTCCAGGAACTCGAGGACGCCTGCGGCGTGCAGCTCGCCTTCGTGGAGAACCAGTTCGGACCCGGCGCGGCCGGGGCCCTGTCGTTCAACGTGATGGCGGCGGTCGCGCAGTACTACTCCGACAACCTCCGCTCCGAGGTTCTGAAGGGCATGGATGAGAAGGTGCGCCAGGGCTGGCCGACGGGTCATGCGCCCTACGGCTACGTCAACGTGGCCGACAAGGACGAGCCAGTCCAGCCGCATCCGGTAGACTCGAAGACGCTGGCCCGGCTCTTCGAGTTGTTCGCCAGCGGCCAATACACGTTCGAGAGTCTGGCGCAGAAGATGGCTGACGAGGGGCGCATCTACCGGCCCAGCACGCCACGGTTCAACCGCTCATCGCTCTCGCACATCTTCGCCAACCGCTTCTACGCTGGCGAACTGGTGCGCAACGGCCAGGTGTATCCGGGCCGGTACAAGCTCGTGATCGACCGCCGCACGTTTGACCTCTGCCAAGACCTCCTCAAAGGCCGGAGCCGCCGCACGGGCAACCCGGAGATCATGCTCTCGGGCGGCGTCCTGCGCTGCGGCGTCTGCGGCTACGCGATCACCGGCGAGAACATCCGGCGCAAGCTGCTCAACGGCGACTGCAACGTCCACGTCTACTACAAGTGCGGGAACAACCAGAAGCCCGACGGCCACCCGCCGGTCCGCTGGCGCGAGCCCGACGTGGAGCGGCTGATCGTCGCCGAGCTCGACAGCATCCGCATCCCGGTGCCCCGCATGCAGACATGGCTGCGCCACTCCATCGAGGACAAATTCGCCGACCTGACGACCGCCGAGGCCGAGCGTCGCGCCCGGCTGGGCAAGCGCCGCACCGAGCTGGTCGCCATGCAGGATCGCCTCCTGGACGCCTTCCTGCGCGGCGCGGTGGACGAGGCGGCGTTCGGCGCAAAGTCGGGCGACCTCAAGACGCAGATCGCGGAGGTCGAGCGGCAACTCGACGGCGCGGGCGCGGTGACGGAGGAGACTGGACGGCTGGCCCTCTCGGTGTACGACTTCAGCCAGAACCTCGTGGAGATCTGGCGACGTTCGAACTTCGCGTCACGGCGGACGATCCTGAATGCGTGAGTTCGAACCTGGTCCTGACCGACACAAGTCTCGTGTTGGCAAAGAGATCGCCGTTCGACTACCTCGCCGAACGGCCGTTTATGAAAGATGGTCGGAGCGACAGGATTTGAACCTGCGACGTCTTGGTCCCAAACCAAGTGCTCTGCCAGGCTGAGCTACGCTCCGGTACCCGGATGTCAAGTATCCCACATTGGGGCCGTGGCGCAATCACAATCCGTCCCCTGCCGTCCGCCCGTCATTTGGCTTTCCCGGGGAGTTCCGCGGCCAGTGCCCGCGGGCAAACTCCGGCGCGGCCCGGGCCGGCCGGCGGCGGCAAAATCAGGTGCGCGTGCGGCGCATCAGCGCTTCCAGCCGATCCAATATCTGCGCCTCAATACTGGTGCGCAAAGGGCCGTAGAAACCGTAGTAGATGAGTGATGAATCCGGTTCGTAGCCGCCCTCTTTGATAATGCGCGCGGTGGGGATATAGCAGGGGACTTCGTAGGCATAACCGATGGGCCACGGATGATCGCCCGCCCACCGGCGCTTGATCTGCCGCGCGTAGTCCACCACCACCTCGCCGCCCATCAACACAAAGGTCAAGTCGTTGCCGAGGCGCACGACGGCCAGGGGCAGGGTCACGGATTCAGGCAGCGACTGCCCCGCCGCCAGCCGTTTGAGATAAGCCTCCGCCCGCATCTTCACATAAACGTCCGAGCCCTGGGCGTCCTGGTCCAGTTGCTCCCGGCTGGGAGGCGCTGGCAGCGGCAATTCGATTTCATCATAGGCCAGCCGAAAAGCGCCCCGGACCGGGCGCATGGGCCGGTCCAGCACGCCCATGACGGCGCCGGCCAGTTCGAGGCCATGCCGTTTGGCCTCGAGCAGACGCCCGCGCGGCGCGGGATCGCTGTCGGCGCCCATGCCGGTGAGATACATCGCGATGGCGCCGGGCTGGTGCGCCTCGAGGTGATGGCGGGCGTAAGCCATATATTCGCCGGAGACGACGTACCAATCCTCACCGCCCCGGACCGAGGTGCCGTGGCAGGCGTAGCCGAACAGGATCGCGCGGACGGCGCCATTGGTGCCCCGAATGCGCAGCACGGGCACATCCCAATCCACCGGCCCATCGGGGTTATCGCCGAACACCACGTTGTCGCCCCGATAGACGCGCCGATTCATGGCGAAGCCGGCGCGGCCCTGCCCATACTCGAAAACCGCCGGCTGGCAGTCGTTCAGGGCCGCCTCCACCAACTCGAGCAACCGGGCTTGCAAAAGCCGGCTGTAGCTTTCGATGCGCTCGCGTTCCTCCGGTTGGGGCTGCACCATATCCGTGAGGGTCTGGTCCAGCACCGGCGCCGAATGGGTGTGGCTGGAGACGACCGCGACTTCGCCGCGTCCCAGATGCAGTTGCGCGGCCAGTTTCTGCAAGACCGGCTGCATGAAGGCGCGGCTCACCTCCAGGTTATCCAGCGCCACCAGGACGAAACGCTCGCCCGAGGGGTTCTTCAGGGCCAGCGCCTGGGCCTGCAGCGGGTGATCCACTTTCTGCGCGGATTGATTCCGGGCGCCGTATCCCGCCAGCCGGATCGGCAGTTCCGGGGTGATGTCCCGCACGGCCAGCCCCACGGCGGGCGGGGTATTCTCCGCCGCCATCCCGATTGCGGGCAGCGCCACGGCCAGCGCCAGCCCGCCGCGCCCCATCCACCGAAATCCGCGGGCGAGTTTCATCGGCGGCGCGGTTGTTTACGCCTTCGCCAGCGCGGCGCTGTGGGCTTGAATCTTGCGGATGGCCTCGAGGATATCGTCCATGGCGCGGCGATCGGCCAGCAGCATGGACTGCACGAAGGACACCGTCGTTTCGCAAACCTGTTTGTTGCCCTTTAATTCCGGGAACGAGTCGCGGTAAGCCTTCAGCCGTTCGGGGCTCCACAACCGTTTGAAACCGCGCGAAGCAATCGCCTCGTCCAGCAGCCCCTCGTAGTATTGTTCGCGGTACACGCCGCCGCACGGAACCCCCTCGGCCCCCATCGCCCGGGCGAATTGGTCGCGCGACAGGCCGTTGAACCGGGACGCATCGTAGCGGAATGAATACAGGTGCCACACCGGCCGGCTGTTGGCGGGCAGGCGCACGGGGGTGATGCCGGGAATCTTGCCGAGGTTGGCGCTCAAATAATCGGCGTTCGCGCGGCGCACCTCGGTTTCCTGCACCAGCTTGTCAAACTGCAGTTGCAGCAGCACCGCTTGCGCCTGGGTCATCCGGTAATTGACCCCGCGGGTGAAGCAGCCCGTTCCCTGGTTGGTGCCCACCGCGCGCCCGCAGTTGTGATACGAGTCGCATTTATCAATCAGCTCCTCGCTCATGCTGGTGATCGCCCCGCCCTCCCCGGAAGGAAGATGTTTGGACTCCTGGAAGCTGAACGTCCCCAGGTCGCCCAGGGTGCCGCACTTCCGGCCCTGGTATTCCGCGAGCCAGGCCTGGCAGGCATCTTCGATCACGGCCAGCTTGTGCTTGCGGGCAATCGCGTTGATGGCCTCCATCTCGCACGGCATGCCGAAAATATGCACGGGCATGATCGCCCGCGTCCGCTCGGTAATCCGGCTCTCAATCAGGGCCGGGTTAATCGTCAGGGTCGCCGGGTCGGTGTCCGCAAACACCGGCAGCGCTTTCAGGCTCAGGATCGCATTGTAGCTGGCGCTGAACGTGTAGGGCGAGACGATGACCTCATCCCCGGCGTCCACGTCCAGGGCGTGCAGGCCAACGATCAGCGCCGTGGTGCCGCTGGAGGTGGCCAGGCAGCGCTTGGCGCCCAGCAGCTTCGCGTAGCCTTTCTCGAACTCGGCCACATGCGTGCCCGAACCGCGAAACCAGTGCCGGCTCCGCCAGACCTCGAGCATTTTCGGCTCCCACTCCGCGCGCCACTGCGGCCAGCTCACCCATCCGCCCTGGTGCGCCGGCGTGCCGCCCAGCAACGCCGGTTTGTCGGCCGTGGCCGCCAGCACGCGGGGCGCCTGGCCCGAGCCCAGCCAGCCCAGGGCAACCGAGCTCGCAGCCGTGGTGCGGATGAACTTGCGCCGGGTCAAGGGGAGATGGTTTTTCATACGATTGCTTCCTTTCATTGTATTGTCGGCCTGTGGCATATCAAACTAGTTATCACCGTTGCTTTCCCGTGAGCTTGAGTCAGCTCCGGGATAATGACAACCCCAAATTATGCCCTTTTACGATTCTTCCCCAGACCCTTTGGCCCCGGCGCCTGAGTTCCCGCAGGTAAGGGGGAAAAGATTTTTCCACCCCCAAAACCGCTTTTCGGGCCCAAGGGGCGGGGACGAAAGCGTCTATCGCTTCAAGACGGCCGCCAGCCCCTGAGGGCAGCGCAAGCAGCCGCCTTTCGGCAACCTCCGCCCGGGTGGGGGAATGTCTCCGCCAGCCTTGGCCCCATCCCGCCAGAAAACCACGGCGCGCGACAACACCCGTCCGCCCGTTCCGGGGTTGCCGAACGTTCGCGCCCTCTCCCTCCCGCCTTGGAACCTCGTTTTACATCATCCGCAGGTCGTCCATCCCTCCTTTCCGGCTCAGGCCCGCGCCCAAACCCGCCCCCCCCCCCCCCACC
>Ga0209605_1000791_pt1 | contig 38377 bp, 28 predicted proteins | sample AD_UKC035_MetaG_FD_184408 | JGI IMG/M metagenome (GOLD analysis project Ga0209605, IMG submission 184408) | Active sludge microbial communities of municipal wastewater-treating anaerobic digesters from USA - AD_UKC035_MetaG (SPAdes) (version 2) | ecosystem: Engineered > Bioreactor > Anaerobic >...
CGCCTTTTTGGAGCCAATACGGCTGGTGGTTTCGATGCAGGAGCTAACCCCAACCTGCGCAAAGCGCTCTGGATCCGAAACGGTTCCCTAGTGCTACAGGGGTTAACCATAATTCCTTCATTATCGGAAGGTACCTGTGGAGATGGTGCTTCTCCCAACTCCGACTATTTTGTACCTGCCAATGGTGCATTAGTATTGGATGGCCCCGAGGTTGTGGTACTCTCCACCGCCGACAATCACCAGGAGGTAAACCTAGCCTACGGCGTAGCGGCGCCCAACGATGGCGCCATGGGGATAACGCAGGGGGGGTGCAGCTCATTCTCTATTCTGGGTAGGCTGCAGGTGAACGATGGTTACTTCTCCACCCGCGAGTCGGGTGGGTTTATCACCTGGGACTGGGCTTCGGGTCAGTTTATAATCAATGGCGGTACGGTGGATGCCAAGCAGTACAGAGCAGCTGCAGCAGGAGTGGGTGGAGGATTGGCTTCTTTTACTCAAACTGGTGGGCATCTTCTGCTACGTGGCCGCTTCCAGCGAATTCCAACGGCATACGGTTCTATTGACGACTTGAAAGATTTCTCTACATCTACACTTAATACTACCCGTGCAACAGAGGGATCGCTTGCTAGTGCTGTGGGTACTTTCAACCTTAACGATGCCTCCAATGTCTTTACCATGTCGGGTGGCACTATTACCATTTATGATGTGACTGGCACGGACGCTGGACAGCAGAAAGCATTTGAGGTTAAAGCATCGGCGGGCAATATCAATGTTTCGGGGGGCACCGTTGAGATAGTGCCCACTACAGGTACTGTCCTTGCAGATCCGGCATACTATTATATTGAGTCCACAGCCCCAGTGGGCAACCTTACTGTGAACAGGGTGAGTGGTGCTGCTGAAGTACGGCTTCGAACCAACCCTTTGACCGTGCTTTCGAATTTTAGTATTGATGTGGGTGATTTCCAAGCCAATAACTTTAATGTTACCATAGGTGGCAACTTTACAGTTGGGGCCAGTGGTACATACACCAGCGGTACAAACCGAACAGTTTTCAACGGGGCGGGTACGCAAACCATTACAAACAGTACTGGTGCCGTGCTTAATTTCAACCGTTTTATTGTGAGTAAACCCGATGGGAGGGAGTTGCGCTACAATTCTACTCCACAGGTTAACATCGCCGACTCGCTTAGAATACTTTCAGGAACTTTCCGTACCTATAGTAGAATAATTAATGTGTATGGGCATGTGGAGAATAATGGCATAAGTTTAACAACTTCGGGCTATTTAGTGATGAACGGCGATGCCGCTCAAACCATTAGCGGAAATGGAGTGTTTACCAACCTTCGTCTCAATAAACCCGCAGCGGGCACAGCCGATGTGACCCTGAAAAATGATATTACTGTAGAAGGGATACTCAACTTTGCGGGCCATGCCACAGGATACAAGCGGTTAAACCTGGATGAGTACAATATACTTTTTGGACCCAATGCGTCGGTTACAGGATACAGCGATACTCGCTTTATCTATACCCTTGGTCAGGTGGGTAATGGAGGTGTTTCGAAGGTGTACTCAGCAACATCAAATTCATTCACATTCCCCGTAGGGGCTCCCTCCACACGTCATGCGGCTCCCCATTATACCCCTGCAACCATAAGCCTATCGGCCGACCCAAGCACCTATGGAACGGTAACCGTAGTGCCCGTGGGGGCGGTTCACTTTGCCACCGATCCCCAGAATAGGTCGTTGACCTACTACTGGAGGGTGAAAACTGAGGGTTTCGATGGTATAGTACCTGGCTCGGTAAGCCACTCCTACACCTACTCGCAGGACGATGTGGTTGAGGGTGGCGATGTGTCTGAAGCAGGATATGTACCCGCCCGCTTCGATAATTCTACATTGACCTGGAGCCGTGGCACCACTGCGAGTATTAACACCACAACCAATGTGATGGACGGCCCCTGGCTATCGGGTGTTGACTATATTGACGGCGATTTCACCGCAGGTGATGATACTCCAACCAATCCGTTTGGGACGCCACAAACCTTTTATAGCAGGCAATCGGGTAGGTGGGGACTTACTTCAAGTTGGTCAACTACAGGTCATGGCGGAGCTCCAGCACCAAGGGTTCCTGGCCTTGCAGATATTGTAATTATTGGAAATGGTGATGCAATAACTTTAAATACATTACCGGAAACTCCTAATAACGATGCTCGAAGTTGCGCAAATTTACGGATAGAGGCGGGTGCTTCTCTTGATATTGGCTATAATCCGGGGTGTAACTTTGCCGTGGTATCGTCGCATCCCAATGGCAATGGGCTTTTTAGGGTGGCATGCGATAGAGGACCACTTCTTGCCAGTACCGTAAGAACCTTTCAATTCCCCTCGGGCGATTTCACCGATTTTAATAAAAATCTGGGGACTACCGATTTATATACTACTAATCCCTTAGCAGGAACTACTTTCTATCTTCCCAATGGCACAACATCCTATGGAAATTTAATTATTAGTCCTTTTGGTGGATCGAATATTATTTTTGCAAACCACGATGTGCTGATCTATGGAACGCTAACGATTAAGGGACAGAATGCCGACTCGTGGTTCCTTCCCACCTGGAATATAAATTATCCAACCGCACCGGCCGTAAGGGTTTCGAAAACCATTACCATTATGGGCAATATGGATATACAGGGGGGGTCCTTTGGCTGGTATGGCGGCAACGGAGGAGGAGCCCAGAATGTGGTGGTACATGGTGATATTATTGTTGGAGAATGGGCAGGTATTAATGTTTGGAGCAGAAATCAAGGCCAGAGTCTCTCCATTGGAGGCAGTTTATACAACAATACAAGAAATGCTATTGAGGGTGGCGTTAGCTGTAGGAGTTATGTGTGTTTAAATGCCGTGGATGTTACTTTTTTCGGCGATAACGATGCTGTGGTGCATACCGCCAGTGGCACCGATTATGCAGGAGGGTCGGGATCAGGTTACGGATACACCGATCCGGCCAGTCCATTACATCGCAGTGCAACCATATTTAGCAATGTAACCGTAAATAAGGGCAATAGCCAAGCCACTACTCTTCCCTTTACGGGGGGCACAGTTTCTACCCCAGTTGATAATTGGCTTACTCTGCAGAATGGTACTCTAAGTTACCAACTTACCAACCCACGCCGCGATTTTACGGTTAGCACCACTACGGCCCTTACCATACCCGGCACGGCCGGGTTAGAGGTTAATCTGCAAGGAAACTCACACGGTGTAAGTACACTAATTGCCAACGCCAATAGCAATACCAATGATCTTTTCCTTAACGGTAAATTAACGGTAGCCAATTCCACAGTGTATGTGGGTCCAACAACCAGTCCTAATAACAATAACGACATTGAATACGGTGGGGGTGGCCTTTCAGAAATAGACGTGCAGGATGGTGGTACGCTGGTGGTTAACGGCCAGATCCGTATGAGCCCTTCATCCACAGCGGGTGTGTTGAAGTATCGTCAGAGCGGCAACAGCCGGGTGGTAATCAACGGTCAAGAGGCAAACTTAACAAAAGCCAAACTAGAGGTATATAATCCCGGTAGTGTATTTGAAATGACGGGTACCAGCACCCTAACCATAGTGCGTGGCGGAGGAACCACCTATGGCGACCTGTATCTACGCCCCGAAACCAGCAATGTAAGCGGGTCGAGTACCATACAATTTACCCAAACTCCACCGGTTGGTCCTGTGGTTGACCTAATTCAAAGCTATTTGCTCGATGCAACAGTGCCTTTGAACAATCTAACCATTTCAGGGAAAACTACTGGTACCAATAGGAATGCTACCGTTTCTTTGTTTATTAGTCCGTTGCAATTGAATGGTGATTTGACTATCGATAATAATAGAAGTGTTTTCGATGCCAATAGTGTGTATAGCGTCAACGTATCGTTGAAGGGTAATTTCGTTAATAACGGAACGTACAATTACTATAATAACCTTACAACATTCAATGGTAATATTCAGCGTTTGGAGGGTTCGGCTGTTACCAATTTCTACAACCTAACGGTAAATCCCATTACCTCGCTTACTCTCATTAGGGATATTACCGTGGACAACGACCTGACGTTAAGCTCGGGACAGCTGCTCAATGGTACATATACCATAAATCTGAAACGCCACCTTATAAACAATGCCAACTACAATGGGGATGCTGCAACCGGTGGTGTTGTACTCAATGGAACCGTACAGCAGGAGATATCGGGAACCGGCACATTTGGCCGCTTGGAGCTGAACAACGCCCTTGGGGCAAGGATAAACAACAGCATCACTTTGCAAAGGAATATAAGGCTGACCAATGGTGTTTTTAGCCTTAACAAGTTTCTGATGACCATGGGGGTAAATAGTAATATTGAGGGGAGTGGCTTTGGGGTAACCAAAATGATTACCACCGATGGGGTATTCAGCAATGTGGGGATTCGTAAATATTTCCCTGTTTATAGCGGTGCTGCACAAACATTTACCTATCCCATGGGCACCTCAGGCAAGTACACCCCTGCGGTGTTGACATTCACCAACAATGACAATGTGGGATATATCCGCGTCAACAATATCAATAGTAATCATCCGTCGGCCTACGATCCCAACAATGTATTAGACTATTACTGGGAGTTGGAAAGCTATGGAGTATCAAATTTTGACGGGAATGTGGTATTCAACTACAAGGATGACGATGTTAGGGTTACGGGGGCCAATACAGAGGCCGATTATATTGCAGCGGCAATGATGATTCCGGGTAACAGTTGGGCAAAATATGGTACCGACGATGTGGATGAGGATAATAATACCATAATATTCCGTTATGTTGGGGCAAACAACCTGAGTGGCGAGTACACGGCTGGTATTGATAATGCTTTACCCGACAATGTTCCTCAGTTTACCAATATCGATACTGATAATTGGAATGTTGTATCCAATTGGGAGCAAACGGGAGGCGATCCATATACCCTTACAGGACCGCCCAATGGTTTTATTGTCACCATTCGCAGCGGAACCACGGTAACCGTTAGCGAGAACTATGCACGAACCTATCGTACACGTATCGATGGTACCCTTCATTTCGATCCCGACTACTATGGCCACAGCCTTGGAACCGTAACGGGAAGTGGAACCCTACATCTGGAGTCGGGTACTTTCCCTGCAGGGCGTTACACACAGTTTTTCGACTGTTCAAACAACAGTATTCTTGAGTATGGGGGTACTACAGACTATACAATTATTGCCGACCTGTATAGTACTTTGCCAAACCTTTATTTTGTGGGCACGGGTACGCGGAATATCCCCAATAAGGACCTTACCATTTGTAGACGTTTGTTGATTAATGGACCTACGCTTAATAATTTGAGTAATAGACGATTAACTATTCAGGGTACTTTCGAGCGCCTTGCGGGTTCATTTAGTAGTGGAGCAGGTGCAAATGCGGTGGTCAGCTTTGCTGGCTCGGCTCCACAAACCATTGGCGGGGCGCTTGGTAACTTCACGGGTGATAATGCATTTAACAATTTGGAGATAGATAATCCGGATGGCTTAACCATTAATGATGCGGGGGCCATTGAGGTGAAACGTAACCTATTGCTCACCTCGGGTATTATCACCACATCATCAAATGCTACGTTGACCATTATCAATACATCTACTAATTGTGTAACTCCTGCCGAAGGACAGGCAACGTCGTTTGTGAATGGACCCCTTACCAAATTGATAAATCCTGGCGATAGATTTGTTTTCCCAATTGGAAAAGGAACAACCCTCGGTCATAAATTTGAGATCTCAGCAACTCAATCCTCTGGTGCTGCATTGTGGACAGCCGAGTATTTTACACCCAACCCCACATTTGCCGATTTCACCGATCCGATCACCTATGTCAATTCGCAGGAGTACTGGACGGTTTCTGGCCCTATAGGAGGTCAGGCCTATGTGCACTTAACATGGGATCCTAGTAGCGATCTAACCCCCCTAATGACTGAAAACGGAGTGTCTGATATGAGGGTTGCAGGATGGAATACGGGTACATCGAGTTGGGAGGAAATTTCGTCATCGGCATTAGGGGATGGAAGTAACGGCACCGTACGTACATTTGGCAGGGTTGCCATCCCCGGTACGGGCTTTGGCAATTTCACCACGGCCTGTATCAATATTACCAAACCGCGGGCACGTTTTAGCCCCTCAGGACCCATTTGCGGCAATGCGGGAATACCGTTAACCTTCTCGGGAGTTGATGGCACAAACCTCAATTTTGTTCTAACCTATCGTAAGGGAGGTGTTCTACAGCCTGCGGTAACGGTTAACAGCCTTCCTTACACTCTGCCCACTGATGCTACAGGCAATACCTATCAGCTGGTCAGCTTTACCTACAACAATCTGCCCCATGCTGCACCTGTGCTTACGGGTGTTGTAGATGCTACCATAGTTACTGCATACACAGTGCCCACACCTGCCAATGCCGGCCCTGACCAATCGTTGTGCGGAGCCACATCGGCCACCCTTGACGGAAATAACCCAATTGTAGGAACCGGTTTATGGAGCATTTTCAGCGGAGACGGGGGTACGGTAATTCAACCCACGGTTAACAATAGCGAATTCAACGGGGTGAATGGCAATACCTACATACTTACATGGACCATTTCCAATGGCGGCTGTACATCGTCCGATAATGTTACCATATCGTTCCCGCTAATGCCCGTTCAGCCCGATCATTTTGTATTATATACCGATGAGGTATGTCAGGGCGATACGGAGGTTCGCTACTCCGTGGTAAACGATCCTTCGTTAACCTACACTTGGGGCTATGATGGTGAGCATGTTAATATTACGGGTACTGGCAATGTTGTGGAGGTTGACTTTTTGGGCAATGCCACATCGGGCTATATAAGCGTTTTCACCACTAATGACTGCGGCGATAGCGACCCGCTTGAACTATATGTAACGGTTTTTGAACGGCCTACTGCTACGCTTTCGGTTATTTCACCCCATGATGCAATTTGCGATGGTGATAATACAGAGATAACCGTTACTCTAACAGGAGGAACTTCGCCATACAGTTTTGATATATTTAACGGTACGGACACGGAGACCGTTACCGGAGCGACCTCGCCATATACTTTTATTCCCGATGCCGCTTATGTTCCTACATGGTTGGGACCGGGGACAAGCAATACCTACACCTATTCGATTCCTGTCGTAACTTCCGCAAACGGATGTAGCAACTCGGGAGACAATACGGTGGATGTTGTGGTGTATAAAATACCCGAAACGGGGCCTCAGTATCACATTCCCAATACGCATGATATGTGATAGTGGGAAAAAATAGAGTAGGGTTAACTTGTGTTCCGGAAAGTTGGGACACAAGTTTTTTCGCATATGGAAAAATGGTATATGGGCCGTCACGCAGGAAAGGGCGCTGCCTTAAACTTGTTTTGTGGATAGCTGTTAATGAAGAGTAATATAAGTAAGGTTTTATAGTTACTTTTGTACGCCCTTAACGTTCTCCCGCAGAATTTGGCTGTGGGTTACCGGGCGAAGCTGTGAAGACACCTGAAGTTTTCTTTTTTTGATTGGTTATAAAGGTTGCGGCGCTCTGCGCTTTATGCTTGGTCTATAAGTCCAAACCTGACAGGTTTCCAAAACCTGTCAGGTCTTTCAAGCTGCAGCGCAACATTGTACAAGAAAATATTAGAAGTTATTGTTGAAAAAAATAATAAACAAACAGGATAAAAATAACCCAATGAGAGTCAAGTTTATCGTTACCATAGGCATAGTATTGTTGTTGTTAACAGGATGCAACCGCAGAAGCCAATTGCTCTATATGAAAAACCTGAATCCGGCCGGAGAGGAGTTGGTAGCCAAGCCACCTCAGTATAAACTGCAACCCGGTGATTTGCTGTTTATACAGCTTATCACCTCCAGCCCCGAGATAAGTCAGGCATTCAACAACCCCACCGGATCGCAATATTTATCCCGTGCCAATGATGAGACTTCCCTTTATTTTAGTGGATATACACTTGATGAAGAGGGATTTGTGTCGTTACCATTTTTGGGTAGTGCCAATTTATTGGGACTTACTTTAGATGAGGCACGTAATGAGATACGCACATTAACCGAAAAGATGTACAAGGATGCCTCTGTAATCGTTAAGTTGGCCAATTTTCGGATAACAGTGGTGGGCGAAGTCAGGCGACCGGGAACTTTCAGAAACTTCAACGATTACCTAAGTATCTTTGAGGCTTTGGCACAGGTGGGCGATATCAGCGAGAACGGGAATAGAAAAAATGTACTAGTAGTTCGGCAAACAGACACCGGGAGCAAAACCTTCAGGGTTAATTTAAACGACAAATCGGTTTTTACATCGGAAGCATTCTATCTGCTCCCCAACGATGTGATTATTGTGGAGCCCATAGGGAATAAAATATTCCAAATGAATGTGCCGTATATAACGTTAACTTTTTCTACCATTAGCACACTAATCCTGCTCTACAATTTTATCACGAGATTGTAATTCCATGGTATGATACTCTGCGTACCTATGCGGCATAAAAAAAGAAGTAACGCAAAGAGCCGCAAAGGTGCAAAGCTCCGAAGGCTCGGAGCGCAAAGGAAAGAACATAGCTACACTTAGCGCAACTTAGCGGAATCTCTGCGTACCTCTGCGGTATTAAAATAGAAGTAACGCAAAGAAACGCAAAGGAGCGAAGTTGCGCAAAGGATACACAATGGAAAGAAATGACTGAAAACGAAATTTCAAATATCGTCATTGGCAGTGCAATTGAAGTTCACAAACAACTTGGGCCCGGGCTTTTGGAGTCAGCATATCAGGAATGCCTTGCTTATGAGTTAAAACAGCAGGGATTACAGGTTTTAAAAGAAGTCCCCATGCCGATTGTTTAAAAAGAAGTAAAATTAGACCATGGATACAGGTTGGATTTACTGGTAAATAGTAAGGTTGTGATTGAAATTAAATCGGTAGAATTTATTTCTGATATTCACGAGGCACAGTTATTAACCTATTTAAAATTAGGAAATTTCAAGTTGGGGTTACTTTTAAATTTTCACACAACCGTACTGAAAAACGGGATTAAAAGAATGGTAAATAACCTATAAAAACTATCGCATACTTTGTGCAGTTCAGTTGTACTAAGAGGTTGTACCGCAAAGAACCGCGAAGAAGCAAAGTTACGCAAAGGAAAGAACTCTTCCATACTCTGCGCAACTTAGCGGAATCTCAGCGCACCTCTGCGGTACTATGAAGTAGTAACGCAAAGAAACGCAAAGGAGCAAAGCTCCGAAGGCTCGGAGCGCAAAGGAAAGAACTCTTCCACACTTAGCGAAACTTAGCGGTACTTGGCGCATCTCTGCGGTACTAAGAAGTAGTAACACAAAGAGCCGCAAAGAAGCAAAGAAACGCAAAGAAACAAAGCCACGCAAAGGAAAGAACATAGCTACACTTAGCGCAACTTAGCGGTACTTGGCGTACCTCTGCGGTACTAAGAAGTAGTAACGCAAAGAAACGCAAAGGAGCAAAGCTCCGAAGGCTCGGAGCGCAAAGGAAAGAACTCTTCCACACTTAGCGAAACTTAGCTGTACTTGGCGCATCTCTGCGGTACTAAAAAAGAAGTACCGCAAAGAACCGCAAAGAAGCAAAGTCACGCAAAGAAAAGAACTCTGCCATACTCTGCGAACCTCTGCGGTACTAAAAACTTGTATTACAAAGAAAAATCCCTGAGCGGCACCTTGAGCCGGAGTTCAAGGCAGTTACACAACAAGGCTTAAAAATGTCAAAAATACTGATTACCGGAGGAACAGGATACATCGGTTCGCATACCGTGGTGGAACTTATGGAGAGTGGATACGATGTGGTGATTGTGGACAATCTTTCCAACTCCACCACTGCTCCCCTGGAGGGAATAAAGCGTATCACCGGCAGAAAGCCTGAGTTTGTGGAGGCCGATTGCTCCGACCTCGGTCAGATGAGGGCTCTCTTCGAAAGATACCCTCAAATCCGTTCCGTTATACATTTTGCTGCCCTGAAGGCAGTGGGCGAATCTGTGGAAAAACCTTTGGATTATTACAGGAACAACATTCTCTCGGTGATCAACCTTTTGGAACTACTTGGCAAGCGGGGCGGGAATTTTGTTTTTTCCAGCTCGTGCACGGTGTACGGTCAGCCTGACATTCTACCCGTAACCGAGGAGTCGCCCATAAAAAAGGCACTTTCACCCTATGGCAATACCAAGAGGATTGCTGAAAATATCATTGAGGATACCGTGGCCGCCATGGGCAATATCAATGCCATTGCGTTGCGCTACTTTAATCCCATTGGAGCCCATCCCAGTGCTGAGATTGGGGAGTATCCCGTGGGCAAACCCGATAACCTGATCCCGTTTATAACCCAAACCGTGAGAGGGATATGGGAAAAACTGCAGATTTTTGGTTCTGATTATAACACTCCTGATGGAACGGCCATTCGTGATTATTTCCATGTGGTGGATTTGGCCAAGGCCCATGTTGTGGCCCTTGAACGATTACTGGAAGATAAAAATCGAAAACCCTACGAGGTTTTTAACGTGGGGGCAGGCAGAGGTATTACCGTATTGGAAATAGTGAATACTTTTGAGAGGGTAACCGGGCAGAAAGTAAATTACGAGTTTACAAGACGCAGGGCAGGCGATATAGAAAAGGTGTGGGCCGATACCACCCTTGCTGAAAAGGAGTTGGGCTGGAGGGCAGAAAAGACATTAGAAGAGGCGTTGCTCTCGGCGTGGAAGTGGGAAGAGAGATTATTAAGGAGAAAGGGAAAGGGAAAGGGGAAAGGGAAAAGAGACAATGAGCATTGAGCAATGCGCTGCCCTGAGCTTGTCGAAGGGAGCAATGAACAATTTGCTAATTCGTTGATTCGGCTATTCGGTTATTCGTATTCTCTCCCGACAGAATTGTCGGGATTAGCGTCTCAGCGTCTTAGCGGTAAAATGCAATGAGCAATGCGCTGCCCTGAGCTTGTCGAAGGGAGCAAGGAACAATGATGGCATAAGGATGGAATTGAATAAATAGAAAAAATTAGAGATAGCAATGGACTCAACCAACAACACCGGTCAAGCGTTTCCTGAGGAGACCATTGACCTTAAGCGATACTTTTTCCTATTCTTAGGTAAATGGTATTTTATAGCCATTAGCCTGTTTGCGGCATTATTTGTGGCATATTTGGTTAACCGATATTCCGAGCAGGTTTACTCGGTGAATGCCTCTATTGTTATTGGGAATGTTACAGCACCCAATAAGCAGGGGGTTCAGAATTTAATGCGGGAGATGAACCTTGTGTCGGACCGGAAGATGATAGATAATGAAATAGGAATTTTAAAATCTTATACCTTAGCCAGAACAGCTATTGCCGAGTTGCCCGATTTTAAAATAACCTATGCCAGCGTGGGAAGAAGAGGAATTGCCGAGAGCAAACTTTATAAGAATGCACCTTTCGTTATGGTTTTGGACACGGGAGCCATCAATCCAACGGGCTACCCCATTTACATAACAATCCTTAACAGGGAGGAGTACAAAATTGATTTAACGGATGAAAAGGAGCCGATAATATGGAAATTTGGCGATAAGTTTTCCGATGGAAGGTTTTCATTTACCATTAATTTGGTCAATCCCGATCGGGATATAAATAGTCTTTCACAGAGAAAGTTTTACGCTATAATTAACAGCGAGCATGGTATGGCCATAAAATATATGTCCAAAGTAGGCGTTTCATTGGCCGATAAAGAGAATAGCACCCTTCTCAACCTTTCCTCCCAGGGATTCGTGGCGCAGCAGGAAGCCGATTACCTTAATAAATTGATAGAGGTGTATATGCGCAACGACTTGAACGAAAAGATGCAAACCTCCATAAATACCATTTTATTTGTTGATAACCAGTTAAGCGGTATTTACGATTCGCTACGAAGGGCCGAATTTTTACTACAAAATTTCAGAACCCAAAAAGGAATCATAAACATAAGTTCAGAGGGAAAAAGTCTTCTGGAGAGGTTGGAAAAATTGTACGGCGAAAAAAATATGCTCACATTTCAGTTGGAATACTTTAACTATTTAGAGGGTTATTTAAAGGAGAAAAAGGATTTAAAGGGTATAGTTTCTCCCGGTACAATGGGGCTTGAAGATACGGATGTATCAAGGATAATTTCTCAACTCAATCAGTTTGCCCTGGAACGCGATGCTTTGTTGCTAACAGTTAAGCCCGACAATTTACAAATAGCCAAAATTGATCAGAGTATATCCGGTTTGATATCGCTTCTTTTCGAAAAGTTGGACGGAATGCGGCAGATTAATAGGATACGGTTAAAAGAGATAAACCGCAGGATTGCGGAGCAGGAGGAGCATTTGAGCCTGCTTCCGGTAACCGAAAGGGAGCTGGTAAATATTGAGCGCAAGTACAATATCCACGAGAAATTTTACACCTACCTGATGGAGAAACGCATTGAAGCGGGTATTGCCAAGGCCTCCAATGTATCGGATTGTAAAATAATAGATAAGGCGCGCTCTGAAATGGCCCGGGTGGTAAAGCCAAACCGAAAGAATAACTATATAATGAGTTTGTTAATAGGTTTACTTGTTCCCATGGGATTGATACTGCTTTTTGATATGTTGGATAATGCCATAAAGGATCCCACAGAAATAGGCAAAAAAACCAGAATCCCCCTTTTGGGAACCATTGGTAACAATCCCTATGATAGTTCACTGCCCGTATATGACAAGCCCAAATCATCATTCACCGAGTCGTTCAGGGCATTACGAACCAATTTGGATTTATTGTTAGGCGGAGAGGAAAAAAAGGCGGTACTTATCTCCTCAACCATAAGCAGCGAGGGCAAATCGTTTGTGGCCTCCAACTTGGCCATTAGCTTGGCCCAGCTGGGAAAGAGGGTTGTATTGATGGGGCTGGACCTTCGCAAACCCAAGATTCACAACCTGTTGGGCATTGATAACTCGATGGGAATAAGCACATTTTTGGTGGGACGTAATACTCTGGAGGAGATAACAAATACAACTAATATTGAAAACCTTTGGGTGCTGCCTGCGGGTCCCATACCGCCCAATCCGGCCGAAATGCTGGCAGGAGCAAAGCTAAAGCAGTTGATTGAAAAATTAAAAGAGGCGTATGATTATGTTATCATTGACTCGCCCCCGGTGGCGGTGGTTACCGATGCCATTCTTGTGAGTGCGCACTGTGATACAACATTGTTTGTGATACGTCATCGTTATACATCTAGGAATGTGCTGAGTTTGGTAGATAGTCTTTCAAGGAATAGTACCATTAAACACATGTCACTTCTACTCAATGATTATAAAAAGCCCAAGGGGTATGGCTACGGTTATGGCTATGGGTATGGATATGCCTATGGGTTTGGATACGGTTACGGCTATGGAGACTCCAAGTCATATAGGGGCTACTATACCGATGATGATAATGGAAAGAGGGTAAAAAGAATTTTGAAACGATTCTTTAACTAAAAGAATTTTTTATATGGCTCATTCTTATGTTGTTAGGTAACAATCCAGGTTCGGAAATTATATCACATTTTGAGAGTACTTTTAATATTCAATAATTATGTAAAATGAAAAAACTTAAAATCATCTCCGTTGTGGGTACTCGCCCCGAGATTATCAGGCTTTCAAGGGTATTTGCAAAACTTGATGAGAGCGATGCGCTTGAACATATTTCAGTTCATACGGGTCAGAACTATGACTATGAGCTTAATCAAATTTTTTACAAAGATCTTGGTATCCGCAAGCCGGATTACTATTTGGATGCTGCCGGAGAAAGTACAGCCGAAACCATCGGCCGAATAATTATAAAGTTTGACGAATTATTAAACAGGATTAAACCCGATGCGTTGTTGGTACTTGGCGATACCAACAGTTGCCTTTGTGTCATACCTGCTAAAAAACGTCATATACCCATTTTCCATATGGAGGCAGGAAACAGGTGTTTCGATCAACGTGTACCCGAGGAGACCAATCGGAGGATTGTTGACCACATTGCAGACATTAATCTCACCTACAGCGATATTGCCCGAGAATATCTGATTAGCGAAGGGCTGCCGGCCGACAGGCAGGTGTACAAAAAAACTATTTACTTTTGAATTTATTTTTACTTATAACACCATAAATCCATGAAAGCAGTAATACTAGCCGGAGGGTTGGGCTCCAGATTAAAGCCATTTACAGAGGTCATTCCTAAACCTCTACTTCCTGTGGGGGAGAAATCTGTTTTAGAAATTCAAATTGAGCGTTTAAGACAATATGGATTCAATGAAATATTTCTGGCAACCAATTACAAATCAGAATATATAGAGAATTATTTCGGTGATGGGTCTCGCTATGGGGTTAAGCTTACCGTGAGCAAAGAGGAGAAACCGCTTGGAACCGCTGGACCATTATTGCTTCTTAAAGAGCGGCTACAAGAACCATTTGTAGTAATGAACGGGGATATCCTCACCTTAGTGGATTTTGGGAAACTTTACCAATTTGCCTGTGAGCAAGAATCCCTTTTAACTATTTCCATAAAAAAGGAGATTACACCGTTTGCTTTTGGGAATATATTTTTTGAAGGGGATCGGGTAACCGGGATTCAAGAGAAACCTGATATTATCATGTATATCTTAGCAGGTATTTACGTAATGAAACCAGAAATATTTTCCCTTTTCCCCAAGGATGAGTATTTTGGAATGGATAAACTTATAACCAAAATGATAGATGGTAATATGCTCGTTACTAAGTATGACCTTAAGGAGTATTGGTTGGACATTGGAAGATTATCCGATTATGAACAAGCACAAAAAGATTTTAGCAACCTATTTTAAATATTTGGCATGGGCAAACGTGTATTAGTTACAGGAGCTGATGGTTTTATAGGTTCACATCTTACAGAACTGTTACTTGAAAAAGGCTATAAGGTAAGGGCATTAGCCTATTACAATTCATTCAACTATTGGGGGTGGTTGGAAGAGTTTTCATCTCACCCAAACTTGGAGGTGGTAACCGGTGATATTCGAGATCCATTTTTTGTGAAAACCATTATGAAAGACATTGAAGTGGTTTTTCATTTGGCTGCTCTAATAGCCATTCCCTATTCCTATCACGCACCCGATAGCTATGTGGACACAAATATTAAGGGGACATTAAATATCTGTCAAGCGGCCAAGGAGATGGGAAGAATCAGGGTTTTACACACCTCCACCTCCGAAGTATATGGAACTGCGCAATATGTTCCCATTGACGAATCTCACCCCAAACAGCCCCAATCACCCTATTCGGCTTCAAAAATTGCGGCCGATGCCATGGCCATGAGTTTTTACAACTCTTTTGAACTACCCGTTACCGTTGTACGCCCCTTTAACACCTATGGTCCGCGCCAATCGGCACGAGCTATTATTCCAACGGTGATAACACAAATAGCCTCCGGGAAAAAGATCATTGAGTTGGGAGATTTGCGTCCTACTCGCGACCTCAATTTTGTAAGGGATACCTGTATGGGGTTTTGGGCCATAGAACAAGAACCTGCAACCATTGGAAAAGAGATTAATATTGCTTCCAATACGGAGATATCCATGAATGACCTTGTTCTGCTAATATCCAAGTTAATGGGAACAAGTATAGAGACAAAAACAGACCGGGAAAGGCTTAGGCCTGAAAATTCTGAGGTGTTTCGTCTTTTTGGAGACAATAGTTTGCTGAAACAGCTAACAGGATGGAGTTCCCGAACCAATTTGGAGGAGGGACTGAAGGAGACCATAGCATGGTTTACCAACCCTCACAATTTGGAAAAATACAAATCCCATTTATACAACCTTTAATATTTGCTGCCATGGGCTATACCATTCCACTATTTGATTTGAATTTTGACCATCAAGAAGAGCAGGCGGTAATGGAGGTGCTGAGGTCGAAATGGATATCTACCGGACCCAAAACCATTGAGTTTGAAAACCTTTTTGCCCAGATGCTTGGAGCAAATCATGCACTGGCTATGGCCAACTGTACGGTGGCATTGCATTTGGCCATGTTACTGGCTAATGTAAAAGAGGGCGATGAGGTTATCTGCCCATCATTGACCTTTGTGGCCACCGCCAATGCAATTCGTTATGTGGGGGGTATTCCCGTTTTTGCTGATATTGTGGGAAATGATAATCTGAATTTGGACCCCAAGGATATTGAGCAGAAGATAACCCCCAAAACCAAGGCCATTGTGGTAATGCACTACGGAGGTTTTGCTTGCGATATGGACAGGATAATGGGTATTGCAAAAAAGCATAATTTAAAAGTTATTGAGGATGCCTGCCATGGGCCACTGTCGGAATATAAGGGGCGAAAGTTAGGCACCATAGGGGATGTGGGTTGCTTCAGCTTTTTCTCCAATAAGAATATTAGTACCGGAGAAGGGGGTATGCTGGTTACCAATTGTAGCGATACTTATGAAAAAGCAAAACTTTTACGCTCCCATGGTATGACCACCCTTTCCTACGAAAGGGCCAAGGGTCACAGCACCTCCTACGATGTGGTAGAGCTGGGTTACAACTATCGAATGGATGATATAAGGGCAGCCATTGGGATTGCCCAGCTACAAAAGCTGGAGAATGATTTGAAAAAGAGGGTAGGGGTTAGGAAAAACTATGAGGATTCGCTGGGTTCCATTGAGGGGATAACCATTCCATTTACGGCTTACCCCCACTTCTCGTCCAACTATATTTTTCCTGTAGTTCTCAATAACAGTACAAGGGAGAAAAGGGATTATGTAAGGGAAGAGTTGGCCAAAGCCGGAATACAAACCAGTGTCCACTACCCGGCGGTACACCGTTTCTCTATCTATAAAGATTTTTACACTCCGTTGCCCCGAACGGATTATGTGGCAGATAACCTGATAACATTGCCCATGTATGCAGGTTTGAAACAGCAAGATATATATTACATCTACGAAAGTTTAAACAAAACACTCAAATAGATGAACGTTCAGATATTAAATGAGGATACCCTGAGCAAATTGAATCATATAATTCGACGTGATCAGTTAATCTATTCGGAATACTCTTTCCTCTCCGACGAGCAGCTTTGGAAATATTTTGAAAATAATCAACGGAATCTTTTCCCCAACGAGGGTGCATTTCAATTTGTAGCCTTAAACCGCGATAAAATTACAGGTTTTTTGAGCTGTAGTAAAGACCATTTTGATAGTGATATTTTTGGTTTTGGGTGTTTCAGAATTACCAGTTTACAGGTTTTCTCTTTTGATCCAAAGGAAATACAATTAATCATAAGTTCGTTACTTCAAAGACTGGAAAACACCCTCATACAAAAGGAGGGGAAGTGCCATATTTCAATAGGACTAAATAATAATACACAGGGTTTTGATAAAATATTTAACTCATTAACCTCAAATGGGTTTTACTATTATCATACCCTATTGACATTCAGTTCCATTAAGTTAAGATTTGATGAAAGCTTGGGACTTAATAAAGGTATTACAATACGTACCGCTACTAAAAAAGATTCTGAAGAGTTATCTAGAATTGCTGCTGAATCATTTAAGTTGAGTCGTTTTAAGCTTGATCCATTTCTAGATGATACAAAAGGGAATTATCTTTTAGGGTTATCAGCAAGAAATGCTGTAGAAAAAAAATTTGTGGACGTAGTATTTGTGGCTGAGATAGATGGAAGGATTGCAGGTTATTATACTGGTAAAAAGAATTATATTGAAGAGTTTGACAGAACATTGGGAGAAGGAATAATTTCCGCAATTGACAGTAAATATAGGGGACGAGGCGTGTTTACGGCTCTAGACAATACTATTTTAAATTGGCTTGCAGATAACTCCGATTTTACAGAGATGGGAACGTACTTAGGGAATTTTCCAGTTCATAAGTCATTCATAAAAAAGGGGATGCCATTAATAAGATCAACCCACCAATTATCAAAATTGATAGGATTATAGAATGAAAATCTTAACGGTTATCTCTAATTATAATGAAAGCGAATCCATTGCAAAGACAGTTTTGGATGTTATTGAAAATGGCTCCATTGAAGCAGATTTACTTGTCATTGACAACTGCTCCACCGATAGTAGCATTGAGCAGCTAAAAAGGCTAAAGGTAGATTATCTTAAACACCCGGTAAATACGGGGGGCAGTGCAGGGGTTATTAAAACAGCCTTTGCCTATGCCCATTACCACGGTTACGACATATACTGTCATATGGATGGCGATAACCAGCATATGGCCTCAGAGCTGGATAAGATAGTACAACCCATTTTAGACAATGAGGTGGATGTGGTTACCGGTTCTCGGTTTATTACCAAGGAGGGATTTCAGTCCAGCTTTACCCGACGCATGGGAATAAGGTCCTTCTCCAAGATGATGAGTTGGGTAACCAAAAGACCCTATACCGATATTACCTCGGGGTTTAGAGCCTATAACCGGAAGGCCATTGAGTTCTTTGCCCTTCGGTTTAAGCAGGAGATAGACACCATTGTACAGCTGGAACTGGTGATGCACTATGCAGGGCTCAAAGGGAAAGATGTACCGGTACTAATGAGGCCCCGAGAAACGGGCAAATCGGAGATTAACTTTACCAATGCCCTTAAATTTCCGTTTTACAATATCATAAGTTTGATAGGAACAGTAATCCAAAATATCAGGTAGAAGATGGGACTTGCAGTAAAAATTTTGGCAACGCTTTATGGGCTGTTACTTTTTGCCATGTTTATTGTTATGGCAAGAAAACGAGGGATTAAGCCATTTTACACGACACTATGGCTCATTGTTTCCCTTTTCATGTTTAGTTTCATCTTGTTCGAGAGTTTTTATCAGTGGTTATCGCAACTGTTGAGAATTGAGAGTGCAACCTTATTTGTTATTGTAGGATTGATATCGTTTTTGTTTGTTTATGTTCTATACCTTTCCATCAAAATATCAGAATTAAGCAACAAGGTTCAGGAGTTGATATCTTACACCGCCATTTTGGAAAAGGAGATAAGGAATAAAGAAAAAACACAATTGGTTAACCATGAAGACCCCTGTTAAACATTTTCTGTTTAGTATAGATTTAGAGGATGTCAGGCTTGGAGCAACAAATGGATTAAGTTATGAGCCCAGAGTTATCCAAAATGTTGAGAAATATTTGAAATGGTTGAACCACAACAGATTTACATGTACTTTTTTTATTGTTGGGGAAACAGCTGCCATTTACCCGTCAATAATAAGTGAAATAATATCTGAAGGCCATGAGATTGCATGTCATACAATGCATCACAAACTGATTTCTTGTTACACCCCGGCAGAGTTTGAAAAAGATTTGGAAGATAATCTGGCTATTCTTCAAGATTTGGGAGCAAAAGACATAATTGGATTTAGGGCTCCTTCTTACTCTTTAACTTTGCAAACACAGTGGGCATATGATATTCTTAAAAGGTTGGGATTTTTATACTCCAGTTCTGTTTTACCAACCAAAAACCCGCTTTTTACAGGATGGCCACAATTTGGTAAATCTCCAAAAATCACAGATCAGGGTATTATTGAGCTACCCCTAACCATAAGGAGTCTTGGGCTCATTTCAGTTCCTTTTTCAGGAGGAATTTATTTTCGCTTATTGCCTAAAAAACTAATCGGCTATTTTGCTCGAAAACAACGACATAATGAACCATTAATTGGTTATTTTCATCCATACGATATAGATACCGAGCAAGAAAAATTCATGCAAGGGGGGATAAATAACAGCAGATTTTACAATTGGTTAATGTATTATAATAGGGGTTCTGTTTTCGATAAATTGGACGCAATCCTCGATTATGGATATAAGGTAATAACCTATAAGGAGTACCTAAGTATAGAATATAATGGGAGAGTATAGTATACAACGGCTGTCTAATTCGGAGGAACATTTAAAACAGTGTGCTTTATTTCTAAATTCGGAATTCTCGGAATCCAGTGGGTTTACCAAACAGAATAAAGCTACTTCTGACTACTTAAATTGGCTTTACTTTGAGAATCCTCGAGGTTCAGCAATTGCTTTTAGTGCTTATTATCAAAGGGAGATGGTTTCTCATTTTGCCACTATCCCGGTAGATTATGAGGTAGAGGGTACTCTCCGAAAAGGTTTGTTAGCCTTAAATCTTGTGACACATCCCAATCATAGAGGCAAGGGTCTTTTCATTAGGGTTGCAAGTGAAACATTGGACTGTGCAAAAAAGGAAGGGTATGACTTTGTGATAGGTGTTTCCAATCAAAACAGTTCATATGGTTTAATAAATAAGCTTGGATTTACATTGGTAGGTCAGTTAAAGGTGCTTGTGGGTATTGGTAGCATTATTCCCGATTATAACTCTTCTTATAAATTAAAACCTGTATGGAACAAGGAATCTCTTCAATGGCGATTGAGAAATCCTTCTTTTGAATACTTTTTAGCGCGCAAATCTATTGCTATTGTTCCAACCGGTGTATTTGGAATATATGCCCAACTAACAGGAAGAAAAGAATGTGAAAAATTATTGTTTGAAAAAGGAAAAAAAACTGCAACTCTAAGAGTTTGGATTGGATTAACGGGTAATATAAAGAAAAAAGGGATTTTTATGTATCTGCCTCCAATACTTAAACCGGTTCCTTTAAACTTCATATATAGAGATTTAAAAGATGAGAATAAGGGGTTTAAAGTTGAAGATGTATTATTTGAACTTATTGATTTTGATGCCTACTAATTTTTAATAACTGTTTGCTATGACTTTTTCTTTGGGAAATTTCGAATTATTCAAGAGGATAAAGCATTCTATCGTGAGTGTTTCTGATAATCAGATGGCATCATACCTTTTTTTCATAACCCTTTTCTCAAGAATTGTTTATGCCTTAATTTTCTATTTCACGCATCCAATACCAAGCACCAATGCGTACTATGAGATTGCCAATATAATTTTAGAGCAGAAAAAATTTTTCTATTACACGGGTAGTCCTTATTACGAATCTGCAGGTCCTTTCCTTCCAATGTTGAACGCATTAACCATGCTGATTTTTGGTAAAAATTATCTGGGGCTCTATTTGGTGACGGCATTGGCTTCGGCATTGGTAACATTTTTCACCTACAAAACCGCACGGTTCTTTTTGGATAAACCCCTATCGGTGGTTATTGGGCTCTGGTCGGCTTTTTACTTCTTTTACTTTTACTTTACCCCCTCGCCTGGCAAGGATACGTGGATGGCTTTTTTTATGATTTTCTTGGTTCATGAACTGATAGTCCTTTTTATAAACAGGGATTTTAAGTGGTGGCGATACCTGCTCTTTATCTTTATGTTCACCTGTTCGTTTCATCTGGATGAGCGCTTCTTTATATTTAGTCCCTTTCTGTTTTTTCTTATCCTATATTATGAAAACAAGGGCTTTAAGAAGTTTCAATGGAGAAAGTCGGTTACTTTGGTTCTTTTTACCATGCTCCTTATGGTTCCGTGGACTATCCGTAATTACCATAAGCATGGCAAGGTGGTTATTCTCTCCACCCGTACAGAGAAATTTACCGACCCCATTTTTGGGTATGAATCCAGAGGGCATATGCTGGATAAGTATAATGATGTTTTCGGTTTTTACTATTTGAAGGAAAATCAGATAGATTCGGTGGCGGCAGGTCTTAAAACCCATACGGACATGGGATATAAAATTCCGCCTACTATGGTTGAAGCCATACGCAAAGGGAACCGCCCTCGACTATTGACAGGAATTAGAGCGGCGGGAATAAGGTTGTTGGCCATGTTTGAACCTTTTCAAATCAAGGGACGATTTGAAAAGAATGGCTACTATTACTATAAAAAATCATTGAGAAACAATCTGGCCACATTCCTCTTTTATGGCGTGCTATTCTTTTTCTCAATTCATGGGTTTTACTACCTACACAAAATTAACCGAAAAGTTTTCTACTTAATGTTCGCAATAATCATAATTTATGCATTGATTCACGCTATTACCATTCCATATACCAACTGGCGGTATCGATTGCCCCTAGACGCATTTTTTATAATAGTGGGATGGGTGGGTGCGATGGAGTTATTTAATAGAGTATTTAAAAAATGATATAAAGATCAAGGGTAAATTTCCTCTTAAATGGCATATTTCAGAGTACTATTTCTTCTTTCCTTCCCACTTGTTTTCTTTGCATGTGGTTCCAACTTGCCTACTGTATTAGTGATTGGCGATTCCATTTCATTGGGCTATACACCCTATTTGAAAGAAGAACTCAAAGGCAATGCAGTGGTTAAACATATTGGCGAAAATGCAAGAAACAGCACATATGGTTACAAGAATATTGGTAGATGGATAAAAAACGACTCCATAAATATTATCCTTTTCAACTGGGGTCTGTGGGATTTGGTATATCGCCTACCCGCAGAGGGTAACTATGGGGAAAAGAATAAAAGCAGAGGTATTCAGCAAACAGATTCTGTAACCTACAAAAATAATCTGGAAAAAATAATAGCCTCTTTGCAGTCAACCAATGCCGAATTATACTTCGTAACTACTACTTATGTACCCAACTCCGAACTGGGTATGTTTATGGAAGATGTAGAAAAATACAACTCAATTGCAAAAAGGGTAATGGACGAAAACGGGATTGAGATAATTGATATTTACGACATTTCAAAAGAGATCCATTTAAAATATGGCAAAGGGGACAACAACGTACATTACACCAAAAAGGGGTATAAAGAATTGGGTATTTATATATCAAAGCTTTTAAAAAATAAAATCTAGTAATAACATGCTTTTCAACTCCATTGACTTTGCTATTTTTTTACCCATCGTTTTTGTTTTATACTGGTTTGTTTTTAACAGAAACATAAAAATTCAAAATCTTTTTTTGGTTGTTGCAAGTTATGTTTTCTACGGTTGGTGGGATTGGCGTTTCCTTTTCTTAATTGCTCTTAGTTCTTTTATCGACTTTTTTGTAGGTATTTTACTTTCTAAAACAGATATAGAACGTAATAGACGAAGGTTGCTTTTAGTTAGCATAGTTGCCAATATCGGCATACTTGGTTTTTTTAAATACTACAATTTCTTTTATGAGAATTTTGTTACGGCATTTACGTTTTTGGGGTTCAGCATCAAGGCCAATACCCTAAAAATAATACTACCTGTGGGGATTAGCTTCTACACTTTTCAAACGATGAGCTATACCATCGATGTTTATAGGAATAAGTTAACCCCAACAAAAGATATCATAGCATTTTCGGCATATGTTAGTTTTTTCCCACAGCTTGTGGCAGGACCCATTGAAAGGGCTACCAACCTGCTACCTCAGTTTTACAGGACAAGGAGTTTTGATTTCGACAATTCGAAAGAAGGGTTAAGACAAATACTCTGGGGGTTTTTTAAAAAGGTTGTAATAGCTGATAATTGTGCAGAGATTGCAAACCTTGTCTTTAATAATTCCGCCGATTATTCCGGCAGTACATTGCTTTTGGGTGTTATTTGTTTTGCTTTTCAAATTTATGGTGACTTTTCTGGCTATTCTGATATTGCCATAGGAACAGCAAAATTATTTGGCTTTAACTTAATGAGGAATTTTGCTTATCCGTATTTTTCAAGGGATATTGCAGAATTTTGGAGGCGCTGGCATATTTCATTATCAACTTGGTTTAGAGATTACATTTATATTCCTATGGGAGGAAGCAGGGGAACTACATGGAGGAAAATCAAAAATACTATTATCATTTTTACTATAAGCGGGTTTTGGCATGGAGCAAATTGGACCTTTATTGTTTGGGGTTTCCTAAATGCAGTTTACTTTCTCCCTTTAATACTTACAGATAAAAATAGGATCAATCTTGAAATTGTTGCAAAGCAATCACTTTTCCCCACTTTGAAGGAGTTTTTTCAAATACTTCTCACATTTTTACTAACGCTAGTGGCCTGGATCTTTTTCCGTTCCGAGTCGTTAATGCACGCATTTGTTTTTCTTAAGGGGATGTTTTCGGTTTCCCTATTTTCTTTACCCCACTTTTCCGGAATTGGCAGGACAGTACCCATTGCCTTTTTGTTAACATTTATGATTGCTTTAGAATGGTTTAACCGGGAGAAAGAGTTTGCTCTATCGAATTTTGGAGCAAATCGAACGACTTTATATCGATGGTCGTTTTATTCCCTGATTGTTTTTATGATAGGCATGCATATGCAAACTAACGAGACGCCTTTCATTTACTTTCAATTTTGATGTATGAAGCAATTTTTCAAAAAAATCTTACTTTTTGTTCCATTCTGTTTCGCCCTGTATTTAATAGGAATAGTTGTATGGGGAGAATTTATTCCTTCCAGGTATATAAATAATCTTCGCTACAAGATTGGCTCTATAGGACAGATGCAGTTAAGGTTACAGGAAGCTAAACGGATTAAAAACGTTGACATTTTATTTATTGGTTCTTCTACTGCATATCGGGGGTTTGATACCAGAATATTTAAAAAGTATGGCATCAATTCTTTCAATCTGGGATCAAGTGCGCAAACACCCATTCAAACACTTTACTTGTTGAAAAGATATTTAATGGAAATAAACCCCAAGTTATTGGTTATTGATGCCAATCCATTGATGCTTTCCATTGATGGAACGGAATCGGCACTGGATATTATTTCTAACGATAGTTTTAACAAGGGAATGGTTGACATGGCGCTTTCCATAAATAGTTTAAAAGTTTATCACACATTGCTATATGCTTGGTATGCAAGTGCTTTCGGCAAAGATAAGCTCCCAATAGATACAGTACGCAATGGCGATAAATATATTAACGGTGGATTTGTTGAGCACGAACTGGCTTTTTTTAAGCATATTAATTATGAGAAACAGGAGTGGGAATGTAGAAAGATACAGTTGAGGGCATTTGATAAAATGATTGAATATTTAAATACCATTGGAGTTAAATATATAATTGTTCAAACTCCAATAACGCCAAAACTATATGCTTCATTTGCCAATAACTCTTTCATAAACAGTTTTTTGGAAAAAAGGGGGAGTTACTACAACTTCAACCAACTGCTCACCCTAAACGATTCGCTACATTTTCTAGATGCAAACCACTTGAACCAACAGGGGGTTGAAATATATAACAACATGCTGGCCGAAATCCTTTTAAAGGACAACCTGTTCTAAAAGACCAATTAACTTGAGTTTAAAAGAAAAAACGATTTCCGGATTTACCTGGAGTTTCATAGATGTTATTTCGGGTCAGGTATTGGTGTTTATTATTGGAATAATACTGGCCAGGCTTTTAACCCCCAGCGAGTTTGGTCTTATTGGTATGACAACTATTTTCATGACCCTATCGGAATCGATTATTGATAGCGGCTTTGGTCAGGCTCTCGTACGTAAACAAAACTGTACACAGAAGGATTTTTCCACCGTATTTTACTTCAACCTTGTGGTTGGTATTGCTTTGGCAACACTTCTTTTCGTTTCGGCTGGTTCAATAGCACATTTTTTTAATGAAAATCATCTCAAGCCAGTATTGCAGGTTGTCAGCCTGGGTTTAATAATTAAATCATTCTCCATAATACAGTCCGTTATACTTATTAAAAAGATTGATTTTAAAATTCAAACCAAAATTTCGGTTATTGCATCATTGGGTTCGGGTATGGTAGGTATTTTTTTAGCCTATCGTGGTTTTGGTGTGTGGAGTCTAGTGGCGAAGTATTTGCTCAACCTTACATTGATCTCCACACTCCTATGGTTTTTTACCAGTTGGAGGCCCATAAAGCAGTTTAGCCGTGATTCATTCAAGGAGTTGTTCTCCTTTGGGTCAAAATTGCTGGTAAGCAACCTGATCAACAGGCTGTATGATAACATTTACCTGTTGGTTATAGGAAAGTTTTTTTCAAGCACTGAGCTGGGATACTACACACGAGCGGTGCAGTTTAAAGATTTATTTGCCAAAAAGCTCACCTCAGTTATTCAAAGGGTAAGCTATCCCACATTGGCGTCAATACAGGATGATGAGACGAGATTAAAAGAATACTATCGCATATTGATTAAGTCCAATATGCTTATCGTTTTCATTCTGTCCCTAGGATTAATTTCCACAGCCGAACCTTTAATCGTTTTTCTGATTGGCGAAAAATGGCTGCCCGCAGTTCCGTTTGTTCGGCTTTTAAGTATTGCCGGAATTTTTTTCCCAATCCAGGAGATCAATAAAAACATGCTGAAAGTAAAAGGGTTATCGTCCACCATTCTCCGATTAGAGATTGTTTTGAAAATAATTTCGGTTCCAATAATTATTTTGGGAGTTTTTTTGGGAATAAATTATCTGGTAACAGGGTTAATCCTGATATCCTTTATTTCGTATATGGCCATTGGCTTTTACTCAGGCAGAACAATAGAATATCACTTATCAAAACAGATTGGTGACATTGCCACCTCTTTCATCGTATGTGCCTTTTCGGCCTTAATCGCTTTCCTACTACTTATTCCGTTTAAATATTCGCCGGGGGTAACGCTTCTGTTGCAGCTAACTATTTATGCAATTTTGGCCATTGCGTTGTTTGAGATTATTAGGCTGCATGAGTACAAAGTGTTGAAAAACATTCTATTGGATAGGGTTAGGGTACTTTTCAAACGAAAAAAACGATAGGTAGTATGCCACGGTTCTTTCCCACAATCCTTTATCTTCTCATTTTATATCCGTTGTTTGGTTTTATCACGATTACCTATGTCGGACTACCTGCATTTTATCTTTATACGCCGTTGCTATTATCTGTTTTTATAGTATTTTTAATCACGATTAAAAAATTTACCATACCGAAATACATAAGATATCAGATAGTGTACTTACTGTTGGTTTTTATATCAATTTATGTTATCAATGGTAAGGGATTTAAAATTAACACCGATTTGGCTCAACTCGTGTGGATTGCCAACGCCGTTATGCTTTTTATAATAATTGAGAACACACGGTTTTCGGGAAGATTTATTGAAACCAGTAAGATTTTAATGATGTTAGTGGTAATCGCTGCTATCCTTGTTAGCGTTGTGCAGTATTATTACCCAGTCTTTTTTTTAAATATTGAAAAATATTCAGGAGCAGGCAATATTGCCCTTGAAGGTTTTGAGCGAAGAATTGTCTCCATTTTCTCGTGGGGCGATTTAATGAATACCCAATACATGGCCATAGGATTTGCCATTTTTTATGGTATCCTGATTAAGGAAAATGAAAGGAGGAGGATTTTATCAGTTGCCATGCCCATAATGGTTGGCCTAGTCATGCTTTTATCAGGTTACAGGGTAGGTATGCTAACATTTTTAATAACAACAATTTTGCTATACTATAAAAGATTATCCATAAAATCTGCCCTAGCAATAGCAATGACATTAATACTCATCAATGTTTCGCTATCGTTTTTAAATTTTGACAAAAATTACTTTGTCGAAAGCAGGCTAAAATCAGAAACAGCCTTTACCAGAATAGATGCGTTTAAAGCCTTTGCCTATGCATTTCCCAAGAAGCCCTACTTTGGAACTGGAGGAGAAAGGGAGAAAGAACTTTTCGAAGGCTTCGGAGGGGTAGCCCGCATGCATAACGTGCATTTGAACATTGCTTACTACTTTGGAATTTTTGCTTTTTTGGCACATAGTATTTTTCTGCTATACCTGTTTAGGAGAACCTATACAACAGGCAAACTTGCCGGGTATTGGCCTCCATTTGTTGGCTTGATATGCTATTTGGCCGCATCATTTACCACACCACGTGCAGAATTTTTTGAACCGGGATTAGTGATGATGATGGTTTTTAACAAATACTACATGGATAGATACCAAACCGGCATTACTAATGCTATTAAAACACTGACTTAATGAAAGGTATAAAGAGAATTACACGAATATTTATCCCTGCTTCAATTCGTAAGTTTATATATAGATCCATACCGAAATTTCACAAAGTGAATACTTACGTGCTCACAAGAGAAAAGCAGATTAAAACACTGGTTCCTATAAATGAAAAATTTTTCATACGGGAAGTGAATAAGGAGGATATTGAGGAGTTGAGAAAACATGAATCGTATCGCAATCCAAAGGCGTTTGAAAAGAAAATAATTCCCAGGTTAAACTCCCCTGCTTGGCACGGGCTGGCTGTAATAGACAGGGAAACACAAGATATTGCCTATTTGGCCTGGGTAATTGACAAAACCATTCCCTACCTTGAAGAGTTTGGAATCTTCTTAAAACCCAATGAATTCCTGTTAAAGGACGGTTTTTGCGTTCCCCACTATCGTCACCTAGGGCTCCATTCCCGTATGGAGCAGGAACGCATTAACTACTGTGTTAATCGCGGAGCCACGGCAATGTACATCCAAATTCATAACCCCAACAAAAAGGGCATTAAATCGGTGTTAGACAACGGCTATAGGCTCGTGCAACAGAACATAGTTATACATTGGCCAATATTCAATACCTATCGTGCTTTAAAAGGGTTTTTAAAAAAACCATTTAAACATATCGTAAAATAGTTGGTTAATATGGGCTATTCGATTGAACCATTTGATATAAATGATAAAGAGCGCTGGAACCGATTGCTCTCCGCATCGCTTTACCCCTCCTATCGGCAAACCATAGATGTTGAGTATTTAACTATGGAAAAAGGACGTGAAATAGCTACTTTCATTGTTAAACAGGATAGTGCTGATATTGCAGGATTTCACTACTCAATAAAACGCTCCAAATTTAATCTCCTTTCAACTGCCGATATACTTTCAGGAATACTTCTTACAGTGGAACCTGCGGAGGAATTGTTGACCATGCTGATAAATCATTTTATTAGCTATGCAAAATCAAAAGGGGTGGCTTATATGCGTATTTCGCCATGGTTGCCAATGATTATTGACGGCGTTACAACTCCTTACGAGTTAGTTTTTAATAGGGTATTATTTAATAAGGGGTTTAATAAAATAAATGAGGGGAGGCATACTTATTGGATTGATCTGACTTTATCGCAAGAGGAGTTGTTAAAAAGGATGAACACCCAGACCCGTCGGAATATTCATAAAGCATTAAAAGCCAACTTGAAGGTTGAGGTGATAGAGAGTTTTTCAGTAGAAGAAGTCAAATTGTTTTATAGGCTATATCATCAATTGGGGGAAATAAAAGCTTTTGATACTTTAACGGAGGATTACTTTTTGAAAAGTATTGAAGTTTTGATGAATAATGGAGCTACACTTTTTATTATTAAATGCAAAAATGTGGTAATTAACGTTGGCTTAACCACGACCTTTGGTATTGCCTCATACTACCATGGTGCTTTAAACCATGATTATAAAAGTATTGAAAACTGCCCAGCACCGGGGCAGTATATGCAGTGGCTTATGATTAACCACTTAAAAGAGAGAGGGCATAGTTTATTTGATATGGCGTTTTGCCCCGGCCCAATACCGATACTTAATCATCGTAACTACAATATGTGGCGTTTTAAGCATGGATTTGGGGGTATGCACGTTCAGTTTCTGCCCACCTATGGCAAGGCAATCAAACCCCTTATGGGGCAGGTTTTCAAATTTATACGGTATAAAACGTTATGAGCATAGTTAAAAGGATAATCCATAGGCTTTATTACCGCTATGCAAACCTGGCAGTAAAAAAAACGAAAGCCCAATTACCCCCTTCAATGGCTGAGAAAAAAAATGTGTTTATATATTTCGATTACGAAAGGGAGTTTGGGGGACACGCCACAACCATAGATGATGGATTTATACTTGAGATTCTTAACAAATTAAAGGAATTTAAGATTAAGGCAACTTGGTTTACCGTGGGTCAGGTCTTCGAAAAATATCCCGATTCAATCCGGTCTATCGTAGGCAGCGGGCACGAGGTGGCCTCTCACTCATACGGGCACATTGCTCCTAGGAAGATGAATAATAACGAGTTGGATAGGGACTTCCAATTGTTTTGTCAATCTTCCAATCACCTGGACGACATTAAAGGCTTCCATTCTCCTCAGGGTAGATGGAGCCTAAGCCTGATCCGTTTTTTATGTAATAACGGCTATACCTATGATATGGCCAATACCAATAGATATTTAGGAACTCCAATTTTTGTTGAATATGGGGGGTGCTCAATTGTTAGGTTAAACTCCCTGACAGATGATTGGCGCATATATACCCAGAAACTATCTGAAAACGAAACATTCAGTTTTTTACTACAGAAATACGAACAGATAGAGAAAGGGCAACTTTTTGGGATAGGATTTCATCCCTGGATATTATTTGAAGAACGGCATATTTACAATGGTTTTTTACGTTTTATACAATTTATAACGACCAGCGAAGGAGTACAGATTAGAAGAGCGGACGGGTATATTGAGGAAATATTGAGTTTAAAGAAATAATCAACGAATGATTTCATTTATTGTTATTGGGAAAAACGAAGGGTGGAAGTTAACCACATGCTTTGAGGGAGTATTTAGGGCCATTGAGCATAACAACATAAAGGATTATGAGGTAATCTATGTCGATTCTCAATCAACGGATGACAGCATCCAACGCGCGAAATCCTTTAGTCAGGTAAAAATCTTTCAACTTGGTAATGTGTGCAATGCAGCCATAGCAAGGAATGTGGGTGTAGAAGAGTCGTCGGGAGAGGTGCTCTTTTTTATTGATGGGGATATGGAAATAACATCCGACTTTTTACCATTGGTTTACGATGAAAAGAGTGGACTAAAATACCCCTTTGTTTCGGGTCAACTCAAAAACTATAATTACGACAGCCAAAATCAATTTCTAAGCAATACATGGCAATATCGGGAAGTGCTTAATGGCGATAAACGCTACGCAACAACCGGTGGTATTTTTCTCATCCAACGAGAGCTATGGGTGGGGGTTGGAGGCATGGACAACAGGTTTAAACGGGGTCAGGATTTAGAACTGGGATTGCGTTTGGCCAAAAAAGGCTTTAAAATCTTGCGTAAGCAGGAAATCATTGCCAATCACTATACTTTTTTACAACAGGATGGCGATAAAACTATAAAAATGATAATGAGAGGCCGGCTTTTCTATGCAAGGTCTTTGTTATATCGAAAGCATTTTTTTAATAAACATCTTTTCCCAAAATTCATTAAATCAGACTATTGTTTGATGAGCCTTGTTGTCGTTTCCATACTAGCATTCTCATTTAGATGCTTTTTGCTATATATTCTTTATTTCGCTATCATCATATTAAAATCTGCTAAATTGAGCGACGGAAGAATAAAACAGTTTTTGCATAATCTGATTTATTACCCATTGAGGGATTTGATGCTGCTTTTGGGCTTTTTCTTTTTCTATCCCAAGCAGATAAAATGGATTGATTATAAAAAATTGAATAGCGATTAATTTTGAGGTTTTTCTGGATTGACTAATGTCCCTATTTTTGCACGCTATGAGCCTGACTAAAAAATCAATTCATAAAATCAAAAAAAAATCAGGAGGACAGTTGGCCATACCGGTAATTCTCGGAGGTGGCATAAACGGATACGGGCTGGTACGTAGTTTTAGTCGGGAGAAAATTGTTCCTCTGGTAATAAGTGAGAAAAAAGACTTTGTTTACTATTCAAAGCATACCGTTGAATTGGTCTTGAACGATGAACATCAATCGCATTTGCTGGAAGTATTACACAATATTCAAAAGATGCTTAACCCCCAAAAGATTATTATTATACCAACAACCGACAGATATGTAGAGTTTATTGGCGATAATTATACCGTTCTGAATGATCTATTTCTCGTACCTCAGCCCAATTGGAATATTTCCCAAACATTGCTTAAAAAGAGTTTGCTGTACGAAGTGGCCGAAAGGATAAAAGTGAAATTCCCAAAAACAGTAGTTGTACATAGCATAGAAGAGGCTGCGACCATCGATGAGAAATTGGATTACCCTATTTTACTAAAACCCTCTCTTCAGGCCGGATTTAAAAATGCTATAGGCTGGAATGTGCTTATTATTGATGGAAAGGAAATGAAAGAGCGCATAGTTAACCAGTTGGCCAATTCGGATTTAAAAAACAACTCTTTCGTATTTCAAGAAATTATACCCGGCTCGCCATCCAGTCTATATACTTTCACATCCTATTCAAACAGGGAGAGTGAAGTGTTGGCCTATTCGGTAGGGAGAAAGATTAGGCAAAATCCTCCCGATGCGGGGACAATTGTTTCGGGAAAAGTGGACAATAACGAGGAAATGGTTGAAATGTGTAAAAGAATGATTAAAGAAACTGATTATTATGGCTTTTCCAATATTGAATTTAAAAAGGACGACCGGGATGGTGAATTTAAATTGATGGAAATAAATATTAGACCGGGAATTTGGAATTACTCTGCAACGGCAAGTGGGGTAAATTTGGCCAAAGTAATGTATGATGATTTGCTTAATCATAAATCCAGCGTTGTTGTCAACAACAAAAAGGAAATAGTATGGGCAAATTTCATTTTTGATTTTTACCTTGCTGTATTTGGCTTTAAAACTAGAGGATACAAAGAATACGGCACGGGGTTATGGAAATGGATAAAATCTGTTCAGGGAAAAAAGGTAGATGCAATTTTTAATTTCAACGACCCACTTGCCGGAATTATGTATTTGATAGGGCTTATCCGTAGAAATTAACATTGAGCATTATCTGGTTTTGTATGCATAAACCTCTAACCCCAAGTCTCTTAACCAACGGATTAGTCTAACCAACCGAGTAAATATGAAAATATCAATTATTGGTGCCGGCAACGGAGGTCAAGCAATGGCGGGCCATTTTTCGTTATTGGGGCATCAAATTACCCTTTACAACAGGAATTTATCAAAAATAGCCATTGTGGCAGAATCGAAAAGCATCTGCCTTACCCATGCCATTGAGGGAACAGCTAAACTTTATTGTGTTACTGATGATATGGTCAAAGCCATTCGCGGAGCAGAATTGATAATGATTACTACCACTGCCGATGCTCACCGGGAGATAGCTTTGCAAATGTCACCACATGTTGAAGACAATCAGATTATTGTTCTGAATCCCGGTAGGACATTAGGGGCTATTGACTTCTATAATTCCATTTCTAAATCAACGCAGAAACGACTTTACATTGGTGAGGCTCAAAGTTTGATTTATGCGTGTAGGGCAGAAACACCCGGGAATGTGCGAATCATTGGAGTGAAAGATAAGGTTTACTTTTCGGCATATCCCTGGGAAGACACATCGTATATTCTTAAAACCCTGAATGGTATCTTCAATTGTTTTATCCAGGCTAGCAATACTTTAGTAACAGGCCTAGAAAATATTGGGGCAATTCTTCACCCGTCTGTAATCCTGTTTAACGCAGCAGCCATTGAGAGGGGAACTTTGTTCTATTTTTATAATGACATGACTCCTGCCGTTGCCCATTTTCTTGAGCAGTTGGACAAAGAAAGGCTTTCCATAGGTAGGGCATATGGAATAGACCTTTTATCGGTTTCGGATTGGATATCATTCGCTTATCAGAATACTGAGGGAGCGACTTTATGCGAAAAAATGCAGCACAATCCGGCCTACTATAAAATTTTTGCTCCCTCTACCCTTGAAAGCAGATTGCTGACGGAAGACTTGCCCACTGGCATCCTTCCAATGATTGAGATGGCAAAAATTGTTGGAATTTCAACGCCGTTAATGGAGGCTGTTCTAAATATCGGACAGGTATTGCTTAATCGAGATTTTAATATTCATGGAAGAACGTTGAAAAACATAGGATTGGACATTGAGGATAGATTTCAAATAGTACAAATAATGAGCAGATAATGGTTGAGGTTACCGAAAACGAAATTTTTGGTTTTATTAGGCCAGAAATTGATGCTCACACGCTGGGAATATCAACGGTAAGCAAACTTGTTGAGGATTGCGGCTACCGTGTAATCATTGCCGATGCAACAATTGTTGCAGCTATGGCTCAAATCAGCAAACTTGACAATATCTCCTTAATCATTAAATGGATTCGTGACCATCTTATTACTCGTCTTGGGTTAAGTTATCGGCTCGACCCAGAACAGGCACAAATATATTTTGGGAAATTACATTACCATTTGTTAAATGCATCCATGTTTTGGCAGCAAGGCGGCCCTATAAAACAGATATATTTTGCCGGCCTGATGGAATCGTGCCTGTACATCAAGGAAGAGTATTCCGATCGTTTTCCAGTCTTTTTTGGCGATGAGACACAATTTGAAACATTGCTGAGGATGGGTATTCCAAGGTTGAGAATACCCGTTTCCATTGCAGAACAGTCCAAATATGATATTGATCGCACAAGTTTTGCCGAATCGTTAATTAAAAGTGGCAGTTATAAGCTGTTTCAGCCGCCTTATCGGGCCGGCTACACAGATTACGGTACCGATAAAGATACCATTGTCAAGCGTATCATAAGTAATAAGATTAAAAATAATACGCCTTTAATACGAGCTCATACAGGGCCTTATAACAGAAACTATGAGGAAGCAAAAAAGGAGTTCTTAAGTTGGTTACACAGCCTTTCAAAGGCCGGATATCTTGATGTAATATCGATTGGAAGTTCTCAGCTCAGTCAGTCGAATTTTGGTTCGGAATGGGGCGATAAGCCTAATGGTGGAGGTGTTCCCATTAACTCTGAAAAAGATTTATATAATATCTGGCAGGCCTCAAGGCCCATGTTGGTTCGCACCTATTCGGCCACGCGTAATGTGCCACAGGCTGCACAAATATTTGAAAACACAATAAGAATGGCATGGCATGCGCTATCGTTGTGGTGGTTCAACAAAATAGATGGCCGGGGGCCAAATGGGGTTTTAGAAAACCTACAGGAGCATTTTTCAGCCTTGGATTACATCGCAAAAACGGGCAAGCCGTTCGAGCCCAATATTCCTCACCATTTTTCGTTTAGGGGAGGAGACGATTACTCCTATGTGTTATCTGCGTACCTTGCGGCTATTCTAGCAAAGAAAAAGGGAATTCCGTATATAATTATTCAAACCATGTTAAATACCCCAAAATATACATGGGGAATACAAGATTTGGCAAAATCGAGAGCATTACTTAAATTGGTTAGGGAGTTAGAGAACCAAAGTTTTAAGGTTTTTCATCAACCACGAGCCGGTCTGGATTATTTTTCTCCTGATTTAGATAAAGCCAAAATTCAACTGGCTGCAGTAACCGCCTTGATGGATGATATAGAACCGAACAATCCAAAGGGGCCCGATATTATTCATGTGGTAAGCTATTGCGAAGCCAGACATCTTGCCACACCCGATTATATAAACGAGAGTATTCAAATTACATTGGATTCATTAACAACTTATCGAGAGCAAAAGAGGCAAGGGTTAGTCGATTATTTAAATAAAAATTATGAGTTGGAAGAACGAACCACTGATCTTTACAGAGAGGTGAAAAACATTGTGTCTATTTTGGAAAAGCATATACCTAACCTTTATACTCCACATGGTTTTTACGAAGTTTTTAGAAAAGGAGTATTTCCCACCCCTTACCTTTGGGAGTGCAGGGATGAATTCAAAGAAGCGATAGGTTGGAAAACCAATATAATAAATGGTGCTGTTAATGTGGTAGACGAAAACAATATGCCCATTATACCCAGCGCAAGGGTTAGAGGAATTTTTAATGATATATAATGAAACTATTTCCTAATACAGTTATAAACTTTCATGTTGTGCATGATCCGATTTGGATGGAGTTTGTTCTTAAAACTCTTAAAAGCCTTTTTAATATGGTTTCTGCCCAACACATAGAAAACTATTACTATTCTGGGGAAAAGTTAAAAAACGCATGTCATATCACATTTGACGATGGACATCAAAGTTTCTATTACAATGTATTTCCATTATTAAAAGAACTAAGGATCCCAGCCACACTTTTTGTATCGCCAAAGGCGATACTCAACAGAGAAAATTTTTGGTTTCAGGAAATAGGAAATTATAATCGACAGATTTTTAAAAAGATTATTAAGAGGCAAATTAATATCAATAACAGTGGGTCGCAAAAGATTCCTTTAAACTCGTTTCTTAAAAACATGGATCTTGAAAATATATGGAAAGCGATTGAACAATACCAAAAGCAATTGAATACAGGGCCCACTCCTTGTGTCAACATAACGCCTGAACAGCTCATTGAACTTCACCAATCAGGACTAGTTACTATTGGAGCCCATACAATGAATCACCCCATATTGAAAAACGAGAAGGACAGGATGGCCTCGTTGGAAATAAAAAGGTCAATTGAAGGCTTAAATATACTTTTAAATGCCGATATTAAATATTTCGCCTATCCTAATGGGGTTCCTAGTCTCGACTTTGACGAAAGGGAGATGGAGATGCTTAGGGAAAATGGTATTACCCTAGCATTCTCTACCGAAAATAAATCTTTTAACAAAACGAACAATCCTCTTAACATTCCCCGAAGGGGAATAAGCAAGGGGAACAGGATATTTCTTGTTATTAAACTATTTTTGGGGCAATATTGGGTCAAACTAAAACGAATCATAGACGGGAAGCAGGAAAATGATTACAGGCTGATGCTGAAAAGAATGGAAGCGTAGTTTAGAAACATAGTTATGAAAATTCTTGCCAATATAGATAATAAAAAATGGACACAGTTTGTAGCCAAACACCCCAAGTCCAACATTTTCCAAACACCTGAAATGCATGAATTATATAAGTTAACAACCAATTATGAACCCATATTTCTGGCTGCTGTAAATGAGAATGATGAATTGCAGGGTGTGCTACTGGCGGTTGTTCAGCGTGAGCATAAAGGTTTTCTAGGTAAATTCTCCACACGCTCCATTATTTGGGGAGGCCCAATTATTAAAGACAATAACCCTGCGGTATTAGGTTTTATTTTAGTAGAATATAGTAAAATAATAAAAGGGAAAGCTATATATACTCAGTTTAGGAATCAATGGGAATGGAGCAGCAAAGAAAAAGAGGTATTCAAACAAAACGGATTTCGGATTGAAGAGCATTTGGATATTCTTATAAGTTTGAAAACAACCGGAACTGGCTTGTTAGATGGCATGCACCAGGGAAGAAGAAAAAATATTCGAAGGGCCCAGCGTATTCCTTTGGAATTTACAGAGATAGTTGAGTATAAGGGTCTAATGGATTGTGTTCAAATGATAAAAAAAACTTACAATAGGGTTGGTCTCCCCTATCCAGACTCTCAATTTTTTATCAATGCCCATGAAAGATTTAAAGGCATAGGGGGATTAAAAGTATTTGCTGCAAGGTATAATGGCGAAATCATTGCATGCCGTTTTGTATTGTGTCACAACAAATTGATTTATGATTGGTATGCGGGAGCTCAAGAAAAACACTTAAATAAATATCCCAATGATTTTCTCCCGTTTAAAGTTATGGAGTGGGGAATTAGCAATGGGTACGAAATATTTGATTTTGGAGGAGCTGGTAAACCGAATAAGGAATACGGAGTACGCGATTTTAAGTTAAAATTTGGAGGAGAATTGGTGGAGTTTGGAAGATTTGAACGGGTACATAACCCCTTGTTAATGAAGATTGGGAAATTGGGAATGGCTATTTACAAAAAAATAAAATGAGAAATCTTTTGAAAAAAATATTAAAAGGAATATACCCTTTAATCACAATTCAAGGTTTAAGAATAAAGATATTGCGGTATTGTGGATATATAATTGGAGAGGGCACTTACATACCTGCTTCCTTTAAAGTGTCAGATTTAAAAACAAGAAGGAACAATTTAATCATCGGCAATCGTGTCTCTATTGGACCTAATGTATTAGTTATAACAGACTCATCTCCGAATAATTCCAGATTGATAAAGGTTTTTCCTATGAAAAGTGATGTTGTGAGGATTGATGATGATGCTTGGATAGGAGCAGGAGTAATTATTCTACCAGGAGTAAGTATTGGAAAATGTTCGATTATTGGAGGTGGTGCCATTGTTAATAAAAGTATACCGGAATACTCCATAGCTGTTGGAAATCCTGCTAAAGTTATTAAAACAATTAATCCGAATGAATTATAGGCTTATTCCGAGGTTTAACTATACTTTACCTTTTTCATTTTACTTAAAATTACAAAAAAAAGGTAATAATACAAACAATATGTGTGCTATTACCCGTAATGGTAAGATTTATCAATTCAATCAGGCTAGGGTTGGATTAAGAGTATTATTGAGTGCTATATCAAAAAAAAGAATAAATGTAGGCGTTCAGGCATTTACATGTCATACAGTATTTCAAGCCATTCATAATTCGGGACATAATATAGTATTTATTGATATAACTGATGATTTTAAATTAAACTTACTCGATTTGAAATCAAAAATTGACATAATTGATGTATTGATTGT
>Ga0209605_1000792_pt1 | contig 38341 bp, 27 predicted proteins | sample AD_UKC035_MetaG_FD_184408 | JGI IMG/M metagenome (GOLD analysis project Ga0209605, IMG submission 184408) | Active sludge microbial communities of municipal wastewater-treating anaerobic digesters from USA - AD_UKC035_MetaG (SPAdes) (version 2) | ecosystem: Engineered > Bioreactor > Anaerobic >...
CCAACAACAGCCCCGCGTTGCGCGTCTCCGGGCGATCGCCCGACTCGTGCCAACTGTAAGCCGCGTCGATCCACGGCTGCTCGCGCCGGCGATCCGCTCGCCAACGCAGATTGGAGGCGCGAACCGGTTCGACAAACCGGTCGTGGATCAGCTCGACCCAGGCGTCGCCCGATCGGGTCTCTGTCCGCACCAGAAAACGCCGCTGCAGCTCGCGCACTGCGCCGTTGGGCAGGCTGCCGGTCATCGTCTCGCCCTGGCGAACCAGGTTGCGGGTGCCGACGTCGGTGATCAACTCCTCCTCGAACCAGGAGCGCAACTGCCGCGCGCTGGTCGCTGGCGCGCCCGGCATCTGGGTGAGCTTCTCCACCGTGTCCTGGATCGTGACGTCATAGATACTCTCCAACGCCTGGTTGACGTCGCCCGCCTTCTCCAGATCCTCGAAAGTGATGTGGACTGGCTTCTTGCCCCTCTCGCTGAGCCGCCAGAGCGGCGCGGTGACCGTCAGGGTCTGCCAGAGCTGGTAACACACCACCTGAAGCTGCACCGGCTCGACATACTGCCCCTTGACCGTGTCTTGCTGGCCGGGCACGCGCACCTGCAAGAGGTCCTCCACCAGCTTTTCGGCCACGCCGGGGGCAAACGGACGCGTGCCCAGCTCGGCCGGCTTGCGCACCGCTTCGAGAGCCGCCGCCTCCTCCATGCGCTGCATGAAGAAGGTGGCGTGCAGCCGGTTGAACATCAGCGGCTTGTACGGATCCAGCGCCGCCACATAGTCCTCGCGCAGCGTCAGCAGCACCCACAGGTTGGGATCGTCCACCAGCGCCTGGTTGAGCTGGCGAAAGAAGTCCTCCCGCTCCTGCCAGCGGCCCGGATGTCCGGTGACGATCTCCTCGAACTGGTCCAGGATCAGGACATAGGGCGCGGACGCGGCCGGCGGCTCCGGCTCCGCTTCTGCCGCCGCGGGCTGATAGTCGAACGTCGCCCCGTCCTCGCTGCTGAGACCGTCCAGAAAGCCCTTCAGCGACAGGTGGGCAAAGCGGTTGGGGTCGCCGACGCGCTTGTCCAGCAGGCTGGTCATCAGGTTGAAGAGGAAGATGTTGTCGACGCTGGCGACGGTGGGGGGCAGGTCGCCGCTGACACGCGCCACCGGCAACACGGCAAAGCTGTTCTTCTGCAGGTTCGGAATCAGGCGGGCGTTGATGAGGGAACTCTTGCCCGCGCCGGACTGGGCGTAGAAAAGCAGCAGCCGCTCCGACATGACGCGCGCCGACAGGTCGCGCGCCTCGCGCTCGCGGCCAAAGAAGAGCCGTCCCTGCTCGCGCAGATAGGTGCGCGGGCCAACATATGGATTGCCGGTGATCTTGGGTGCAGATGTCATGGCAACAACCTCATCTACAGGGCCGGTTTCAGCACCCGGCGAATGAATTCAGGAACGTCGTCCTCCCAGTACACCTCGTCGAAGCGGGCGTCCTGGCGCAGGTAGCTGTCCAGATACTGCTTTTCCTTCTCGCTGGGCACCAGTTGCAGGCAGCAGTAGCGCTCGTAGACCTTGGCCTCCGGCATCAGCTTCATCAGCCCCCAATACAGCGCCCGAAAGCTCCATGACGCCAGGCTGAACCCTACCAACAGCAGGGCCGAGCGCTGCAAGGCCCCCTTCACCACGTCGTGTACCGGGTCCACCCCCTGATCCTTGCCGCGCCCCTGCGAAACGGCCATCAGAAAGGTCAGGTAATCGTCCTCGGTCAGAACCAGCGAATCGGGGTGTTCGTCGATGCCGTAGAGGTGAAAGACCAGCGGCTTGTGCGGGCACGGCTCGTAGACGCCGTCGCGCTTGTTGTGCTCACATTCAGGCTCGTTGTCGGACCAGCCCGCGTTGTTGAACACCGAAGGCGCCTTGTCCAGCCCCGGATGCCAGCGGCACATCTCGCTCCGGGGATAGCGCCCGCCGTTGGCCAGCGCCATCTCGATGAACGAGAAGGGGCTGGTGGTCAGGTAGATGGGCAGGCCCAGGTTGGCCAGGATCTCCAGCGGGTCGTCGGGATCCTTGCGCAGCGGCGGGTAGTGCAGGCGGCGCGCGAACTGGGAGGCCGTCAGCCGTTCAGCCTGGTCCAGCGCCTCGTCGATTTCATCGGCGCTGGTCCCGTTGCCGCGCGCCAGCTCCAGCACGTAGCCGGCCACCTGGTCCAGGTAGTCCTGCTTCAGCTTCTGGTCCTTCCAGCGCTTCGTCAGGCTTTGATACTTGGCCACCTTGTGCAGCGCGGTGGTGTCCGGCAGTGGATAGCCGACCTCCTGGGCGTAGGCGGCGACGATGGCGTTGTGGCCGCCCAACACCAGATCGTCCAGCACCTCGCCGCTGATCATGGGCAGCACGTTGCCGCGCCGGATCAGCTTGCTCAGGCTGGAGCTGTCAGCTTGCAGGACGACCGGCGCCGTGCTCTTGATCTTGACCATGGTTACACCTCCACTGCGACGCGAAAGCCGCGCCAGGCGATCTTGCTGTCGGGCGCTGCACTGCCGCGCGCCGTGCAGCGCAGCTCGCCGGGGACAGAGCGATAGGAGCCGCCGCGCTGCACCAGCCGATCCTGCGGCGTCAACCGGGCCGCGTCGTCGATGTTGCGCTCAGCAGCGACCGCGTTCGTCGGATATGGCGCCCAGAGCGTGCGCGTCCACTCCTGGACATTGCCCAACAGGTCCTCGACGCCGCAGGCGCTGGCGCCGGAGGGGTGCGCATTGACCGCCATTGCACCGCCGCTGGCCACGTTGCAGCGGGTCGCATCGGGCGGCGCCTCGCCCCACGGATAGGTGCGCTTCTGTTCAGCGGGTTTCTCGGCGCTGGCCGGCGGCGCACCGTCCCTGTCCCAACTGGCCGCCTTCTCCCATTCCGCCTCGCTGGGCAGCCGGTAGCGCCGCCCCGTCACAGCGCTCAACCAGCGACAGTAGCGCACCGCGTCGCGCCAATCGACGCCGGTCACGGGGTGATCGAGACGATCCCTGGGCGGCTCACGGTTGAACCAGCCGGCGTCGAGCGGCTGATCGGGGGAGTTCTGCTCGCGCCGCACGAACTCCCAATACTCGCGGTTCGTCACCGGATAGCGCCCGATGCGGTAATCCGGCAAGGACACCTCGTGCTGCGGCGTCTCGTGGTCGGGAATCCCATCGCCCGGCTGGCTGCCCATCAAAAACGCGCCGCCCTCGATCAGCACCGTCTCCGGCTCCCACGGCTGGCGCTCGATGACCGGCCGCGCGTCGCCCTCCGGCATGTCGATCAGCCGGTTGTCGTCGGAGCGGCTGAAGAGCACCGGCGTGCCCCACTCCAACGGCCCCCCTTCCTCGCGGATCGCCTTGCGCGCCTCGCTCAGCGCGGCGTCGATGGGATAGGCGTCGGTCAGGGCGCGGTAGAACTCGCGGCTGAGCGCGATGGCCCCCGGGTCGCTGATGGGAAACTGCATGGCCAGCACGGCCGGCAGGCAGCGCTGCACCAGGCTCTGCGCCACGCCGGCGAAGGAGTCGCTGCGCCCGCTGGCCGCGCCCTCGCAGGCGTTGAGAAAGACCAGCCGCAGCGAGCGGCTGTCCGCCAGCAGCTCGGCCAGCTCCGCCGCAGTGATCACGCGCGAGTTGCCCGCCTTATTCTCGAAAATCAGGCCGCCGACGTTCTGCGCGGAGTCGAAGAAGCCGTGGCCGACGAAGTGCAGCACATGAACCGGCTGGCGCAACTGGCTGCGCAGCCGCGCCGGCGTCGGGTTGGCCAGCCGTTCCAGCCGCAGAAGGCCCCGTTCCTCCAGGGGGCTGGTGACCTCGCGCAGCCGCTGCCACTCCTTTTCCACCTCCAGCCGCGTCACGTCCTTGGGGTCGGACAACACCGCCAGCACCCGCAGCGGCGGGCGCACGGACGTCAGCGGCTCGCCGCAGCCCACCTCCAGGTAGCGCACCAGCGGCGTCCGGCTGGAGCGGGCCAGGGTATCCCCTTGCGGCGAGCAGAGGTATTCCCACGGCAGATCGGCCAGCGCCGGCAGGTCGTCGGCGACCCGCAGGCGGATGCGCAGCCCGATCCCGCGTTCGCCGGCGATGATCAGGTTGTCGCGCAGCTTGGCGCCGACGGGGCCGCCGAACACCGCATCGTACAGACTGCGGCCCAGCGCCTCCACGTCGAACGGTTCGCTGCCCGGATCGGCGACGCCAAGCTGGCGGCTGGCCCCCATGGAGCTCCACAGAACGTTGGCAATGGCCTCCTGGTCCAGCGGCAAGGCGAAATCGTCCCGGGCGTTGCCGGCCGGCGAGTAAAGCACCCTCGCCTGATACCCCTTGGGGCCATAGCCGATGAAAAGATCGAAGTTTTCGTAGACGGTGTCGGTGTCCATAGTCCTCAGGTTCGGCGTTCGGGTTCAGCGGCAGGACAAAGCCCATCGAATGCTGCACCTGCTACAGATGCGGCGTGAGATGCAAATCTGCCACGGGTAGGTTCCTCTTGACAGGGGCGCCCCTCCCGCGCCCTCCCCGACGACGCTGGCCAGGCTGGCGGCCGGCAGGGCAGCCGCGCCCAGTTCGATCACGTCCTGCACAAGATCGCCGGGGCCGACCTGGAGCCCGTCCCAGAGGACCAACTGCCAGAGGGAGCCGCGGTCGAGGCGGCGTGATGGTCAGCGCCAGTCCATGCACAGGCGCAGCCGGGAAACCGGCCGCGCCTGTGCACCGGATCGTCCAGTCCTATGCTCCGACGCTCTCAGGCGCGCCCGGCAGGCGGCGGTTCACATCGCCGAGCACCGCGAGATGGGGGCGATAGAATGACGGCAGCCGGTTGGCCCGCACCTCCTGCTGGACGATGGTCTCGATTCCAGCCAGCCAGTCGCCCGCGGTCACCGCCCTGGCCAGAGCCAACGTTGCGAAGTGCGAGATGACCCCGCGCGGTGCGGCGATGAGGAGAGCGAGGTGGTGGGGCCGGCTCACGTCGTTCCCTTAATAGGCGAATGGCGGCGCCACGAACTCACAAGTTGATGAAGTCGCCTTAACCGTCAGCGACCACCAGTGATCCTTAACATACGCCTTTTGGCGATATACCTTATTGTGGCTCTTACCTGGCTTTAGGGCAAAACTATCGACCTGCGTCCATAGTCCCCATTCACTTGAGCCATCGCACAGCGTGAACTCGACTTGTCCTCCAGTCACACGCCATTCAGCGGTTCTGATTTCGGCTTGCTTCTTGGTAAAGTGACGTGGTCCGTTACCTTTCCAGTTCATTGGAGGATTCATCGCTCCTGTCACGCCACCCACCTCGACTGATAGCACGCCTTTCGGCAGCGTGATGGGAACAGAGCCCGGGCCTACAGGGTGCCAGATACTGGGATCCGTTGGGTCTAGAAACGGGCTGTCAGGACCAATCTCGGTGCGTAAACGCCATTGGCCGATGTCATCAAGAAGTCGTTCAAGTTCTGGATCCGGCGGCACATCTTGATATGCTTCGAAAACTCGCAACATAATGGGGTTGGTACCAGAAAGCTCCAGAAACTCATTGGGCGGAAAGATATCGCTCCAGGATCTCGAGCCTACTCCTTGAGCATCTGTGCGGCGTTCGATGAACTTCCAGATGTCTTCTGAGCGTACAACTTGCATCATGCACCTCCAAAGTGTGTAGTGGAATTTTGTGCGGCACAACCCGCACTTTACAGAGAAATCAATCTCGGGCACAACGAAAGCCAAGATATGGCGCAGTATGCTCATGGTTCGGTCATTTTACGAGGTTGTTTCGAGAATCTGGGCAAATATCGTCGTTATTGTAAACTTGCAAGTGTGTTCAAGCCATCTGCCGACCGACTCGCAAGCCCGAAACCGTGCCATTGTTGACGTGGCCGGATGGACGACTAGGGTCGCCGGCTGTATATAGTTGCTCTTGATTAAAGGAGCACTAAATACGGGATAGCCTGAATTTGAGAATACGCTCAGAAAATGACCGAACCATCAGGTATGGTCTGGAGAAAAGCGGTTTACCTCCGTAACCCAGTCTTGGTCATGTGCATATTCCAAGTATGAACCTCCACGAACCAACAAGAGACTTACGTCCGATCTTTTGTCCAATGGCACATGTTCTTCCTGCTCGACAGCAGCTAGGTCGCTTTCTGCTGAAGTAGTTGTCCACTCCCATACATTGCCGATCATGTGAAACAAACCATCTTGAGTCTGACCCCCAGGATGACTGTACACCGAGGAAGTCCCTTTTGATGGTTGGCCTTCAAACCCCATATTGACGCGCGAAGCGTCTATTGTATCGCCCCACGGCCAGGGCTTCTTTCCGTCGGCCTGAACAGCCCGTTGCCACTCGATGCTTGTGGGCAGCCGACGACCTAACCATCGACAATAGGTGTCAGCGTGAAAGGCATTCACGTACGTCACGGGATGATTCGCAAGCTCTACGTTTTTGTACCTTTCGGGGGCTGGGTCTACAGGTGGCTCACATGTGCCGGATGCTACGCACAAGCGGTATTGCTGATTGGATACCTCGTATCGATCCATAAAGAAACCAGGCACAGGCTGTAAAGCCAGAGAATCGGGTGTGGGCAACTCAGATGCGGGAAAGTGTTCCTGAGGAGTTCTCGCCCGCCACTTGAGGATCTCCTGACGAAGCCATGAGACTGGAAGTATAAGGACAAGCACCGCAAGAATGACAACCAAGAACCGCAGTCGCATCGCTGCCTTTGACTCTTGTTTCGCCATAGCCTGAGCATGTTGCAATTCGCGTTGCCGTGTCTGTTCACGCTCTTGGGCAACACGGGCTTTTTCCTCAAGTCGCTGAGCATGATCGGTAGAACTGACGACAACCAAATGCTGTTCCTGCGCTGTCCACACGCGCATGCCTGGCTGCCCTGAGATCACTGCGGCCAGGTCTGCGTCGCCCAACGGAGCAAGATCCTGGCGATCGGCCGACGTCTTGATCTCCTGTGTTGCAGGAAGCCGACTCTCCAAAATCCGCCGCGCCCGCGGCCCCGGCGCGTCGGATTCGTCGAAGCGCTTGCGCACGTGCGGCGCCAGGGTGTCGTGGGTCAGCCGGCTGGCCGGCGGCTGGCCGGGCTGGTTCTTGGCCGGGTCTACCAACAGATAGAGGTCCTGGCACTGTTGCACCAGCCCCGGCAACACGTCGCGGCGATGGCTGTAGGTCTGCTCCAGATCGGCCAGGGCGCGCTGTTCGGCCGTGCCGAGCGGCGTGGTGTGATAGGCCAACAGGTCCAGCGCCAGGCCGGAATCCACCGCTTCGGGCATGGCATGGCCCAGCGCGCCAAGCTGCCGGCCCAGAAAGTCGTTCAGCGACAACCCACGCGTGCGATACTCGTGGTAGAGGTCTTCGTCGAACAGGGGGTGATCGTAGCTGCGATCTTTGGCCGCGTCCCACATATCGGTCAGCAGAATGGCCAGCATCGGCGCGACCGGCGACTCGCGATCGGCCAGCAGGTCGTCGGCGATCATGCCAGGCAGCGCACCTCTCACCTCCAGGCCATAGCGGGCGCGCAGCCGCGGCCGGGATGTCGGACCGGCCACCACCTCGGCGATCCCCTGGCGCCCCAGCCGCTCCAGAAAGACGCCGGTGCGCGGCAGCGCCCGCTCAGCCAGACGTTTGTCGATCTCGGCCAGCCACTCCTTGCGGAAGCCCAGGAGCAGCCGGCCACGCGGCCGCCGGCTGGCATCGCCGAAGAGCTGTTCCAGGGCATCCAGCAAATCGCTCAACTCGCCCGGCTGCGCTGGATTGGGCCGGGTGAAGTACTCCTCGACCTGATCCAGCACGACCAGCAGCGGCTTGCCGCACTGCGCTTCTACCCTGTGCCAAGCAGACGCCAGGTCCTCGCCCGGCTGGACGGGAAGCTCCGCAGCCAGGGTGCCCAACAGCCCCTTGGCCTGATCACGTCGCAGGTAGCGGACTTCGTGGCTGGCCTCCAGGCGCGGCCGCAGCCCGGCAGCCAACACCGATGACTTGCCCACGCCAGATTGGCCATACAGCAGGATGATGGGATCGCCATCAGCGGCGCTGGCCCGATCGAAGAGGCTGCGAATCTCCCTGCCGCGGCCGAAGAAGATCTCCGCATCCTCGCGGTGGTACCAATCCAGGTAGTGAAAGGGCTTTTCGGGCAGGTCGAGCGCCGGCAGCGGCGGCAGATCGAAGAGGGGGTCGTCCGCGGCGTTGGGCAACTTGAACAGCCGCCCATCCTCCAGCCGCGTGAACAACACCGGCATCCACCAATCCGCCCGCTCTCGCACCGCGCCGCGGGCGACGGCCATGGCGCGGTCCACCTGCCCATCCCGGCGCAGCTCGGCCAAGAAGGTGGGCATGAAGGCCGCAGCCGTCGCCATGCTGAGGTTGCCCTGCATGGCCACCACGGCCGGCACGCCGGCCGCGGCCAGCAGCGGCCCCAGCCCGGCCAGCGTCTGGCCGTCGACGCCTGCGCTCTGACAGGAGACCAGCACCACCAGGCTGGGAGGCTGCGCCAGCTCGCCCAGCCGTGCGGCCAGCTCAGCGCCCGCGGTCCAGGCCCGGCCGCCATCCTCCCGCTCCAGCAGGATCTGCGGCTCGCCCGCCACCAGCGCGCCGTGGGCCACCAGGTAGAGGATGTCGCAGCCGGCGCGCAGGCGGGCCAGCAGGTTGGCCAACGTGACCTGGCCGCGGTCAGCCAGCGGCTCGAACGGGATGGGGCCCAGGCCAGCGCGCGCCGCGGCCAGCTCCTGCTCGGTGCGCACTTCGGCCAGGGTCGCGCCGGTCATCTCCGGGCTGGCCACGGCAACCAGCGCGGCCAGGGCGTCGCGCTCGACCGTGCGCGCCGGCCGCCAGTCGGCGCTGTCCAGAAAGCGCGAGAAGCGCACCCACTCGCCGGTCGCCAGCGGGGCCGCGCTGCCGGGCAGGCGCAGCGTTTCCCAGCGCAGGGCGTGCAGCGCGGCCGCATCGGGGCTGATAAACAGACGCAGATGCAGCGGCGTCGGCTGGCTGGCAGCCACGGCCAGCGTCTGATCGAAAAAGCTGCGCAGGCCGCCGGCGGCGAAAAGCTGGGCGGCGAGCTGCTGGCCATAGGCCGCGGCGTCGTGCTGAAGCTGGCCGAGCGCGGCTTCATCCAACGCAAACGAGCCGCTGGCGGACGTGTTCTGTCCGGCGGCCGGATGGCGGAAGCGCAAGGTCACGCCGAAGTCACCTGCGCTGTGCAGCGAGACAAAGATTTCGAGATCGGCCTGGGACACGGATGGAATACCTCGACGATGCCTCAATCGAACGACGTGTGCACTTGTTGATCGCCATGCCCCGCTGGATCTGCTGAGACCCTCCCTGGAGGAGGCAGCAGGATCAGCGTCTGAAGTAAACGACGGGTGAGATGCTGTTTGGCTGTGGCTGCTCGAAGCGACAACCGACACGGGGAGTCGGGAAGGTCGATGCAGGGGGCGAGGGGTCAAGGAGCGCCCATGCCGGGGGGCGGGTTATCTGCATCGGTTATTGGCAACGAACTGACAGCATCGTCCGTATATCACAACCAGAAAATTTTGTCAAGCCGTTTTTCCCTGCCCAGCCAGCGGCGCCGGAGCAGTGACGCCGCTTTGATTTTCTTAATCACGCCGCTTGATGTAAGATCACGCCATGAAGCCACCCCTCCCCCAGCCTCACCTGCCCAGATCGCGGCCGCCGGGCCGGCTTTTCGTTCTCGCCGGCTGCCTGTTGGTCGCCATGCTCTTGGCGGCCTGCACGGGCGCGGCCGGCAACCCGCCGGCGCGCGAGGCCATCCTGCTCTGGCACAACCTGCCGGAGTCTGAGGCGGCCGCGCTGGAGAATGTCATCAACCGCTATCGCCGCGCCAACCCGGAGGTCGATGTGATCGTGCAGCCGCAGGGCGCGGACATGGATCAGGCCTTCGTGCGCGCCACCCGCTCTGGTTTGGGCCCCAATCTGCTGCTGACCAGCAGCACCGGCCTGCGCGATCTGGTCGCGGCCGGGTCAATTCTGCCGCTGGATGAGCAGGTGAGCGCCGAGGATCTGGCGCGCTACCTCTCCGTCGCCCTGCGCACCTTGCAGGTGGACGACCAGATCTACGGCCTGCCCGTGGCCGTGGACACGCAGGTGCTCTACTACAACCGCGCCCTGACCGAACAGCCGCCCGGCACGCTGGACCAGACCATGCAGGCCGTCAACGGCGGCGAACGCGTCCTGCTGAACAGCCAGTTCCTCAACATGGTCTGGACGGCGCGCGCCTTTGGCGTCGATCTGTTCGACAGCCAGGGCCTCCCACAGGACACCACCGCCAGCATCGCCAACTGGCTGGTCGGGCTGGAGCAGGTGCGGGACACCCCTGGCTTCATCCTGGACGACGACCGGCCGGCGTTGCGCGGCCGTTTCCTGGAGGGAGACATTCCTTACTACATCGGCAGCTCCGAGGAGATGAACGAGCTGCTCGCCGGTCTGGGCGCAGATCTGGGGGTGGCGCAACTGCCGGCCGGGCCGGCCGGCAGCGCCGGGCCGCCCTTGACCACCACGGCCCTGCTGGTCAATGCCCTTTCCTCCCAGCGCCAGGTCGAACGTTCGCTGGATCTGGCGCGCTTCATCACCAGCAGCGACCAGCAATCGGCCTTGATGCGGGAGGCCAACCTGGCGCCGGCCAACAGCCAGACGCGCATCTCCGAGGGGCTCTACCCGCGCATCGCCACGGTCACGGCCCAGGCGCGCACCGCCATCCCCCTCTCCGGCGAGGCGGCGATCCAGGATGCCTATGAGGTGCTGGCGACCGCCTTCAACCGCACCATGAGCGGCATGGCCAGCGCCAGCGAGGCGGCAGCCAGCGCCCAGGCCACGCTGATCGAAGAGTTTGGCTTTCCGGGCGGGCTGGACGAAGCCGCCTGCAAGGAGCGCGGCCGGCTGACGCTGTTGGCGCCGGCCAACCCTGAGGAGCAGGCCATCGTGCGCACCCTGGTCGATGGCTTCGCCGCCCACTGTCCCGACATCGCGGTGATGGTCCAGGCTGTTCCTTTGGGGGCGCCGCTGGCCGGCGCAGCGCCCCAGGCTGCGCCGGTGGAGGAGATCCTGGCCGCCGGCGAGGCCGACCTGCTCTTCCTGCCGCACAGCTATCTGCCCGCGTTGGCAGAGGCCGGGCTCATCGCGCCGGTCGATGAGATGCTGGACCTGGCCTTGGTGCAGCAGATGCGGCCGCTCACCGTACAGGCCATGCGCAGCGGCGAGGCGCTCTACGGCGTGCCCCTCTTCATCGACCTGCAAGTGCTCTACCACAACCGCGCCCTGGTGCAGGACCCGGCCGGGACATTGACCGATCTGCGGGCCCAGGCGTTGGCCGGCGCGCCGGTGGTGTTGGATGGCGACTTCGCCTGGGGTTTCTGGGGTGTAGGGGCCTTTGGCGGTCAGCTTTTCGGCCCTCAGGGGGAGTTCGTGCTGTCGCCCACGGCGCTCACCCGCTGGCTGGCCTGGCTGCAAGAATCGGGGGAGCGCTTCAACCTGCGCACCACCCCGGCGCGCAGCGAAGCCCGCCGGTTGTTCATCACCGGCGCCAGCGCCTATTACGTCGCCACATCGGTTGAGCTGGCCGATCTGGCGGCCCGCCTGGGCGGGGATGCCCTGGCCGTGACGCTGATGCCGCAGGGGCCAGCCGGGCCGGGCCGGCCGCTGTCCCAGGTGGATGGGCTGATGGCCTCGGCCGCCTTGACGACGGAGCAGGTCCCGCTGGCCGCGCGCTTTCTGAGCTATGCCGCCAGCGCGCCGGCCCAGACCCTGCTGTTGGACCGCTATCAACTGCTGCCGGCCAACAGCGCCGTGCAACTGATGAGCTATCCCAACGTGATGCGCATGGCCGTCCAGGTGCAGTCCAGCGCGCTGCTGCAAGACACCCCCTGGCTGGCCACCGTCGTCGAGCTGGGCGACGAAGCCTATCGCCAGGTGCTGCAAGAAGGCGTTGCGCCGGCCGTGGCGGTCGGCCAGATGTTTGAGGCGCTGGCGGCCGAGGCCGAACGCTACGGCATCAGCGTCCCCACGCCCGAAGCGACGCTCACGCCGACCCCGCCTCAGCTCACGCCGACTCCATCGCCGGCGGCGGACGCAGACGAGACGCCCCTCCCCACGCCGGCCAACGGCGACGCCCCGTAGAGAGCCGCCCATGATCCCCGATTTTTCCATCTTGTTCGACCGCCTGGGCGAGCAGTTCAGCCTGGCGCTGATCATGCTGCAGCGGCTAGCGGTGCAGCGCCAGATCGTCACCATTGCCGCCCTGCTGCTGCTGACCTGGCTGGCGCCGCGGGTGCTGGCCTGGGCGCTGATGCGCTGGGCCGAGCGGGAACAGGCAGAGCTGCCGGCGGCCGCCGGCGATCTGCAACCGGGCGACGACGACAGTCCACAACCAGGCGGCGACAGCCTGCCAGGGGACGACGACGATCTGACGCCGGCCCCGACGTCCGGATTTTGGACCCGCGCCCTGGGCTGGCTGCGGGCGATCGAGTTCATCCTCTTCCCCACCCTGCTGCTGCTCTTCACCTATCGCACCATTGCCTGGTACGAGGCCAACCGCTGGCCCAGCGGCCTGATCGAGGGGGTGCTGCCGATCTTCTGGCTGGTGTTCGTCTACCGGCTGCTGGTGCGGGTGGTGCTGAAGCTGCTGCCCGAAAATCAGTCGGAGCGCTTTGCCTCAGAGCTGCTGCGCCCGGTGACGCTGATATTGATCCTGTTGATCGCGCGCGACCTGCTCTTTTCGACCCTGGGCCTGGGCACGATCTCGCTGCTGCGGCTGGGAGAGTGGGTGCTGAACCTGGGCGACCTGCTGGACGCGCTGATCATCATCCTGCTGGCCATGATCGTGGGCGGCGTGCTGCGCAAGGCGCTGTACAACGTGATGATCCACAGCGAGGTCGAGTCCGATGTGGCCAACACCGTCAGCAACGTGGGGCGCTACGCCCTGGTTGGCCTGGGCGCGTTGATCGCGCTGGGCGTCTTTGGCATCGATCTCAGCGCGCTGGGCTGGATCGCCGGCGCCTTGGCCGTCGGCATCGGCTTTGGCCTGCAGGAGTTGATCGCCAACTTCATCAGCGGCATCGTGCTGGTCTTCGAGCGTATCGTGCGCCCTGGCGACGTCATCGAGGTGGACGGCACGCGCGGCTCGGTGACCAAGGTTCTCCTGCGCGCGACGGTGCTGCAAACCCCGGACAGCGCCGAGATCGTCGTGCCCAACAAGGAGCTGATGACCCGCACCGTGCTGGCGCTGACCTACTCTGACCGCGTGACGCGCGTGCGGCTGGACGTCAGCGTGGCCTACGGCTCGGACCTGGTGCACGTCGAGCGCGTGGTGTTGGCCACCATCGCCAGCCACCCGCTGATCCTGGCCACCCCTGAACCTGGCTTCATGATCGTGGCCATGGACCCGCACAGCGTCCAGGTGATGGCCTTCGGATACGTGAACGACTTCAACGATTGGATTCGCACCCGCAGCGAGCTGTATCAGATGCTGCGCGATGCGTTTGTCGCCAACGGCATCGTGGTGCCCTACCCGCGGCAGGATGTGCGCGTGTTTGCTCCCACTGACTAACACGTCGGCCTAAATCGGTCTTCACTCACTGCTCAAGCCGGTTCCGTGAACCGGCGGCGTTGTGGGCGCACACCCGGCGGATCACGGATCCGCCGGGAGCAGGTGCTCCCACTGACTAACACGTCGGCCTAAATCGGTCTTCACTCACTGCTCAGGCCGGTTCCGTGAACCGGCGGCGTTGTGGGCGCACACCCGGCGGATCACGGATCCGCCGGGAGCAGGTAAACTGAAGAGTTATTTACGCCAACTTGTACTAGCGCAGCGCGCCGCAGCAGCTGCAGGTGGTGGGCAGGGCCATGGCGCGATGGGGACACAGCGCGCCCGGACAATCAAAGCTGGCCGGCGAAGGGTTAGGGCGGGGATCCTATATTCTCCTGATTGGTTCTTCACATCTCCTGAACATTCTTGGTTCATAATTGGCCATAGACACAGATACTCAATGAAAACGTTGCTGCTCAGCCAGCGGCGCCAGGCGGCGAAGCGAGTGAAAGCGCCCGGCGCCTGAGCAGTGACGTTTTCCCAAAGAACAGGAGACTGGAAATGACCAAGAAACTGCTTTCATCCCTGCTGGTTGGCGCTTTGGCGCTGTCGATCCTGGCCGCGTGCCAGAGCGACACATCCACATCCAGCGGCGCGACTGTTGCCGCCGATCTGGCCAATACCGTGGCCGTTGCAGACAGCGCGTCAAGCGTCGCTGTGAGCTCCGCCGCGACGACTACGTCGACTGAGGCCGTTACCGTCGCCGTTGCGCTGGCCGAGAACAGCCTGGCCCACGAGGTCTCCGTCGTCGGGGATGTCGATGACAGCGCCGCGGTGCAGATCGTGTTGAACGGCGACAGCATCACGGCCGACGGCGACGGGGTAACCATCGACGGCAGCACCGCTGCCATCACAGCGGCCGGCGTGTACAATATCAGCGGCACGCTGGCTGACGGCCAGATCATCGTAAACACGACCGATAAGGCCACCGTGCGGCTGATTCTGAACGGCGTCAACCTGCACAACAGCACCAGCGCGCCCCTTTTCGTCGCCGATGCTGAGACCGTCGAGATCGAGTTGGCTGACGGCACGGAGAACTTCCTGTCCGACACTGCCAACTACCTGTTCGCCGACCCGGCCGACGACGAACCCAACGCGGCCCTCTTCAGCAAGGCCGATCTGACCATCACCGGCAGCGGATCGCTGACGGTCGAGGGCAACTTCAACGACGGCATCGCCAGCAAAGACGGCCTGGTCATCGCCGGCGGCAACATCACCGTGACCGCGGTGGACGACGGCATCCGCGGCAAGGACTATCTGCTGATCGAAGATGGCGTGATCACCGTGACGGCCCAGGGCGACGGGCTCAAGTCCGACAACGAAGAGGATACCGCCAAGGGGTATATCGCCATCCAGGGCGGCAGCATCACCATCACAGCCGGCGGCGACGCCATCGCGGCTGAGACCGACGTGCTGCTCAGCGACGGCCAGTTCACGCTCACGTCCGGCGGCGGCAGCAACGCCTTCGTCGACGACGCCACCTCGGCCAAGGGCATCAAGGGCCAGGTGAGCGTCGCCATCGACGGCGGGACCTACATCATCGACTCGGCCGATGACGCCATCCACTCCAACGGCAGCATCACCATCAACGGCGGCGACTTCACCCTGGCCAGCGGCGACGACGCTCTGCACGCCGACGAGACCCTGACCATCAACGACGGCGTGATCAACATCACCCGGTCCTACGAAGGAATCGAAAGCGCGCTGATCACCATCAACGGCGGCGACATCACGCTGGTCGCCAGCGACGACGGCATCAACGTGGCCGGCGGCGTCGATAGCTCCGGCATGCAGCCAGGCGGCCGGCCGGGGCGCGGCGGGCAAGGCATGGACTCCTTCACCTACAGCGGTACCCAATATCTGATCATCAACGGCGGCAATATCGTGATCGATGCGGCCGGCGACGGCATCGACGTCAACGGGGCGATCGAGATGACCGGCGGTGTGGTGATCGTCAACGGCCCCACCAACAGCATGAACGGCGCGCTGGACTACGACGGCGGCTTCAAGATCTCCGGCGGCTATTTGGTCGCAGCCGGCAGCGTCGGCATGGCGCAGGCGCCGAGCACATCCTCCAGCCAGTACTCGCTGGCGCTGAACTTCCCCTCTGCGCTGCCGGCCGGCACGATCATCCACATCCAGACCAGCGCCGGCGAGGATCTGCTGACCTTCGCCCCGACGAAGACCTTCCAGTCGATTGTCTTCTCGTCGCCTGCCGTGACGAACGGAGAGACGATCGAGATCTACTACGGCGGCAGCGCCGCCGGCGAGACGCTGGGCGGCGTCTACCTGGACGGGAGCTATACGCCCGGCCAGCAGATCGCCAGCTTCACGGTGTCGAACACAGTGACGCAGGTGGGCAACAGCTACCGGTGATCCTTCACGGCGGCAACGCTGCGCTGATCTTGCAGTGAAACGGCGCCCGGCAGACCATTTCTGCCGGGCGCCTTTGTTGCGGCGATGCGTCGTTCTCGCCGCCCGCCGGCTGGCTATGGCGTCAGCAGAAGGATGATGAACAGAGCGGCCAGGGCAACGGCGGCGTATTCCAGCAGCACGCGGCGGGTGATGCGATCCTGCAAGGTCTGCCAGGTCAGGCTGACCAGCAGATAGAAGAGCACCAGGAGCAGCAGGCTGGCGCTGAGGGGGCTGAGGCCGGTCAGCAGCAGGCTGAAGGCCACCTGGGCCACCACAGCGCCGACGATGAAGGCATAGAGAGCCACCAGCGTGACGCGCGCCTGCGTGCCGCGCAGCAACTCCAGCGCCAGCAGCATGGCCACGACGCCCAGCATCGCGGCCCGGCTGGCCTCTGGCCATGCGCTGGGGATCAGCAAGAAGAGCACCAGCGCCACGGCATAGCAGACCAGGTTCAGGCTGGCGCGGGCCCGGCGATAGCCCGTGGCCTGGGGGTCGAGGCTGTAATAGAGCGCCGCCAGTACGATGGCCAGCAGCGCCGCCATGCCCAGCAGCAGGGTGGCCCAATAGGGCAGGGAGGGTGCGCGCGGCAGGGTGATGGACCCGATCAGCGTCACCGCGACGGGCAACGCCCAAAAGCGCATGGGCAAACGCAAACGGCCCTGGCGGCTGAGGGGGTGGGCCTGGATGACCGCCTGGGCGCTGGAGCCGGCCAGCAAGGCCAGCAGCAGCGGCAGCAGATTGGCCGCGGCGATGGGCAGCGTCACCGTGGCCGTGCCCAGCGCCAGGCTGGCCCCGCGGCCCGGCAGGCTGATCAGCGCGCTGGCAGCCAGGGTGATCACCACCCCCCACACGGCAACACTGATGCGATCACGAAAATCGGAGTTCATGGGGTCTGTCCAGGATCCGCCGTGGGCAGTCGGAAGGGGGGCGGGGCGCTGCTCTGGCCCAGCCGCCGCTCCAGCGCCCAGGCCAGCACAAGCTGATCGCGCCAGGGGTGCTCGATCTCGCCGAAGCACATGGACTGTTCGTGGCCCTTGCCGCAGACGATGACCACATCGCCGGGCTGGGCCATCTCCACCGCGGCCAGGATGGCGGCCGTGCGGTCGGGGATGCGCCAGAAGTTGCGGCCCTCGACGCCGCCGACCTGCCGCGCGCCCTCAGCCATCTGTTCCAGGATGACATCCAGCGACTCGACGCGCGGATCCTCGGCTGTCAGGATGGTCAGATCAGCCAGGCGCAGGGAGGCGGCCGCCATCAGGCCGCGCTTGCGCACATCGCGCAGGCCGGCGCTGCCGAAAAGGGCGATCACGCGGCCGGCGGTCATGGGGCGCACCGCCTCCAAAGCCCGTTGCAGGGAGATGGGGGTGTGGGCGAAATCGACCATGGCGACGAAGTCCTGGCCGCGCTCGATGCGCTCCATGCGGCCATCGACGCCCGGCATGGTGGCCATAGTTGCGGCCAGCCCCTGGAGCGGCAGGCCCAGCGCCAGCCCCGCGGCCAGCGCCGCCAGCGCGTTGTAGACGTTGAAGCGGCCCGGCAGCGGCAGCTCAACCTGGACCTGCCCGGCCGGCGTGTGGGCCGTGAAGATCGTGCGCGCCGGCTCGAAGGCGATGTCGGCGGCGCGCACGTCCGCCGCCGCATCGTCCAGGCCATAGCTGATGGTCCAATCGGTCGGGATGGCGCGCAGATGCGGATACGAGGCGTCGTCGGCGTTCAACACAGCCACCTTCGGCTGCACATCCAGGGGAAACGTGAGAGGTGAAACGTCAGGCGTGAAACGTGAAACGTGAGATGTGCTGGCTGCGGCGACCGGCTTGGTCGCCGACTGCTTTAAGCTGTGGAAGAGCAGCGCCTTGGCCTGGAGATAGGCTTGCCAGGTCCCGTGGTAGTCCAGGTGTTCATGGGTGATGTTGGTCACCACCGCCACATCGAAGTCGACCGCGGCCACGCGGCCCTGGTGCAGGCCGTGGGAGGTGGCCTCGAGGACGGCCGCCTGGCAGCCGGCCGCAGCCATCTGCGCCAGATAGCGCTGCACGTCGGGCGCATCGGGCGTGGTGACGTGCAGCCCGGTGTCCAGCGCCTCCTGGCCGATGTGCGCGCCGATGGTGCTGATCATGCCGGGGTGCAGGCCAGCCGCGCCCAGCAGGTGATAGATCAGATTGCTGGTGGTGGTCTTGCCGTCGGTGCCGGTGACGCCGACGACGCGCATCTGCCGGCTGGGATAGCCGAAAAAGGCTGCGGCCAGGCGCGCCAGCGCCGCCCGGCTGTCGTCCACCCGCACGTAGGGCACGCGGCTGGTAGTGACGACTTCAGTCGTCTCCGGCGTCAGTGCATCCATTCCCACCACCGCCGCCGCGCCGCGCCGGATGGCGTCGGCGATGAAGCGATGGCCATCCACCGCGCCGCCGCGCACGGCCACGAACAGCGCGCCCGGCTGCACCTGGCGCGAGTCGGCCGTCACCAGGGTGATCTGCATAGCCGGGAGGGGATCGCTGGCGCTGAAACCGGGCAGCGCCTGGAGCAAGGTTGTGAGGAGGGGTGACATGGTGGAGGCCATTATACGGCGGTGGGGAGGGTTTGTCCAAGTCATAGCAGCGGTTGAGGAGACTTCATAGAGTACCCAGGGCTTCTCATTTGCAGCGAGCGTGGCGTATCGCCTTGTACTCCGACGGCAGACCCCTCAGTTGACTGTGTGGTGTGGCTGCCGTTGATCCTGCCTTGAGGCATGGGCTATCAAGCTTGAGTTCTTTCAGCAGGTTGCACCCAAACAAAGAAGAGCGCCTATGGCGCTCTTCCGTGAGATTGCAGGGAGATTGCAGGGAGATTGCAAGCTGACCGGCCGGATCACCCGTCCGGCCGCAGCCGCCGGCTTAGAACTGGATCAGGAACTGCGCCGACTCGCTGGCCCACTGGATGAGCTGGCCGGGCAGGATGCCCAGACCCAGCACGGCCACGAAAGTAACGGCGAAGACGATGCCCAGCGAGGGGCCGATCTTGATGCGGCCCTCGTCCTCGGCCGGCATGAAGAACATGTAGCGCACGATGTTCAGGTAGTAGCCCGCGGCGATGGCGGCGTTGATCAGGGCGACGATCAGCAGGGCGAAGAAGCGCACCTGCACGGCCGCGCCGAAGACGAAGTACTTGCCCCAGAAGCCCAGCGTCGGCGGGATGCCCGTCAGCGACAGCAGGAAGATCAGCAGCAGCGACGCCAGCCAGGGGGAGCGGTAGATCAGCCCGGCGTAGTCTTTGAGCTCCACCTTGCCGGTCTGATTCTCGATGGCGATCACCACCGCGAACGCGCCCAGGTTGGTGAAGACGTAGCCGAAAAGATAGATCAAGATGCCGTTGATGCCGTTGAAGGTGAAGTTGTCGAAGGGCTGCAGGCCGAACTGGATCTGCGGGATGCAGACCAGGCCCATCAGAATGTAGCCGGCCTGGCCGATGGAGGAGTAGGCCAACAGGCGTTTGATGTTGCTCTGCCGCAGGGCCACCAGATTTCCCAAAGTCATGGTGATCATGCTCACGCCGGCCAACACGGTCAGCCAGTCGATGGCAAAGCTGGGCAGAGCCACGATGAAGACGCGTACCATCAAGGCAAAGCCGCCGATCTTGGAGGCGGTGGAGAGGAAGCCGGTGATGGGAGTCGGCGCGCCCTCGTAGACATCGGGCGCCCACTGGTGAAAAGGCACCAGGCTGGTCTTGAAGCCAAAGCCGACCAGGAGCAGCACCACTGAACTGAAGGCCAGCCAGCGCATGCCCCCTTGCAGCCCCTGCCCGGCCAGCGTCTGCGCGATGACGTTCAGGTTGGTCGCGCCGGTGACGCCGAAGATCATAGAGATGCCATAGAGCATCACGGCCGAGGCGACCGCGCCGTAGAGGAAATACTTGATAGCCGCCTCGTTGGATCGCTTGTCGCCGCGCAGAAAGCCGACCAGCACGTAGGAGGTGATGGAGAGAAACTCCATGCCCAGGTAGACCATCAGCAGGTCGTTGGCGCTGACGGCGATAACGATCGCCAGGGTCACGGCGACCAGCAGGGCGTAGTATTCGCCGCGATGGTGGCCGATGCGCCGGATGTAGTCGATGGAATAGATCACCACCAGCGCCATGCCGATCAGCGCCGTCGCCATCAGGAAGGTGCTGAAGCCGTCCAGCGCCAGCATATCCGTCACCGGCTGCGGCGGGGTTCCGACCAGGGTGAAGGCTGCCACGGCAGCCAGCAGCAGGCCCGCTGCCGCTACGCCGGCCAGCGCACGATCCTGCACGCGGCGGCGCGTGGCCAGGTCAATCCCGAGGACCAGCAGCGCTGTGACGACCAGGATGATCTCTGGCAAAAGTGATTGGAGGGTGGAAACGGTCAATCTGGCCTCCTTGTCCGAAGGTTGTCAGGCGGCCGGCCGGTTGGCGTCCCCAGAGGGGCCGCATCGGGGCCTGTGGCGCTGGTCCAACCTGCGAACTGCTCGTCTCAGTGACGCCAGCTTACAGCGCGTTGATGATCGACTCAGCCGCCTGGTTGAAGAAATCCACCAGCGGCGTGGGGAAGACGCCCAGGATGATGATCAGGATGACCAGCGGCCACATGACCAGCTTCTCGAAGCTCACCATGTCGCCCGGCTCGTGCTTCTCCTGCCAATCCTTCATGTCGGTCCAGTGATCGACCTTGTGCGGGTCGTATTCGCCCAGGAAGAGCGACTGGATGATGCGATAGAGGATGTAGCCGGCCGTGGCCACGATGCCGATCACGCCGATGGCCGCCCAGACGGTGACGATGTCGAAGGCGCCGCGGAAGGTGAAGAACTCCGCCCAGAAGCCGGCCAGGCCGGGCAGACCCAGCGAGGCGAAGGCCACCACCATGAAGATGCCGTAGTAGGCGGGGGTCTTGGCGCTCAAGCCGCCGAACATGCTCAGCTCGCGGGTATGGGCCCGTTCGTAGATCACGCCGACCAGGAAGAAGAGGCCGCCGGTGATCAGGCCGTGGTTGAACATCTGCAAGGTGGCGCCGTTGATGGCCATGGCCATGCTGTCGGTCACGCCCGGCTCAGCCATCTTGCTGATGCCGGCCGCGGCCGCGCCCAGGCCCAGCATGACATAGCCCATGTGGCTGACCGAGGAGTAGGCGATCAGCCGCTTCAGGTCAGTCTGGGCGATGCAGACGAACGCGCCGTAGACGATGCCGATCACCCCCAGGATCACGATGGGGATGGCCCAGTGGCTGAAGGCCTGGGGCAGCATGGGCAGCACGATGCGGATGATACCGTAGGCGCCCAGCTTCAGCAGCACGCCGGCCAGGATCACTGAGCCGGCCGTGGGCGCCGCGGTGTGCGCATCGGGCAGCCAGGTGTGGAAGGGGAAGCTGGGCACTTTGATCATGAAGGCCAGCATGAAGCCCCAGAAAACCAGGCTGGCGATGGTCAGGTTGCCGGCAAAGGGCTGCCGCTGCACCGCCTCCATGATGTCGAAGGTGTTGGTGGCGAAGTAGACCGCCAGAATCGCCAGCAGCATGGCCACCGAGCCCACCAGGGTGTAGATGAAGAACTTGATGGCGGCGTAGCGCGGGCGATCCTTGGCCTGGCCCCAGATGCCGATCAGGAAGTACATGGGCACCAGACCGATTTCCCAGAAGACGTAGAAGAGCACGAAGTCCAGCGCCACGAAGACGCCCATCATGCCCATCTCCAGCAAGAGGAAGAGGAAGAAGAACTCCTTCACCCGCTTCTTGATGGTGAAGCTGGAGTAATAGAGCCCCAGGGTGGAGAGCAGCGCGGTCAGGAAGAGCAACGGCACGCTCAGCCCGTCGGCGCCCAGGTGGTAGAACGAGTTGAGCTGCGGGATCCACGACAGCTTGACCTCGTACTGCATGCCGCCGCCGTTGGGGATGTGGCCAGTGTAGTAGTTGACCATCATGTAGATGGTCAGGGCCAGCGGGACGAGGCTGACCGCGATCGACCAGAGCTTGATCAGCCGCTCATTGCTGCGCGGCAGAAAGAGCACGACGATCGCTGCGACCAGCGGGATGAAAACGGTGAGGGTGAGGATCCATTCGTTGAAAGATGCCATGTAACTTCTCCTAGAGAGCAGTCAGTCACAGGACGCTCAGGCCGGTCCGTGTGGTGTGACCAAGCCTGTTATCCGACAACACCGATGCCCGCCACCTGCACCGCGAAGAGCGCCAGCAGCAGCAGCACTGTCAGGAGAGCAACCAGTAAATAGGTCTGGCCCTGGCCGGTTTGCACCAGGCGCAGCGCGCCGCCAGCCTTGTTGGCCAGCGAGCCCAGGCCGTTGACGATGCCGTCGATGAAACGACTGTCGAAGCGGCTGGAGATGTGGGCCAGCCAGGCGCCGAAACGACCCACCCCGTTGACCACCCCATCGACCACGGTGCGGTCGAACCAGGCGGCGGCGCGGGAGAGCCACAGCGAGAAGCGCACGAAGATGATGTTGTACAGCTCGTCGAAGTAGAACTTGCGCCGCATGGCGTTGTAGACGCCGCCCAGGCGCAGCCGCTGCATGGCGGCATCAACCGGATCGAGCTGACTGTACACCTGCCACCCCTTGCCGGCCCGGGTGTAGATCAGCCAGCCGAGGCCGAGGCCGCCCAGCGCAATGACCACCGAGAACAACACCGGAACCCAACTGAAGGGTATGGTCTCGGCGTGGATTTCCAGCGTCTCGGCCAAACCGCCGACGAAATGATGGAACGGATTGCCGCCCAGCAGCGACCCCAGCAGCGGGAAGTCCTCGTGCACGCCGACGTAGCCCAACAGCACCGCAAAGACGGCCAGGATCAACAGCGGCACGACCATGGCCTTGCTGCTCTCCGAGGCGTGCGCCGCGGATTCGGTGCGGGGCTTGCCCAGGAAGGTCATGCTGATCTGGCGCCAGGTGTAGAAGGCGGTCAAGAAAGCCGCCGCCACCAGGAAGATGAAGACCAGCAGCGCCAGACCCTGGTTCCAATCGCCATGCAGGATGGAGTGCCAGGCATCGGCCAGGATCTCATCCTTGCTCCAGAAGCCGGCAGTGACAAAGGGGAAACCGGCCAGCGCCAGACCGCCCACCAGAAAGGCGATGAAGGTGGCAGGCATCTTCTTGCGCAGCCCGCCCATGTAGCGCATGTCGTTGGGATCGAAACCGGCGACCTCGTGCTGATTATGGGCGTGACCATGGTGCTCGCCGTGCTCCATGCCGTGGATCACCGAGCCGGAGCCGAGGAAGAGCAGCGCCTTGAAGAATGCGTGGGTGATCAGGTGGAAGACGGCCGCCACGTAGGCGCCGACGCCCAGAGCGGCGAACATGAAGCCGAGCTGCGAGATGGTCGAATAGGCCAGCACCCGCTTGATGTCGGTCTGCGCCACGGCGATGATGCCGGCAAACAGGGCCGTGAAAGCGCCGATGAAACCGATGAAGGTCAGAGCCGGCGTGGACCCCGCCAGCATTACCGGGTACATGCGGATGATCAGGTAAACGCCGGCCGAGACCATGGTGGCGGCATGGATCAGCGCGCTGACCGGCGTGGGGCCTTCCATGGCGTCAGGCAGCCAGACGTGCAGGGGGAACTGGGCTGACTTGCCGATCGCGCCCCAGAAGATCAGGATGGCGATCAGGGTGGCCAGCGTTCCGAAGACCGGCACGGCGACCGCTTGCAGCCCTGCCAACACCTCCGGTTGGAAGAGTGCGCTGAAGGTCAGCCCGGCCTGGCCGTCGGTCAGCACGGCCGCGCCGGCGTAGAGCAGCATCATGCCGCTGAACAAGATCGCGTCGCCGATGCGGGTGGTGATGAAGGCCTTGAAGCCGGCCTTTTTCGGGGTGATCCGGTTGGGATCGTCGTATTTGCGGGCGAACCAGAAGCTGATCAGCAGATAGGAGCAGAGGCCCATGATCTCCCAGAAGACGAAGAGCAGCAGCAGGTTGTCGGCCAGCACCAGGCCCAACATGCCGCAGGCAAAGAGGGAGATGTAGGCGAAGAAACGACTGGCCAGCGGATCGACATTCTCCGGGCCGGCCGGCCAGCCGCGGCCGCCGCCGTGTCCGCCGTGCTCGTCATGGCCACCATGACCCGCGGGTTGAGTAGGCGTCTGCGCCGTATCGGAACCCGTGTGCGACGCAGCGGAACCTGCTGCCTTCTTGCCGACGCCCATGTAGCCCCAGGAATAGATGAAGATCATCAGGCAGACGAAGGGCACCATGAACAGCATGACCGCCGTCAGCGAGTCGACCCTGAAGCCCAGCTCCAAGACGCTGGCGCCGGTGGGGATCGAGATCAACGGCAACTCGATGGGATGCTCGTAGAAATGATGGTCGGTCCAGGCCTGGAAGAAGATGATCCAGGAGATCACCCACGAGCCGGCGATGGCCGCAATGGCGATCAGTCCGCTTAGCTTGTTGCTCTTGTTGGCGAACAAGGTGATCAGCGCAAAGGCCAGCAGGGGGAAGAGGGGAATGAGATAGATGAGATTGTCCATTCAGCCACCTTTGGTGTCAAGCAAGGGTGTGCAGGGCACGGGCGGTGTCCGTTGCAGCGGTGCGATCATGTCCTGGCTGGCGGTTTGGGCCGCCTGGCCAGCCGCGGGTAGAGCAGCAGGGTCAGCCCATAGCCAAGGAGCAGGCCCAGCACCGCCGCGGCAAGGAAGATCAGTTCATTGTCGTTGCCCAACAGGCGGGCCAGCACGATCAACGCCATGGCGCCGGTGATGCTGCCCATCAGCAGAGAGCGTTGCTCTTTGCGGGCGTAGTTGGCCTTGGCCAGCAGTTCCGGCACATCGCGGAAGCCAGGAAGGGCCCGTTCGATCTCCTGATAATAGTGATAGGCGCCGATGAAGCGTCCTTCGGCCATGGCCTCGGCGGCCAGGTCGTAGATCTGCGCCGCCTGTTCTTCGACAGTGCCTTCCAGTCGTTGGACCTGGGCCATGCTATCCCTTCAACAGGTCGATCTCGTCCAGGTTGACGGTATCGCGCGTGCGGTAGATGGCGATGATCAGGGCCAGGCCGACGGCCGCCTCGGCGGCGGCGATGGCCAGCACGAAGACCGTGAAGACCTGCCCGGTCACCTGCGCCGGCGTGATGTAGCGGTTAAAGGCGACCAGGTTGATGTTGACCGCGTTCAACAGCAGCTCGACGCCCATCAACACGGCGACGGCGTTGCGTCGGGCCAGTGCGCCGTAGAGGCCGATGCTGAACAGCCCGGCGCCCACCAACAAGAACCAACTGAGCGGGATGGTTGGCATCGATTAGCGCTCCCGTGCGATCATGATGGCGCCCACCAGGGCCACCGACAAGAGGACGGCGATCACCTGGAAGGGGATGACGTAGGTGGTGACAAAAGCCTGGCCCATCATCGGAACCGGGTCAGGCAGCACGGCCTGCTGCACCACGGGCCATTCAACCTGCAAGAGGATGAAAGCCAGCACGGCGAAGAGCAGGATGCCCACCACCGCCGAGATACCCGCCTGGAAATTGTTCATCTTGACGCGGCCGATCATCATGCCGCGGCTCAACATGATGGCAAAGACGATCAGGGTGGCAATCGCACCGATGTAGATCATGATCTGGGCGATGGCCAGGTACTCGGCTTCCAACAGCCAGTAGATAGCCGCCACACCGGCAAACGCGCCGATCAGCCAGATCGCTGAGTGAAACAGGTTGCGGCTGACCACCACGCCCAGGCCACACAACAGGGTGAAGCCTGCGATTGCCAGGAAGATAACGTGGAGATAAGTGAATTCCATGCGAACTCCTCACCAGGGGTGCACGGTCCGGCTGGACTAGACCTGGGCGGTGGACCGTCCGGGCAGGGCGGCCTTGCGGCGCTGCACGTCGCGGCGCAGCGAGCGACCGATAACGCCGAGGGTGACCAGAAGCGCCACGATGTTGGCGACGCTGATGATGACGGCGTTGATGCTGCGATCGGGGGTGATGCGGGCGCCGATAGCCACGATCAGCACCACGGCCAGCGTCGCCGGCACCAGCACCTTCCAGCAGAAGGTCATCATCTGGTCGATGCGCAGGCGGGGGTAGGTGGCGCGCACCCACATCAGCGCCAACAGCACCAACAGGCTCTTGACGAAGAAGTAGCCGATGCCCAACAAGGGGACCTGCTCGACAAAGGGGCCTTGCCAGCCGCCCAGGAAGACGGTGGTGAAGATACAGGCCAGCAGCAGGCTGTTGACGAAGAACTGCAAATAGAACCAGGCGAACTTGAGGCCGCTGTACTCGATGTTGGGGCCGGCCACGATCTCGCTCTCAGCCTCCAGCAGGTCGAAGGGGGCGCGCTCTCCCTCGGCCAGGGTGGCAATGAAGAAGATCAGCGCGGCAAAGGGCATCACCAGGATGTTCCAGCCCGGTATGAAGCCGAAGAGCAACTCCCCCTGCTGCATGGCCAGGTTGTTGGTGGCCATGGTGCCGGCCCAGATCACCGCGGCCAACAGCGAAAAGGCCAGCGGGATCTCGTAGCTCAACAGTTGGGCGACGACGCGGAAGCCGCCCAGCAAGGCATATTTGTTGTTGGAGGCCCAGCCGGCCATCAGCGCGCCGATGGAGGCGATGCCGCTCATGGCGATGAAGTAGAGCAAGCCCACCGACAGGTTGGCGCCGATCAGCCCGGCGCTGATGGGGATGATGGCCGCCACCATGATGATCTGCATCACCATCAGAGCCGGCGCCAGGTTGAACGACACCCGGTCGGCCCCGTCGGGGGTGACATCTTCTTTGGTCAGCAGCTTGACGATGTCGGCCATGGTTTGCAGGAGGCCGTAGGGGCCGGCGCGGTTGGGGCCGATGCGGTCTTGCAGACGGGCCGCGATCTTGCGCTCCAGCCAGATCAGGAAGATGGCCGAGGTGAGGACCGCGCCGACGATCAACAGCACGCCGATGACGTCGCCGATCAGGTTGGCCACCCACTCCTGCATCCCCGCGCTCAGCAACAACTGATGGAACCAGGGTCCAATCTGCGAAGGATCACGGATAAGCTCGAAGATGTTCATCTAGATGTACTCCAGGCTCAGGGGCTACTGCAAACCGAGGTTGGGCTGTTATTGCCAGGCCAGGGCGTCTGTCTTCCAGGCGTAGATCAGACCGTCGAATAGCAGGAAAATGAAGATCAAGGCCTGCAGCAGGGCGTAGAACCCCAGGCCGCCGTAGGCCACCGCCCAGGGGAAGAGGAAGACCGCCTCGATATCGAAGATGACGAAGATCAGAGCGAAGAGGTAGTACTGCGCCTTGAACTGCGACCAGGCGTCGCCGTAGGTCTCGACGCCGCATTCGTAGGTGGAGGTCTTGAGCTTATTGGGCTTCTTGGGACGGAGGAGCCAGGCCACGCCCACGCCGATGAAAGGCAGGGCAATGCCGACCAGCGCCAGGATCAGGATGAACTGAAAGTTGGCTAGTGCCATGCAAAATCCTCCGAGGGGTGTTACGATGGCGATGACGCCGGGCCAGATTGGGACGAGGTCAGGCGATCATCTGCGGAGAGGCGGGGCCTTTCAGACAGGCCACGCGCCGGAAGCTGTAGAAACTGGAACAAACGCCGGGATTATACCACAAAGCACAGGAAATCAAAAAGTCCCTCTGCCGTTGGCTGGGTATCAAGGGGCAAGATGAGACTTTTCGGGACGGGCTGCTACCTCGCAGTTAGGATATGCAGGTGGATTTTCCGGGGCAGCCTTGTGGCGTACCTGTGAACGAACTGTGTGCATTGTAGCACATGGAGGTGAATTTGGACAAACTCAACAAGCGATGGCGCGGCAGAATCGCGCTTGTCCCCCGACGTCAGCAAGCCCCGGTGATCAGAACCTGGTGTCAAAAAAGAATTGACATCAAAACAGCGTGTAAATAAACGGCGCGATGCCTGAGGCCTGGGCGAAGACCAGCAGCAGGCCAAAGGTCACCAGCAGGACGACCAATGGGATCAGCCACCACAGTTTGCGCTCCCAGAGAAAACCAACCAGTTCTTTCAGCACGCTCGCCCGCGCGCCGGCGCTTTTCATCTTCATCTTGTCACAACTCCTGCTTCGTCAATCGTTCGGGCCGCTTCGTCAATCGCTCGGGCCGCTTCGTCAATCGCTCGGGCCGGTCTCCCGACCGAGCCCGCCGGCAACCCGCTCGGGCCGGTCTCCTGACCGAGCCCGTCGGCAGACCACGTCAGGCTTATCTTCCCATCTACCCAGCCTACTTCCGCACCACAAAGCGCTCCAGCACCAACAGGTCAATGTCGCTCTTGCTGAAGGTGTTGAAGGCGTTGGCCGGCGTGGTGACGATGGGCTCGCCGCGCAGGTTGAAGGAGGTGTTCATCAGCACCGGCACGCCGGTTTTCTGGCCAAAGGCGTCGATGATGTCGTAATAGCGCGGATTCCACTCCCGGTTGACCGTCTGCAGCCGGCTGGAGCCCATGTGCGACACGGCCGGGATCTCTTCCTGCTTGTCGGGCAGCACGGGGCTGACCATCAGCATGAAGCGCAGCGGATACTGGCCGGCGGCGCGGCCCAGGTCGAAGTAGTCGGCGGCCCGCTCCTCCGGCGTCGCCGGCGCAAAGGGGCGGAATGGCTCGCGGAACTTGATCTTGGTGTTGACGATGTGCTTCATCTCAGCCCGGCGCGGGTCGGCCAGGATCGAGCGGTTGCCCAGCGCGCGCGGCCCCCACTCGAAGCGCCCCTGGAAGAGCCCCACCACCTGGCTGTCGATCAGCGCGTCGCTGATGATGTCGGCCAGCTTTTGCTCGTCCTCGACCAGATCGTAGTCCAGGCCCTGAGTCTTGAGAAAATCCGCGCAGGCGGCCTCGCTGTAGGACTCGCCATAGTAGGCGTGTTCCATCACAAAGCGTTGCGGCTGTTGCAACAACACGTGATAGGCATAGAGCGCCGCGCCCAGCGCGCCGCCCGCGTCGCCGGCCGCCGGCTGGATATAGACCTGCTCGAAGGGGGACTCACGCATGATGCGGCCGTTGGCCACCGAGTTCAGCGCCACGCCCCCCGCCATCACCAGCCGGCTCAGCCCGGTCTGGGCATGGAGCTGCCTGACCATCTGCAGCAGCGCCTCTTCGGTCAGGAGCTGCACACTGGCCGCCACGTCGGCGTAGTATTGGTTGCGCCGGGCAGCCTCCTCGCGGCCGGCCAGGTTGTCGCCGGTGGTCTCGCAGAAGAACTCGGCGTCATGCACCCGCGGCTCGCCCCACAGCCGCACGAAGCGGTCGTTGAAGGTGCGCTCCGGCGAGTAGTGGTAGCTGAAATAGTCCATGTTCAAATGGAAGCTGCCATCGCCGTGCAGCCGGACGAGCTTCTCCAGCTTGTCCATGTGGTGCGGCCGGCCATAGGGCGCCATGCCCATGACCTTGTACTCCCCCTCGTTGACCTCGAAGCCCAGCCAGGCGGTAAAGGCCGAGTAGAGCAGCCCCAACGAATGGGGAAAGCGCATCTCGCTGGTCAGGTCGATGCGGTTGCGGCTGCCATCGCGCCAGGAGGCCGTCGCGCGGCCCAGCGCGGTGGTGGTCCATTCCCCCGCGCCGTCGATGGTCAGCACGGCCGCCTCCTCGAAGGGCGAAGAGAAGAACGCGCTGGCCGCATGGCTCAGGTGGTGCTCCACGAACAGGATCTTCTCAGCCGGCACCCCCAGCTTGTCCATCAGAATCCCCTTGACCCACAGCTTCTCGTCGAACCAGGCAATCATCGCCTCGCGAAAGACCTTCCACGAACGGGGAAAGGTGCTCAGGGTGGACATCAGGATGCGCTCGAACTTGGGCAGCGGCTTCTCGTAGAAGACCACATAATCCAGCTCGTCGGCCACGATGGCCGCCTGGCGCAGGCAGAACTCCACCGCATGGCTGGGGAAACGATAGTCATTCTTCAGGCGGGAGAAGCGCTCCTCCTGTGCGGCCGCGATCAGATTCCCATCGGACAGCAGCGCCGCAGCCGAGTCGTGATAGAAGCAGGAAATGCCGAGAATGTACAACGAATAAGCTCCTGGTCTCCAGATTACGACTGCTTCTGGCCCGATGCCAGGTCGACGTCGCGGGTCTCGCGTGGCTGCCACCCCGTTTGCCCATCAGCCATGGAGCGCCGCCGCGTGTGCAGCGGATCGGCAAACAGGCGCACAGCCAGGCCAAAGGGGGTGACGAAGACGAAGTAGAAGAGCGTCAGGATGATCCGTGACTGGAACTGACCGATCTTGCGCGCCAGCGTCAGCCAGTGCGCCCATAGCTTGCGTATCACGAGCGTCTCTCCTGCAAATGGCCTGGCAAACAGACCGCCGGAACTGCTGTCCGGCGGCGCGGCCCAAAAGCTGTTGCGAGTCTGCCAAACTCACACCCTGTCATGCTGAGCGGGTTCCGCAGACAACTCGCACGGCGCAGAAGCGCCAGCGAAGCATCCCGGCGGGGCAGTTCACGAGCAGGCATGATACTTGGCGGGGTGCGTTCTGTCAATTCTCCATCATTCCATGCCTTGACGAACCGCCCTCCATCTGGTAGACTGCCCTGAACCTTGCGCCGGGCCGCGTCGTGCCATCGAGCGCAGGCAACGTCAGCGCCCTGCAATGTTCACCCCCAGCCGCCGGCAACCTCAGAGGAGGCGCGGCGTGAACATCGGCAACTGCTGAACCCAAGGAGATCTTCCCCGTGCGATTGATGCGCTTCCTATCTGTGACCGCGACATTGGCGGCGCTGGCCCTGCTGGCTGCCGCGTGCAGTTTCGGCTCGCTGCTGACCAATGTCGCCATGTCGCCCGCAGTCATCAGCCCCAACGCTGACGGCAGCGACGACGCCACCAATATCCGCTACAGCCTGGGCCGCACGGCCGAGGTTTCGATCTATTTCGACGATGCACAGGGCAATCGTCATTACTTCCGCCGCGACCAGTTGCGCTCGCCGGGGGATTACCAGGTGGCCTGGGGCGGCGTGGTCAACGAGCCCGAAGTGGTGGACCACGGCTTCGGCCCGCAGCAGGTGATGGGGCGGGTGTTGCCCGACGGCGACTACACTTGGACCGTCGAGGCGCGCGATGAGCGGGGCCGCGTGGCCTCTCAGTCGGGAACCATCACCCTGGTGGATGGCGACGTCGTGCTGCCTGAGCTGCAGAACTTCACCGTGGCGCCCCAGCGCTTCACCCCCAACCAGGACAGCATCGACGACTGGGTCTCCATCTCCTATTATCTGCCCAAGGATGTGGACGACGTGCAGGTCTACCTGGTCGATCCCAAGGAGCCGGCCTTCAAATACTTCATCGCCGAGAAGGAACGGGTGATCAGGCCGGGCGAGCGGGGCTATCACGAGTATCGCTACGAGGCCGATGTGGACCAGGGCGCGGAAGCGCCGCCCGACGGCGACTACATTATCTATGGCGAGGCGCGCGACCTGGCCGGCAACCACGTGGTAGTCAGCTCCACGCTGACCATCGAGGATGGCGGCAAGCCGCGCGCCGATATCCTGCAGGGCGAGATCGACTGGGTGGGGGAGACCAACCGGGTGGTCAGCGTGCCGCTGGGCGGCTCCTTGTGCTTCACCACCACCATCCAGAACGAGGGCACGGTCAGCATCCGCACGGCCGGCCCCTGGCCCGGCACTACCTATAAATTCAGCCAGAACCACAACACCCTGGCCAACGAGCTGGGCGATTCCAGCCTCTACCAGCAGGCCGGCGTCTGGCGCTTTGGCGTCAACTTCGACACCACCGGCTACGACTTCCCCTTCCGCTGGGCCATCGGCCGGCCGGAGGACCTGGAGATGCGGCTGATCGACGGGGTGGAGCAATGGTATTTGCTGCCCGGCCAGCGCTCGCAGGTTTCCGGCTGCATCGAGTTCGACCAGGCGCCGCCGGTGGGCACCAACTTCTGGTGGGGCGGCCTGATCCACGAGTTCGTCAGCGTGGCCAACAACTATGTGGATCGCATCAGCGTAAACGTGGGTGCGCCGTAGGGGGGCCGACCCAGGCATTGGGGGCCATCCCCCGCTTGTGCAACATGCAACTAGCCGTTGTCATCGTCAACTACAACGTAAGCGCGTTGCTGCGCGCCTGTCTGGAGTCCCTCTTGGCCAGTCTGGCCCGGACGCCGGAGCTGACGGCCGAGGTCTGGGTGGTGGACAACGCCTCGGCCGACGGCAGCGCGGCCATGGTGGCCGAGGCCTTTCCCCAGGTGCGTCTGCTGGCCAGCCCGGACAACCTGGGCTACACGGCCGGCAACAACCTGGCGCTGCAGTTGCTGGGCTTTGCGCCGCTGGCCGGCGAGGCGCGCCCGCTGGCGGCCTATGCCTGGGCGACCGGCCAGCCGCCCAGCGCCGGCCAGCCGCGCCACGTCTGGCTGCTCAACCCCGACACGGTGGTGCAGGGCGACGCGCCGGCGCAGTTGCTGCGCTTTCTGGACCAAACGCCGGCGGCCGGCGCGTGCGGCGCGCAGCTTGCCTACGCCGACGGCAGTTTTCAGCACGGCGCGTTCCGCTTCCCCGGCCTGGCCCAGCTTGGCCTGGACTTTTTCCCGCCGCCCGGCCGGCTGAACCGGCCCCTGCTCGATTCCCGCCTCAACGGCCGCTACAGCGGCCGGCTCTATGCCGCGGGCAAGCCCTTCCCGGTCGATTTCGTGCTGGGCGCCACGCTGCTGGTGCGGGGCGAGACGCTGCGCCAGGTGGGGCTGCTGGACGAAAGCTACTTCATGTACTGCGAGGAGATGGACTGGCAGCGACGGGCGCAGCAGGCGGGCTGGTCCATCCACTGCGTGCCGGCCGCGCAGGTGATCCATGTGGCCGGCGCCAGCAGCAGCCAGTTCCGCAGCCGCGCCTTCGTGGCCCTCTGGCAGAGCCGGCTGCGCTACTTCGGGCGCTATCACGGCGCGCTCTTCAACCGGGCCGCGGCCACGCTGCTGCGCGCCGGTCTGCGGGCCGAGGCGCAGGCCGTGCGACGGCAAAGCCCCCCCGACCTGGATGAACGACTGGCCGCCTACCGCGCTGTGGAGGCGCTGTTGCCATGACCCTCTTTGCCATCATTCTGACCAAAAACGAGGCCCGTCACATCAGCGCATGCATCGAGAGCGTGCGCTGGGCCGACGGGGTGTTGGTGTCCGATTCCTACAGCGACGACGGCACCGTGGAGCTGGCGCGCGCCGCCGGCGCGCTGGTCAGCCAGCGCCCCTTCGACGGCTGGGCGCGCCAACGCAACGCCGCCCTGGCCGAGGCCGCCGCGCTGGGCGCGCAATGGGCCTTCTTCGTCGACGCCGACGAACGGGCCACGCCGGAGTTGGCGGCCGAGATCCGCCAGGTGATCGCCGAACGGACGGAGGTGGGCTGGGGCGTCCCCCGCTGGAACATCATCGTCGGCCAGCGCGTCGATCATGGCGGCTTCTACCCTGACTATCAACTGCGGCTGATGCGCATCGACCGGGCGCGCTACGACCTGGAGCGGCCGGTACACGAGGTGGTGCTGCTGGACGGGCCCAGCGGCAATCTGCAGAATCCCCTGATCCACTACAACTACGACAGTTGGGCGCAGTTTCACGGCAAGCAGCGGCGCTATGCCGCCTACGAGGCGCGCATCCTGGCCGAGCGCGGCATCCGTCCCCGGCCGCACAACTTCATCCTCCAGCCGCTGCGCGAGTTCCGCCGCCGCTACCTCACCCTGCAAGGCTACAAGGATGGGCTGCACGGCCTGAAGCTCTGCCTGTTGCTGGCCTACTACTACGGGGCCTATCCCTACTGGGTGCTGCTGCGGGAAGGGCGGCAGCGAAAGGCTGCCCCGGGCCCGCAGTGATCGCCCCCCGACCGCGCTACCGTTTGTCCGGCTGATCGAGGCGCAGGCGGCGCACGATGGTGGGGTAGCCCTGATCGATCAGCGCGGTCAGCTCATCGACGGTGCGCACATAGTCTTCCTTGGGCTTGCGATAGGGGTCTTTGATGTCGCCATAGGCGCCGGCCATCTCGCTGAGCAGGAAGATCTTGCCCAGTTGATGGGGGTAGTTGTAGAAGAGCGTGCGGCGGTGTGCTTCCTCCATCACCAGCACCAGATCGGCCGCGCTGATCTCGCGCTCAGTCACCGTGTGGGCGCGGTGTTCGCTGATGTCGATGCCACGCTCGGCCAGCACCTCGACGCCCGGCTGGCTGGCCGGGCTGTCATCCATGCCGTAGACGCCGGCCGAGCTGACCGCGACCTGGTCCGCCAGGCCGCCCAGGCGCAGCCGTTCCCGCAGCAGGCCCATGGCCATGGGGGAGCGGCAGACGTTGGCCGTACATACCAAAAGGATCTGCTTCACGCTGCAAGACCTCCAAAGGGGTGAGCCTGATCTCGTTGTGCCCGCCGCCGCGGCGATGGCTCGACCGGCGGCAGAGAGACGGTTGCCACGCGCACAGGCCAGGGAGTGCACCCTGGCCTGTGGTTGTTCAGACGTATGGCGCGCCGCGCGCGGCGCGCTCAGGCCAGTTCAGGCTGCAAGAGCCCGTAGTTGCCATCGGAGCGCCGGTAGAGCACGTTGACGCTGTCGCTGGCCGCGTTGTAGAAGATGAAGAAATCGTGGCCGAGCAGTTCCATCTGATCGATGGCTTCTTCCTCGTTCATCGGCGTCATGGAGAAGCGCTTGGTGCGCACGATCCGGCCCTCGAACAGGCCCTCCTCGTCGGCCACCGGCTCCAAGGCTGAGCTGATGTACTCGGTCTCCAGCGCTTCCACGGCAGCCACCTGGGCGCGCTCCATCTTGCGGCGTTTCTTGCCTTTGAAGCGGTTGATCTGGCCGTGCAGCGTGTCTGACACGGCGTCGATGGCGGCGTAGATGTCGCTGTTGCGCTCCTCCGCGCGCAGCAGCGTGCCGTTGCTGCGCATGGTCACCTGCACCACCTCGCGCTCACTGGCCTTGCGGCTCTTCTCTTCGGCCAGCTCGACGCGAATCTCCTGCACGTCCGGCAGGAACTTGGTCATCTTGCCGATCTTCTTGTCCACATACTCCCTGAGCCGATCGTTGACTTCCATGTTGCGGCCCTTGATCACCAGTTGCATCAGATTGGCTCCTTTCCAGAGGGGGGAATTCAGCACTGGCAGCGGGCGATTGCCAATGGTTGGAGCGGCCATCCACTCCAAACGATGGGGTACAAACCACTGATGGCATTGTAGCCGCGCAGCCAGCAAATGTCAATCCTACGCGCAGGGGCTGGCCTAATACGGCCCGGCCCGGCCCCCCTGCCGCGCCCGGATCTGCGCCTCCAGCTCCGCCAGCGACGGCATGGGGCCGAAGATCTCATCGGGGAAACGACCGCCGCCCGACCAGAAGAGCCAGCCCTCAGCGCCGGCGTCCTCAGCCCCTTGGCGCTGGATCATCATCTCCGGCACGTCGTAGTCGTAGCCGGCCGCGGGGCCGTCGGTGCGGAAATTCTTGGGGTAGCCTTGCAGCCAGGGCCGGATGCGCGTCGGCAGCGGCACGATGTCGCGCACGATTTCGGTGCTGTCGTAGATCACCTTGTAGGGACAGAGCACCGGCTCGTCGCAGCCGGGGAAGGTGCCCGGCCACCACACCTGCGGGTAGATCATGGGGTTCAGATAGTCCAGCCCCTGCGACATGTCGGCCAGATTCTGGCCGATGAAGGGCTCGTTGCCGTTGAGGATGATGCTGCCGAAGACGTCGATGGCGGTGAAGATGCCGTAGGGCTTGAGCGCGGCCATCAGATCGCGCGAGAAGTTGGTGATGGTCTCGCGCCGGTTCTCAGGGGTGCTCTCCACCGAGTAGGTCAACATGTTGTGGTCGCGCAGGCCGGAAAAGCGGAAATAGTCGAACTGAATCTCATCGAAGCCCAGCGCAGAGAGCTCCTTGGCCAGATCGATCTCATACTGGCGCACCTCCGGCAGATAGGGGTCGGCCCAGGCCAGGTCTTCGCCATCCTTCCAGATCTGGCCAGGGTTGGAGCGCCGACGCAGCGCCCATTCCGGTTGCCCCTCGGCCAGCGCGTCATCCTTGAAGGTCACAAAGCGGGCGATGGTGTAGATGCCGCGCCGCTGCGCCTCCTCCAGGAACTCCTGGGCGGTCATGATGTCGTTGGGATGGATGCCGATCTCGCGCGCGATGGGGTTCTGCGGGTCCCAGGCCACCTCGCCGTAGTCGCTCTTCATGTCGATCACCACCGCGTTCAGATCCGGCGACTGCTCGATCAGATCCAGGCGCGAGTTGATCAGCGCCCGGTCGTACAGGAAATGGAAGGGCACGTAGAAGCCGCGTGCCTCGAAGGGCTCCATCTGCGCGGCCAGGCAGAGAGGCGCGCCGCACTCGCCGCCGGCCAGCGTCTCGGGGAAATAGAGGCTGTAGCCCGGCGCCTTGAGCATGATCTCCGGGTTGGCCGGCAGGCCGCTGACCTCGAAGCTGCCATCCTCGGCCGCGTCGGCGTAGAGCACCGGCTCTGTGCCGCGGCAGGCGATGCCCTGGCACTGGTCGCGGTCGTAGACATAGACCACCAGCCCCGGAATGGCCTCCCCGGTCGCGGCGTCCACCGCCTGGCCGGCCAGCGTGTCGGGCGCCAACGTGGCCGCGGCCCCCTGGGTGACGCCGTCGTAGCTCAGAACCAGCGGGGCGAAGCCGGGCGCGGTTACCGTGTACGCGTCGCCGGCCTCGATCAGCGGCAACAGCGCCACGCCCTGCGCGTCAGTGGTGGCCTCGCTGCGCTGGCTGGTCACCAGCGCGCCGCTCATCGGCTGCCCGGCGGCGTCGGTCACTGTCACCACCACCCCCTTGGGCTCCAGCGCCACGGCCAGCTCCGCATCCTGGCTGAACTCGGCCTGCGTCGCCTCATAGCCCGGCGCTTCCACGGCGATGGCCAGCGGCAGCTCGGTGGTCCACAGGATGAAACGGCCGTCGTCGTCGCTGGTCGCGCTCAGCCCGCCGGCCGTCACGGTCGCGCCCACCACCGGGTTGTTGGTGACGCTGTTGACCAGCCGGCCGGCCAGGTGCGGCGCCAGCAGCGCCACATCCAGCGGCTGGCCGCCCAGCAGGTTGCTGGCCCCGTCGATGGGCTGCTCGGTCCTCTCGAAGCCGTCCAGCTCAGCGGTCAGCACCAGGTCGTCGCCGTGCAGCCGCTCCAGACGGTAGCTGCCGTCGGCCTCGCTGACGACCGTCTGGCCGCCGGCGCTCAGGCTGACTCCGGCCAGCGGCTGGCCGGTCTGGAAGTCGCTGACCACCCCGGCCAGCGCCGTGGGCTGCAAGGCGAGCTCCAGCGCCTCCTGGCCAGCCAGCGCGGCCTCCGAGGAGACGGCCAGCGCGGCGGGCAGAAAGCCGGGCAGGGTCGCGCTGATCTCCCCCGTTCCCACCTGACTGGGAAAATAGAAGAAGCCATTCTCCAGGCTGGCGCTGTTCTCGCCGTTCAGGGTCAGCGTGACGCCGGCCAGCGGCTGGCCCGATCGGGCGTCGCTGACGTGGCCGTGCAGCCCGTTGGGATAGATGGGCAGACTGGCCACCTGCGCGCCGGTCGCGTCCCAATCGGAGAGGGGCAGCTCGAAGGGGATGAAGCCCTCGGCCGCCAGCGTCACCTGCGCGCCCGCGCGCGGCAGGCGGCGCAGCTCGAAACGGCCCTCAGCGTCGGCGACGGCGGTCTGGTCGCCCGCGGCGACGGCGGCGCCCGCCACCGGCTGCCCATCCAGCGCGTTGAGCACCTGGCCTTGCAGCACCGTCGGCTGCAAGGAGGCGGTCAGCGCGGCCGGCGCCAGCGGCAGGATGCCAAAGCTGGCCTCGCCCTGCCAGGGCTGGAACGCGCCGTGGTCCACCGCAGCGCTCAAAGCCCGGAAGCGGGAGGCCCGGGCGACAAAGCTTCCGGCCGCGTCGCTGCGCAGTTGTTCCCCCGTGCTGAGGGTGATGGTCGCGTCAGCCAGCGGCTGGCCGCTTTCAGCGTCGTTGACCTGGCCCCTGACCGATACAGGCAGAAAGTAGAGCAGAACCAGCAGGATCAGCAGGGCCACCCCACCGGCCGCCGCGATCAGGATCAGTCGGCGGCGCTGGGATGGCTGGGAAATGTTCGAAGTATTGGCTGTCACAGATTGTCCTCATCGAATTGGTCATGGCGTTGTGCCCAGGCGTGGGAGGCGCTGCCAAGCGCGGTCGCAGCGTCATGTTGATCACGGACCACGCAAAACGCCACGCTTCTCGGCCTGCCGGCCTGCTGGCCTGAGGCAGAGGGCGGGCGGCGCCATCCCAAGGCTTGGGCTGCCTCGCAGCAGGCCCGGGCACAAAACCGCGGCATTATAGCACAGCCCGCGGGGCTGGCAAACTCAGCCCGGCCAAGGCCAGCAACTCCAAATATGGGCGGAGTCGAGGCTTCAGCCGGGTCAATTTGGGCGGAGTCGAGGCTTCAGCCGGGTCAATACGGGCGGAGTCGAGGCTTCAGCCGGGTCAATTTGGGCGGAGTCGAGGCTTCAGCCGGGTCA
>Ga0209605_1000798_pt1 | contig 38174 bp, 28 predicted proteins | sample AD_UKC035_MetaG_FD_184408 | JGI IMG/M metagenome (GOLD analysis project Ga0209605, IMG submission 184408) | Active sludge microbial communities of municipal wastewater-treating anaerobic digesters from USA - AD_UKC035_MetaG (SPAdes) (version 2) | ecosystem: Engineered > Bioreactor > Anaerobic >...
TCGCGGCCGAGCCGGAGCTGCTGATCGGCTCGCAGGCCGGCACCACCAACTTCTACACCGCGGTCTACGAGGTGCTGGACGGCGACGAGAGCAACCCGCGCATCAAGCTCTTCGACACCTTTGGCGCGGCGGTGCAGGCGCTGCTCAACGGCGACGTGGACATGGTGTTGATGGACCAGGCCTCCAGCACCGGCTATATCAACGCCAACCCTGACAAGCTGATGACCATCGGCAACCCCTTGGCCAGCGAGGACTTCGGCTTCATCTTCACCCCCGGCAGCGATTTGACAGCCTCCTTCGACGCGGCCATCGCCACCATGGTGGAGGATGGCTTCTTCGATCATCTGAACCGCAAGTGGTTCTACCTCTACGGCGCCAAGTAGCCCGGTAAGGCGGGCGCCGGCGCATCCGGCGCCCGCCATGTGGCCTCTTTCGTTGCCGCAGACCCTTCGGATGCCCGACCTCCGAAGGGTCTGCCTGTGAGTTCCCCAGGAGAAGAGATCATGCACAGCACCGATACCCTCCCCAACATTCCAAACCCGCCGCGCTCGCCGCGCGTGGGCAGCGTCTGGGCGCGCACCCCGCTCTGGCTGGTGGCCGCGATCATCCTGGCCCTGGTCTTTCTCTGGGTGCTGCTCACCGATCCTGACTACGAGGTGATCTTTCAAGCCTTGTTGACGGGCGTGTGGGTGACCATCAAGGTGACGCTGATCTCCTTCGCGCTGGCCATCGTCCTGGGACTGCTCGTGGGGCTGGCGCGGGTCTCTTCCCACCGGCTGGTGTACGAGGCCTCCTCCTTCTACGTGGAGATCATCCGCGGCGTGCCGATGCTGGTCCTGCTCTACTACGTGGTCTTCGCCGGCGCGCCGGCCATCGTCAGCGCGATCAACTGGCTGGGCATGACGCTGCGCAACCTGGGCGTCCTGCCCGGCCTGGGGGAAAGCATGGCCGGCATGGGGGTGCGCCAGATCGACTTCACCATGCGGGTGATCATCGCCCTGACCATCGGCTACAGCGCCTTTCTGGCTGAGGTCTTCCGCGCAGGCATCCAATCCATCGAGCGCGGCCAGACCGAGGCCGCCCGCTCGCTGGGCATGAGCGCATGGCAGGCCATGCGCCATGTCGTCCTGCCGCAGGCCATTCGCCGTGTGCTGCCCCCCTTGGGCAACGACTTCATCGCCATGCTCAAAGACTCGTCGCTGGTGTCGGTCATGGGGGTGGCCGACATCACCTATCAGGGCAAGGTCTATGCGGCCAGCACCTTCAAGTTTTTCGAGACCTACAACGTGGTGGGCTATCTCTACCTGGTGATGACCATCGGCCTGGCGCTGCTGGTGCGCTACCTGGAGAAGCGAACCAAAACCGCGCATTGAGCGCTACTTCTCCCAGCAATTCCAGATATGATGGCTGCCATGCCGGAGGCGAGCCTTCAGGCGGGTCAGCGCGCCCGACTCGCGTCGGCCAGACCCGGCTAACGCCTCGACTCCGTGCCATATTGGGAAGTACTGTTTTTCCCCCTGACGTAACTGCTCAGCCGGCGGGCCAAACGTTGGTTGAGTAGCCTTCTGAGGCGTATCGAAACCAACGTTTGGCCCGCCGGCGGCTCTGGGCTACCCCGACGACGCGTAGACGTAGACCCAGGCGCCGGGGTTGTTCTGGCTGGCGTAGACGTGCGAGCTGTGGGGGAAGGGCAGTTGCGGCGTGGCCCAGTCGAAGAGCCATTTGGCGTCCAGCGGGCTGAGGTTGACGCAGCCGTGGCTGCTGGGGTAGCCGAAGCGATCGTGCCAGTAGGCCGCGTGCAAACCCACATCCTTGTTGAAGTACATGATCCAGGGCACATCCTGCAGGGCGTAGTAGTCGCCCCGCTCGACCAAGCCGCCCTGCATGTCCCCGGTCTGTTTCTTGATCCAGATGCGGTTCAGCCCTTTCGGCGTGAACCAGGGGGGGCGTCCGCTGGAGACCAACGTGACAAAGACCAGTCGATCCCCCTCGTAGGCTGTCAACGTCTGCTGCGCCAGGTCGACGGCGATCCAGCGCGCGTCAGCCGGCACCCCCTCCGGCCGCTGCACGGGATAGACGACCCGCGCGTAGGCGCCGTGGATCCAGCGGTTCTCGCCGATTTGATGCCAGCGCGCGTCGCCGGCCTGCTGGCTGCCCAGGTAATCTGCGGTGTCGTAGCGGTTGAGGGTGGCGATGGGCGGATTGTCCGCCGTCGCGCCGGGGCGGGCGCGCACGTTCAGCCCTTGCGTTGCGATGTAGACCAGCGGATTGGTCAGCGGCTGGGTCACGGTGATGCCATGAAAAAGCGAGGGCGCGCCGATCTGCACCGCGTCAGCCAGCACATAGGCCTGGTCGCCGATGCGGTACCATTGGCGGCCATCCTCTTCCACCTTCTCATCGATGCTGACCCAGGAATCGGGGGGCAAGAGCGTGTCGATGGGCGTCATTCGGGCCGGATCGCCCGGCGCGGCGTACACGGCCACCGGGTCCTGCCAGACGCGCGCATAGTCGAAGGGCAGCAACTGAGGTTGGGCATCGGGATCCGGCCCAGCGGCCCTGACTGGCATGGCCGGCAGCAGACTTACCAACGTTATCAAACTGAACAGCATCCGAACAAGAAATCTGCGTTTCAAAACGATACACCTTTCAATGACCTGCACAATCGGGGACTGTCAGCTTATACGACTCGACTAGAACCAGGGTTCACGCGCCGCGATGTGCGCTGGCTCAATGCATTGCACAGAAAGCGACGTCTTCGGTTTGACTTCAATTTGAAGTCAAGAGCGTGCGTAGCTCTTCGATTTGTTGCAAAACGGCCGCGCGCGCGGTCCCGCCGTAGACTGCACGCTGCTCCACCGACTGCTCGAAATCGAAGACCCCGACCACGTCCGGGCCGAACTGCGGGCTGATGGCCTGGTATTCGGCCAGCGGCAGGTCGCGCAGGCCGAGGCCCAACGCCTCGCTGCGTTTGACTGCCAGGCCGGCCAGCTCGTGGCTCTGGCGGAAGGGCACGCCGCGGCGCACCAGCGTGTCGGCCAGATCGGTGGCCAGCAGTTCATCGCCCAGCGCGGCCCGCATGCGCTCCGGCCGGATGACCAACGTGGCCAGCACGCCGGCCGCCACAGGCAAAGCCGTCAACAGCGTGTCCACCGAGTCGAACAGCGGCTCCTTGTCCTCCTGCAAATCCTTGTTGTAGGCCGCCGGCAGCCCCTTCAGCGTCGTCAGCAGACTGACCAGGTTGCCGGTCAGCCGGCCCGCCTTGCCCCGCAGCAGCTCCAGCGAGTCGGGGTTGCGCTTCTGCGGCATCAGGCTGCTGCCGGTGCTGAACAGATCGGCCACCTGCACAAAGCCGAACTCGCGGCTGCTCCACAGGATCAGATCTTCGGCGATCTGGCTCAGATGCACGCCCAGCAGGGCCGCCCAGCTCAGGAATTCGACGGCATAGTCGCGGTCACGCACCGCATCGATGGAGTTGGGGATCGGCCCGGCGAAGCCCAGGTCTGCGGCCAGCGCCTGGCGGTCGACGGCGAAGGGGTTGCCGGCCAGCGCGCCGGCGCCCAGCGGGCTGTGGTTGAGCCGTCGCCGCAGGTCGGCCAAACGTTCGCGGTCCCGCTGCCATGCCCAGGCGTGGCTCAGCAGCCAGTGCGACCAGCGGATCGGCTGGGCGGGCTGGAGGTGGGTGTAGCCCGGCATCAACACATCGATCTCGGCCTCAGCCCGCTCGACCGCCGCGCCCAGCAGCGCCGCCAGCAGGTCGTCCAGCTCGTCGACGCGGCTGCGCAGCCACCAGCGCAGGTCGGTGGCCACCTGGTCGTTGCGGCTGCGCCCGGTGTGCAGCTTGCCGGCCAGCGGGCCGATCAGCTCGCCCAGGCGGCGCTCCACGGCCGTGTGGATATCCTCGTCGCCAGCCGCGGTCTGGAACTGGCCGCTGCGCCATTCCTCGGCCACCTGCTCCAGCCCGGCCAGCAGCGCGGCGCGCTCTTCGGCCGTCAGCAGCCCGGCCGCGGCGATGGCCTCGGCATAGGCCATGCTGCCGAAGATATCCTCCAGCCACAGGCGCTGGTCGAAGGGCAGCGAATCGTTGAATTGGCGCAGCAATGGGCTGGCGGCCTGCTCAAAGCGACCGCCCCAGAGTGTCGGCATGGTCTCCACAGCCTCCGGCTGGTTGTGTTGGGAAAGGAACGATTGGCGGGTCAGATGAAGGTCAGTTCTGGCCTACTCCCAGGCGCTGACCGCATCCAGGGCCCTCATCTCCTCGTCGCTCAGCCGCAGGCCCACCGCGCCCAGGCTGTCGTTGAGCTGTTCGATGCTGTTGGCGCCGATGATGGGGGAGCTGATCACCGGCTGGCTGAGCTGCCAGGCCAGCGCCATCTGCGCGCTGGACTTGTCGCGCGCCTTGCCCAGCTTCTCCAGCGCCTCCAGGATGGTGAAGCCGCGGTCGTTCAGGTAGCGCCGTTGGATCCCGCTGGCGCGCGCGCTGTCGGGCACAGGCTCGTCGCGGCGATACTTGCCGGTCAGAAAGCCGGCCGCCAGCGGGCTGTAGGGAAGCACGCCGATCCGCTCCTCCTCGCACAGCGGCTTGAGCTCACGTTCGAACTCGGCGCGGTAGGCGATGTTGTAGTGCGGCTGCAACGTGTCGTAGCGGGCCAGGCTCAGTTTGTCGCTGGTCCACAGCGCCTTGGCCAGCCGCCAGGCCGGGTAGTTGGAACAGCCCAGGTAGCGCACCTTGCCCTGGCGCATCAGGTCATCCAGCGCGGCCAGCGTCTCGTCGATGGGGGTGTTGGCGTCGAACCAGTGGGTCTGGTAGAGGTCGATGTAGTCGGTTTGCAGGCGGCGCAGGCTGTCCTCCACGGCCGTCATGATGTGGCCGCGGCTCAGCCCCTCGCCGTTGGGGCCGTCCCACATGCGGCCGCGCACCTTGGTGGCCAGCACGATCTGGCGACGGTTGCCGCGCGCGGCCATCCAGCGGCCGATGATCTCCTCCGAGACGCCGCCGGGGTTTCCTGCCACCCAGCGCGAGTAGTTGTTGGCCGTGTCGATGAAGTTGCCGCCGGCCTCGACGAAGGCATCCATCACGCTGAAAGAGGTCGGTTCGTCGGCCGTCCAGCCCCACTGCATCGTGCCGAGGCACAGTTCGCTGACTTGCAGGCCAGTGCGGCCCAGGTTGCGGTATTGCACGGTTGGTCTCCTGGTTGGTAGATCGATGGGGCCATTATACCATTGACCCGTTCAATGGTTCTGTGGTATACTAACAATCAGAGAAAGATCGGGTGGCCGCAGGTCCCTGACGGGTGCAAATCCCGTTGTGCCGGCAAATAGCCGGACAGAGGCCTCGGCAGCAGCTCCCACTCGGCTTCGGCCGTGAGCCGCCACAGGCGAGCGTAATGGGACCCCCCGATCTGTTTTTTATTTCAGCATCCGCGTCAGTTCTGCCACAGTGATCCTTCGATATATGCGGTCTTTGCCCAGGCGCACTGCTTCGCCCATTGGCAAAGGCCAGCACTGTCGCGCCTTTGTCCTCGATCTTGATGCTCTGATCCACCTCGACTCGGTGCCGCATTTCATCCCCTCACGCATCGCCGCGCAGACGAACACACATCGTCTACGTCCGGTAGTGCGCGTTCAGCGACACGTAGTCGTGGGTCAGGTCGCTGGTCCAGACGGTGGCCTCGGCCGCGCCGCCGCCCAGGTCCAGGTGGATCAACAGGTCGTGGCAGGTGAAGATGCGGGCCGCCTCGGCCTCGTCGTAGGCCAGGGGCGCGCCGCCGGCCACCACCTGGTACTCGACGCCGCCGTCGCCGGCGAACCAGAGCGCGGCGCGGCCGGGATCCAACGCGACGCCGCTGCGGCCGGCCGCGGCCAGCACCCGCCCCCAGTTGGGATCGCCGCCGTAGACCGCGGTCTTGACCAGCGCCGAGGTGGCGATGGTCTGGGCCACCTGGCGCGCTTCGGCCTGGCTGGCCGCGCCGCTGACCTGCACCGCGATGAACTTGCTGGCGCCCTCGGCGTCGCGCACGATCTGCTGCGCCAGGTCGGTGCAGATTTCGGTCAGCGCGGCCTCGAACGCGGCCAGATCCACCGGCCCGGCCAGCCCGTTGGCCAGCACCAGCACGGTGTCGTTGGTGCTGGTGTCGCCGTCCACGCTGATGGCGTTGAAGCTGCCGTCGACGGCGCGGCGCAGCATGGCGTGCAGCGCGCCCGGTTCCACGGCCGCGTCGGTGACGATCACCGCCAGCATGGTGGCCATGTTGGGGTGGATCATGGCCGCGCCTTTGGCCATGCCCAGCAGGCTGGCCGCGCCGGCGCGGCGCGCCGCCAGCTTGGGGCGGGTGTCGGTGGTCATGATGGCTTGCGCCGCCAGTTGCACCCCGTCGTGGCTCGGTCGGAGACCGGCCCCAGCGGCGGGGGTGGTTGCGTCGTGGCTCGGTCGGAGACCGGCCCCAGCGGAAGGGGTGGTTGCGTCGTGGCTCGGTCGGAGACCGGCCCCAGCGGCGGGGGTGGTTGCGTCGTGGCTCGGTCGGAGACCGGCCACAGCAGAAGGGGTGTTCATGCTCTGGCCGGTCTCCGACCGAGCCAGCCGGGCCGCCTCGCTGACGCCGGCTTCGATCTTCTCCATCGGCAGCGGCAGCCCGATCACGCCGGTGGACATGACCAGCGCCGCACCGGCCGGCAGGCCCAGCGCCGTCTCAGCCAACGCGGCCATGGCCGCGGCGTCGGTCAGCCCCTGGGCGCCGGTGCAGGCGTTGGCATTGCCCGCGTTGATCACCACCGCGCGCATGGCCGTTGGGTTGACCTGCAACGCGGCCTTGTCATAGAGCACCGGCGCGGCCGGGAAACGGTTCTGGGTGAAAACGCCAGCCGCGCTGCACGGCGCATCGCTGACGATCAGCGCCAGGTCCAGCGCGCGGCCGCCGTAGGCCGCGGTCTGGGGTTTGAGCCCGCAGGCCACGCCGGCAAAATGAAAACCGGGAATGGTGATGTCTGTCATGGATGCCTCGCGGGCCGGCTGACGACGAGGCAGCCCAGCCCATGGGAATTTAGAAAGCGGTAGATGGCGGCCATCTCCAGAACGCTCCAAAACTGGTCGCGGTCAGCCATGGGCCTTCTCGGCCGCGTCGGCGGCTGGCCCGGCCAACAGCTCCGCCAGATGCATGGCCCGGCAGGAACTGCCGCGCCGGCTGAGCGCGCCGGCCATCTGCAACACACAGCCGGTCTCGCCGGTGACCACGACGGCGGCCTCCGTCGCCTCGATGGCCCTGGCCTTGCGGTTGGCCATCGCCGTCGCGGTCTGCGGCATCTGAAGGCTGAACAGCCCGCCGAAGCCGCAGCAGGACTCGGCGTCAGCCAGCGGCTGCTCCTGAGCTCCCGCGACCTCAGCCAACAGGGCGCGGGCCTGCCCGTCGCTGTGCAACATGCGCAACTGCTGGCAGGCCGGCTGATAGGCAACCTTGCCGTCGAACTGTGCGCCCAGGTCCGTGATGCCCAGCACATCCACCAGGAACTCGCTCAGCTCGTAGGTGCGGGCCGCCAGCGCGGCGGCCCGCCGTTGCCAGTCAGGCTCGTCGGCCAGCAGGCGCGGCATCTCGTGGCGCACATGGGCCACGCAGACCGGCGAGGGGGAGACGATGGCCGCGCAGGGCTCGAAGATCTCGACCCAGCGCCGGGCCAGGCTCTGCGCCTCCGGCCGCCAGCCGGTCTGATGGGCCAGCGCGCCGCAGCAGGTCTGCTCCAGGGGGAATTCGACGGCCAGCCCCTTGCCTTCCAGCAGGGTCACGGTGGCCTCGCCCACCTCTGGCCGGTAGAGATCGACCAGGCAGGTGACGAAGAGGGCAACCGTCGAAGGCGGAACGGTGGATATGGACATGGCTACAGCAACCGTATGATCTCCCGCTGCAAGGGCAGGGTGGTGATCTCGATGCCGCGCTCATGGACCAGCACGTCGATCTCCAGGCGCACGCCGAAGTCGCCGGGAAGATAGATGCCCGGCTCGATGGTGAAGGCTGTGCCGGGCAGCAGGCGGCGAATGTCGTTGGTCTCCAGGTTGTCCAGGTGCGCGCCGTTGCCGTGGCCGGCCGTGCCCAGCGAATGCCCGGTGCGATGGATGAAATAGCGGCCATAGCCAGCCCGCTCGATCACGCCGCGGCAGACGTCGTCCGCGTCGCAGCCGCGCACCGGCCGGCCCGTGGCCATCTCATCCTGGATGAAGGCCACGCACGCGTCGCGCGCGTCGGCGACCACGTCGGCGATGTGCTGATAGCGCTGCGGCGTCCGGTCGCTGCACAGCGCCACCCAGGTGATGTCGCCCATGATCGCGTCGGGCGCGGTCTCGCGGGCCCACAGGTCCAGCAGCAGCAGGTCGCCGGTCTCGATCGGGGCGTGGCGCTGGGCGGTGGGGATGTAGTGCGGGTCGGCCGCGTGCGCGTTGACCGCGACGATGGGATCGTGGTCGGCCACCAGCCCGGCCGCGGCGAGGCGGCCGGCGATCCACTGCTGCACGCTGTACTCGCTGATGGACTGGCCGTTGCGCAGCGCCTGTGCGACGTGGTCGAAGGCTTCATCTTTGATGCGCAGCAGCGCAGCGGCCGCACGGCGGTGGCCGGCGACCTGCGCCGGCGAGAGCCGCGCCTCCACCGCCTGCACCAGGTCGGCCGACGAGACCACCTCCACGCCCAGCCCGCGAATCATCTCCAGCGTGCCGGCGTCGACGCGGCTGACGTAGGGGATGGCGCAGCGGGGGGAATATTCCATGGCGATGCGCCGGGCGTCGCCCAGCATGGCCGCCAGTTGCTCCTCCAGATCTTGCCAGCGCACATAGCTGCGCGGCGGCGCCGACCAGTCGCGGAAGGGCGCCAGCTCGATGGCATGCACCAGCCATTGCGGCTCCCCCTGGGCGGGAACCCAGTAGGCCCAGCGCCGGCTGAACATGGCCTGCGCCGGCAGCGGGGCGATGCTGGCCGCGATGGGGTTCATACCGCGGAAATCGAACAACAGCCAGCCGTCAAGGCCGGCTTCACGGAGCAGCGATTGAATAGCCAAAGTGTCGTTCATCGTTTTCCTTTGAGGCTGTCGGGAGTTGACGTGTCGTCTCTACGGCCACTCCCACGGCAGTGTGTTTTGATACACCCAGGCTATTGTATGCATGGCGCTGACTGCGGTCAACATCAGCCCGGCCTGGGCCAGTTGACCCCGGTCAGGCAATACCCTGGGGAGCACGCGGGCCAGCAGCAGGGTGCTGGGGATCGCCGCCAGGCTGAACAGGTCCCAATCGCGCTGGCCGCCGTAGTCCGGGTTCCACACCCAGGTGAAAAGCCAGTACAGCCCGGTACACCACGCTAAAAAGACCAAGGCCTGCCGGTCCGGCCCTGTGGAAGCGGGCTTCGCCCTGCCAGCCGGCGGGTTCGTGCGCGAAGGCAGGCGCTCCGCCAGCAGCGCGCCGCCCACGATCGCCAGCCCGCCCAGCGTCACCGGCGCGGTCAACAGTTGCATGTTCAGCCAGTCGACCAGATGCGCCCAGGAGAACATGGTGTAGTGTTCCCAGCGCGTCGTGGCCTCCCACAGCGGCACGAACATGCGTCCATCGCCGCCGCCCGGCCGGTCGCTGCTGGTCAGGGCCGCCAGCCCGGCGCCGCTCAGCTCCATCAACAGCACCACGCCGCCGGCCGTCAGCGCCATCGGCCAGACCACCTGCCATGCCGTCTGGGCCCACACCCGCGCTCTCCCCTTCTCTCCCGCCCTCTTTCGGCCCCACAGCCATGCCACAACCAGCAGCGCCGGGATCAGCACCGCCGTGGAGGGGTGCAATCCGTTGGCGACGGCCAGCGCCAGACTGGGCTGCCACAGCGCCCGCCGGCCGGCCAGCGTCTCCAGGGCCAGCCAGAGGAAAATCAGCACGCCGGCCGCGGCCAGGCTGTAGTTTTCTGCATAGCCAAAAAAAAGCTGCATCGTGCCCAGCGTGCCCAGCAGCCCGACGATGAGCAGCTTCTCGCTGCGCTGGTTTCCCACGCTGTCGGCCAGGCGCAGCAGGGTGTAGACGTAGAGCGCGCCGGCCAGCGGGCTGAGAATCCAGTAGGTGGGCCAGGCGTCGGGCCAGCCGAACGCGGCATTGCCCAGCGCCCAGAGCCGTGCGTGTAGCCAGACGTCCAGCGGCGCCTGCCAGGTGGTGAACAGGCGCAGGGCCGGGTCAGGGTAGGCGATGGCGTTGACCAGGATATAGGCGTCGCCCCAGCGGGTGTGGACGATGCGCAGGAGGAGGAAGGGGAGCAGAGAGAGGAGGGCCAGGAGGAAGAAGAGGGCGTTGCGGCGCTGAGCGGTGAAGCGCGCCGCGTTGCTGGCCAGGGGCCGCGCGGCTATGCGCAGAATGGCGGCGGCGGTGTTGGGCAGGATAGTCAGGATTGCCAGCGCGGCCAGCAGCAGTTGCCAGCCCCGCGCCGGATAGGTGAAGGGCCACAGACCCCAGGCGTTGGCCTCGGAAAACAGCGGCGCGGCCAGGTGCAGGCCAACCAGAAGCAGGCAGTAGAGGCGCAGGCTGGTCAGCACAGGGCCGCCGAGGGCTGTGGAGCGGGACATGGAGCGATGATCGTCTGGAATCTCAAGCCGCGCGCAGTTGACGGTGGGCCACCGGCAGCCGGACCAGCAGATCGCCGGCCACCACGCCGGCATCGCCCAGCTCCTGCCGCGCCAGCTCGCCAGCCAGGCCGTGCAGGTAGCCGCCCACCACGGCCGCGTCGAAAAGGTCCAGCCCCTGCGCCAGCGCGCCGGTGATCGCGCCGGCCAGCACGTCGCCGCTGCCGGCCGTGGCCAGCGCCGGATTGGCGAAGGGCAACACGGCCGTGCGGCCATCGGGCGCGGCCACCACCGTGTAGGCGCCCTTGAGAACGATCACGGCCTTCCATTCTGCCGCCTTGGCCCGCGCCAGGCCGAGGCGGTCGGCCTGCACCGCCTGCGTCGGGCAGCCGCACAGCCGCGCCATCTCGCCCGGATGCGGCGTCAGGATCACCTGAGGGGGCAGGTGCTGCTGCCACTGCTCGCTCTGGGCCAGGGCGTTGAGCGCGTCGGCGTCGATGACCCAGGGCAGGCGGCGCAGCGCTTCCGGGTCGGCGGCGCTGGCGTGGGCCCGTCCTTTGGCCAGAAAGCCCACCGCCGGCCCGGCGTCATCGGCCAGGTCAGCGCTCTGCTCATGCCTGGCCGGCGCGGCGGCAGGGCTGGACACGAAGCCCACGGCCGCCCGGCGGCGCTCGCCGATGCCCAGCAGACGTTGCACGAACTGCACCGCCTCCTTCTCCTGGGTCAGGCCCGGCCCCACCAACAACACGTCATATTCCTCCGCCTTACCGGCCAGCGTCTTGACGGCCTCCGGACTGATCACACCCAGCTCCTCAGGCAGGATCAGCCAGGTGGTTTCCAGCGCGGCCGCGGCCAGGATGGGATGGATGCTGGGGATGACGGCCAGCGTGACCAGCCCGGCGCCGGCGCGGTAGGCGGCCGCGCCGGCCAGATGGGCCGCGCCGGTGTAGTTGATCGAGCCGGCCGCGGCCAGCGCCCGCCCGAAGCTGCCCTTGTGGCCATCCACCGGCCGCGCCGGCAGCAGGGCCTGGACGTATTCGGGCGTGGCCAGGCGCACCGGGATCGCGTCAGCCAGCTCAGGATCCACGTCGATGTCGGCCACCTCCAGCCGGCCGCAGGCGCCGGGCCCGTCAGCCACGACATGTCCCACCTTGGGATGGGCGAAGGTCACGGTCAGGTCAGCGCGCAGGCTGGCGGGGTCCAGCGCGCCCGTGTCGCAGTTGAGTCCGCTGGGGCAGTCCACGGCGACAACCTGGGGCAGGCGGGCGGGGCCGAAGGGGGGCAGGTGCAGGAAGTCGAAATCGGCCACGGGGCGCAGCGCCTGGGCCGCGCTGTGTGCGCTGGAGGGCTCGACTGCTTCCGTGTCCGCCGCGGCCAGCGCTTCCTCCTGCCGGCGTTGGGCCATGCCCTGCTGCACGGCTGCCAGCAGCTCGGCCAGCGGGCCGGCGATGGGCCGCGCCACGCCGGTGCCCAGCAGGGCATCAACCACCACATCGGCCTCCAGCGTCAGCCGCTGCAAGCGCTCGAAGCCGGGATCCTCATCGGCATGGAAGATGGGGATGCGCAGCCGCTGCACCGCCTCGAGGTTGGCGTCTTCCTCGGCTTGCCGCTTCCAGCAGTAGATGACCAGGGGGCGCTGCGGCTGCCATTGATGCAGACAGCGGGCGGCCACCAGGCCATCGCCGCCGTTGTTGCCGGGGCCGATCAGCAGCAGCGCACCGCCTGGGCTCTCCCAGGGGTGCATGTGACGCGCCGTGGCCGCGGCCACGGCCCGACCGGCCAGCTCCATCATGGCGTCGTAGGAATGCCCAGCCGCATCGGACGCCTGCTCGATGCGGATCATTTCGGCAACTGTTACGATTTTCATGGCATATTCGTGCTATTGAGGGAATGCAGTTCCTGGAGCCGGAGCAAGCAGCGATCCAGACTGGATGCGCGTTGGCGAGCGGCTGCGATGTTCCAACGGTTCGTTACAAAAGCCTGCATCTCACTGACATATCCTGATCCGACTGAGGCCGAAATACCAGGGTTGGGAACCATTGCCTTAGCGGATTTTCGCCGGCTGCGCCGGGCGAGGTTGACCAGGGTCTGCTTGGGATCGTCCAAACGTTCAGGATCGTCAGGCACAATCGCACTGGAAACCCCAAGAAGATCTGCAATGCCCAATGGGTCAGCCAAGAGCCAGCTTTCGATCTCGTTGACGACCACCCGCAGCAGAAGTCTGGGACTCCGGTCCGGCAACCAGGCCGACGGCACTGCCGGTGGACAATCAAGGCCGGTATCCGCGAAATCCACCAACATCAGCATGGGGGCGCCGTGCCGCGCCCTCGCGTTGAAGCCAGCTGCTTTCTGCCGCAGGTAGGACACGCCCCGGTTGCCGAAGGACGTACCTGCTTGGTGGCCCGTGTAGACAATCAGACGACGCGCGACTGCTTCGTCCAGCAACCCTTCGACAAGAATGTCGATATTCATCAGCCGAATTCCAGGGCGAGTTGCTCGACACCCTGCGGGGCCGCTTTAGGCATCAACACATCGGCAACGGTCAATCCGGCCAATAGCGCCTGTCGGTCTGCCTCTTCGGTCGGGGCGAACACTGTGCCTTCAGGGCTGGGCTCCAGACGCAGGACTTCCTCGCTGCCGATGCTGGGATCCGACAGGAGATCCTCGGAATGGGTGGAGATGATCGTCTGCCTGGGAGCCTTGCGCTCGCGGTTCATGCGATCGAGCACGGCTGGCAAACGCCGCACGATCTCAGGATGAAGTGAAATCTCCGGCTCTTCCAACAACAAGGGCCCTGCACCGTCGAAGGCTGTCCAGAGCAAGCCCAGCAGCCTCAGCGTTCCGTCCGAGAACTGGCTTTCGTTCTGTCTGGCTGCCTGCGGACGCCAATGCGAGTAGCCGCCTTCCAGATGAGGCGTGCCTGCGTCATCCATGACCGCCTTCAACTCGGTGAGTTGCGGCACTGCGATCCGCAACGCGCCCGAAATTTTGCGCAGACGCGCATCGCGGGTCTTGGCGGGCGTTTGCCACAGCCGCAACAGCAGGTCACGACCGTAGGGGTCATTCGGCACTGGCAGAGGAGAAAACCCGCGCGGATCACGCACTGCTTGCGGCAGCAGGTGTTGGTAGGAAATCGACTTGAAGAAGTCGGCCAACTCGCGGAAGTCCTGGTTGGCAGCGATCTGCTGCAGCGCTGTCTGGCTGAGTCGCACCGGATCGCGTTGGTCCTGGGCATCGGGCCGCCCCAGAAGTTCAGCGCCGTTTCTCCGCACGATCTCGCTCTTGACCGTGACGCGTCGCTGTTGGTCCTGGTTGAACACCAAACGGTATTGCCACACATCGATTCCGGGATCCGTGACATCGACTTCGACCAGGATGTCGCTGTAGCGTGACGCCGAAAGGCAACGTACCGTCGAGACTCCCCCGCGTGCATCGACGGCCTTCTCAAGTCCATCCATGGCGACGTCGCGCAGAAACCGAAATGCGTCCAGCAGATTGGACTTCCCTGAGGCGTTGGGGCCAATGACAAACACACGCATCTGCAAGGACGTTTCGACGCTCTTGAAGTTCTTCCAGTTCTGCAGGTTGATGCGACTGAAGTACATGGCTCCTCCAGGGGTGAGGTCAGGAAGATCCGGTCTTGCTGCCTTGCGCCAGCCGCCAGGTCAGCAGCCCGGTCAGGGCCGCGCAGGTCAGCAGGATGCCGGCGTAGTACAACTGGATGGCCGACGACGTGGACTCGCCGATGGGGTTGAGGGGGTGACGCAGAACGCCGGTGCGCAGGTTGAGCAGCAGCACGGCCGCGCCCAACAGCAGGTTGGCCACAGCGCTGAAGCGACGGTCGTCGAGGAGGTGACGCACGACGATGACCAACAGGCCCACGCCGATGATCTGCAAGGACATGCGGGTGCGCGGCTCGTCGAAGGCGATCCACACCCCCCAGGTGGCGCGGGTGGGGATGATGCTCAGCAGAAAGTGGGCGATGAAGAGGATCATACCGGCCACCTGCAGCGCGTTGGACCAGCGCAGCAAAGCCGGCAGCGGCCGGATCAGATAGGCCAAGGCCGGCAGGCTGGCCAGCATCAGGGCATACAGTCCGACCCGCGCCAGCGCGCCGTGCAGATAGATGACCTTGATCAGGTTGCCCAGTTGCTGTTCGGCCGGCGACAGGATCAACAGCAGCGCCAGCAGCGCCAGCAGGCTCACGGTCAGGATCAGCGCCCGCCGGGGGTTCAGGATGGAAGGGGGCGAAAGTGGGGACTCTGGGGTGGACATGCCCGCGAGTATACCACAGCCGCAACCTTGCCGCCAAGCACTGGCCTCTTGCCGTGCAAAAGCCGCGGTAGTTTGACCATAAGCGCGGCGTAGACTATACTTTGGCGTGATGCGTGATGCGTGATGCGTGATGCGTGATGCGTAATGCGTAATGCGTAATGCGTAATGCGTAATGCGTAACTCGGAATCTGTGAGCTGTGACTGGAAGCTGGCGGCTCATGGGTTGTGCAATCTCTCAGCTTTTTGATTTATCTGCTATTATGCTAAGAACTGTCCCAGAAACTATCAACGAGGAAGTCGATCTCTACATTCGCACCTATTATTCGCTGCTGCGCAGCAGCGAGGCGGTGCGGGTGCGCTCGCTGGAGGAGACGCATGCCGGCATGCGCGCCAGCCTGCACCCCAAGGCCGAGGATTCGGCGCCCGATGTGGCAGCCCTGACCTACGCGGCCATGCGCCTGCCCCCTTCCATCTACAAGGTCAAGCGGGTGCTGCTGGGCCAGTCGGAGGAGGTCTTCCTGCGCCGGGCCGGGATCAACATCGACGACTGGCAGCAGGTCTATGCCCCGGCGCGGCGACGCAAGATGTTCTTCGATGGCCAGGGCCTGCTGGCCGCCTATATCTCCAGCGTCAGCGACATCGACGACCTGATCCCCATTCTGACAGCCTATCAGATCGAATGGAACAAGCTGCATCAGCGTTTGCAGCCGACGGAGATCGGGCTGTGGCTGCGTCAACAGACGCGCAAGAAGAAGCTGAGCGACAGCCGGCTGAACAAGATTCGCACCGCACTGGGGCTGAGTTCCGACGATTTTCGCTGGCTGCAGCGCATCTGGCGGGAGGAGTTCTTCGCGGCGATGCGCAGCCTAGCCACGGAGCCGGCCGATTTGCAGCTCAACCTGCTGGCCGGTTCAGCCGCGGACTATCGTCAGGCGGTGCAGGCCTGGTGGCGCAGCTTGATCGAAGTCAATGAGATCGGCCCCATCCATCAGCGGCCGATCTACTTCGTCTCCAGCAACCCCCACGCCCTGCCCAATCTGTTGAACGGCTATGCACGGCAGCACAAAGGCGAGGTGCTGGCCTATTTGCAGGAACACAACCCGGACGATCTGTGGCCCACCTGGCAGACGCTGGAGGAACAAGGCCAGGCAGCCGCCCAGGAGAATCTGCTCTACTACCTGCAACGTAGCTTTTTGGCCCTTCAGCCGCAGCACGCCCGCGATTATGCCCAGCACGAACGACGCCTGGGCATCCACCGCGTGGACCGGCCGCACTATCTGGATGTCAGCGGCCAGGTCATCGAGCTGGCCAAACTGGACCCGGCCTGCTTTGACCCGCGCCTGGCCATGCCTGGGCTGGAGCGACTGCGGCAAAGCCAGGCGTTGATCATCAACATCGACTATCCCCTGGGCATGGCGGCCTATCTGGTCTTTTCGCAGCTTTCGGCCGACCTGCCCGACGTTCAGGGGGTCTACATCATGGGCAAGGCCGCCTCGCTCAACGGCCGGGTGGGGGATGTGATGATCCCCAACGTGGTCTACGATGAGCATTCCAAGAACACCTATCTGTTCAGGAACAGCTTCCGGGCCGGCGACGTGCGTCCCTACCTGCTGCACGGCGATGTTTTCGACAACCAGAAGAGCGTCACCGTGCGCGGCACCTTCCTGCAAAACCGCCAGTTCATGCACGTCTTCTACCGGGAGGGCTACACCGACATCGAGATGGAGGCCGGGCCCTATCTGAGCGGCATCTACGAGGACATCTACCCGCAGCGCTATCCGGTCAACGAGATCGTCAACCTGTTCATCAACGCGCCCTACGACATCGGCATCCTGCACTACGCGTCGGACACCCCCTACAGCCGCCGGCAGAGCCTGCTCAGCAAAGGGTTGAGCTACTTCGGCGTCGATGCCACCTACGCCACCAGCATCGCCATCCTGCGGCGGATCATGGAGGCGGAGCTGGCGCGGTTGGGCGGGTAAGGGGGACCGCGTTCGAGCTCTCGCCCATGTTTCTATCATTGCTCCTCCTCCTCTTCCTCGCCGCCTACATCTTCGCCGGCTGGCTGCACCGCCGCGGCCGGCCTGACTGGCGCAGGGATGTGCTGGTGGCCGGGCTGCTGGCGCTGGCCTGTGTGGGCTATTTCTGGCGCGTCCTGGTGGGCGATTCTTTCATGCCGGCCGATGGCGGCGATCTGATCTCCTTCCTCTGGCCCACCTACCGCTTTGCCGCCGAGAGCTTGCAGGCCGGCCAGTGGCCGCTGTGGAATCCACATCTCTACAGCGGCGCGCCGCACGTGGCCGATATCCAGGCCGGCTTCCTCTATCCGCCCAACCTGGCGCTTTTTCTGGCCGTGCCTGATTTCGGCGCGCTGGCCATGCAGGGGATGAGCATCCTGCACCTGTGGTGGGCTGGCCTCGGCATGGTTGTGCTCTTGCGCAGCCTGCGCAGCAGCGACGCCGCCGGCCAGCCGCGCAGCCTGGTTGGCCGGCCGGCCGCCCTGGCCGCCGGCATCGCCTTCGCCTTCTCCGACCCCTTCTGGATCCACTTCGGCAACCTGAACCTGATCGCCGTGGCGAGCTGGCTGCCCTGGGTGGCGGCCTGTTATGCGCGGGCCTTGGAGGGGGGCGGGCCGGGGCCAGGTGATCGCCGTTCGCTGGCCTGGGCCGCTCTGGGGGGCGTGCTGTTGGGCATCGCCACGCTGGCCGGCCACATCCAGTCTACCCTCTTCGTCGGCGTGGCGGTGGTCTTGTATGGGCTGTTCTGGCTCTACTTTGAACTGCAAGCGCCGGGAGCGGCAGCGCGGCCGGCCGTGCTGCGCCTGGCCGGCCACACGCTGCTGCTGGCCTTGGTAGGCTTCCTGATCGCCGCGCCGGTGCTGCTGCCCGCCGTGCAGCTTGCCGGCGCCACGGCACGCGCTGACTGGGACTACCAGCAGACCGTGGGGTATTCCCTGTCGCCGGCCCAGTGGATCGGCCTGGTGATTCCTGGGTTTTTCGGCCGCGGGCCGCAGCTGCACTGGGGCCTCTGGCCGCGGGTGGAGGTGGGCTACATCGGCATTCTGCCGCTGGCGCTGGCGGCGCTGGCGCTGCTGGGCCGGCGCAACCGCCACACCTGGACCTTCCTGGGCATCGCCGGCGTCGGCTTCCTGCTGGCGCTGGGCATCTACAGCATTCCACACGGCTGGCTGAGCCTGCTGCCCGGCTTCGACCTGCTGCGCGCGCCGGGCCGTTTTGTGCTGCTGATGAGCTTTGGCCTGGCCGCGCTGGCCGGCGTCGGCTTGCAGGTGCTGCTCAGCCCCATCGGCGACTCCGAAGCCTGGAAGGCGTTGACGCGGCTGAGCGGCGGGCTGGGCTGGCTGTCCAAGGCCGTTGCCGTGATCGTCATTCCCCTGACCTTTGCCGCCCTCTTGCTGGCGCAGGACCGCGATCCGGCGGTCTATGTGCGGGTTGCGGTGGCCGCCATCGCGGTCATGCTGGCAGTGGCCTTCTTGTGGGCCAGTTGGGCGCTGGTGGCCGGCCGGCGCGCCGGCTGGGCCCGGCCGCGCACCGTGGCCGCCCTGGCCATCGCGCTGATTTTCATCGACCTGGCCAGCACCGGCGCCTACAACGACCTTGGCAGCAGCGACCCGACCGCCACCTTCGAGCAGCCGGAAATCGTCGCCTTCTTGCAGCAGGCTGGCGGCGATGAACCCTTCCGCATCGACGCCCGCACCGGCGTCGACCAGCTTTGGCAGCCCAACACCGCGCTGCTGGTTGGCCTGGACGACGTGTGGGGGGGCGACAACCCGTCCATGTTCGCCCCCTACGAGCGCTACTGGGAGGGCATGGGCAGCCGCTCCAGCCGCCTGTATGATTTCCTCAATGCGCAGTTCCTGATCGGCGCCAAGGATGTCGAGCTGGACTGGAGCAAGTTCGAGCTGGCCTTCGACGGCGATCCTGAGCTCAACGTCTACCGCAACCGCGACGCCCTGCCGCGCGCTTTCGTCGTGCATGAGGCGCGCGTGGTCAGCGGCGCGGACGCAGCCGAAGAGGCCTGGGCCGCCGTGCAAGATCCGGACTTCGACCCGGCGACGCAGGTGGTGATCGAGCCGGGCGACGCCCAACTGCCCAGCGTCACGCCGGCCGCCGGGGAGGAGTCGGTGCGCTGGCTGAAGCGCTCCGACAACGAGCTGGCGCTGGAAGTGACGGCCGCGGCCCCTGGCTATCTGGTGCTGAGCGAGGTTTGGTACCCTGGTTGGCAGGCCGAGACCCTGCTGGCCGGCCAGAGCCAGGCCGGCCAGCCGCAGCCGGTGCTGCGCGCCAACAGCACCTTTCGCGCCATCCCCCTCTGGCAGGCGGGCACGCAGGTGGTGCGCCTGCGCTTCACGCCGCCGCTGTGGCGCGTCGGTCTGGCGGCCGCGGCGGCGACCCTGCTGGCGCTGCTGGCCGCGGCCCTGGTCCTCTGGCGCAAGGGGGCGGCGCGTCGCAGCGCCCCGTAGGGTGGCGACCGCCCCGACCGTCACGGATGCTGAACGCAAAAGCCCCGGGCCATGGCCCGGGGCTTGATTGTTGTTGGCGGGAGGGGGAGGCTCAGGTGGTCTCGCCGCCGCGGCCAGAGAAGGCCACGACCAAGAGGATGACCACCACTACCACCACCAGCACCAGCAGCAGCATCAGCCAGTTGAAGCCGCCGCTGTCGCCGGAGCTGGCCGCGGGTGTGGCCGTCGGCGCAGCCGTCGACGGCTGGGATTGGCTGGGCATGGAGACGATGAAAGCCGAGATGTCGTCGATCTCGCTCTCGGTCAACGGGCCGCCGTAGCTCTGGCTCCAGGCCGGCATGGCCGTGTTCTCGATCCCCTGCGCCACCGTGGCCCGCACGAACTGCTGCGGGTCGATGCTGGCAAAGCCCTTGTCCAGGCTGGCGCCGGCGCGGCCCTGTCCGCCCTCGCCGTGGCACATGGCGCAGTTCGCGGCGAAGAGCACCTTGCCCTGGGTCGGGTCTCCCGTGGCGCCGGGCACCGTGGGCACCGGCGTCACCGGCATGGGGGTCGCCGTGGGGGCCATGGGGCTGCGGCCGCCGCTCAGGCTGGCGACAAAGGCCACCACGTCCTCGATCTCCTGCTCGTTCAGCGGGCCGCCATAGGCCTGGCTCCACGGCGTCATGGGGGTGTTCGACACGCCCTGTTCGATGACGGTGCGGGTGAAGGCCGTGGGGTCGATGGCCGGCCAGTCGTTGGAGAGGTTGACGCCCACCCGGCCCTGGCCCTCGGAGCCATGGCAGACGGCGCAGTTGGCGTCGAAGATCTGCGAGCCGCGGGTGATGTCGCCCTCTTGCGCCCAGGCCGTCGAGCTGACGACGATCAGAAGCAAAGACGCCAGCAGGCATGCGCCGAGGACGCGGGCAAGGCGAGAGTGCGGATAGGATCCTGACATGGTGCGTCTCCTTGGGGCTGCGAGCCCGGCTGACAGGAGGGGCAGAATGAGCCCATCCTGTCAGCCGATGCGGCGCCTATTCCAGCGTCATCAGGTATTGAACCAGGCCGTCCAGCTCAGCCGGCGACAGCAGCGTGCCAAAGGTCTGCGGCATCAGGCCAGCCGCGCACGGGCCGGTGGGGCATTCAGGCACCAGGTAGGCGTTGGGGTTGACGATGGACTCGTGGATGTACTCTTCCGCCGACTGTCCCGGCACTGTGCTGCCCGCGCGGGAGGCGATGCCGGTCATGCTGGGACCGACGATCCCAGCGCCGCCTGGCTCGCCGTGGCAGCCCGCACACCCCTTGGAGGTGTAGAGCGCCTGGCCCAGTTCCACGGGGGAGGCGTCCGAGGGAATCGGGGTTGGCGTCGGCTGGGCCGCTTGCCCTTCGCCGCCCACCGCAGTCGCTTCCCAGTTCAGGATAAAGGAGGCCACGTCGCTCACCTGGTCGGGGCGCAGGGGGCCGCCGTACTGCTGGCCCCAGGTGGCCATAACGGCGCTGTACTGGCCGCTGCCCACAGGCCGACCCGCGTTGACGGTGCTTTCGATGAAGGTGCGCTGCGACCCGACATAGCCCACCTCTTGCAGTCGGGTGGTGAAGAACTCGGGTGAGTTCAAGGCTGGCGCCACGCCGGGAATGCCCTTGCCTTGCACGCCATGACAGCCGACGCAGTTGGCCTCGAAGATCATGGCGCCGTTTTCGACAGCGCGGGCAGAGAAGTCAGCCTCTTTGGCAGGCAGGCGGTTGGGCTCATCACGCGCCACGAACAACACGAAGATGCCGGCCATCAGCAGCATTGTGACGATACCCGTGGTGATCTTGATCATTGTGTTGTTCATAGTCGTTACCGGTTGTCGTAGTCTGCTTGGTCGTGGATGTAGAAGGTCTTCTCGAAGGTCTGCTCGGTGCTGCCTTCCGGCGTCCAGAAGACACGCGCGGTCACCTTCTTCAGGCTATCCTGCCAGTTTTCGATGATCAACTTGCCATAGCCGTTGGGCAGACCGGGGTCAGTCGCCAGCAGATTGGCCAGATCCTCTTGCTGGGCAGGGGTCGGGTTGCGTACCTTTTCCAGCTTCGCCACCTTCTCCTCGTGGCGCTCCACGACTTTCATGTGCTCCTCGTGGATCAGGTCGGCGAAGAGCACCATCAGTTTTTGGGTCTCGAAGCTGGCTGCGCTGTTGTCGTTGCGCGTGTCCCATTCGCCCAGCGTCAGCTTGTCCCAGTCAGTTTGACGCACCGGGCCGGCCTTTTCCTCCGGCAGCATGATCTGCACCACCTCCTCAGCGGGCGGCGATTCGACCATGAAGTAGGGGGTGCCCATCCAGGTCAACACCACCAACAGAGACATGGAGAGCATCCAGAGGGCGATGGCCACCGGACGGTCCTTGGCCTTGCGGCTGGGGTTGAAGTCGATGTAGGGGATGATGGCCAGGAAGCCGAAGACCAGCGTCGGCACGATCACACCCATGATCGTGGGGTCGCCCAGCTTGAGCAGGCCCTGGATCCAGAGGAAGTACCAAGGCGCTTCCGTGTGCAGCGGGGTCTTGTTGGGGTTGGCGTGATGCTCCAGCGGCGCACCGGGGTAGATGCCGAAGATGATCAGCGCCAGCAGGATGAAGGTCACCAGACCCAGGAAAACCATCTCGTCGGTGAAGATATCAGGCAGGTAGTAGCGGCGTTTGTCGGCTGGAACGCGTTTGGCCGTGTCCTGGCCCACCTCTTCTTGCGACGAGGGGAGCGAGATGCCCACCCGCACCACTTTGTAGTAGTGGATGAAGAAGACGAAGATGATGGCCAGCGGCACGAAGAGCACGTGCAGCAGATAGAAGCGCAGCAAGCCGCCTGCGCCGATGCTGGGCGCACCCAGCAGCAGCAGCTTGGCCTGGGTGCCCACCAGCGGCGCCTTGTCTGCCATGCTGGTGCCGATGGTCACCGCCCAGTAGGCCAGTTGGTCCCACGGCAGCAGGTAGCCGCTGAAGCTCATCAACAGGGTGGCCAAGAGCAGCACCACGCCGGTCAGCCAGGTGAACTGGCGCGGCTTCTTGTACGAGCCAGTCAGGTAGGTGCGCACCATGTGCAGGAAGACCACGATGACCATGCCCTCGGCGCCCAACCGATGGATATCGCGCACGAACTGGCCGAAGGGCACGTTGGTCATGATGGTGATCATGTCCCCGTAGGCGCGCTCGGGCGTTGGCGCGTAGAAGATCATCAGGAAGATGCCGGTGATGGTTTCGAGGATGAAGAAGTAGGTGCTGAGCAGTCCTAACCGAAAGGTATGGCCGATCTTGGTCACCGATTGGTGATAATAGCTCGGCTTGATGTGGAACCAGAACGACTCCGAGTGGACTGTCAGGCGGGGGTTGGGCCGTCTCGGCTCATCGCCTCGGGCCAGCGCGCGCAGGTCATTCCAGTTCATGCCCGTCGTCAGACGGGTGATCAGGACGTCGAGTTGTCTCAACATCCACTGGAACAGACCCTCTTTGCGGATCTCCTGGGTTACGTTGTTGATCACACCCATTGCGGTCGACTCCTTGAGAGGGCTATACCGGTTGGCCCTTGATGACGACGCCGGTATCCACCACATACTCGGCTGTGGCTTCCACGGTCAGCGCCTGGCCGCCGGTGGTCGTCTCTTCCACCACCTGCCCGTTGACCAGCTTCTGCATCTTGAACTGGTCCAGGGAGCGTGGGGCAGGACCTTCGATGTACTGGCCATCCTTGACGAACTTCGAGCCGTGGCAGGGGCATTCAAACCGGAAGGTCTGGTCCTTCCATTCGTAGAGGCATCCCAGGTGGGTGCAGACGCGGTAGAGCGCCCGCACGCCATCGGCGTCGTTGCTCAGCCAGAACTGGCCTTCGAGATTGCGCATGGGGGGTGCATCCACCGCGGGCATGGAGGCGCCTGCGCCCAGCGGGAAGATGCCGCCGAATTCGCCTTCCTTGAAGCGAGGCAGTGCAAACAAGTAGGTCGCAACGCCTGCTTCCACCAGGACAACGCCTAATGCAGCTCCCCAGGCATAGTTGAGGAACTCACGACGGGAAAGAGGGGGAGCAGGCGGCTTAGCGGTCTTCTTGGCGGCTTTCTCCTCTTCCTTCTGCTGGCGACCTGATTTCAAGTACTGGCCGCGGTCGCCGCGGTATTCGGCGCCGCCCGCCGTCTGTTGCTGCTTGGTTTCAGCAAACTTCTGCTGTTCCGGGCTTAGTTCCTCGCCCGGGCCAGAGGATTTTGGATTGGCCATTTAATGTTGACCTCCTGCACACGTCTGAGCTTGAGAGGATACAGCGCTGCATCCATAGGATGTCGGGCAAAAACACTGCGGGACGTTCGCTGGCCGGTCATCGCTTGGGTAATCGCGCGGCGCAGCGATGGGGTTTGTAATGGATGGCGCGATTATAGCACGCGCCTAAGGCATTGTCAAAAACATCACTTTCCTCCAGTGTTACGACACACCGCGTCATGGCTCTCTCTCGACCCGGCCGCGCAGTCGTTTTGCCTGGCTGCGACGTCGCTTGGCCTCCAGCCGTTGTCGGCGGGCGGTCGCGCTGGGCCGCGTGGCTCGGCGCGCTTTGGTCGGCCGCAACGCCGCAGCCAGCAGACGCCGAAAACGCTCGATCACGTCGGCGCGGTTGTCGAACTGGCTTCGCCCGGCCTGTGAGACCAGGTGCAGCACCCCCTGTTGGTCCAGCCGCCCTCCCAGCCGGCTCAGGGCCAGCCGGCGCTCTTCCTCGGTCAGGCTGGGCGAGCCGGCCAGGTCGAAAAGCAGCTCCACCTTGCTTTCGGTGCGCTGCACATGCTGGCCACCGGGTCCGCTGCTGCGCGCCGTGCGAAAGCTCAATTCGCTGAAGGGAATGGCCACCTGGTCACTGATTTGAACGAAATCTTCAGCCATTTTCGTCACGGCGCGGTGGGCAGCGGCGCGGTTTCGGTCAGCGGCGCGGTCGCGGTCAGCGGCAACGTGGCGGTGATGGGCGCCGGCGGCGGCGCGAAGGGCAGTGGATCGATGCGGTCGATGCGCAGTGAGCGCCGGTGTTCGCGATAGTCGGGGCAGGGGGGATCGGCATAGGCCACCGTGCGGTTGCGGAAAAGCGCCACGCTGTAGGTCGCGCCCCGATGGGTCAACAGGCCATCCTCGCCCGGCAGCAGCGACAGCTCGTCCTCCCCCCAACGCACCCCCAGCGGCAGCGTGGTGCGACTCTGCACACAGGCGCTCTGCGCTGGGGACGCGGGCACGGCCGGGCAGACGCCGGCCCCGTTGATCAGTTGCAGGCCCAGGACGTCGTCCTGCTCGTCCACGTCGGTGCGACCCAGAAAGAGCAACCCAGCGTCGTCATAGACCTGCAGCTCGTAGCCCTGGCTGGCGGGGATCAAGCTGCGCGGGTCGGCCGGGCTTGTCGTCGCCCTGGGCGTCGCCGGCGGCTCGATCAGATCAGCCCAGGCGATGAAGCGGTAGCTCTGGCCCTGGATCAGCGGCGGCGGGTCGCCTTGGTAGTCCAGCCAGAGGGGAATCCCCTCGCCCATCTCGCGCAGCAGGAAACGGCGGTGCGGCTGCAGGGCCGGGCTGTCATCCTGGCCAACCACCGTGGCGTGGAACTCGATCACCTGACGGTTCTGATAGGCGGCCAGCAGCTCCGACGGCTGGCCGCGCTCGACCTGGGGCAGCAGCAGCCAGGTCTGCACCGCGCCGTCGCCGCGGCACTGGTCGGGGATCGTCGCGGGCGCGGCCGCGCCCTGGGCTGGCATTGCTGCCGGCTCGGCGGCTGGCCGGGTGCAGCCGCTGAGCCCCAACAGGAGGATGACCAGCAGGCCGGCCCGGCTGGCGCCGTTGCGTCGGGCGCGCCAGCCCAGCCGACCTGCTGCGGCCTCAGCCCTGCTGCCCATGCTCCGAGTCTCCAAAGGCCGCCAGACGCTCCAGGATCTGCGCCTTCTTGCCTTCCCATTCGGCCAACTGGCGGCGCGCGCCGTCGATCACATGGGCCGGCGCGCTGCTGACGAAGCCAGGGTTGGCCAGGCGACCGGCGGTGCTGTTGACCATCTTCTCGGCGTTGGCCAGCTCCTTGCGCAGGCGGGCGATCTCGGCGTCCAGATCCACCAGATCGGCCAGCGGCAGGGCGATGGCGACGCCGCCCGCCACCATGTGGGCCGATTTGGCCGGGATCTCCAGCGTCTCAGCCAGATGCACGTGCTCGGCGTCCAGGCTGGCCAGGCTGGCGATCAGCGGCAACTGCTCTGTGATCAGCGCCAGGTGCTCGCCGGCGCTGATCAGGGCGCCGGTGCGCCGGCCCGGCGGCACGTTGTACTCGGAACGCGCGTTGCGAATGGCGCGCACGATCTCCTGCACCCGGCCAAAATCGGCCTCGGCCGCCGCGTCGAGGGGGCCGGCCTGGGGCCAGGGGGCGATGATCAGCGCCTCCGGCCAGGTGCGGGCCTGGTCGGCCCCGCCGGCGCGCTGTGCAAAATCGGGCCCGAGCGCGGGGGCTGCGGCCGCGGCCGCGCCCTTCAGGTTCTGCCAGATGTCCTCGGTGACAAAGGGGATGAAGGGGTGCAGCAGGCGCAACGTCTGATCCAGCACGTCGACCAGCGTCGCGGCCGTCCGCGCGGCCGTCGGCCCGCCGGCCGCCAGCTGGCCCTTGGCCGCCTCGATATACCAGTCGGCAAAGTCGCCCCAGAGGAACTCATAGGCCTGGCGGCCAGCCTCGCCGAACTGATAGGAGTCGAACAGCCGCGTCGCCTCGGCGATGGTGCTGTTCAGCCGGCTGGCGATCCAGCGGTCGGCCAGGGAGGGGCCATCGCCGGCCGGCGCGCGGCCCGCCGGGGCATCGGCGACCGCCGGCCGTTCGCCTTCGGCCGCCAGCTTGCCCAGGTTCGTCGCCGTGAAGCGGGCCGCGTTCCAGATCTTGTTGGCAAAGTTGCGGTTGGCGCGGATGCGCTCCAGGCTCAGGTTCATGTCGTTGCCGGGCGTGGAGCTGGTGAGCAGGGTGAAGCGCAGCGCGTCGGCGCCGAATTCGTCCATGATCTCGATGGGATCGATGACGTTGTTGTAGGTCTTGGACATCTTGCGACCCTGCTCGTCGCGCACCAGACCGTGCAGGTAGACGGTGTGGAAGGGGATGTCGTTGGTGTAGAGTAGCCCCTGCATCGCCATCCTGGCCACCCAGAAGAAGAGGATGTCGTAGCCGGTCTCCATCACGTCGGTGGGATAGTAGCGGCGCAGGTCGGCGCTGTCGTCGGGCCAGCCCAGCGTGCTGAAGGGCCACAGGCCGGAGCTGAACCAGGTGTCCAACACGTCGGGGTCCTGTTCCAGCGCGGTTGGCTGGCCGTAGCGCTGGGCCGCCTGCGCCTCGGCCTCGGCCTGGCTGCGCGCCACGAAGACCTGGCCGTCGGGGCCATACCAGGCGGGGATGCGGTGGCCCCACCAGAGCTGGCGGCTGATGCACCAGGGGCGCAGGTTCTCCAGCCAGTGATAGTAGATCTTGGTGAAGCGCTCCGGGATGATGCGGATGCGGCCGCTGCGCACCGCGGCCAGCCCCAGGCTGGCCATGCTCTCGGTGTTGACGAACCACTGCTTGCTGATCAGCGGCTCGATCACCTCGCCGCCGCGCTGGGCGCGCGGCACGGTGATGGTGTATGGCTCCTCTTTGATGGCCAGCCCGGCCGCCTGCATGTCGGCCCACAGCTTCTTGCGCGCCGCGAAGCGCTCCAGGCCGGCGTAGGGCCCGGCCTCGTCGTTGAGGGTGGCATCCTTGTTCATCACGTTGATGATCGGCAGGCCGTGGCGCTGGCCGATCTCGAAGTCGTTGGGGTCGTGGCCCGGGGTGATCTTGAGCGCGCCGGTGCCGAAGTCCATGCTGACGTAGGTATCGTGGATCACCGGGATCGTGCGGTTGAGCATGGGCGTCAGGCAGGTGCTGCCGATCAGGTGGCGGTAGCGCTCGTCGTCAGGGTGGACGGCCACGGCGGTGTCGGCCAGAATCGTCTCCGGCCGGGTGGTGGCCACCGGAATGTAGCCGCGGCCCGGTCCCTCGTCCAGGTTGTGGCCGGCGATGGGATATTTGAAGTAGTACAGCGTGCCCTGCTCCTCGCTGTATTCCACCTCCACGTCGCTGACCGCGGTCTGCAGGCCGGGCGACCAGTTGACGATGTACTCGCTCTGGTAGATCAGCCCCATGCGATGTAGGCGCACGAAGGCTTCGTTGACCGCGCGGCTCAGCCCCTCGTCCAGGGTGAAGCGCTCGCGCTCCCAGTCGCAACTGGCGCCCAGGCGGCGGAACTGGCTGACGATCCGACCGTGGTGGAGCCGTTTCCAGTCCCAACACGCTTCCAGGAAGCGCTGGCGGCCGATCGCCTCGCGGCTGCTTCCTTCGTTGCGCAGCTTGCGCTCGACCTGGAGCTGGGTGGCGATGCCGGCGTGGTCGGTGCCGGGCACCCACAGCGCGGCGCGGCCCCGCATGCGCTGGTAGCGAATCATCAGGTCTTGCAAGGCAGCGCCCATGGCATGGCCCTGATGCAGCACGCCGGTCACGTTGGGCGGCGGGATGGAGATCACGAAGGGCTCAGCATCAGGGCCGGCCGCCTCAGGCTTGAACCAGCCCTGCGCCTCCCACCAGGCATACAGCCGCTGCTCCGCGGCCGCGAAATCATAGGTCTTGGGCATGTCGAAAGAATTGGACATGATAATTTCCTCGCGATGAAGGCTTGTTGTTTTGAAAGCTGACGCACCTAACGCTCTGGCCGGTCTCCTGACCGAGCCAGCCCGCCGTGTCACTGACGCACCTAACGCTCTGGCCGGTCTCCCGACCGAGCCAGCCGTGTCGCGACGCACCTAACGCTCTGGCCGGTCTCCTGACCGAGCCAGCCCGCGGTCGCCCGTTCGACGGCTGCTAGCCTTCCTTCCTGGCCACAATCACCAGCCGGCGACTGAAGACGTCGAACGGAAAGGCATCCGGCGGCGACGCCAGCGCGCCGTGGTAGGCCAGCGGCGTCAACCCGGCCTGGCGCAGCATCTGCGACAACTCGGTGGCCGTGTAGACGTGCACCTTGAAGAAGACGCTGCGGCGTTCGCCGCTGTCGTCGGTCCACAGCATCATCTCGGTGTTCATGCCGCTGATGGGGTCAAACTGGCGGCTGGTGCAGACCAACAGATCGTCCACTTCGAACCAGTCGGTCTCGCGGTAATCGGATATCACCCGGTCGCGGTGGGAGAGGTCGATGATGAACAGCCCGCCCGGCTTGAGCACCCGCGTCACCTCCGCCAGCACCTGCTGGTTGTCCTCGGGGGCTTCGAAGTAGCCAAAGGCGGTAAAGACGTTGATCAGCGCGTCGAAGCGTCCAGACCACGCCGCGGGCAGTTGGCGCATATCCCCGCGGCAAAACTCCAGGGCCAGGCCCGTCTCGGAGGCGGCCTCCTGCGCCTGCTCCAGCAGCAGGGGCGACAGGTCGAAGCCTGTCACGCGGTAGCCGACTTGCGCCAGCGGGATGGCAGTGCGGCCAAAGCCGCAGGCCAGATCCAGAATCTCGCCGTCGTCAGGCGCGCCATGGCGACTGAGCAGCGCGGCCAGCGCCTCGGCCTCCTGTGCGGTGTGCAACGGCCCGCGGGCCTCGGCAAACAGGGTCAGGTATTTCTCGTCGAACAGCTCTTGCCACCATTCTGCCATCGGATCACCTCATGCGCGCAGGAAAAAGCTCGTTACCGCTCCGGCGCCGGACACTTGCACTCGCTCTGGCCAGGATGAATCAAGTGCCCGGCGCCGATGGCTCAGCAGTAAAAAAAGCTCCCTTCGTCACAAGGACGAAAGGAGTTTTCGCGGTACCACCTTGTTTGACAACCGGCCATGCGACCGGTCGCCCACTCGAAGCTGTAACGGGCTCACCCGGAACGGCCTACTGCCACGGCATGGTTTCGGCCCATCGACTCGCCGGCGACCTTCAGCGGCGCTCACGTCCGGGCAGGCTCTCAGTCGCTGGCCTGCCCTCCCTGGCGACGGCGTTCCGCTTACTCCTCCGGTTCACAGTCGTTGCTCCTCTTCGATTGCGCGGATTATAACGTAGCTGGCGCGTGGAGTCAAGCCGCGGCCGCGGCGCTGGCAGCTACTGCATGAGCCAGTTGGCCAACTGGGGCAGCAATCCCGCGCCGGCATAGGCCAGCAGCACCATGCGAATGGTCTTGCCGGCGATGCAGGCCGCCAGGAAGAGGCCAACAGGGAAGCGCAGCGCGCCGGCCGCGATGCCGGCCACGTCGAAGGCCGGGTTGGGGATTGCCGCCGCGGCAAAGATGAACCAGGCGCCGTAGCGTCCCATCTGGCGCGCGGTCCAGTCGTAGCTGGCCTGGTTCTCGATCATGCCGCGGCCGCCGTAGCCGACCAGATAGCCGCTGAGCTCGCCCAGGCCCGCGCCCAGGCCCGCCGCCAGCCCCACCAGCAGCGGGCTGGCCATGGTTCCGCCCATGGCGAAGGTCAGGGCGAAGGCCGGCATGGGCAGGATGATGGTGGCGCCGCTGACCAGACTGGCCAGGAAGATGCCCAGATAGCCATAGCGCCCCAGGCCGGCCAGGGAATCGCGCAACAGCAGCGCTCCCACCGTCAGCCCGATGAAGATCAACAGCGCGGCGGTCCGCAGGGCGGTGGTTTGGGCTTTTGTGGTCTGCCCCAGACGGGGGAAGGGCATGGGAGCGAATTGCGCCACGCCCCCGCGCGCGTGCGCACGGGGGCGTGAGAAGCACCAACGATCCTTGAAACGAAGCGTTGCGCCGATCAGCGTGTCTGATCGGCGCAACGTCGTCTACGATTCGAGGCTATTTCGTTTCGATCTCAATCGATTCGATCATGGTGGCCGGCGCGCTGGGGTCGGTCGGATCGCGCCGTTGGATCTTGCTGAGCAGATCCTCGCCCTCGAGCACCTGGCCGAAGATGGTGTGCTGGCCATTCAGCCAGTCAGCCGCGTCGAAGGTGATGAAGAACTGGCTGCCGTTGGTGCCCGGCCCAGCGTTGGCCATGGCCAGCAGACCGGCCTTGTCGAAGACCAGCTCCGGCACGATCTCATCCTCGAAGACGTAGCCGGGGCCGCCGCGGCCGGTGCTTGACGGGTCGCCGCCCTGGGCCATGAAGGCATCGATCACCCGGTGGAACATGGTGTTGTCGTAGAAGCCCAGGTTGGCCAGGGTGACGAAGTTGTTGACCGTCACCGGCGCCTGCTCCTCGAACAGATCGATCACGATGTCGCCCACGTCGGTCTTGAGGCGGGCCACATAGTCCACGCCCGCCTCCAACGCCATGGCCGGCGGCATGTTGAAGTAGCCGTCGCGCTCGGCCGGATCCAGCGCGGCCAGCGGCCGATCCTCAGCCGAGGTCGGCGCGAAGGGGGTCGGCGTGGGTGTGGGCGGCGCCGGCGTGGGGGCCACGCGCTCCGTGGCCTCGCTGATGGCGATGGCGTCGATCACGTCGCCCATCTCGATCTGGCTCAGCACATCCATCCCCTCGATCACCTGGCCAAAGGCGGCATAGACGCCGTCGATGTCGGGCACCGCTTCCTGGGTGATGTAGATCTGGCTGCCGTTGCTCAGGCGTTCCGGGTTGATCTGGTCAGGCAGGCGCAGGTAGCCCATGGTCCCGGCCAGATTGGGAACGCCGATCTCGGCCGCGACCTCATAGCCAGGGCCGCCCTGGCCGTCGCCGCTGGGATCGCCGGTCAACACCGCGGCCGGCGGGCCGACCGGGTAGAGCGGCATGGCGTCGTAGAAGCCCAGTTGCGACAGAACCACGAAGTTGTTGACGGCCATCGGCGCTTCCTGGCTGTACAGCTCCAGAACGATGTCCCCCTTGGCTGTGGCGATGGTGGCCAGATAGATGGTGTCAGGGTCGATGACCATCTCCGGCGCCTGACCATAGACGCCGTTGCGCTGCGCCACTGCCAGATCGGCCAGCGGCCGCGAGCCGTCGGTGGTCAGCACCGGCTGGACGCCCATGGAGATGGGTGTGGTCGGGGTGATCGGCTGAACGGGCAGCTCGGTCACGGCGGCTTCCGTCGCCGCCGGGGGCGCTTCCGTGGCCGCCGCCTCGGTGGGCGTCGAACCTGCGGGCGGGGTGGTGCAGGCCACCGCGGCCAGGGCAATGGCCATCAACAGGCCCAGAACCAACAGCGATTTGCGAAGTCTTAGTTTCGACAAGAGAAAGGTACCTCCAATAGAATGGTAGATCGGTGACTTTATGCTGCTGAGGCGGTGGGCAAGGGCGCACCCAGTCGGATCACCCGTCCGTTGCAGTCAGCCAGCGCTCTGGTGACGTTGACGGCGTCGATGACGACGGGACAACCTTCGACCACCTGCCGGTAGTCCAAATCGGTGTGGCCTGTGATGATGGCCACGGCGTCGGCCGCTGCCAGCCCGGCTGCCAGCGGCGTCGAGTGCAGCGTCACCGTGGCGCGGTGCAGCACGCTGCCGCCGACGGTGAAACTGGACACGTAGGGGTCATGATACTCTACTTTTGCTCCAAAGTCCAACAGGAGTTCGATGACGCGCTGGGCCGGCGAGTTGCGCGCGTCGTCGATATCGCGCTTGAAGGCCACCCCCAAGACCAACACGTTGGCGCCGTAGAGCGCCTTGCCGTGCAGGTTCAGCCCGGCCGCGATCTTGCGCACCACATGCTCCGGCATGTCGGCGTTGACCTCAGCCGCCAGCTCGATGAATTTGGTGTAGAAATCGAACTCCCGGGCCTTCCACGACAGGTAGTAGGGATCGACCGGGATGCAGTGGCCGCCCACGCCGGGGCCGGGGGTGAAGGCCATGAAGCCGAAGGGCTTGGTGCGCGCGGCCGCGATCACCTCCCAGATGTCGATGTTCATGCGCTCCATCAGCACGGCCAGCTCGTTGACCAGCGCGATGTTGACGCTGCGGAAGATGTTTTCCAGCAGCTTGGTCATCTCGGCCGCCCGCGGCGTGGAGACGGCATGAACCGCGGGGGTCAGGTGGCTGAACAGGGTGCAGGCCAGCTCGGTGCAGGTTGGGGTCAGCCCGCCGACAACCTTGGGGGTGTTGTGGGCGCTGTACTGCTGGTTGCCCGGGTCGATGCGCTCCGGCGAGAAGACCAGGTGAAAATCGTGGCCCGCCCGCAGCCCGCCCCGCTCCAGGATCGGCTGCACGATCTCCTCGGTGGTGCCGGGGTAGGTGGTGCTCTGCAGGATGACCATCTGGCCGCGGTGCAGGTGGGGGGCGATCCCCTCGGCCGCGGCGATGATGAAGGCCAGATCAGGCGTCTTCATGGCGTCGAAGGGGGTGGGGACGCAGATCAGCACGATGTCGGCCTCAGCCAGACGGCTGTAGTCGCCGGTGGCCTGCAGCGCGCCGCTGCCCACCAGCCCGGCCAACAGGTCGGATGGCACGTCAGGGATGTCGCTGTGGCCGCGGTTGACGGCAGCCACGCGCTGCGGGTTCACGTCCAGGCCGAGCACGCGGAAGCCGGCCTGGGCGAAGGCTGAGGCGTGGGGCAGGCCGACGTAGCCCAGCCCGATAACGCAGATAACAGCTTGCTTGGAGGTGATTTTTGCGTGTAGCTCCATGTTTTCCTTCGATTCGTTGGTGTCGGACTCTTGGCAGAAAGACCGCTCCGGCCGGTCTTTGCGCAGCCCCCGGGGCCGCCAATGGGTGCAGTTACTCGTAGCCCACCTTGGTCTCCAGCCACCAGATGACATAGATGGCAATGCTGGCCACAGCCATCCCCACCAGATAGCCCTCGATCACGGTGGCTGTGGTGATGAAGATGCTGATCATGCCGAAGATGCCGCCGATCAGATAACAGAGCAGCACGGCCTCGCGCTTGGAGCCGGTGACGCGCGCCAGCCGGTGCGAGATGTGATCCTTGCCCGGCGTGGTGAGCGGGTTCTTGCCGCGCCGCAGCCGGGAGATGACCACCAGCGTGGTGTCCAGGATCGGCAGGCCCAACGCCAGCACCGGCGCCATCCAGGTGACGATGTCGACGTTGGCCGGAAAGCGCAGCTTGATGCCGATGGCGGCCAGCACAAAGCCGATGAAGAGCGAGCCGCTGTCGCCCATGAAGATGCTGGCCGGGTTGAAGTTGTAGAAGAGGAAGCCGATGCAGGCGCCCAGCAGCGCGGCCGACAGCGCGCCCACCAGGTATTGGCCGCTGAGCGCGGCCAACAGCAGAAAGAAGCCGGCCGCCACCGTGGCCACGCCGGCCGACAGCCCATCCATGTTGTCCAGGAAGTTGAGCGCGTTGGTGATGCCCACCACCCAGAAGATCGTCGCCAGCCAGTTGACCCAGACCAGGGAAAACATCTGCACCTGCACGCCGCTGAGGATCAGAATCGCCGCGGCCACCACCTGCACCAGCAGCTTGGGCAGCGGGTTGACCGGGCTGCGGTCGTCGATGCCGCCGATGACCGAGACCATGGTGGCGCCCAGCATGATGCCGGCCAGCTCGTTGATGCGAAAGCGGGCGCCCAAGAGCAGCAGCGCCAGGATGAAGCCCAGATAGATGGCCACCCCTCCCAGCCGCGGCATCGGCGCCGCATGCACCTTGCGCACGCTGGGCTGGTCGACGAAGCCGAAACGCCAGGCGACGCGCCGGACCACCGGCGTGGTCACCAGCACCAGCAGCAGGGCAGTCAGGGCCACCAGGATGTAGACGCTGGTGGGGTGAACGGCCAGAAAAGCGATCATTGTAGCTGTTGAATCAGCGCTTCCAGGGTGGCCCGATCGTCGGCGTTCTCCACCACGGTGAGGGCCTGCTGGGCATAGCGCAGCGCCGTGGCGGCGTCGCCCTGCTGTGCGTAGAGCGCAGCCAGGTTTTGCAAGGCGCCGGCGTCGGTGGGGCGCAGCTCCAGCAGGGCCAGGTTCTGCTCGATGGCCTTGTCGATCTCGCCCTGCTCGGAATAGAGGAAGCCCAGCAGGCTGCGCAGGGTGACATTGCGCGGCGCCACCTCGACTCCCTGCTCATAGGTGCGGATGGCCTCGTCGATCTGGTTGGTGCTGCGGTAGAAGTCGCCCAGGCGGCGGTAGGTCTCGGCGTAGCGCGGGTCCAGCCGCAGCGAGATCATGAACTGCTCCAGCGCCTGGCTGGGGTCGCCGGCCATCTGGTAGGCCGAGGCGTATTCGTTGTGCAGGTGGGCGGCGTTGGGGCTGAGGCGGGTGGCCACCGAGTAGTAGTCCAGCGACTTCTGCACGGCCGCGGCCCGTTCCCCGGCGTCGGCCAACTGCGCCCAGGCCAGGTAGAGGCGGCCCAGGTTGGCGCTGTGGTCGGTGTTCATCGGGTTCAGCTCCTGGGCCCGCAGCAGGGAGCGTTCAGCCTCGCGCAAGGCCTGTTGCCGGTCGCTCCCCGATGCCCGGCGGGCGCGCTCCAGTTGGGCGCGGCCCAGGAAGAGATAATAGTAGTCCTCGCTCGGCTCTTCGTCCAGCGCCATCTGGTAGAGGAAGATGGCCTCATCGAAACGGTCGGCGTTTTCGTAGGCCTGGCCCTGCTTGAAGATGGTGTCGGCGCGCACCAGGCTGACGTTGACTTCGAAGATGAAGACCAGCGCCAGGATCGGCAGGACCAGCCCGGCCGCCGCCGCCAGCCAGCCGCCCGATCCCAGCCAGGCGCTGCCCTTGTTGGGCCGAACCCACCAGATCAGGCCGGCCAGCAGGGCCAACAGCAGCAGGATCACCACATAGTAGGTGACAATGTGGTCGGCGGCCATGACGGCGACCTGTTCCACCGTGACGGCGCCGGTCTGTTGCAGGCGGGCATCGCGGGCGACGCCGCCGGCATGGATCAAGCCGAAGACCAGGAAGATGCCCAGGCTGATGGCCGAATAGAGCAGCGCACCCAGGCCCAGCCAGCGGCCCGTGGCGTCTTTGCGGCTGCGGGCAACGTCGAACAGGGCGATGAGCATCCCCACCAGCCAGACAAAGAGCACCATCCACAACAAACCGAGGCTCACGACCCGCTCACGTTCGACGATGCGGGTGGTGAAGGCGCTCACGAAGACGGCCAGCGGGCTGGACTGGCGCAGCGCCAGCACGTTGGGGTTGATGATGTAGTCGTAGGCCAGGGTGAAGAGCACCATGCCCATCACGGCGGCATAGACCGTCACCTCGGCCCAGGGGAAGTGGACGCCGCGCTCGCGGCCGGCGGGCGCGGTGGGTGCAGCCGCTCGTTTGCCCTTGGCCGGCTGGCTGCCCTTGCCGGATGAGGGGCGGGCGGCGCTGGCCGGCGCCTTGCGCTCGGCCGCAGGTGCAGCCGCCTGCTCCGGCTGCGGGGCATCCAACTGCAGCCAGTTCATGCCCAGCGCCGCCAGCACCGCGCTCCAGATCCAGAAATAGGTGCGGGTGGCGGCGATGGCGATGCCGAAGTGGATTTCGATGAAATGGGCGATCAGCGTGGCCAGGATGGTCATCACCAGCAGCTCACGCCGGCCCATGCGCATGGGCAGCCCGCGGCGCTCGTTCCACAGCGCGGCGACGGTGACGTAGAGGATCACGCCGGCGATCAGGCCGGCCGGCAGGCTGATGCCCAGCAGCACCCAGTCGCCCCGCAGCCCGAAGGGGATCAGCCCGCCCAGCGCCGCGCCGGCCAGTGCGGTGAGCAGGAAGGCCCAGCGCTGGCGGCGGGTGCGAATCAGGCCCAGCCATTTGAGGCTGTAGTAAAACAGGCTGATGAACAGGGTCATGTAGGCCACGAAGCCCAGCGCGCCGGTGATGACCAACGAGTCGAAGGTTTCGTTGTGGGAGCGGTCGGGCGAGGCGTTGCGCGATTCGTGATAGGCCAGGTCGGGCGGGTAGAAGCGGTTGAAGGCGACCCACATGGCCTCGGGGCCATAGCCGACCAGCGGCCGGATCGCGTTGATGGCGTCGGGCTGCATGGCGGTGACCGAGCTGTCGCCGGAGAGATTGGGGTGCTCCAGCGGCTCGTGCGGCGCGACCAGGCTGCTGGCGCCCTGCCAGATCAGCGTGCGCACGCGCGCGGTGTTGGCCTCGAAGTCCAGCGCCGTGCCCAGGCGGCCGATGGTCGGGTTGCTGCGCAGCGCCGCCAGCGGCGAGTTGGACAGGTTGAAGACCACCAGAAAAGCGACCACCGCCACGGCCAGGCCCATCATGGCCAACCAGCCATAGCTCAAGACTGCACGGGCGCCGCTGCCCAGGCTTTGGTTCTCCTTGGCCCAGGCGCGCACTCCCAACAGGCCGACCAGGCCAAAGAGGTAGAGGCCGGCCAGCAGACCCAGGAAGGGGCCGCGGCTCTGGGTGTAGAGGATGGTGAGGCTCTGTACGGCCAGAATGAACAGGTAGCAGCCGGCCAGCACCGCAGCGCCCACGCCGCTGCGCCCCTCTTCGCTGCGCAGCAGGCGACCGAAATGCGACAGGGTGCGCTGCAAGGTCAGGAAGAAGGCCATCAGCAGATAGGCCGCCACGAAGATGGCGTTGCCCATGTTGGCGGCCACGCGGCGCTGCACATCGCCTCCCCAGGGCAGGGGATCCAGCCCGCCGTGCTGCAAGATGCCGTAGATGGCGATGGGCAGGCTGGTCAGGATGATGGCGTAGGCCATGCGTCGCCACTGTTCTGGCCGGCGCAGATGGCCCAACACCAGGAAGAAGATCACGATGTAGGAGAGCGTGGTGTAGGTTCCCTGCATGCGCTGATAGGAGCCCATCAGGCTGATGCGTGGGGTCAACGAAAAGAGGGTGCTGATCAGATAGGCCAGCACCAGCAGCAGGGTCGGCAGTACCAGCGGCGTGCTGCGCATGCGCTGCCAGAGCGAGGGCCGCGGCTCGCCGGTGCTTTCCGCCGCCGCCGGCCGGCTGCGTCCATCGTTGATGACCTTGACCAGCCAGGCCGTCGCCATCACCAGGGCGATGGAGCGCAGCAGGCTGATCTTGTCCGGCTCGAACACCCGACTGGAGTGGACGTTGAAAAAGAGGGGCGTGACAATCAACGCCGCCAGCCAGCCCGCTTCGATGAATGCCTCACACAGGCGCGATAGTTTCGTGGTCATGAGGAAAGATTATAGCACAGGTGATGGGGAAACAAATAGATGGCAGTGCGCGCAGCGATTTCAAATGTGATGGCTGCCATATTGGAGTCGAGCCTTTAGGCGGGTCGGCGCGCTCAATTCTACCGCTCGGGCCGGTCTCCGACCGAGCCCGCCGTTGCCTACCACTGACGCTCAGGCCGGTCTCCGACCGAGCCCGCCATTGCCTACCACTGACGCTCAGGCCGGTCTCCGACCGAGCCCGCCGTTGTCTACCATTGATGCTCAGGCCGGTCTCCGACCGAGCCCGCCGTTGTCTACCACTGACGCTCAGGCCGGTCTCCGACCGAGCCCGCCGTTGTCTGCCGCTGACGCTCAGGCCGGTTTCCGACCGAGCCCGCCATTGCCTACCACTGACGCTCGGGCCGGTCTCCGACCGAGCCCGCCGTTTTCACCCGCGATCACGCGCCCGGTGCAGGAGCGTCCAACCTGACCTCCCGCCCCGTGGCCGCAGCCTCATAGATGGCCAGCACCAGGGCCAGGGATTTGCGGGCTTCCTCGCCGGGGGTGCCGGGCGCGTGGCCATCGCGCACGGCCAGGGCGAAGTCGCGGATCACCTCGCGGTGGCTGTAGCCGTAGACCGAAGGGGGATCGACCCGCTGGCTGGTCAGAATCTCCGCCTCCAGCTCCAACTGATCGCGCACCTTCCACAGGGTGATGCGGTTGAGCGCGGCGCCGCCCACCTGCACCGAGCCATGCTCGCCGAAGAGAGTCACCGAGCCTTCCAGGTTCTGCGGCCAGGTCAGGGTCGATCCCTCCACCGTGCCCAGCGCGCCGTTGGCGAAGCGCAGCACCGCCACCCCCACATCCTCGGCCTCCATCTGATGGGCCAGTGTGGCGGTATAGGCCTGCACCGACTGCACCGGG
>Ga0209605_1000806_pt1 | contig 37939 bp, 36 predicted proteins | sample AD_UKC035_MetaG_FD_184408 | JGI IMG/M metagenome (GOLD analysis project Ga0209605, IMG submission 184408) | Active sludge microbial communities of municipal wastewater-treating anaerobic digesters from USA - AD_UKC035_MetaG (SPAdes) (version 2) | ecosystem: Engineered > Bioreactor > Anaerobic >...
CGGCATCGCCGGGGACGTTGCCCGCAGCTGAACCGCTTCCGAAGCGCCCGGCTCCACCCCTCCGGCGGCGCCGCCGGTCTTCAGCACTTTCCCGGGTTTTTCCCCAGCCCCCCCCCTGACGCTCCTCCGCCCGTGCCGTCACCGCATCCATGACGCCTCTGGAGGTCCCCGGCGCGGCAACGGCGCCCGCGCGGGTTTCAGAGGCCAGCAACCCGGCCCTCATGCCCCGTCTGGAAATCGGGCTTGAACTAACGGCTTCACACGCACACTTTCTGCTTCGCGATTGATGAGTTCACCGGAAAATTGTCCTCATTGCGGGGCCTCCGTGCCGCGGCGGGCGAAGGCGTGCCCGCAGTGCGGGGCGGCCGAACATACCGGCTGGTCCGAGGCTGCAGAGGGCGCGACCGCAGCGGATCTGGGCCTGCCCGAGGAAGATTTCCATTACGACGAGTTTGTGCGGCGCGAATTCGGCCCGCGCCCACTCCGACCGCGCGGCATCCACTGGGTCTGGTGGCTGGTGGGTCTGGCACTCGTGGCCGTGATTTGTTTCACCTGGATTCTATGACTGACGCTCCTGTTCCCCCGACCAAATCCACCCGGCTGATGTCCCTCGACGCCCTCCGCGGCTTCGACATGTTCTGGATCATCGGCGCCGACTCCCTGGTGTATGCCCTCAATCGTCTGAGCGGCAACCCCGTGACCCGCTTCCTCGCCGACCAATTGGAGCATGTGGAGTGGGCCGGATTTCATTTCTACGATTTGATTTTTCCGCTCTTCGTCTTCATGGTGGGTGCGGCCATTGTCTTTTCGCTCACCAAAATCACCAGTGAATCAGGCCGCGGGCACGCCCTCTGGCGCGTCTTGAAACGCGGCGTGCTGTTGTTCTTGATTGGCATTTTCTACTCGGGCGGCGTCACCAATCCGTGGCCGGACATCCGCTTGATGGGAGTGTTGAACCGCATCGCCCTGGCCTACACGGCCGCCGGCCTGCTGTTCATCTACTTGAAACCGCGCGCGCTCATCGCCGTCTGCGCCGGCCTCCTGGTCGGGTATTGGGCCCTGCTGACCTTCGTGCCCATTCGTGACATTCAGTTGGAAAAGTCCGCCCTCGTCGCCAGAGCCGAGCGCGCGGGCGACCCGGCCAGTGCGGAGTTGTTCCGTCAAATCGGCTCGGGCCCGGCCAATCCATCCGCCACCCGGGACAATCCGGCCTGGCTTGCCGCGCAACGCCTGTACGCCGAAACCACCCGGCGGGTCACCGGCAAGTTCGAAATGGGTTACAACCTCGCCAACCACATTGACTTCAAATATCTCCCCGGCCGCCGCTGGGATTTGTTTTGGGATCCGGAGGGGATTTTGAGCACGCTCCCTGCCGTGGCCACCGCGTTGCTGGGGGTCTTTGCCGGATTGATCCTGCGCGACAAGAATCTGCCGGACCGTCGGAAGCTGCTCTACCTGTTGGGCGGCGGCCTGCTCTGCGCGGTCCTCGGGTGGATCTGGGGCCTGCAATTTCCCGTCATCAAGAAAATCTGGACCTCGTCCTATGTCCTGGTGGCTGGCGGCTACTCCGCGCTGCTGCTGGGTGCGTTTTATCTGATCGTGGACGTCTGGAAATTGCAGAAATGGTGCCGGCCGTTTGTCTGGATGGGCATGAACGCCATCACCATTTACCTCATCAAAAACTTCCTTGGCGGCTCGTTCAGCCGGTTGTCCGCCCGCGTGTTCGGGGGTGACGTCAAAGCGTGGTTCGACGCGCACCTCACCCGGGGGGCGGGCGATTTGATGATTTCGCTGGGCGGATTGCTTATCGCGTTCTGGATAGTGCGCTTCCTCCACCAACGCCGGATTTTCCTCCGCGTCTGAACCGGTCCCGCCGCCGCCGTTTACCATGCGGGGCCGCGAGGCCGGCGTATGCCCTTCCGCATCGTACCGGCGCTCCCGGGCCGCCTCAGTCTTCCGGCAGCGGTTTACCCTTGGTTTCCGGGGCAAACGGCAAAATCAGCAGGCCAAACAGGAAAATGGCGCACATGGTCATGGCGGAATAACGCTCCATCAATGGCGAGCCGAATTTGCCATACACTTCGGTGGCCAGCGTGGCGGAAAAGAAGCTGCCAATCGCCGCCGCAAACCGGCCGAGATTGTAGCAAAAGGAGGTTCCCGTGCTGCGCAACCGGCTTGGAAACAATTCCGGCAGATAAATCGCGAATCCTGCAAACATCGCCGACTGGCAGCTGGTCATCAGCGGCAGCATCCAATATCCGTCCGCCGGCGATTTCATTTTCCAATACACCATCACCGTCACCACCATGGCGAGACTGAAGCCCAGGGCGAACGCCGGCCGGCGGCCGAGATGCTGGGCGACTTTGGTGAAGACCCACATGCCGATGGCGGCGCCCAGCATGGACAGCGTGTAGGAAATATTGATTGCCCGGCTGAGGCGCGCCTGAATTTCGGCCGGGGGCAGCCCCAGATTTTGGTAGTAGGTCTGGAACACGTTGCGCTGCAAATCCACCCCGTATTCGCCAATGCCCCAATAGGCCACCACGCCTGTGGAGGCGATGACCGCGCCAGCCAGCAGATTTTTGCGCCAGCGCTTCTCACTCAACAGGCCAAGATAAGGCGCAAAAAAACCACCGGTGGGCAGCCGGCCGGCGGCCTTGAGTTTCAACCAGGGATCGGTTTCCCTCAGATATTTTTGGATCAACACCACCAGCAACGCCGGCAGCACCCCGACGAGAAAGGCCCAGCGCCAGCCGGCGCCGGCGGTGATTGTTCCCGCCGCTTCCAGGTGATCAATCAACATCTTGATCAATCCGGCGGAGATGTTTCCGCCCGCGGACAGCACCTGCAGCATGCCCAGCGCACCCGTGCGGGAATGGTCGGGCACCGTTTCCGCCACCAAGGCCACGGCCAGCCCGAACACACCACCCACCCCCAATCCCGTCAGCATGCGGAGCAGCGCGAAATCAATCCAGGTATGGCTGAAAAACGTCAGCCCGGTGCAAACCGAGTAGAGCAAAACGGTCGTGGTGAGCATCTTGGCGCGACCGAACCGGTCCCCCAGCGCGCCAAAAACGATCCCTCCGATGCCCCACCCGATGAGGAAGATGGCCGTCACCTCCTTGCCCGCCGCCTGAATCGCCCCGGGCGAAGCGTCGGTCATCAGCGTTTTCAGGGCGGGAATCCGGGCCAGCGAAAACAGGCGCTGGTCCAGACAGTCGAAGAACCAGGCGGCACTGGCCACCGCGAAAACGAACCAGTGATACCCCGTCAAACCACGATACCAGGGCGTCAGCGCCGACCGAGGTGCATTGCTCATGGGCGCGGAGTATCGCGAAAAGTGCAGTGCGATGCAAATACGGATCCGCAGAGTGGATTGCCGGGACACGGCCACACGGCAACTTTTGACTTCTCGACCCGGCATCAAAATGTTTCAGTCTGCGCGTGATTGGAGCCATTCTCAACGCGGCCGCCATTGTGCTGGGCGGCCTTCTGGGGTTGCTGCTTCGGAAGCCGCTGGCGCTTTCGATCCAGATGTTCTTCAAGGTGGCGCTGGGCACGGGCGCCATGTTCGTTGGCCTGCGCCTCACCTGGCTCAGTCTCGACGGCGGTTGGGGGCAGATGCTCCAACAAGGCTTGATCGCCTGTCTGGCGCTGATGCTGGGCAGCTGGTTGGGCCGGCGGCTGCGCGTGCAGGCCAGCTTGAACCATCTGGGGCAGCTGGCCAAGCAGTTGATCGAGGCCACCCGCTCGGATGCGCGTCACCGGTTCAACCACGGCATGAATGCCTGCACCATTTTGTTTTGTGCCGCCCCGCTGGGCGTGGTGGGCGCGATCCAGGACGCGCTGCCGGTGGTTGCCGGGCAACCCGGTTATTTTTATCCGCTGGCGATCAAGGCGCTGATGGATGGCCTGGCAGCGATGGGATTTGCCATGATGTTTGGCAGCGGGGCGATTGTCTCCGCCGTGCCGGTGTTCGTATGCTTCGGCACGATCACGATGGCCACCAGCATCTACCTGCAGCCCTGGCTGCGCGCCCATGAGTTGTTGAATTCCGTTAACGCCGTCGGCGGCTTGATCGTCTGCACCGTGGGTGTGGTGATTTTTGAGATCCGCCGTGTCCCGCTGGCCGATTATCTTCCGGCGCTGGTCCTCGCCCCGCTGTTCACCTGGCTGGGGCACCGGCTGTTCTGAGGTTGCGGACGTCCCGGACCGGTGGGCGCCGGCGCGGGATGAGCGGCCGGCAAGACCGGAAAAATTGGAAGGCCGGAGAACTTTCGCTCTCCGGCCGGGTTTGGGGGCGCAAACCGGCTACGAGCAGCCGAGGCTCTCGCCGCAATTCAAGCATTTGTAACACGAGGCATTACGCACCGCGATGTGCCCGCAGTTCGGACAGGTGGGCGCGTCCTGTTGGAAGTGCTTCACGGAATCACCCAGGGTTTTCACCACTCGCTCCCCGGCCGGGGCGCTCCCGTCACGGCTCCCTGTGGCCGCCCGGACCTCAAGCACCTCGGTGTCATCCGCGAGCGGCAGATCCGGCACCGGACGGTTTACTTTTTTTTTGATCTCCTCGATCAACCCGGGAATGGCCAGCTCGGGCTGATTGCGCAACTGCGTGTTCGCTTCGCGGTAGCCGGGAATGAACTGCATGGCCATCCAGCGGAAGACGTAATCCGTGATCGAGGCGGCATTGCGGATTTCCGGATTTTTGGTGTAGCCGCTCGGCTCAAAACGCTGATGCGCGAACTTCCGCACCAGGGCCTCCAACGGGACGCCGTATTGCAGCGCCATGCTGGTCAACGTGCCAATGCCATCCATCAACCCGCCAATGGTCGAACCCTCCTTGGCCATGGTGATGAACAATTCGCCGGGCTGGCCGTCCTCGAACAGGCCGACCGTGAGATAGCCCTCATGTCCGGCAATGTCGAACTTGTGGGTCAAGGCGCTGCGCGTTTCCGACAACCGCCGACGCAACGGTTTGCCCGCGGTCTCCCGCAACTGGGTGATCTCGCTTTCCAACTCCTTGACCCGGGTCTCCAGCGCCATGTCCGCGGACGAAACGGCGCCATTTTTATCCTCGCCCTCCCGGGTCTGCTTGGTGTTCAGCGGCTGCGAACGCTTGGAACCATCGCGGTAGATGGCCACACATTTGAGGCCCATCCGCCAGGCTTCCACATAGGTGTTGCGCACATCCGCCACGGTGCAGTCATTGGGCATGTTCACCGTCTTGGAAATGGCCCCGCTGATGAATGGTTGGGCGGCGGCCATCATTTTGAGGTGGGCCAGATAACTGATGCTGCGTTTGCCGCGGAACGCCTTGAAGGCGCAATCGAAAACCGGAAGATGCCCGGGTTTCAGCCCGCTGGCCACCGTTGCGCCGTTTTCCTCCACATCTTCGATGGTGTCGAACTTTTCAATGTGCCCGACGATGGCCTCGATTTGGCGGGCGTCATAACCCAGTCGCCGCAGGCCTTCGGGCACCGTGCGATTGACAATTTTCAACATGCCGCCCCCCGCCAGGAGCTTGTACTTCACCAGCGCAATGTCCGGCTCAACGCCGGTCGTATCACAATCCATGAGGAACGCAATCGTGCCGGTGGGCGCGAGGACGGTGACTTGGGCGTTCCGGTAGCCCACTTGCCGGCCGCGGGTCAGGGCGCGATCCCAGCAACGGCGCGCCTCCTCCTTCAAATACCCGAACTCCGCGCTCGGATGGATGTCCTCCACCGCGGCCCGATGGAGTTGGATCACCTCCAGCGTGGATTCGACGTTGCTCTTTTTCACCGGATGCGGCACCCCGGGGCAGCGGGCATCGTGATAGCCCGCGAACGGGCCGCTGATGGCGGCGATTTCCGCGGATTGTTCGTAGGCGTGGCCCGTCATGATGGCCGTGATTGCCCCCGCCAGGGCGCGCCCTTCGTCGCTGTCATACGGCAGACCATAGCTCATGCAGAGCGAGCCCAGGTTGGCAAACCCGAGTCCCAGCGTCCGGAAGATGTGGGAATTTTCCGCAATGTTCTTGGTGGGATAGCTGGAGTTGTCCACCAGAATCTCCTGGGCGGTGATGTAGATGCGCACGGCGGCCTTGAAGCGTTCGATGTCGAACCGGCCGTCGGCCCGCTTGAACTTCATCAGGTTCAGGGACGCGAGATTGCAGGCGGTGTTGTTGAGGAACACGTACTCGCTGCAGGGATTGGTTGAGTGAATGGCCTCGGTGCCCTTGCAGGTATGCCACTTTTGGATCGCCCCGTCATATTGCATGCCCGGGTCGCCGCAAATCCAGGTGCCTTCGGCGATCTTGTCCAGCAGCTGGCTGGCATCCTTCTTTTCGAGCGGCTGGCCGGTGGTGGTGGCGCGCGTCCACCATTCCTGGCCGGTCACCGCCGCGTGCATGAACTCATCACTGGCGCGGACGGAAAGATTTTCATTCTGATACATCACGCTGCCGTAGGCGTCGCCGTTGTACGAACCGTCGTAACCCTGTTCAATCAGTGCCCACGCCTTCTTTTCCTCCTTCTGCTTGGCGTCAATGAATTCCTCGATGTCGCCGTGCCAATCGCGCAGCGTGTTCATCTTGGCGGCGCGCCGGGTCTTGCCGCCGGATTTCACCACGTTGGCCACCTGGTCGTACACCTTGAGAAAGCTCATCGGCCCGCTGGGACGCCCGCCTCCGCTGAGCTTTTCCCGCGCGGAACGAATCGGCGTCAAATCCGTGCCGGTGCCCGAACCAAACTTGAACAGCATCGCCTCGGCATAGGCCAGGTGCATGATGCTTTCCATGTTGTCTTCCACCGATTGAATGAAGCAGGCGCTGCACTGCGGGAATTCGTACTGGGTGGACGCGCGTTGCGCCTGCCGGAGCTTCGGATGGTACACCCAGTTGCCTTTGTCCGAATTTTTTCCAATGCCGTACTGATGATACAGCCCGACATTGAACCAGACCGGGGAGTTGAACGCGCCGTGCTGGTTCAGACAAAGCCACGTCAGTTCGTCATAAAAAATCTCGCCATCCGCCTTGCTGAAATATCCGTCCTTGACTCCCCAATCGGCAATCGTCCGGGTGATGCGATGGACCAGCTGGCGCACCGACGTTTCGCGTTCGGGCGTGTTCTGCTCGCCATAGAAATACTTCGAGACCACCACCTTCGTTGCCAGCACGGACCACGACTTGGGCACTTCGACATTTTCCTGTTTGAAGATGACCTTGCCACTGTCATCAGTGATCTCGGCCGTGCGCTTGTCCCATTCCAATTGATCGAACGGGCTGATCCCGGCGCTACTGAAGACACGTTTGATGGGCAGTGACTTGCGTGCCGCCGCCTTTTTGGGTTGTGCCCCACGCGCAACGGACGCCGCACCAGCCGCGCGGCGGTAAGTGGATTTCGTGGAAGCGGTCATAACATCTTCACGTGCATCAATCATGTTTCGATACCTTAAAATTAATGGCTTTTTCTACGTTATGCCCAATCATTCCAGGAACCTGAAAAATCCGGATCCGGCTTAAAACACAGTCAATTCCTCGGAATTTTGGGCCTGCTTTTTTGGAACAAAATCCCCCAACTAATTGGGGAACGCGGGCATGTTGCTACTACGGATTGTGGGGCTCAAGCGTTTTTTTAAAAAATAATTATTAACCGAGATTTGCCCGAAAAAACGCCTGAAATTCCGGGCAAACTCCATCTTTTTCACAAGATATTCACGCCCCATTAACGCTCCCCATCAGTTCCATGAGCCAAACCACTTCGTGCCCCGCCTTTCGGGATGCAGATGGTCCCCTTTCTGCCGGCGTCATTGCGGCTTGTACGGGTGGAGGCGCAATGCGTTTCGTCTCCCTGCCGGTCGTCCTCTCCTTCCCGCGCCAAAGCAATTCTTTCGTGGATTTCGTCTTGCCTCGGCTATACTGCCTCCATGTTTGATGACTTGAACGACCTTTACCAAGAGGTCATTCTCGACCACTGCAAGAAACCACGGAACTTTCACGAAATTGCCGCCGCCACCTGTTCGGCCCAGGGACACAATCCCCTCTGCGGAGATCAGCTGAAACTGTTCTTGGTGATGGACGCCGACACGATCACCGACATCAGCTTTGTGGGTTCGGGCTGCTGCATTTCAAAGGCCTCGGCCTCCTTGTTGACGGAATTCGCCAAGGGCAAAACCAAAGCCGCCGTCGAACGCATGTTTGCCGAAGTTCATGATATGATCACCACCGGCAAGGTCGCCGCGAACGCCGGCAAGCTGGCCGTGTTCGCCGGGGTTTACAAGTACCCATCCCGGGTGAAATGCGCGATCCTCGCCTGGCACGCCATCATGAGCGCCCTGAAGGAGGGCGGCGGGGCCGTCTCCACCGAATCGGAAGCAGCCTGAGGCGGTGGGGCTCACCCCCCCTTGCCGCGGCTCGCATAAACCAGCCCGGCACCGGCGGTCACCAAAACCGCACCACCCACATACATCCACGTAATGCGGTTGTTAGTTGAACCGCTGAAGGTCTGATGCAATCTCCCCTTGAAAGTTTGGGCCTCGCGGTAGCCCCAGACCAGCAGACCCGCCCCGGCAACCAGAAAAATAATGCCCAACGTGCTTTTCATCGGTGTTGTTCCCTTCTTATGTCACATTCTATGGTTGGTCAGGCGCATGGCCAGAAACACCCCTTGAAACAAGGCGAACACAACCAGACAGGCGCCGGAAATACGTTCCATTTTAAGCAGCGTCTTGTCAGTAAATTTTTTCTGCCCCAGGGAGATGGCCCAGCTCAGGCACAGGAACCACAGGCCAACGCCCGCCGTCACGCCCGCCAGGCAGGCCAGTTTGCCCTCCCAATCCGGCCGCACCAGACCGCGGGAAATAAAAATCGCCCCGAGCACGATCCACCCCAGCAGCACCCCGGGGTTGGCCAGGGTGCGCACGAATCCCGTCATGAACGCCGAGTGCGGATGCAGGCGCTGTTCGAGTTTTAACTCAATGCGGTGCTCCATCCGCGCCATGGTGGGCACGGATTTGGACAGCAAAAACTTCACCCCCAGAAAGAGCATGAAGGCAAAGCTGAACACCTCCATCAGCGCCTTGATCAGGCCGTTTTCGAAAATGGCGGCAAACCCGGTGAACGCAATCGCGCAATAAATCATTTCCATCAGCGTCGCGCCCATCCCGATCATCGCCGCCCATTTGAATCCCCGGCGCGCGCCTTCGTTCAGAATGGTGATGTTGACCGGGCCGACTGGAATGGACAGCGCGACGCCGGCGAGAAATCCCGTCAACGCGGCAACCAGGAAAGGAGGCAGCTCCGGCATGATGGTCGCCTAGGCCGGGGCGGGCGGGTCCTCCTCATCCTCCAGGTCCTCCTCGATGATGTCCCGCCGGATGCGCCGCGAGATGTGTGGTCGCACGAACCCGTAAATCAAATAGGCGGTGAAAAACAGCGGGAGGATGAACATCAACGCCTTGCCCCGCGTCACCACAATGATTCCCAGCAACAAAATCGCGATCAGCATCCCGGGAAAAGACCGGGTGGTGCGCAGGTTCAGCACTTTGAAGCTCGGATACTTCACCCGGCTGACCATCATCCACGACAGAAACAGCATCAGGGTCGGCAGCAGATAGCGCCATCGGGTGTGCGTAATCCGCGCTTCCATCAAACCCATTTCGTTCAGCCAGATCATGAACAGCGTCAGCGAGGCCACCAATGCGGCAGCCGAAGGAATGGGAAAGCCGAGAAACTCCCGGCCGCCTCCCCCGCCCGGCGCGCCGGCCAGGGTGTTGAAACGCGCCAGGCGAAACGCGCCACACACCAGATAAATCGAGGCCACAAACCACCCCAACTCCGCGTATTTCACAAACACGTCCTTGAGCACAATCCGGTGCACCAGAAACGCCGGCGCGGCGCCAAAGGAAATCAAATCCGCCAGCGAATCAAACTCGCGCCCGAACGGGCTGTCCGCGCCCACCAGCCGCGCCACGCGACCGTCGAACAAATCAAAAACACAGGCGGCCAGGATGAAGGCCAGCGCCACTTTGATCGCCGAATAATCCCCGGCCCGCAGATCCGCCTCCACGATCTTGGTCAGGGCGACAAACCCGCAGAAGAGGTTCCCCGCCGTCAGGAGATTGGGCAGGAAATAAATCTTCAGTTTCGCCTCCGGCAGCGCCCCACCAGATTGCTGTTGATCATCAGCCATGCTTTGCCGTGAGGGGAGTTGCGCCAGACCCGGCTCCACCGCGCCCGCCACGTGCGCGTTCAGAGTAGGAGCGCGCCGTCGTTGCACAAAGTACAAAATCCACGGTTTTGTCCTTTTACGGGGCTTCATTCATTGGCACAGTGCGGACGTGGGGATTACTCTCCGCCAATTCAACGAAATGACCGCCCGCGTCCAAGGCGCCGGGCTGCGCCACGCCGCGCCACACCCCGCGCTGCCGCCGCTGCCGGCAACCGCCGCGCACCGGATCATTCTCGGCCTGGACCCCTCGCTGCGCGGCACCGGATACGGGGTCATTGCCACCCGGACGCCCCAACCGGTCGCGCTGACGCACGGCACCATTGTCTGTCCGCGGGACTGGCCGCATTCCCGGTGCCTCGCCCACATAGCGAAAACCGTGCGCGAAGTCGCCATGACGTTCCAACCGACGGTCTGCGCCGTCGAAGGATTGTTTTTCGCGCAAAATCTGAAAACCGCCCTTGTCATGGGCGAGGCGCGCGGCGCGGCGCTGGCCGCGCTGGCCGAAGCGGGCCTGGAGATTTACGAAATCGCGCCGCGCAAGGTGAAACAGGCCATTGTGGGTTACGGCGCCGCCCAAAAACTGGCCGTTGCCAAAATGGTGCAACGCCTCCTGGGCCTCGCCGTGCTGCCATCCGCCGATGCGGCGGACGCGCTGGCCCTGGCCCTGGCGCAGGCGCAAAACCTGGAACGTCGCCGGGGCCACTTGAAGCCTCTCCAGCCGGTGTAGATGCCCCATGTCCCCCGCACCCGACTTGTCCTTCCTGCAACCATCCCGCCTGCCGCCGGCGGACGCATCCCATCCGGCTGCCCGCGCGGCGGGCAGCCCGGGCCGTGCGCCGCACCGGTGCCCAACTGATCCACAATGATTTCATTTCTTCACGGCCAACTGGTGGAAGCCCTGCCCACGCAGGTGATCGTGGAGGTCCATGGCGTGGGTTATGACGTGCTGATTCCACTCTCGTCCTTCGATAAATTGCCCGCGCCCGGGGCGGAGATCAAAATCCTCACGCACCTTGTCGTGCGCGAGGACGCCCAGGTGCTTTATGGCTTCATGACCGCTCCGGAACGGGAGCTGTTCCGCATGTTGATCAATACCGTCAGCGGCATTGGACCGAAGCTGGCGTTGAATGTTTTGAGCGGCATGAACCCCGTTGCGTTCCGTGGCGCGGTGGCGCAGGGCGACGTCAAAGCCCTCTCCCAAATTTCCGGGGTGGGCAGGAAGACCGCCGAGCGCATCGTCGTGGAACTGCGTGACAAGATCGGAGCGGCCGGCGCCTGGGAGGCCGCCAGCGCCCGGCACGGCCTGTCCGCCACGGAGCAAAAGCTCAACGACGCGGTGCTGGCCTTGATGGCTCTGGGCTTCAAACCGGCGGAAGCACATGAATCCGTGCGCGCCGCGCTGGCCATGCTGGGCGATAACGCCGGGATCGAGGCGCTCGTCCGGGTGGCTTTGAAAAAAGGTGCCTGATGGCCGCCCCCTCCGAATTCGATGCCCTTGCGGGCAGGCCGCGCATTCCTCGGCGCTCCGGGGTGATCGTTCCGCATCAGGCCAATGGCTGGCAGAGATTGTTTGCGCGCCTCATCTGGTTGTCCGTTTGCGCCCTGAGCGCCACCGTGCGGGTCCGGATCACCGATCAAGCTGGTTATTTGTCCGGAGCCTCGGCTACACCGGTCATTTTCGCCGTCTGGCACAACCGGCTGGCGCTGGTGCTGAGTCTGTATGCCCGGCTGGTGCAACGCCGGCAGCCGGGCCGCCGCATGGCCGCCCTGGTGAGCGCCAGCAAGGACGGCGCTCTGCTGGCGCGGGTGCTGGAGTTGTTCCAAGTGGAGCCGGTCCGCGGCTCCTCCTCCCGCCGCGGACCGCAAGCGTTGCGCGAACTGGTCACCTGGGGTGGGAACGGTTGCGATCTGGCCATCACCCCCGACGGCCCGCGCGGACCACGGTACTCGGTGCAGGAAGGCATTGTCGCCCTGGCGCAGTTGACCGGACGTCCCATCCTGCCCGTCGCCTACGATCTGAATTGGAAGCTGCAATTGCGCAGTTGGGACCGCTTTCAAATCCCCCTGCCCTTTGCGCGCTGCCACGTCTGCACGGGACGGCTGATTCACGTGCCGCGCGAGGCTTCCGCAGTCGAACGGGAACAGTTGCGCCGCCAGTTGGAAGACGCGTTGCGCGAAATCACCCGCGATTGATGGACGTCGCGGGCTTGTGAAAACACCCCTCACCGCGCCGGCCCGAGGCCCCGTCGCCAGCCGCGGAAACCAGGCACTGGATTACTTCCTCAGTTTGTCCAGTTCCGCCGTAAATTTCTTCGGTCCGCCTTTCATGTAGCCCAGCTCGCCCACTTTTTTGCCCTCGCCATTAAGCACGATGATGGTTGGATATCCCCTGATGTTGTACTTCGCCGCCAGTGCATCGTTCGCCTTTTTCTGCTCCGCGCTCAGCTTTTTCTTCATCGGGAAATCCACCTCCACGCAAACCAGATTCCGCTTCGCATAGTCCGCAAATTCCGGTTGCGAAAAGACCTCCTTGTTCAATTTGATGCACCAACCGCACCAATCCGAACCGGTGAAATCCAGCAGCACCAGCTTGTTTTCCGCCTTGGCCTGCGCCTGTGCCTTGACGGCATCCGTCAGCCAGTTGACCGCGTCCGCCGCCATCACCCCGGTCAGGGCGAGGGCTGTGATCGTTCCCAAAATAAGTTTTTTCATAATCATTCCGTAGTTTAGCAACTTCTGCTTAGACGGCCAGCTCTGCTTTCTGTTCAACGTCCGTGCGCCGGCCGGCAACGATCGTCGCCACCGGCCGCCCTCGCAACCGCCAGCCATAGAACGGATTGTTCTGCGCCTGGCTCGCCGTTTCGCTCCGCTGCCAGACCCACGCCCGGTCCGGATCAAAGAGGGTCACATCGGCATCTGCACCGACCGCCAGTGTCCCCTTGGACAACCCCAGCAGACGTGCCGGGGCGACGGTGTACTTCGCGATCAGCTCGGCCAGCCCCAGCCGCCCCGCATGATACAACTGCATGAGGGCCAGGGAGAACTCAACCTCCAGTCCCGTGATGCCAAACGGCGCGCTGTCAAACTCCACCTCCTTCTCGAAATCACAGTGTGGCGCGTGATCGCTGCACAAAATTTCAATTGTTCCGTCCACAATCCCCTCCAATACCGCCTCCCGGTCCCGGGCCGAGCGCAGCGGAGGATTCATTTTGAAATGGGTGTCATAACTCGGCCAGGCGGGCAGTTCGGCAGGCGTCTCCGGCCAGCCAAACGCCGAAAACAGGCTCCGGCCGTCCCGGGCCCAAAAGGATTCGCTGCCCGCAATCGCCGCATCCGTCAGAGTGTAATGGTGCGGGCAGGCCTCCCCCGAGATCGGCAACCCGCGGCGTTTCGCCTCGCGCAACAACGCCACGCTGCCCGCCGTGCTCACATGCTGACAATGCACCCGCGCGCCCGTCACCTCCGCCAGGAGAATGTTCCGCGCCACGATGACCTCCTCTCCCGCCGCCGGCCAGCCCTGCAAACCCAGGCGCGTGCTCCACTCGCCCTCATGCATGACTCCGGTCGTCACCAGCGCGTAATCCTGGCAATGATCCAGCACCGGCAAATCAAACATCCGGGCATATTCACAAGCCCGGCGCATCAACTCGTTGTTCTGCACGCAATGCCCGTCATCCGTGATCGCCAGCACCCCGGCCCGCTGCAGCGAGCCGATGGGCGCCAGTTCCTCGCCGGCAAGGCCCTTGGTGATGGCGCCGGCCACAAAGACATTGGCCAGCTGTTGCCGCCGGGCGCGCGCGCTGACCAGCGCAACCGTCCCGGCATTGTCAATCGTCGGCGCCGTGTTGGGCATGCAGAGGACCGAGGTGAACCCGCCCTTCGCCGCCGCCGCCGCCCCGCTTGCAATGGTTTCCTTCGCCGTCTGGCCCGGCTCCCGCAAATGCACGTGCAAATCAATCAACCCGGGACAAACCACCAACCCCTGCGCGTCCAGCGTCTCCGCGCCCGACCCCGGCTCCGTCCCCGCTTCCGCCCCGACCGCCACAATCTTCCCGTCGCGGATGAACACATCGGCAACCGCATCGAACCGGTTGGCCGGGTCAATTACCCGCCCCCCCTTGATCAGCAGAGAACTCATCGGAGAAGCAGGCTAACGACCGCGCATTGACAACGCAAGCGCACCCGGTATGATTCGCACCGGGTCGGTGCGGGCGTAGTTCAATGGTAGAACGGCAGCCTTCCAAGCTGCACACGAGGGTTCGATTCCCTTCGCCCGCTCCAATCAAATCAAGGGATTTCTCACCGCGCTTCGGTTTTGACACAGTTTTGCAACACTTTCGCCCGGAAAAAGAATTTGCTTCCCAAAAGCCTGGCGCATGCGGCCGCATGCCACGTCCGGGGTTTCGCCGTCCCGGCAAAAGATCAGCACCGAAGCCGATGCCAGCGCCGTCCTGCAACGCAACGGTATCTGCACTCCCGATGAAATCCGCAAAATCCTGGCGGCAACCAGTTCAACATTACGACTAACATTGGAGATCAAAGCCTTCTCCGGCGTGCGAACCGAAGAAATTGTGAGGCTTGGGTGGGTGACGTGACGCAGCTTTTTCAGGCCGTGTGAAGTGTTAGTCTGGGCCGAAGCAAGGACCAGACGATGAACGGCCAACGGTATACGACGGAAGACAAGATACGGCTATTGCGGGAAGCGGATCGTGGCGAGCGAACCATCCAAGCGATCTGCCAGGAGGCAAACAGCTCGGAGGTGACGTTTCACCGGTGGAAGAAGCAGTTTGGGCACCTGGAGGTGAACGAGGCTCGGCGGTTGCAGGAACTGGAGCGCGAGAACACGGAGCTGAAGAAGATGCTGGCCGAGGAGCTGTTGAAGAACCGTGTATTGAGCTGCGTATGCGAAAAAAAGCTGTGAGCCCGGCCAGTCGCCGGGCGTATGCGCAGGAAGTGGTGAGCGCGCAGGTGTGTTCGCAACGGCCGGCGTGCCGGTTTCTGAAGCTGGCGCGTTCGACGTTCCACTATCGCGGGCGACCGCCAACCCCCGCGGCAGAACGGTTGAAGAAGCGGCTGCTGGAACGCTCGGCTGAACATCCGCGGTATGGGTATCGGCGGATCGCGGCGTTGCTGCGGCGGGAAGGCTGGCGGGTGGGCAAGCGGCACATCCAATGCCTGCGACGAGACGCGGGCCTGCGGGTGCCACCGACGAAGCGCAAAGTGGTTCGGCGCGGTGTTTCCACGGGTTGGCCCACGCCGGCGACGCCTCGGAATCATGTGTGGACGTGGGACTTCATTGCGGATGCGACGGTGCGCGGCGGGGCTTTGAAGATGCGGACCATTCTGGATGAATACCCCCGGGAGTGCCATGTGCTGTGGGCCGAACGGGGGTTGAAGGCGGCGGATGTGCGGCGCTGGCTGGAGAAGGCCGTTGCGCAACACGGCGCGCCGGCATATCTGCGGAGCGACAACGGCTCGGAGTTCATCGCGAAGATCGTGCAGCGGTGGCTGAAAGAGAACCGGATCAAGACGATCTACATCGAGCCGGGGAGCCCCTGGCAGAATGGCTTTGTGGAAAGCTTTCATGGGCGGTTCCGGGACGAATGCTTGAACCGGGAACAACTGTGGACGTTGACGGAAGCGCGGGTGGTGGTGGGGGACTTCCGGCAGAGATACAACGAGATCCGGCCGCCCAGCCGGCTGGGTGATGAGAGCCTGGCAAGGTTTGCGGCGCAAATTTGTCCATGCCCCGCTCCGGTCGGGCTGCGCCCTCCCTCCGCAGGGCATGGACAAGGAAAGCAGGAAAACATAAACTCAAACCAATGCTTGGACTAACACATCAGTGGTCCAGAAAGTTGAGCCCGGTCAAGATCTATTGGTTCGTGCTAACAAGCCTGTAGAACCGCTTCATATTGTAACGAGTCGAATCGAATAGGAAGTTGCTTGCACCGGTGCCCACGACAGGCGAGCCGAGATCAAACCATTGCGTCGTTGGAATATTCGTCGAGTACTGAAGCTGGTAAACGCGCCCGGTGTGGCCGAACCAGCCAAGCTCTACCGCAGGCCAAATTTGAAGCTCAGGCCTGACTTGCTCCACCCGCCCAATAGTCATGTCGTCGAATCCGAAGCCATCTCCAGTGCCCGCGCCAGTAAACTCAATGCGCACAAAAGGAATCTCCGTGTCGATGACGCCGAAAAATAGTGCTCCACCGCTGCCTTGCGGTATCGTGACTGGAACAACATTTGTCGAACGGCTTCCATTGGTGTAAACAAGGGTGACGTTGAGGCCAAGCAACTCGAGGTCGGTGGCGTAAAAACCGAAGGCCGCCTGCGGATATGAGAAATCGATGGTGAACGTCGCCAATACGTCCAAGAACCGGTTGCCAGAAATTGGATATGCGCCGCAGAAGGTGCCGGTCGGAAAATCCTCGATGGTGCCAGACGGTCCACCAGAGAATGAAATAGTAGCAGTGTCAGCCCCAAAATTCAGTGTCGTCGGAGCAGGCCCAGGTGCGTATGACTCGAATGTTTCTGTGAAGACGCCAGCCAGCCGTGATAAGAAGTTGCTTGCAGCACCTCTCGAATTGGGAATGTCCGGACGTGGTATGTCACAGTTCGGGTTTCCTTGGGGTGCGACATCCTCGCCAAAGAACCAGACGGGAGCAGCGTGAGTGGCCAAGGCCACTGTTAATGTTAATAGAACAATGGTAAGTATTCTCGCAGTTTTCATTTTTTGTGCTTTGTAGCTTATGGCTGGCATCCAACTAATGACTGGGTGGGTGCGCACATGGACTTAATTTCACGCAGCCTGTAAGAGTTCTGGTTTGTTATTACCGCTTCAGAGCGAGCATCGCTCACACGACTTTCATCCGAACTCAACGAGGCGACTTTCTGCCTGAGTTGAACGGGTGTCAAGCTTCCGTTGAAATCTTCTGCCGCCCTCGCGTTGACTCAAATTAAATGACACCGGGGGGTTGGGGCTGAGGGGTGGAAGAATGCATCGTTGACTCATGGATAAAAGACACCGGAAAAACCGGTGGCCATGAACATGAGCCAAGCCATCAAGACCGACCTGTTGCCCAAACTCCGTGCCCGTTACGAGCGGCGCAATCGCGCAGGGAAAACCCGGATGCTCGACGAGTTGTGCGAGGATTACGGCTACGAGCGCAAGTATGCCATCAAACTGCTGCGGGACACGGTGCCCGCGCCCAGCGGGCGCAAGCACCCTGGCCCCGAACCCCGCTACGCGCTGATCGAGCCGGTGGTGCGCACGATCTGGCTGGCCGCCGAACAGCCCTGCGGCAAACGGCTGGCCCCGGCCCTGCCGCTGTGGCTGCGCCACTACGAACGGCATCATGACCAGCTCACCGCCCGGCAGCGGGAACGGCTGCGCGAGATCAGTCCGGCCACGCTGGACCGGTTGCTGGCCTCGGCGCGGGCCGAACATCCGCTGCGGGGCCGGTGCGGCACCAAGCCGGGCAGCCTGCTCAAGACGGAGATTCCCATCCGCACGGGCACTTGGGACGTGACGCAGCCTGGTTATCTGGAAGCCGACAGCGTCGCGCACTGCGGCGCGAGTCTGGCGGGCAACTTCATCTGGAGTCTGACTTACACGGACATTGCCAGCCAGTGGACCGAGGGGCGGGCCGTGTGGAACAAGGGCGCGACCCGGCGTGCTGGCGGCCACGCGGACGGTGGAGGCGGCGCTGCCCTTCGCGCGGCTGGGCTTCGACTGCGACAACGGCAGCGAGTTCCTGAACCAGCACCTGCTGGGCTACCTGCACGAGCGGCAGCGGTCGGTGGCCTTCACGCGCTCGCGCCCGTATCGCAAGGATGACAACGCGCATGTGGAGCAGAAGAACTGGATGTGGCCGCGGCAGTTGCTGGGTTACGGCCGGCTGGAGAGCCAGGCGTCGGTCGAGCCGCTCAATGCGCTGTATCGGGAGGCGTGGGTGCCGTTGATGAACTTCTTTCTGCCCGGGCTGAAGCTGGAACGCAAGTGGCGGGAACGCAGCGCGTGGAAGAAGCGGTATGAGCCGGCGCGCACGGCGTATCAGCGGCTGATGACGGCGGGGGTGTTGGGACGGCGGGCGCGGCGGGAGTTGCGGGAGCGCTACGAGAGCCTGGATCCGTTCGTGTTGAAGGCGGAAGTCGAACGGCGCTTGAAGCCGATCCTGGCGGGGGCAGCGGAAGTCGCCCACCGCCCGCAGGGCGCAACCCCGCCAAGGGGGGATTGACACCCAAAGTAGACTCCCAAGCGAACACTGAAACCACGAGTCAACCATGCCTGCCTGCTCAGACTCCTTCGGTGTCATTTTTCCATGAGGCAACGGGCCCTTTCAGGGCTTGAATCGTTTGATCTGCGACCCAGGGCGGCGATCGTTTCGCTTCGCTTGCCCTGGGCTATCATCTGTCGGGCTTTCAGCTTTGGTCACCAAAATCCTTTTTTCCGCCTGCATGACTTGCCTCGTTTCTACTTCACGGACATTGTGTGTTTGCGTGAGAATTTTTCCGAAATGAGGAAGATAAAGCTCCCACCACTCAGGGAAAAAAGGAGGCATTTCGCAATGATTTCCGCAGCTTGGGGCGGAATGCCGAGCACATCAGTGATGTTTCCGAGACAGGTGCATGGTTTTGTAAAGGGGTCGGTTCTTGGTAATGACAACTCTGGGCCGACTTCTCCCCTACAGGGACGGGGACTGCAAGTTCCGGAGGGGGTATTCCGGGAGCGGTTTTCCCATCCGCTTTCCCGGCAGGGCAGCCTTGGCCACGGCCGCTCCGCCACCAGATTTGGTTTGCGCGAAACGGCGGCCATCGCCGCGTGCAACTCCTCGAGCGTGGCGTTTTCAGGATGCGATTGATCTTTCAGCGTCCGCAACGCTCATCATCTTTCAAAGTCTTCCAAAAGGTTCCAGAACTCTCTTCGCTTATCCGGAAATTATTTTGAGAATCACTCGAATCCTCGCCTCCGTGATGAGTCCGGCGCGGCATCACCGGTGCCGGCGACGTCAGGCCGCGAGAGCGCTGTTACTTCAGTTGCTTCAACTGGGCCCAACGTGGTAGAACCGGATTACGCTGACCGGTAGGTTTCCGACCAGAACGGTCAGTTTGGCCGTTCCGCCCAAACTCAAGGGAGATGGATCCTCCAGCCAACCGAGGGCGATTGCGCCGTCGTATGATCGGCTCAACGCAGCCATCACTCCACCAGACGCGCGCGGTAAAAGCGTCGCGTTGCCGTTTCCCCGTCCTGGTACTCCGCCACGCCATTACTGCCAATGACCAGCGCGGGGCCGGTCCACGCGGAAAAGTCGCTGGTGTGTTCGAGATAGTAACCCACGCCCGGATCGCCCTGCAGCTCCAACCGAATCCCGTTTTCCGGTGTGTAATCAATCAATCTGAGTTGCGCGTAGGCGGGTTTGAAGGCTGGCGGCCACGCCAGGATTTCCGGCAAAGTGTCCGCCTTTACCAGCAACCAATCCACCTCCCACCAACCCTGGCCAGTCACCAGTCCCACGTATCCGGTCGCTTCGGGGTGGGCCGGAAAATAGTCGTACCAGGTCCTCCATTGTTCCGGCTCCGGCGTTTCCCCATTGGCTGGCCACAAACGAGCCAACAAATCCGGATAGTTGGTGAGCGCGTTGGTCTGATGCCGCACGCGCAACCAATACCAACGATTGGTCGTCCACGTTGCCGCCGCCAGCGGTCCCGCCGTGGCTCCCGGACCGAATGTCCCAACCCGGGTCATCCCTTGGCTCACCCCCAATTGACTGGAATACTCACCCGCCGCATTGGTTGCGGCCCCCACCGCCAGTCCGCCCAGCCAGCCTGCGCCCGAAGGCAGTGCCACCGGTCGCACCCGGGCAAGCAACTCCACGGTGGATTGATCCCCAAGCGCGGTTGCGACCAGGACTGCGGGGGCATTGGGCATTGGCTGAATCCGGAGAACGCCGCCTTGTTGCTGGAACGCCTGCGGATCACCATGCACAACCCAGTTGGTTTCCAGCGGCGTCCCAAAATCCTGCTGCCAGCCGCGCAGATTTTGCCCCGATTCCGCCGGCATTCCGAGTCGCGTTACTCGCACCTCGCGCACATGCAGGGTGGTGGTGCTCGGCGACAGTGCGATCCGGAAATCCGCTCCGCCATTTTGCGAATTGAGAAAGCGGGCTTCGGACAGGCGAAACCGGGCGGTTTTCCACTGTCCGCTTTCTCCCAAGGTGACGCTCGTGCCGCTGGCCGTGTAGGCGCCGTTGAATGGCGCGTTGGTATCCGACCCATCGTACTCGATGCGGAAACTCCCGCTGCCAGCATCAAAGTAATCCACCTCCACGTCCACGAGCATGGTGTCCGCCCATTTGAACGAGTCATCCATCCTTAGGTAAATGTAGCGGCCGCCGTAAATGGTCGGCACCACCACCCGGCACGACTGCCCGCCAATCACCGTGTTGGTGGTCACCCCGTCGGCGGACTCGAACTGGATCACCCCATCAGCTGCATTCGTGGCGGCCAGGGTGGTGCGGATGGATTTGAAATCCGAATACGCGCCGCGCGGACGGGGCGGCACGACGCCCGCCTTGAACCAATCCACGTATTGCCGGTTCAGTTCAATGTACTGTCGGCCATACTCCAACGACGCGGCGATGTCGGTGCCTTCATGATATTCATTCCAAGTTTCAATGTGGACCAGCCGGGTGGGGGCGCGCAGCAGGCGGATCCAGTTGCGCTCAAAAAAAGCGCCCGCCTCGCGGGGCACAACGAGCGGAGTGCGGCCGGGCACCGCAGAATGATCGTAGCCCGGCCCCAAGGCGGCCACACCGAAATTGCGCAACCCCAGCGCGCCGCCCCAGGCGTAGGTGTTGTCTGCCGTAACATTCCAGGAAATTTCTCGAACGATGTACGGATCACAACCGCTGAAATCTTTGGCGAACTCCTGTCGTACATAATCAATACAACCCTGATCATGTGCGGCGGCAAAACCGGCCGAATAAAGAAAGATAATCGGGCGCCCTTCAATCGTGGCCCAGTGCCAGGCGGGCACGAGTGAAAAGAAATCCCGAATGCTCTCGTAAAACCAGCGTTGCCCGGCCTCCGTGGTCAGGTCCACATGTTGACCAGCCGCATTATGTTGAAGTGTGGAAGTATCGTAGAACAGGCCGATGCCCGGCGGATGCGCGCCTTCCGCCACCAGCGCGGCGCGCGCAGCCACCAACGGCGGCAATCCGGAGAAGCTCCAGGGTTGATTGCTGATGGGCTGCCCGGAAAGGCGCTGCGAAGGTTCGCCCCAGTACACCGGCAGCAACACGTCTATCCCGGCGGCAATCATATCCTCCAGTTGCTCCCGATGCCACGACTCCAACTTATACGAAAATCCAGCCAGAGTCGGCGGATGATCGGTCAAGGCATCGGAGCCGTCGTGATTCGTGAGGTGCGCGCCCGACAGAACATCGTACCAATAAAAATAGGTGGTCAGCACCACGGGCGACTGACTGGTGAAGTTCTTCGCCAAAGCCAGATCCTCGGCGCGCGGATGCAGGTACGGCCCGAGCGGTGGATTGATGGACTGCGCCCCCCCGCCCGCATTCCACATTATGAAAGCCATCGCAAGCAGATGGCTCGCGCTGGAAGCGAACGTGCGGATGCAGGTTGTCATGACCTAAAACTATCACCGCCAAATTGGCTGTCGAGCCTTTCAGTCGAGCCTAAACCATCAAGTCGGAAAGAGCGCGGCGACCGTTAAAAAGGGTTGCAGACACTTTTGGAAAACGGCAGGATGCGAGCGTTACCAATAAGCAAGCGGTGCATTACGAAAGCAACCGGGGCGTTCGATGGCGTACCCCGGCGGGCATGAATGCAGCAACCAAATCCAGATGGAGAGTCACCATGAATATCAAGAGCAAAACACTTCCCGGTTTAATCACTTCCTTATTACTGCTCGGGGCAGTGACGCCGACCCATGGACAGAACGGGCCATTCGATCCAGAGGCATGGCCGTCCACCATCAACCCGAACCTGCCCGTCCACTTCGTAGTGACGGATAATCAGCTCGCTTCCCCCGGGAGCGCGTGGATCGAGGACGCGCTCATCATTCGCAACGACGGCGATCAAACAACAACCGACATCACGCTCAACGGGCACACCGGCAAAAAGACCACCGCCGGATATTTGAACGTCGCGGACCTCTACTTCACGGAATGGGCCAGTTACGAAACCATTGACATCCTCCTGCAAGTTTATGGCGACACGGCGCTGCTCAACAATCAAGGTCAACCGCGTAACTTCAACTTTCTCACCGGCACCCTGCCTGAAATCCATGATGTCAACGGCGGCCAACTTCCGGTGGAGGTGAACAACAAACGTTGGAACTGGGTGCTGTTTCGGATTCCCAACGATATCCGACCTTCGGATGGAAACCGCTACATCGGCACCATCCCGGTCAATGCCCAAGGCGCCTATCAATATGGTGGGGTCAATGGCGGAACAATCCGCTTCCAATCCGTACCCGGATTGACAGTGCGCGTCATTGCTTTTGGACCGCAAGGGGTTTTTGGTGAACCGGAACAGATCAACCAATTTTTGCCCCCGGAAACCTGCGACCCCGAGCCGGATACTAATCTTGCCGGCCTGGACATCGCCAACAACACCGCCGCTCACATGGAAATTATTGACCGCGGTGACCAGGTGGTCGAATACCAGGACAACGTGGGGCCGGAAGGCGACAAGCGCCGCGCAGTCCGTCCGGTATGGAACTACCTGAACTTTGGCATCACAGACAACTATCTTGGTCAACCATGCAACGATCCGCACACCATCAAGGTTTGCGTGGAATTTTATGATGATCCCAATTTTGCGGGTTACGATGTGCGCTTCGGACCGGAAGCTTTTGCCACCGACGCCTCGGGCGGCGTGGCGTTTGTACCCGAAGCCCAACGGCATTCCCTGGCGGGCACGGGCGAATGGATCCGGCGTGCTTGGACCATTCCCAACGTAAATTTATTCGGCGTGAATGCCGCCCCGACGCACACGGCCGGACCACGGTTCATCTCCGAAAACGCGCAGGTCTTTGTTTCCTCGGTTCAACTGGCCGTGCTGCGCACGGGCGACCATTCCCTGGCCGGACAGGACCCGCTGGCGGATTGTTATGAAGATCCCAACATCTGCACTGAACGATATGGCAACTATGTCGAATTGGATCTGGCTCAGGGAATCCGTGACGGCCTGGAATTGGGCACCAGCGGTGGCGACCAGGAAATGATCGAGGAAGAAGCCGGCCCGGCCAGTGACCGGCGCATGGCGGTCCGTCCGGCACGAGATGACGGCACACCAGGCGCCAAGCATGAGTTTCTTAATTTTCAAATCACCGGCGAAGCCCTCGGGCCAACCACCCAACCCAATGCTCATCTGGCCATCTGCGTCACCTACTACGATGATCCCGCCCTGGTCGGCGCGCGCTTCCGTCCCGAGGTGTATCGCACCATGAAAAACGGAATCCTGTCCTTCGGCTACACTCCGGAAAGCTATTACGTAACGCTCGAAGGCAGTGACACTTGGAAACAAGCCTACTGGGAAATTGAAGACATGAACTTTACCGGCGTCAACCAGGAGCCCCAGGCCGCAGCCCGGTTCATTGTGCAGGATGCGAATGGTGTACCAGCGAAAATTGCGGTGACGCAAGTCCGCTACGGCGTCATCCGGCCTTGCGGCCCGCTGGCAGGAGTGAATCCTCTTGAGGATTGCAAACCTGTGGAAGTCACTCTGCACATCAGTCTGGAAGGAAACGAAATCGTCCTCAGTTGGCCGGCAACGGCCTCCGGCTTTGTCGTCCAAAGTACCGAGAGCTTGAGTGATCCGCAATGGGGTGGCATCAACGTAACGATTGAAGTGATTGGTGATCAGCAAGTGGCGCGGCTGCCGATCAGCGGCAACACCCAGTTCTTCCGATTGTTTCGATAGTTGCAAAGCCGGACTACGGCCACCTGGAGTCAGCGTAGTAAAACCGAGTTGCACTGGTCGGCAAGTTGCCGACCAGTGCGGCCAGACTGGAATGCGACCGTCCTCGGTCGCAGCAACCGACGGAAGGCCCGGCAATCTCTGCGCAGAAGCGGGGAAATGCATGGCAAAGCAATGGGAAATACTTCCCGGAAAGGGGTCAGTTCTTGGTATTATTCACTCACATCATTCACCTGAGGGCTCCTTGCCGCCACCGGTACAAACGGTTGTTCAGATGGCCCGCCGTGCCCATCCCCAGGCGCTCGGCAATCCACTTCACCGTCACCAGCGATTCCTCCCGCAAGCGCGCCGCGATCTGCACCTTGCCCAGATCACCCTTGGCGCGCCTGGACCGGTCCGCCTCCTCCCACCGCCGCGCCTTCAACTCCGCACCCAGGAGGTGTTCGGCCTTCGCCACCGCCGTCTCCACCCGTTCCGCCCCATAAAGGGGTCGGTTCTTGGTATTGACAACTCTGGGCCGACTTCTCCCCTACAGGGACGGGGACTGCAAGTTCCGGAGGGGGTATCCCATGCGCTTTCCCGGCAGGGCAGCCTTGGCCACGGCCGCTCCGCCACCAGATTCGCAAAAGCCGGTGCAGCGCGGGAGGAAATGCGCTTTCGCCCGGCGACCGCCCGATGCAAAATTTCCTGATTTGCCGCGAGACCGGCCGAAGGATTAAACTGGAGCAGGTCAATCAAACGTGACTTTATGAAATCCGCCTACGAACTCGCCATGGAACGCCTCGAAAAGGCCGCCCCCACCACCAAGCTGACCGCGCGCCAAAAGCAAGCTATCGCGGAATGGGAGGCCAAGGCCAAAGCCAGGATCGCGGAACGCGAAATCGCGCTGGAGAGTGAGATCCGCGCGGCCACGGCGGCCGGCGACCTTGAGAAAATTGAATTGCTGCGGGAACGCCTCAGCCAGGAACGCAAAAGCATCCAAGCCGAGCTGGAGGCAAAGAAGGAAGAGATTCACCGCGAATCCGCCGCGCGAAAATAACTGTTCAGCGCCGCCATTGGACTGCCGGCGTGGGGAAACGTCCGGGCTCGGCACCCGCGACTGCTCCGCTGGCGCCGGCGACCGCAAGCCCGGCCGCCTCCGACGAGGTCAACGCCGGAATCGCGGCCCGGTCCGCAAGGAGAAGCCAGCAGGCGGATGTGACCGGCAACCTGGAGCGGGCGTCCTGCGATTGGGAATGGGGGGAGGGACATGTTTTTGATTAAATTGGCCGCCGGTCTGGCGTTGATCACCTTTGGTGTGCGTTTTCTGCGCAAGGGTCTGGACCGGCTTTTTGGAGGACGATTGATCGCCTGGCTGGAGCGGGCGACCAGGAACCGCGCGCAAGCCCTGCTGGCCGGCGCGATCACCGGCACGGTGGCCCCGTCTTCGACCGGTCTTTCCCTGCTGACCATGCAATTTGCCCGCAGCGGCAGGATCGCCACGGACAAGGTGCTGGCGATGCTGCTGGGAGCCAACGTGGGGATGACGTTGCTGGTCAACATCGCGGCCTTCCAGATGGAAAATTATGTGGGGCTCATGCTCTTCTTCGGGGTGGTGGGTTTTCAGTTTACGACCCGGCCCCGCATTCGCGGCATCGGGCAGTGCCTGCTTTCGTTGGGTTTCATTTTTCTGGCGATGGATTTCTTCCATCAGGCGGCGGCGCTGTTCATCCAGAACCAGGAGGTGGAAGAGGTGTTCCGCCTCCTCAACCGGTATCCGTCCCTGATCGGACTGGGGGCCGCGCTGGCGGCGATCGTGCTGCAAAGTTCCACCGCCGCAATCGGGCTGGCGATCGGTCTGGCGGCGGGGGGCGCGCTGCCCGGATCGCTCTTCGTCACCTGGATTGTCGGCACGAACCTGGGCATCGGCTGCACTTCACTGTTTTGTGTCTGGGAGGACGTGGAGGGGCGGCGCCTCGGTTGGGCCAATCTGCTGGTCAAGGCCCTGATGGCCGTGGTGGTGCTGACCCTTGGGCCGTTGAATTTTCTGCTGACGCCCGGGCTTGGTCTGCCCGTCGCACACCAACTGGCATTTCTGCAAACCGCCTTCAACGCGCTGGCGGCGGTGATTTCCCTGCCCTGGCTGCATACTTTGCTGGCGCTGGTGCAGCGCGGAGCGGGCGGCGGGCCGCCGACCGCCTCAACCCGGAAAACCTTTCTGGACCCGCAGGCATTGGAATCCACCTCCGTGGCGCTGGCCAATGCCACGCGGGAAACCCTGCGCATGACGGATGAAGTCGGCGAGATGCTGCGGCAGGTCTGGTGGGTCCGAACGACGGCGGGGGCCGGTGATCTGAAGGCCATCCGCCATCAGGACGACACCATTGACGAGATCAACCGCCAACTGCTGCTTTATCTCAGCCGTATCGGTGAACTGACCCATCCAGACCGTCGCTGGCACTTTCTCCTGCTCACCTGCGCCAGCGAGCTGGAAACGGTGGGGGACATCATCGAGAAACACTTTCTGCACACGGTGGAAAAACAGCTGGCCGACCGCTTGAAGTTTGCCCCGGAGTCCGAGGCCATCCTGCAGGAGGTGTATCAGCAGACGCGGGAGCAGTTGCAACTCATTACGAGCTGGTTGACCACGCGCGATCGTGCCGCGGTCCAACAACTCAGCCAAATCGGAGACCAAATCGCCGCGCGGTGCGCCCGGGAAAAGCAGCGGCATTACGAACATTTGCAATCCGGCAACGACACCGCCCTGCTGGCGAATCTGGTTTTCCTCGACATGCTGGACGGCTTGCGCCGGGTCAGCCAGCACCTGGCCGCCATCGCCGGGGAAATCGAACGGACTGAAACGCCGGTCAAAAGCCGGAATCCGATGCCGCCCCCACCGACACTGCATTGAGCCGCAGGCCAACCCCTCCGCCGTCCCCCCCAGTGCCGCGCAAGCGGCAGACAGCGCGGATCCGCGATCCGGATCGGGCGCAACTTCTCCTCAACATGGACCGCGCGCGCCGGTCCCCCGATAAAAGGGGCGTCCCGACGGTTTGCTGCCAGAAACAATACGCGACCCGCCACCTTGACGGGAGGGGCGCGTCCGCTTCATCCTGAGCGCGGGCAGACAACATTCAGCGGACATTGGAACTGTCGGAGTGCAAGGACGTCGGATCGCGACAAGCGCCCTGCCCCGTGGCCCCTGCGGGAGGGAGCATTCCGACCGCCACACAGGTGAACGCCCGGCGGTCGCGAATTCAGACGGCGCTCCGAGGAATGGTTTTGCGCGAATCTCATGAGCTGGCGAGTAATTTTGGCGGGAGCGGTGGCCGGGCTGTTGTCCGGCGCGGCGGGGCAGGCCGGGGAAGCGGTAACGCTGCCCACCTGGCGATATCTCGGCGTTGTCCTCCAGGCGTCCGACCTGAAGTATCGTCCGCACGACGATGTAATTTTTCCCTCGGTCATTCGCACGGAGGGCCGCCTGCAGCGGCCGCTGGGCAGGTTCTACATGTACTATGCGCCACATGACATTCCGGGTGGAATTTGCCTGGCCCATGCCGACGCGCCGGAAGGTCCGTGGCGGGAATACACCAACAACCCGGTGATCCGGCGGGACTGGCCGCCGCACTATCAAGTATCGCACGTCTCCGGGCCGGACGCCCTCTGGAGCGATGCGGCAGGAAAATTGTTGTTGTACTTCCACGGAGAAAATCCGGTGACACGAGTGGCCAGCAGCACGGATGGCATCCACTTCGATTATGACGGGGAGGCGGTGACCACGCAGATGTTTCCGGGCCTCTCGGAAGCATCGTACGGCCGGGTGTTCGCGCACCAGTTGCCGGGGCGGGACAATCGTTACGTCATGCTGCTCATGGGCAATGATCACGGCACGCGCCGCATCTATCTGGCATGGTCGGCGGATGGACGCAAGTGGACGCCCCGCGCGGCCCCGTTGCTGAACCCGCCGGCGGGCACGGATCAAGTGGCCGGAGCGGTGCTGTTGCCCTGGCGGGACAAACTCCTGCTGGTCGCACACGCGAACAACAGCCGGGTGGACTTTAATACCGGATTTGACCTGTATGCGGCGGAGGTGGACCCCGGGCTGGAACAGGTGACTCCACTGGGAAAATTTTTCGACCACCGCCTCGTTTCTCCGACGAACCCCGCAGTGATGTCCCCCTGCTTCCTGGAAGATCGCGGCCGACTTTACATGTATTTCAACATCGGTGCGCGCCTGCACAACCGGATCGCACTGGCGGTTGCGGAACCGGAACAGCTCTCCCGTTGACGCTGCCTCGCCCGCGTTTGTTCCGCCCGCCACGGCCTCCTGCAGCCCCGCCGCTTGGCGTGATCGGCCGTGGCAATCCGGCGGCGGCGGGGTCGCCAACCCGATGATTTTCCTGACGATTCCTCCGGCCTCCGCTGCTTGGGACGAAAGGCGCTGCCGGAAGCGCGAGGGAAAGCCGCGCGCCCGGAGCGGCTTCGGGCGTGATTTTTGGACCACCCGGGCTTAGGCTGGCGGCATGGTGCGGGTGGATCAGGCGCTGGTGGAGCGGGGCATGTGCGCGAGTCGCGAACAGGCCAAACGCCTGATCATGGCCGGCCAGGCGCTGATCAATGGCCAACCAGCGCGCAAGCCCAGCGACCGGGTGCGGGCGGAAGATGCGCTGGCGGTGGCCGCGCGAGAACGGTTTGTCAGCCGCGGCGGCGAGAAGCTGGCGCATGCGCTGGAGCATTTCCGGGTGACGGTCCGGGGTTGCCGCGCGATTGACCTGGGCGCTGCGACGGGCGGTTTCACCGACTGCTTGTTGCAAGCGGGGGCCGCCCGGGTGTATGCCGTGGACGTGGGGCACGGCCAGCTTGCCTGGACCTTGCGGCAGGACCCACGGGTGGTGGTGATGGAAAAAACCAATGCGCGCCACCTCACTCCGGCCGGCATGCCCGCGCCGTTTGCCCCGGTGGATCTGGTGGTGATCGATTGCTCATTCATTTCGCTGCAAAAAATTCTCCCGCCGGCCGTTGCTTTGCTGCGGGGCGGCGGTAAACTCATCGCGCTGGTCAAACCCCAGTTCGAAGCGGGCAAAGCGGAGGCCGATCGCGGCGCAGGGGTCATTACCGACCCCGCAGTGCATGCACGGGTGCTGGAGACGATCCAAACCTTCATCGCGGCGCAACCGGGCTGGAGCTGGACCGGCGTCACGACGTCGCCGCTGCGCGGGCCGGCAGGAAACAAGGAATTTCTAATATTAATTGAAAAAACAGGCTGACAGATTCCGGCGGGTCGGATTGATTGGCAATCCCGACAAGGCGGCGTGTGCGCCGGTGGTGCATCGCGCCGCACAACTCATCCAAACGACCCGGCGGCAGCTTTACACCGATGCGCAAACGGCCCGGCGCGCGCGCCTCCAAACCAAAATCTGCGGCACGGTGGAAGAACTGGCCCGCGCGGTGGATTTGCTGATGGTCTTCGGTGGCGACGGAACGATGCTGCGAATTGCCCGCCAGACGGCGGGCATCGCCACCCCCTTGCTGGGGGTGAACATTGGCGGTCTGGGCTTTCTGACGGAAGTGCCCTCGGCCGAATTGGAGGCGGCCCTGGCACTCATCTGGCGCGGAAACTTCAAATGCGAACAACGGGCGTTGATTGAAGCCCGCGCCCGCATCGCCGGACGCCAACTGCGGCAGCTGGCGCTCAACGACGTGGTGGTTGGCCGCGGGGAAGTGGCCCGCCTGATCGACCTGGAGGTGGAGGTCAACCAGGATCCCTTGACCCGTTACCGGTGCGACGGCTTGATTGTCAGTTCCCCGACGGGTTCGACCGCGTATTCGCTGGCGGCGGGCGGCGCGGTGGTTCTGCCCACGGCGGAAGTGTTTGCGCTGACGCCCATCTGTCCCCACACGTTGACGAATCGTTCGCTCATCGTTCCGTTGAGCGCCAAAATCCGTATCCGCCCGGCCAATGCGCACGCCCAGATGCTGCTCAGCGCCGACGGGGAAATCCTTGGCAGCCTGTCGCCGGGCGACGAGGTTGTGGTGCAACGCAGCCGGCACACGACGCGGTTGATGCACCTGGCCGACAGCTCCTTCTTCGCCGCGCTGCGGCGGAAGCTGCACTGGCGCGGAACGAATTTTTAATCCACCCACCAGACATCATGGTTCGACTTGTTGACATTGCGGCCCGGGTGGGAGTCTCGGTGATGACCGTGTCCAAGGCGTTGCGGGATCAACCGGACGTGGCGGTCAAAACCCGCCAGCTCATCAAGGCCACGGCCCAGGCGATGGGGTACGTGCCGGATTCGAGCGCGCAAAGCCTCCGCACACGCGCCACCAAGCTGTTCGGCGTGGTCATCCCCTCCTCCACCAATCCCGTCTTCTTCCGGTTGATTTACGCGCTGGAAGAACGCGCCCGGGAGAGCGGCTACGATATTCTGCTCTGCCATACGCACGACAAAACCGCGCGCGAAGAACTTTGCATCCGCCGGCTGCTGGCGCGGCGGGTGGACGGACTTTTCGTCGCCCCCGTGTACCGCATGGAAAGCACGGGCAAAATCTATGAGGAGCTCAGCGCCAGCAAAACCCCCACCATTTTGCTGGGTTCGCCCGCGGCGTTCTGCCAGCAATTTCCCTGCGTGCAGACCGATGAGTTGCCCGCCAGCCAGGCGGTGACCCGGCATCTGCTGGAATTGGGACACCGGCGGATTGCCTACTTTACCGGACCGTTGCCCGCGCTTTGGGCACAGGAACGCTACGAGGGATTCCGCCGCGCGCATCGCGAAGCCGGCCTGGTCGTGGACGACGCGCTCATTTTTCACGCGGGCAGCACGATTGAAGACGGCGCCAAGGCGGCCCTGCAATTGGCGAACGAGCAATGCCAGGCGACGGCCATTCAGGCGGCCAACGACTTGGTGGCCATCGGCTGCATCGAAACGCTGCAGCAGCAGGGATTGCGCGTCCCGCAGGACCTGTCGGTGGCCGGCTTCGGCAACGGACTGCTGGCCAAACATTTTTGCGTGCCGTTGACCACGGCGCGCCAGCCGAAATACCGCATGGGGATCGTCGCCGTGGAAATGATGCTGCAATTGCTGCAGGGCAAGCCGGTGTCCAACCGGCGGCTGCCGGCGGAATTGGTGCTCCGCGCCAGCACTGCCGCCCCGCCGCCTCCGGCAAAATAATCCACCCCACTTCCCCGCCTGGTATCGCGCCTGCTCTCCAGCGGCATGAAGAAAATTCTGACGGTCATCGGGGTGGTTACAGTGTTCTGCGGCGCCCTGTGGGGCATGAGCGCCTGGAAAACCCTGCGCGCCAACGCCCGCACCGCCCAGTTCAATCAAGACGTCGAAAATCTCTTTATCGGACTGCAAAAATACAAGGAACGCGTTGGCGCGTATCCCAGCGGCAGCAACGCCCAAATCGCCAGGGCGTTGCAGGGCGAAAACAGCAAAAACGTGATCATTCTGGTGGGACGCAAGACCGAGTTGAATGAAAAGGGCGAATACGTGGATCCCTGGGGCACCCCCTTGCGCATTTATTTTACCGAAGGCGGCGTATTGATCCGTTCCGCAGGACCGAACCGCCGATTTGATGACAGCACTGTCCTGGATGCAGACGATTTCATCCGCTCCAATTAGCGGCTGGTTTTCTTCAGCAGTTGTTCGATTCGACAAAAAAAGCCGTCCTTAATGGACGGCTTTGTTGTTGTCGGAAATGAATCAGGCGGCGGTCTTGTTGCGCTTGGTCTTGATGGCGGCCTTCTTCCGCTTCAAGTAGGCGCGGGCGCGTTTCCGTTTGATGATCTTGTTCGATTGTTTTCCCATAGTAAGTCTTTACTTTGCTTCCGTATTCCGTTTTGGTGTCGCTCACTATGGTGAGTCGGTGGAGTCACTTCAATCTCAAAGTGCTGCTGGCCGTGGGACTGGTGGCACTGGCGGGCTGTCAGTCCGCAGAAAAACGGGCGGAAAAAGCCGCCGCCCTGCTGCGCATCCACATTGAAACCAATCCCTATCCGCCCGCCCAGAGTCAAACGGTCCAGGTGCTGCGCACCGCGCCCATGACGATCCACGTGGAAAAGCAGCCCTTCCTCAATGAATCGCAACTCCTCGCGGCGCAACTCATTGACTTGGATGACAGCTTTTTAATCATGTTGAAATTCAACCAGCAGGGCCAGTGGCTGCTGGAACAATACACCGCCTCCAATCTCCGCCGCCGGATGGCGATCCGCAGTCAGTTCCGGGTCGGCACCAATGTCTTTGACCGCTGGATCGCCGCGCCGCAGATCACCAAACCGATCCGCGATGGAATCCTGTCCTTCACCCCTGACGCGGATCGCACCGAAGCCAGGGCCATGGTGCAGGGCTGGAACAACGTGGCAGGTTTCAAGGATGAGGATGGCACATTCAGCGGCAAGTTCAGTCCCCTGCCCGAGGAGTGACGTGGACGAGAAACCCGGTTCCCGATGGCAAATCGTTGTTGGCGCGGTGGCCTTTCTGCTCACCACGGTCACCGCTTCCGGTGGGCCGCCGTTTCAATTTCCGACGGCGAATCATGCGCTGTACGATCCGGACGGCGGCGGCGCCCGGTTCTTCGTTCCCACGGTGGGCAAGCCATGGATTAGCGGCACGTTCGGCTGCGTCCGCACGGGCGGCCGGCAATTGCACGAGGGCCTCGACATCCGCTGCCTGCAACGCGACCAGCGGGGTGAACCGACCGATCCCATTCTGGCCACGGCGGACGGCACGGTGGTTTATGCCAACCGCAAACCCAGCCTTTCCAACTACGGCAATTACCTCGTGATCCGTCACCAGGTGGACGGGCTGGAAATTTATTCCCTTTACGCGCACCTGCGGGAAATCCGCCGGGATCTGCGGCCCGGCAGCACGGTGAACGCGGGGGAATCCATCGCCATCATGGGGCGCACCGCCAACACCGGGGAAGGCATTTCCCGGGAGCGCGCCCACGTCCATTTCGAGCTAAACCTCATGCTCAACGACCGCTTCGCTGCCTGGCACCACCGGCACCATCCCCGGCAACGCAACGACCACGGCCAATGGAACGGCCAGAATTTTCTGGGCCTGGATCCGCAAGGCATACTGCTGGAACAGCGCAGACTGGGCGACCAGTTCAACCTCGTCACCTGGCTGCAAAGTCAGCCTGAACTTTGCCGTGTGCTGGTGCGCAAAACCGATTTTCCCTGGCTGCGCCGCTATGCTGCGCTCGTGCAACCCGCCCCGTCCGCCATGGCCGCCGTGGCGGGCTACGAACTCAAACTGAACTTCATGGGCATTCCCATCGCCTGCATCCCGCGCGCGGCGTCAGAAATTGCCGGCAAGGCGCCGGTGCAACTGCTTGCAGTCAATCCTGCGGAACACCAGAACAATCCCTGCCGACGATTGGTGACGCAACGCAACGGACGGTGGGAGTTGACGCAGCGCGGTCTGGACCTGATCAGCCTGCTCACCGATTAATCCTGCCGCATGACTGCGTCTTCCGTGCCCCGAGGTCCCTACCGCGGACGGATCGCCCCCTCACCCACCGGCTATTTGCATCTCGGTCATGCGCGCACGTTCTGGACCGCCCAGGAACGCGCGCGGCAGGCGCAGGGCACCCTGATTTTGCGCCTTGACGATCTGGACCAGGCCCGTTGCAAACCGGAATTCGTCGCCGCCATGTACCACGATCTGCGCTGGTTCGGCTGCGCGTGGGACGAAGGTCCGGATTGCGGCGGTCCGTTCGCTCCTTACGCACAAAGCGCACGGAGGGCACAATATCGCGCCGCACTGGCGCGGCTGCGCGCCGGCGGTTTCGTCTATGCCTGCACCTGCTCGCGCAAGGACATCGCCACCGCCGTGCAGGCGCCACATCCGGAAGATGACGACGAGCCGGTGTATCCCGGATTTTGTCGCAATCGGCAGGTCGCCTGGTCCGATGTGCCCGGTCCCGGCCCGACCCCGGAGTCCCCCGCAGGCGCGCAACGCCGGCCGGCAGTGCGCTTCCGGGTGCCCGACGGCGAGGTCATCCGCTTTGTGGACGGCAACCTGGGCGTCCAGACCTTCGTCGCCGGAAAGGATTTCGGCGACTTTGTGGTTTGGCGTCCGGACGATGTGCCGGCGTATCAACTGGCCTGCGTGGTGGATGATGCCGCCATGCAAATCACCGAGGTGGTGCGCGGGGCCGACCTGTTGAAGTCCACGGCGCGCCAACTCCTGCTCTATCGGGCACTCAACTGGACCGCGCCGCGCTTTTTCCACGGCGCGTTGCTGTTGGACGCCCGGGGGCAACGGCTGGCCAAGCGGCATGACGCGTTGAGTTTGCGCGCACTCGGCGCGCGCGGCAAATCTCCCGAGGCCATCCGGGCCACATGGGAGCATCCGGCCGTGCGCCGTGATTGGGAAGGAAACTTTTGATTGCCGTCGCCCGCGTCAGGCCCAAAATGGCTGGATGCGTGCCCATGTTTTTATGCGGTTGGTGGCCGGGGGACTCGTCGCCCTGGTGCTGCACCCCGCCGCGGCTGAATTGCCGGTCCTTCCCCTTTGGCCGGAGGGCGTGCCGGATCTTCAAACCGGTCTGGTGGAAGTGCCGGAACAGCACTTTTACCGTCACGTGCAATCCCCCACGCTGACGAGGCACGCGCCCGATGTGCGGCACTCCACCGGCGCAGCCATCATCTATGCGCCGGGCGGCGATTACGAACGCGTCGGCGACGGCCAGCAGGAGGCGCAATGGTTGAACGCGCTCGGCATTACGGTGTTTGTTCTCAAACATCGGCTGGCGGATTACGGGCATCCCGCGCCGCTGCAGGACATTCTGCGCGCCGTGCGGATCGTGCGCTCCCGGGCGGATGAATTCGGCATCATGCCACACCGCATCGGCGTCATGGGCACCGCCGCCGGGGGACATCTCGCGGCGTGCGCGGCCACCTTGTGGTCCAGCCCGGCGGGCAAAACGGGACACGCACTGGACCAGGTGGACGCCCGGCCCAATTTCGCAGTCCTGCTCCAGCCGCTCATCACATTGACCGACCCGTTTACACATCCCGGTTCACGCCACGCGCTCCTTGGCGCCTCGCCCACACCCGCCCAGATCCAGCTGCTCTCGCTGGAAAACCAGGTCCGCTCAAATACCCCACCCGTTTTCCTGGTCGCCACCCTCGCCGATGCGCGTGTGCCGGTGGAAAATGCCCTGACGTTCTATGCGGCACTCCGCCGGGCCGGGGTGCCCGCGGAGATGCACGATTACACCGCCGGCACCCCCGGTGCCCGGCTCACCCCCCAGGATGGTCCTTTCGCCAAATGGCCGGAGCGCTGTGCCGAGTGGATGCGCTTCAACCGCTGGATTGTGCCCGAGCACCGCAACTTTGGCATCTGGGACAAGGAGATGGCCGCCTTTGCCGCCCAGGATAAAACCAACCCCCCGCCGCAACACGGCATTCTGTTCACCGGCTCCTCCACCATCCGCCTCTGGGAGAGTCTCGCCCGGGATTTCCCCGGCCTGCCGGTGATCAACCGCGGTTTCGGTGGCTCGGAAATTGAAGACGTCACGCACTTCGCCGCGCGCATCATTTTCCCCTACGCACCGCGCCAGATCATTTTCCGCTCCGGCGGCAACGATTTGCAGGCCGGCAAAAGCCCCGAAAGCACCTGCCAGGACTTCAAGGATTTCGTGGCCACGGTGCATGCGCGGCTGCCGGACACGGAAATTGTCTTCCTGGCATGGAACAACAGTCCGAGCCGTTGGCATTCGGCGGCGCGGGAACGCGCGTTGAATGAATTGGTCGCTGCTTACGCACAGACCCAGCCCAAGGTGAAATACCTCGACGTCTTCGATTTCACTTTTGACGCCAACGGTCGCATCCGCGGCGAACTGTTCCGCAATGACCGGTTACATTTCAACGCCGCCGGCTATAAATTGCTGGCCGAACTTGTCCGTCCGGTATTGATGCGGTGAGATGCTCGCCAGCATCAGCAGGCTCAATTGCCGCGCAGGCGATAGAAGGTGGCGGCGTTGCTCGGCGTCACCAGCCGGGAGGTCGCGGTCGTCGGCTCGCCGAGCGGCAGCCATTCCGGGTGCGCCAGGTTCGTGGTCATTTCCACTTGATAGGGGGGCGTGCCGCCGGTCCAGGCCAGCAGCAGGTGTTCGCCTTGTGAAAGCAAACTGACCTGCAACGGGGCGGCCAGTGGCACCACCCGCACCAAGAGCGTGGCGCTGGCCGAGAGCCCGCCCAAATCGGTGACGCTGACCCCGACCGCGTGATCTCCGACGTCCGCACTGGTTGGGGTGCCTGAAATCGCGCCCCCGGCCGCCACTTGCACCCACGGCGGCCCGCTGATTTTTGCAAAACTCAGCACGTCGCCGGGATTCAGATCCGTCACGTTGGTGGCAAGGTTGCCCGCCAGACTGCCTCCGGGACTGACATCCGGCAGAGTCAGCGGATCGGTCAGAAACAGCGGATGCACATTGACGGCAATCAGCAGGGTCGCCGTGTTGAACGCCCCGACCGCATCGCGAGCGCTGACCACGAAGACATTGGTGTTGGGCTGGTCAGGTGCCGGGATCCCGCTGATCGCCCCGTTGTTCGCCACCGTCAACCAGCCCGGGCCACTCACCTTGGTGAAAAAGATGGCGTCCCCGTTCGGATCATCTGCCTCGGTGTTGATGGCACTGCTGTAAAACTGCCCGGCGTTGGCCGTCGGACGCACGATGGGGTCGTGCGCGAACACGGGCGGCCGATTGCTGGCCGCCTGGAAATGCGCGAGGATCCGCGCGGGTGACAACGCGTGATCATACACGGCCACATCCTGCATGTAGCCCTTGAATTGAAAGTTGTAAGCGCCGGCTCCCTCCTGCCGGGACCCGATGGTCATTGCATTGGTGCTGCGCAACAGGCCGCGGAACGGTTCGGTCGGAAAATTGTTGGCGGCGGCGTTGGAAATCCCATTGACGTACAAAGCCACATAACCGGCGGACCGATTGAGCACGCCCACCACGTGTTGCCATTGGTTATTGGGCGGCACATTGCCCGCGGCGATTACGGTGCCGCCATCATCCTTCCGCACAAAAAACCGGAACGCCCGCCCCGGGCCGCCACAATCCAGATTGAACTGTTCACCGCCCGCACCCGTGCCCTTGGTGATCAAACCGGCGTCCGATGCAGGCAGACTGGTGCTTTTCACCCAGGCTTCCACCGTCAGGCTTTGGTTCGGGGCGCTGCCAAAATCCATGGGAATGCTGCCCACATAACTGTTCTGTGCCGCAAGAAATCCAAACCGCGCCGCGGTATGGGTGTCCACCAGGCGATGTCCCGGTTGCCCCAGTTGCGTGGCGTGGTACACGCCGTCGCGCCCCGCCGCCCAGTCATAAGCCGTCGCGCCGCCCGTCTCGTTCAAGGGCCAATACCCGACGGGGTTGTCGGCGAGCACCAATTGGGCGTACGGGTAAGTGGCATTGGTAACCGCCAGCAGCACGGCGCCACTCACCACGCTGCCAAAAGCGTTGCTCACCCACACCGAATAAGCGCCCGCCTGAGCGGGCTGCACGCTGGGCAGGTTGAGGGTGGGGGAAATTGCCCCCGGCAAATTCGTCCCGTCTTTTTGCCAGAAAAAGTACAAAGGCTGCGCGCCCACGGCGCCGACAGAGAAGCTGACGCTCCGGCCCACGGCCCGGGCGGTATAAGCAGGCCCGGGCGGAGCCAAAATCTGCGGCTCGCGATGCACGGTTAGCGTGGCCACAGCACTGGTCACGGCCCCCCAATCATTGCTGACCACCACAAAATAATTTCCCGCTTCCGCCGGCGTCACGGGGAACCGCGTCAG
>Ga0209605_1000809_pt1 | contig 37865 bp, 24 predicted proteins | sample AD_UKC035_MetaG_FD_184408 | JGI IMG/M metagenome (GOLD analysis project Ga0209605, IMG submission 184408) | Active sludge microbial communities of municipal wastewater-treating anaerobic digesters from USA - AD_UKC035_MetaG (SPAdes) (version 2) | ecosystem: Engineered > Bioreactor > Anaerobic >...
GAATACAGCGCCGCCGAGAAGGCCATTCTCAGAAAGGAACTTTCGGGCAGCGAACCGCTGACAAAACGAATAGCAGCCGGTCATATCGACAACTGCGTATTTGCTGCCGTGCTCGAAGATGGCCGCTTCAAGCGACTCGATCTGGCGATGTCTCTGAGCGTCGATTCAAATCTCGATACCGCCGACCGCACCGTATCGATTGCGGCGCATTTCACCAGCCGCTGCAACGAGCCATACAAGCCCTGGCTGGCGACACCCTGAAACGGCTCACCTGTTTTCAATTACTGTGGTGCCCATGCGCACCGGCGGTTCACCAAGCATCCAGGCATAGAAATCAGGCACAGCTGTATCTACAATCGGGTCGGTCGGGCCAGGTCGACCGATAGAATAAGCAAGATCCTGTGTTGTAAACACTCTTGGCGGCTCACCGTCGGTTACGTCAAAGTGCGGGTAGGCGTTTTTATCGAGCATCAGATAAATACCAGCATTATCACTGCTGAACGCCACTTCGAGTTCGGTTGCCGGAGAATTCTCGATTTTAACGGTAATCTGGCGCATTGCGCGCATGATATCGGCACATTTGCGATTAATCTGTTCAAGAGAGAGTGGACGGCTCGAACCATGACCAGGAACGACATTAAGCGCCATCTGCGCATAATCGAGAGATTGATTGATCATGTTCATGTAATCACGTATCCGACTGATATTATTGTTAAACACCAGCATCAGGTCTTTATCGGGGCTCCAGAAGCTGCCGCCGGCAGAAAAGTCAAATTCGATCAGCTGGCCATTTTCTTCCTTGTCTTTAACGCTGACGACGCCGTTCAGATATTCTTTACCCAGCGGATATTGAGAGGCCGGTGGAGCCGGCGCCAGACCTTCGATATCTTCAACGGTGAATGGATCAGGCTGGCTGAGCTGACGCAGAATATTGCCATATCTGGTTTCACAGGCGGTTAAGTAGGCTCGTCTGACGTAATACTGCTTGAGAAGCACCTTTAACAGGACGATTTTGGCGGACACACTCAGTGCCTTCAACGGCAGCAGGCGCAGAATTGAATTCAGTCTATCGCGGTTCTTTTCGACCAGCCCTTGATAGGTCATTTTGTCAGAAGCCGGCTTTTTGAGGTTCAACAGTCGCTTGATTTTTTTGTAATCTTCTTCGGTCAATTCCTTTTCAGGGTCATCGATGCGAGTGAAAACGATATCTTTAAGCACCGCAGCACCTGCAATATAGTCAGCGTTCTCTGTTTTCAGGCCAAAGTGATTTTCCTGCTGTTGAGAAATTCCATTCTCGAATCGGGAATACTGCTCGCGCATGGCCTTGATATAGGTCAAAAAATAGCCGCTTTCACGAATGGTGGTGACAGCCATGTCAACATCGAGTGAATATGTGCAGAGATAAATGAAATTATCGACGGTATCAAGATTAAAACCAGCATCAATAAAGCCCATCAAATTCAGCAGCATTGGAAAATAGTGAAATGGTGCCACCTGGATTCGGTTCTGAACCAGCCTGACCACAGGATTATTCTTGATTTTTTCCAGGTCGGCGGCGCTGGTTTCGAAGTTGTGCAAAACATTCTCGAACAGCTTGATCAGAAAAAAATCATAGTTCATGTAACACCATTTTGCGTCATTATCGCCAATGCGCTGACTGCCGTAATACATTTCGCTGAAATACTGCTTTTCAGCTGCTTCATGCCTGGTGTTAAACGGGTTGAACTGCGGCCACCACCACCAGTCAGACTGTGCATCAGCCTTGGTTTTCCATTTATCGGCAAACACCTTGAGATTGGTCGGATCAATATCAACCAGCTTGTAGGCATTGTAATGCCGACAAATCAGATATCTGCTGGCAGCTGCTTTTTCGAGACCTTCAAACTGCTTTTTCGCATCATCGGTATAATCGGATTCAGGTATGGATGCCCGCTGCGACTTAATCGCGGTATAAACCCGCTGAGCGAAACTGCCAGACCCCTTTTCATCGATATGACCGATCAGAGGACTGAACGATGGATCGTTTTCGGCAAGAACCTCGCGGCAGTCGATGAATTTAATGCCCCATTCCTTAAGATAAGATGCGTAAAGATCGATGCCAATCATGATCAGTGATACCAGCAGCATGACCACAGCCGCGACCGGCCCCATCGAAAAGCAGGCGAGGCCGAGTATAGCAGCGGCAAGATCGACTGACGCCTTGATCTGCTGAAAAGTCATTACACCATCCTGAAAAAGAAAGGTCCATTCCTCGTTTGTGGCAAAATTATAAGAGCTGAAAGCCAGGTCGACAAAACCCATTACGTCACCAACGCCCTTCAGAATCTTCATGGTTTTGCCGCTACCGGCCTTTTTAAACAGCTCGACAGCCAGGTCGACGGTATCGTCAGTAATCTTAAAAGGCTTTACGGCTGCATATCTGGCCATGGCTGTGACCAGACCGTCCATATCTTTCCAGATCTGGACAAAGTCTTTGGTACAATAGCCCAGCTTCTGTGTCAGCTGGCTTTTACGATACAACCAGCCGCCCACCAGAAATCTGGCAGCCTTGTCGGCTATGCCCTTGTAAAAATCATATCTGTCATAGGTAGCTGCTTTAAACGAACCAACAGCAGCAATATCTGAATGAATACCAGGCTTACCGGCCTCGATGTTAAATGCAAAACTCATTGCCATATAAAGGCTGAGAATTTCGAGACCGCCACCTTTGGCGTCGAGACCGCCGAATATTGCGCTCATTTCACTGGGAAGAAGCGCGATATAGCGACTGACAATTTCATACTTCTCGCGCCCAAGCACGCGCAGCTGATCAGCCAGATATTCGCCAGGATAAATGCCGATCTCGTCTTCGCCTATTGCTTCCGAAAGCTCTTCTATTTCTAGAGTAGGAAGGATTTCTTCGTTCAATTCTCTGGTTACCCGGTCTTCATCGTCAGCATGCAGCTGGTTCAGTTCCCAGGCGGTGGGGCAGACAGCCAACCACAAACATAAAACAAGAACCCTGAACTTTAAATTCATCGGATTAAACTTCATGGCCGGCCTCCTCACAAATTGCCGATGAGAAATTCGGCATATTCAGCCGAGCGGGGCGTAGTGTCGCGATTTTGCAGCACCTGCTGCAGCTTCTGCATGCCTTCGTCGCGCCGTGCCAGTCTGATCATGGCGCAGGCTTCATGACATTTCCAGAAATTGAGATTCTCTTCGCTCCACATTTTAAAACTCTGAGCGGCAGCTGATGTTTTGAGCAACAGCTCGTCATTACCAGTTTTTTCGGCGAGACTTTTGAGTCGGGTAAAACAGCCTTCAACAAGGCCTGAAGCTGGATAATCAGTGATTATTTTTTCGAGATAAAGGACTGCATTCTGATAATCAGCAAAATCCGAAGCGAATATATAGAGATTTGCCAGTTTCCAGCAGGCTTCAGGCGCATAAACCGAGGTCGGGCAGGTATATATCAACTTCTTGAGGCCGGCTTCATAAGCCGCGATTTCTTCGTGATCGACCTTCTGCAGTTCAATTATTATCTCAGCTGCTGCTGTCGCCTGCTGTTCGACCGGCAGAGGGCTGAAATCAGCAATATTTACCGGCGCTACCGAAGTTTTTGCAGCTGAAGATGAACCAGCTGCCGGTACAGCATCTTTTTTGAGTTTACGCGCCAGAGTTTTTGCTTCATCATCGCGGCCCAGCCTTGATTTGAAGAGTATGCTCATTTTAAGCAGCTGTTCGCTGTCGGGAAACCTGGTCAGAGCTTCATCGATCGTTTTGTTACCGCGGTCATACTGCTTGATTTTGCCGAGCAGTCGGCCGGCGGCCAGATAGAGTTCTTCGCCGGGAGATTCGGCAATGCCCTTGAAATAAATATCGAGAGCAGCCAGGTTGTTGCCCTGTGTTTCGAGTTGTCTGCCTTCAGCCAGATAATCAGTAGCACCACAGACAGTCGCAACCAGCAAAAAAAACAAAAAAAAGGCCGGCAACAAGTGCCTCATAACAGAATCCTCCTGTAAAACGAACTCCTGAACTAGAGCTGAGAACCAGCGTTCTGTGTGGCTTCAAGCCGGGCGCGGCCTGATTCTATGATATGCTGGCAATTATTTCTGAAAAACTCGGCTTTGTCACTCGTGGTCCAGCCACTGGGCCGGCCACGCCATTCCTGCCATTGCTTCAGAATCGCTGTGGAATGCGACTTTGCCGATGAGCTGACAGGGCGGGTAACAGGCAACGGCATGTTGTTGTCTGCATGAATAAACGGCCTGCGGGTCATCAGGTCATAGCCGGCCAGCCTGAAATTAGCAGCCAAAGCCAGAACTGCTACCCAGAAGCAGATACAGACAGTCAGAATTTTTTTCCTGTTCAAATCCGCTCACACAGACGCAGAAATCTGTGCCATTGCCGTCTTCTCGTCATTGCACATAGTCGCCATGCTGGTCAGGCCGACGACCTGAAAGACTTCCTGGTAGAGCTGCGATACGCCGACGAAAGCGACCTGCCCCTTGCGTTCGTAGGTAAAGTCTTCGACGAGTTCGAGAATCTGGGTTATCCCGGGGCTGTTGATCACGCTGGCTTTTTCCAGATTAAGCACAAGGTTGCGGGCACTCTCGCCCAGGCTTTCGCGCATCGTCTGCCGTACCGCCCGCCCGGCCTGTTCGTTGAAATACCCCTCAAACCTCAGAATGAAGAAATCACCGGAAATCTGCTTGTCAAATTTATATTCACTCATAAAAACAGCATAGTTTTGGCCGTTTAAAAAGTCAACACGAGCGGTTCAGCCAGTTTTCAAAGCGTTCGAGAACTTCAGCGAAGTTGGCCCGGCCGTAACCAAAACGCAGATATTCGCCGGGCATGTCAAAAAATGTGCCGGGAATCAGCATGATGCCAGCTTCTGCCACCAGCCGATCGCAGAGTTCAAGAGCACTGCCGCCAAGCCAGCCGGGAAAAGTTACGGTGCCGGCGCGCGGGCGCTGCCAGCTGAAACGGGTTTCGTGCCGTGTAAAGAAGGCCGCCAGCAGTTCGAGGTGACGCACCAGGCGCTGACGCTGCATTTCGAAGATTCTGTCAATGTTGCGTACTGCGATGCCGGCGAGATATTCGCCGGGAGCACAGTTACAGATGGTCAGGTAGTCTTTGAAAGTCGCCAGCTGATCATACACCTGGCGATCTTTCGTCGCGATCCAGCCGGTGCGCAAGCCCGCCAGTCCGCAGTTTTTGCTCAGGCAGTTCAGCGAAATGCCCTTTTCGTAATGGTCGGCCATCTGCGGCAGGCGGTCGGCAACGTTGTGTTCGCTGCCGCGATAAACCTCGTCACAGAACAGATAAAGCCCGCGCTGGCGTGCAATCTCGATGACCCGGTTCCATGACTCGCGCTCGAACAGGTAACCGGTCGGGTTGTGCGGCGTACAGATCAGAATCGCGCGGGTATTGTGCTTGATCAGCTTTGGCAGTTCGGCAGGATCGGGCGCCCAGTTGTGAACCGGGTCGCCATGCCAGTATGAAACCTCAATGCCGCGCGATTCAGCCACTGAATAATGCGACTGATAGCCGGGAAAATGCACGACAAAATGGTCACCGGGCTGGAAAACCGCGTGCATGAAAGCAAAAATCGGCTCTTCGGCACCGGTGAACAGCAAAATCTGCTCAGGCGTCACCGACTCATAAAGCGCAGCGATATCGCGGCGCAATGCCGGATCACCCAGACTTTCGGTATAGCCCAGCCAGACCTGTTTGAGCGCCTCTTCGCTGCCCGGCTCGAATGCGAGCAGCTCAGCGATGCTCATTGCTTCGGGGTCACTCGAGCCAAGCAGATATTTTGCCGAAAATTCGTGTCGGGCAAAGTAGCGCTCGAGCTCGAATGGCCTGATCTGCATTATTCTTCGCCTTCGTTAGCGCCGGCTTCTTCGAGAGCCTTTGCTGCTTCTTCAGCAGCCTGTTCAGCGGCTTTTTCGGCTGCTTCAGCAGCCTTTTCGGCTTCTTCGGCCGCTTTTTCAGCTTCTTTTACTGCCGCATCGACATCGGGCACGTCAATGCTGGCGTCATCGCCGTTAACGTCGATCTTCATGTCACCGATGCTGATAGAGCTCTGATCACCATCTTTGTTGATTTTGAGGCCACCCACATCGACATTGGCAGCATCGCCGCTGGCATCAACGGTTACGCCAGGCAGGCTGACCTTTGCCTTGTCGCCTTCGGCGTCGACAGTGACGCCCGGCAGGCTGACTTTTGCCCCGGATTCGCTAGAATCGATGCTGATGCCGGGCATATTAACCTTGGCGCCGCCTTCGCCGGTCTCAATTTTGATGCCGCCCGGCAGGCTGATTTTGGTCGCGCCACCGTCGGTTTTCACTTCAGCGGGCTTAACATCTGCCGATTCGACGGCGGGTGCCTGACCCTGTGGCGCCTTCTGATCACTACCACACCCGGTTACCATCATTGCACCAGCCATAAATGCCATTATAATCAAGCCATTAGTGTTTTTCATAAAGATTCCTTTTCAGTTTTAATATCCAGATCCCGCCATGATTCTAGCACCCCGCCTGATGTACAGCAACAAGATTCAATTGAACCCAGTAATAAACAATTACCCGGCTCATGAGGACTTAACGAGATATTTTGGCTGGACTATTTCTCTGACAAGCTTATCATGCAGACCCATGTGAAAAGTTATCCGCAAGTTATATAATTTCCCCAGATTATCAAGAGGGTTTCTTTAACCTTCTCTTGAATTTTTTCGAAAACTATCAGCGCACTCTGGGGAAAAGATTACTGGCGGAAATGGTGCTTGAAAAGCTGGTGCACCTTGAGATCTGCGGTAGTGTCGTTGCCGAGTGCCGAGCTGAAATTGGTGTAACCGGAGCTGATATCTTTTATGGTTACGATTTTATCGTCAATCGCGAACAGTACCCGCCATGATTTAAAGCGCAAAATCAAGCCGGCAGCGTCTTTAATGTATTTGTTGCGGGTTGCATCGTGCGGATTGTGACTGAGTTGAGCACTGATGACCCCACGCAGATTTACGCCATGCCTCTTCAGATAATCAACTTTTCTGGCCGCCACTTCTTCATATTCGATATCGTAGACTTCTTTAACGACATTTTCGAGCCAGCCACGCCGGGCATTCGGAAAGCTGTCGTAGTCAACAATATAAGGTTTGATATCGATGACCGGCGTATTGTTGAGCAGGTCAGAACCGCTGATATAAACACAATTGCCCTCGACGCGGTCGAGTTTGACGCAACTCATGCCAAGCGGGTTGGGGCGATAAGGCGAGCGCGTCGCAAAAACGCCCTTTTTGCCCTTTCCATCAGAATACGGAGGGTTGGTAAGCGGGCGCCAGTTGCGGTTCAGATGAAAGACGAAAAATACCCAGATGTATTCGAAACCGGCCAGGTCTTTGAGGCCCTGCTCGTAGTTGTGTCCTTTGATAAGCTCTATGCAACCCTCTACCTCTGAAAGCACGCCCTGCATCGGCTGCTCCTGATGATAGTCGTGAGCGCACCTGAAAACGCCTATCGGCTTGAATTCAAACATCTCGTCATCGGCCGGCGCCGGTCAGAAGTCGTTCGACATCGGCCCGCTCAAGAATTGCCGGGAAATAGACCTGTGCGAAATCGCCGAGATCGATCACTTTTTCAGAGCCGCTGGCAAGTTCGCGAAGAACCGTGCTGAATCGGCCATTACGCAACGATCGATAAATCAGGGTATCGCCATTCCGGCTGACTCCCGGCTGCCAGTCATAGGTTCGCGCATTGGTGACATTTTCATACTGCCAGGTGCCCTGGGTGTCTTTGAACAGCTCAAAAACGCTGCTGATCTGGCCAACGCGGCGCACAAAAAATATGCGCCCCGAAGTCTGGTTCACATGACTCTGCCAGTTCTGGCCGCCACTGACGATAACTTCTTCGTCACCAGTATCGAGATCGCGGTGATTGATGGTAAAACCGGCAGCAGTCACGCGCGACAACATGATGCGATTCGGCGACAGCCAGGCCAGTTGCCCGCCTGACAGGCCGTTGAATTCGAAAGGTTCGAAATCGCCATCAGGAAAGCTGACCATGCCAGTCTGCACCGAACCGTCACTCATCCCTCTGACGCAGAGAATGCGGTCGTCCCATGGCGAAGGTACTGGCCAGCCCAGACTGCCGAGAGGATCTTCAAGCTGCCATACGGTTTCGTGCCGCTCATTCATGGCAATGAGTCCATAATGCTCGGGCGCAATTTCGCGGGAGGCAAGAACCAGCCCTTTATGTGACCACCAGCAGGCATTACCTTCTTTCGCCGTAGTATCGGTTAAAGCGGTAACCAGACCCTTTTCACCATCCGGCTGCCAGAGATAGATTTCAGAACTGCCGTCATTGGCGCCTACGAACAGAATGCCAGCCGGTGTTTCCTGTGCACCGGCCACGACTGCAATTGCCAGCAGCATACCGAACAGAATGATTCCTGCTTTCACTTGTAAGTGCCTCACCCCCAAAAAATATCAACCAATATATACCACAGATTACCGGGGATTGCCTTTGACTTTGCCAAGGACGCCTGTTAAGCTGTTTAAAACCGGCACGATTACGGAGGGGTTTATGAATCTTCGAAAATTCTATTATTTAGCGATCATTGCTGCTATCCTGCTTTGCCCGGGAGTAATCGAGGCCACCAGATCCAGCTCGATTACGCTCGAATGCCCGGTATGCGGCAACAGCCTCACTGGCCGCGAACTGATGTCGACCAACAACTTCGGTGGCGTCGATACTGATTTCATGCAGCGACCGATGGGCGCCTCACCGATTCTGATCAGACCGGCAACCTGTCTCAAATGTGGCTTCTCAGGCTATGTCGACGACTTTTCCGAAGAAGCGAAAAAGAAAATGCCGGCAACTTTTACAGCCGCAATCAAACAGGACAAAGTATTGAAACCGGCAGTAGATCTTGCCTCATACAGCGATCAAATCGATATGCCGGCCTGGGCAAAGTATGACCTGATCGCACAGGTTCGCAAACTCGAGAGCGCGCCGGCAGGTGATATCGCACACCAGTATCTGTGTGCAGCCTGGGCAGTGAGAATCGAGGCTGTCATACCGCTGTCGATAGAAGACTTAAAAGAAATGGAAAAATTTCTCGATGCAAAATTCTCAGATCGCTTTAAACAGCGCGACCGCAATGCTGCATCCATTTTTGTCGAAGCCGGCCTTGAGTCACTGAAAATAGGTGCAGGCGCCAGTCAGGAAGACAAAAAAGCAGCACTGACCGGTGCCGTATTTATGTTGCGCCGATATGGCGAAAATCCTGATGCGCTCAAGGCCATGCAGATGCTTGCGCCACTGCTCGCCAGCGACACCGCACAAAACGTTGAACAGGTTCTCAATGAGAGCATCGACCGCGAACAGAGGTTTCAGAAACTTGCTGTCGAAAACTTCAAAACTGCGATTGAGACTGAGAAAAACGCTGAGATGAAAGCACGTTTCTGCTACCTGACCGGCGAAATTTATCGCCGCCTCGGCGATCTTACCGAGGCCCGCGCCTGGTTCGAAAAGACGCGCGCCATCAAGGAACGCCAGACTTTTCTCGACGAAATGATGACCGAAGTCGAACAGCGCATGCCAGCATCAGAGTAATTCACCAAAGACAGGAAGACACAGACAATGAACATAAATCGCGTCAGCAGCTTTTTTTACTCACCGACCCATTCAACCGAAAAAATCGTTAACGCCATCGCAACCGGTATCGGCATCGACCCTCTCAACATCATCGAGAACAACCTCACTTATCCGGGCTACGAAGAAACGCTTATCGACGTCGAACCCGGCGATCTCGTCATCATCGGCGCCCCGGTCTATGCTGGCCGCATCTCGCTGACCGCGATCGAGCGACTGCAGAAGCTTAAATTTGCCGGCAATCCAGCCGTTCTCGTCGCGGTTTTTGGAAACCGTAATCTTGATGACGCCCTGATCGAATTGCGGGAAATCGCAACCGGTATCGGTCTGCAGCCGGTTGCCGCGGCCGCTTTTATTGGTGAGCATTCGTATTCGACAAAGAACTTTCCAATCGCGAAAGGTCGACCAGATGCGCTTGACAAGGGTAAGGCAAGAGACTTTGGCGAACGCGTTGCCCAGAAAGTCAAGTCTCTCAAAGCGCTCGACAAGATGCCGGAACTCGCTCTGCCCGGCACTTTCCCGCTGCCTGAACGACATGTAATTCCGCCTTCGCATGTCGAAACCGATTTCAAAAAATGCAATCGATGCGGAGAATGTCAGCCCTCATGCCCGACTGGCGCCATCTATTATCGCGGTGGTTATCACACAAAGCCCGAACTCTGCACTATCTGCTGCGCCTGCATCAAGGTTTGCCCGAAAGACGCCCGTATCATGATGTCAGAGCATGTAAAAAACTTCACCGAAATGCTCTTCAAAACCTGCCAGGACCGCAAAGAACCCACAATGTTCATCTGAATGTAAAGGGCGGAAGGCCAGCCTGACAATTGCCAGAATGCCAATTCGCTCCACAGTGTGTAGCGATTTCGCCTGATGGCGCGCACAGCTAAAAATAAAAGCGCACCCAACAGGATTCGAACCTGTGACCTTCTGCTCCGGAGGCAGACACTCTATCCAGCTGAGCTATGGGTGCAGCAACAGGTTTCAGCTTAGCACAACATATGAGGTAAGGCAACTTTTAGCGCGACTACATACTGGCCAGTCTGGCGACGATGCCGATTAAAGCAGGGGTAAGAAGTATTCCCCAGCCGATCAGCACAAAGACGCAGGAAGGCGTGTTCGGGTCCATTGGCGCGGTTCGGCGCGACATTCCGGCACCGAGGATGTCAAAAAACTTTGCCAGCGAGGGAAACCAGATAAAAAACAGACCGAGCAACGGTAATAACAGGAGAGTGACTTCCCTTAGCCTTATGGCAAGCCCGACATAGACAAGAAAAATCAACAGCGAAAATATTCTGTTATAATTCATTAGCAACATCACCTTGCCGGCTGGTATCCTGATCAGGACAAGTTACTGAATCACCAGATATTAACACAATCTGGGCTTCAAAAAATGTCATTTTGCAGACAAATCTTCGTAGAAAACCAAATTGAACAGAAAATCAGACATCTTTCTGACAGCGGCGTTCTTGTTCTCTCTGTTTCTGCTGCCGGGCACTATTTACTGGGACAACTACCAGAAAGAACTTGTCGACAGCCAGTTTATCGTTACTGCCGAAGAAGAATCCGCTGCACTGGCCCAGCAATACAAAGCCAACTGCCCGACCGAAATACAGCTGAACAGATGTATTTTACGTGCACAAAGCGAGTTGAGCAGAAATGCCGACCCTTTTACCGAAAACGGGGCACTGGTTAGAAAAGCCCTGCTCAAAAACCTGCCACAAGGCTGGTTATCAGCTGACTCGATATTTTATGTCTTTAAATTCACACCAGCTTCGAGTCGGGCACTTGTCGGCGAGGGGCTTGAGCGCACCAACAGTTCTTTCATGGCACTGATTGCCAACAATCTGCGCAAATGGGGCAGTATCAGTCCGGCCGAACAGATTAAAATCGATAACCGCCTGGCAAGCCTTTTCGGTGAACGTGTCAGCGGAAAAATGCTGTTGAGCAATCGCTTCGGTCGCAATATCGACGTGGTTTACAACGGCCAGCGCCGGCATCTGATCTGGGATTTCCTGAGCTTTTCAGGCCAGCAGGCAGGGGCTTTCATGATCCTGTCCGGCAAACGCCCCGGGCATGAAGATGCAGCCAGAGAAGCTCTCAAAGAAATTGCCCACGGCGGCCGGCAGCGATTTTTCCCGGTTCTGGCGCCACTTGAAAGCCTGAGACAGGAACTTACCCCGATAATTACGAACGAACATCGAGCCGAAAAACCGGTAATTCACTTTTTGAATCTGCTCGAACAACAGCCATCACACGGTAAAATAGCCTCTATCAGCGTTGGTATTCTATATGATAAAACATTTCTTTACAGATCTTCGGTTTCGCGACAGCTGCCTTACGAACTGTGGTTGATCGCGGCGCAACCTGTTGTCACCAGAACCAGTACGACCAGTGCGTATGCTCTGCTGCTGGCACTTCTATGGGCAGTCATTTTTGCAATCAGAGCAGTTCACCGGCAGCCTTTCACAATTTCTGTCAGAACCAGTCTGCTGGCTATGGTGTTATGTGTCGGTGGCCTGCCGATAATCGCGTTGATTATCGCCGGCCGGTCGGCCATAGAACAAGATCATCATGTTCGCTACCGCGCCATGGTCAACAATATGCGCGCAGAACTTCGAGAAATTGATGGAAACAGCACTTCATTACGTATCATCTTTGAAAATGTTGCACGCCGATACTTTGCCAACACTGATTTTAAAAGGTCGATAACAGCAGAACAGATCGACACCAGGGCAGAAGTATTCAAGCGCTGTTTCGCTGAGTTTGCAGCGAACGGAGTACCTCTCAGCAGCATTGGCGTGACCAGATTCGGCCGTGACGATCTTCAGATATTTCCCGGAGATACGGAAATCGACAGTAACGATGCAAGGCTGCATGTTTTTGCACCAATGATGTATGCCGGTCTTGGAGATTTTTCGGAAGAAGCATATAAAGAGGCTCTCGATAAGATTTCTGAAAGTAAACGACTGGGTTTCGAAACCTATCGGACAGTTATAGGAAATGGTGTTTTCAGTGACATAGCAATGGCTCGGCAGAAAAGCCTTATCATGTCATTTGGTGATGCAGGCAACTTTGTCATTTTCGATTTCATTGCCACTGATGAAAAGGTGGCCGTTGCCGTAATCTTCTTCGCGCCGGCCCAGAAATCATACGCGCGCTTCGCCAGAAACGCCGTAATGAGAGGAAGCAGGGCCACGCCCGAACGCCAATGGGGACTGGCTGAAAACCACGAACATGTGATCAGCACAAGTCTTTCTCGACAAAGAGTTGAGCATCAGCACGAAAAGTGGTTTCTGAAAAAACTTGTCGCCGCTCAGACGTCGAAAGCATTTCAGGTCGAGACACTGGCTGACACACTGGCTGTTTGTGCACCATGCGAAAATATGCACGGAATCTCACTCGGAACGACCATGAGTCTGAAAACGCTTTACAGAACAACTGAAAACCAGTATCAACTGCTGATAGCGGCCGCCGCCATCCTTTCGGCCATACTTGCCGTGATTACCAGCGCGTTACTGGCCTATTTTACCCGACCGCTGAGTGTAATCGAGAACGGCATCAGCGGGATTCTCGACCGACGCTTTGACTACAGGCTTGCTCTGGCGCGTGACGACGAACTTGGCGATGTTGCCGATGCTTTTGACAGTATGGCGCAGGGCCTTTATGAACGTCATGAACTGGCACAGTTTGTGTCAGGCAGCCTGACAAGCCATCTTTCGGTCACAACCAGGATCGACCACGAACCGCAAAAGCGCTGGGGCGTCGTTCTGGCCTCAGATATCAGAAACTTCACAACTCTTTCTGAGACCTGGCCACCCGGACAGATCGTCGAACTGCTCAATCGTCATCTCGAAACGATGAGCGAGAATATCACCAGCAACCATGGAGAAATCGATAAATTCATCGGTGACGCGATAATCGCAGTGTTCTTTGGCGATAATCCCGAACAGGCCGCGCAAAATGCAGTGAACGCTGGCAAAGCCATGATGAACAGTCACCGTAATCTCGTCAGCGAGCGCTGCAAGAATGGCATGTTCGCTTATGCCATGGGTATTGGAATCGCGGGCGGCGAACTTCTGGCAGGCTCTTATGGCGCTGCCGACAGGCATGAATTCAGTCTTACCGGCCAGGCACGCCACCTTGCCGAAATTCTCGAGGCAGAATCGAAACAGGGAAAATTCTCGCATATAGTGATCAGTCCTGACATACGCGATCTGTTGCCAGAACTGTCGCTTGCACCGGTAGGAGAAAATGGCAGTTACGAGGTTATCGAAATATGAAAAGGCATGGGCATTTTTCTACGCTTTCGGTAATTGCGGCCTGGCTGTTTCTTGCCATTCCCTTTCTGCTGGTGATGTTTGACTGGCAGTCATCGCGCCGGCGCGAATTTGACAAGATAATAAAAGAATCTGATCAGAACATCACCAATCTGCTCGAAAAAATGCAGGTAAGCAATAACTCTGAATACCAGGTTCTGCTGCAGCTGAATGCTTTTCACCGCAAGTTACGTAACGAAATCGCCAGTAACAGCTCACAGATCAGCGAATTCATCAATGCTATCTATCAACAGCATCTTGCCGACAATCTGCCACCGCATCACCTGGTGGTAGCTTATAAAAATTCCTCGCAAAACCGCCTGAACAATGTATTTCAGCGTTCCACTCTCACGGCGACCAGTCAGCTGGACACTTTTGCTCTGTTGATGCAGAGCAGTCCCAGCCTTGAAGACCGCGAGACAGTCGCCGGCGATCTTACTTCAATGTGCGGTTTTTCAGTGAACGTCAACAGCATTGTCGAGCGCCAGGAGCGTATCAAAGAAAAAGAAGAGGGCATAATACTGCCTTTCACATCGGTCAACGGCAGCACCTGGCTCTACTGGTTCTATCCGTCAATCATCGACGACAGACTGATGGTATGTGCAATATTCGACACCGCGAAAATTCCGTCAGACTATGCCTATAAAGCCATGGCGAAGGCAGTCGACTCATCTGACAGCGGATTTGCGGTAATTCCTTATGCGGGAAACAGCAAACCATTCTGGTCACCGTTTCTGCGCCAATATCCGAAATTACAGCGCTTCATTCACGATAAAGCGGGAGAACTGCCATTGAAACAGGTGCAGACCTGGTATGACCAGTTCAATATCTATGCGGCGCCAGTTCTGGTCGGTGAACCGTCGCTGCTTTTTCTGGTCGGCAGACGTCTGACCAGCCCGCCATTATCGGCTGGTGAAGCTGTTTTTGTCATTATCGTCTTTGTACTTTTCGCCGGGCTTTCGCTGATGCTGCTGCAACGCCGGGTATTTCGACGAGGCTGGCGCATTTCTATCGCACTTGTTCTGTTGACAGCTTTCATTACCATATTCTACCTTCCGGCCAGCATTGGCCGCATCGCAGTGAGAAACTATCTCGACAGTCACTTTTCGGCCCGCCGACAGAAAGCAGAAAACGATCTCGAACGCAATCTGCAACGTCTGGAAGATCGCTACGACCTTGCGCATGCTGATCTGTTCTATCGTTTGCAGCACCTCGAGATATACCCGGACATCATGCAGCAATTCATCGACCAGAAGCCTGAAAATGCTCTCAAAAGCATAGATAGTCAGGTAAAAGCTCAGTATCCGGTAGCCCTGGGGAACAGTCTGCTGTTAATGACCTTGCAGCAGGACAACGGAAAAAACACAGTCTGGCTGCGCAAAAGCGAAGATACTCGTGCTGCCAGCGAGATGTTCGCAACTCTGTTAAAATCAGTTTTACAGAAATTCCGGCCTGAACTGGCTGTTTCAGCTGAAACAGACAATAATAAACTGTCACTGAATGAAGTAAAAGACGAAATGATAAGTGACTTTCTCATCAAGTTCTTTCAGGGCGTTCTGGGCGAAGAGATGTTCTATCGTCTGCTGGCCAGTCCGACCGATCTGGTAGAAGCTGATACGAGTTTTCTCAAGATATTGACAACCGGTGTTCCGATAAGGCTCTCAGGCGTAGTCAAAGGCCTTCTGCTGATCATGTGGAGTGAATTCTTCGAAGCTGAGCATTATCTGGGCTTTCTCGAAAAAAACCAGGCAGAACGGGCAGAGAATTTTGAGCTTATTGCAGTTCGCAAAGGCTCGTTTCAGGGATACCAGCGCAGCACCACTCCGATAACGCCGCCGGCCTGGGATCTGATCGAACGCACCCGGCGAGTCGGAATTCAGTTGACTTCGCGCGAACAGATGACAAGCGAAGATCGGCTGCTGATCAAAACCAGACCAGGCAAGTCTCTTGCCATGTACATTCTGGCCGGAATAACCTCTTTGCGTAACATCTTCAGTGAGCAGGAAGAACTCGAAAACCTGACCGGAAATCTGCTGGTATTTGTCATGCTGCTGCTTGCGGCACTGGTAGCCGCTCTCTACTGGTATTTCATGAACCCGCTCAAACAGCTGCAAAAGGGCCTGGATAACATCAAAAACGGCGATTACCAGAGCCGAATTGACTTAGCCGGCCGCAACGATGAGTTCGGCAGCATCGGCAGATCTTTCAATGCCATGGCCAAAGGCCTTGAGGAAGGCTCACTGCTCGGCAAGTTCGTATCTTCAGCTGTCATAAAAGTGGTTAAAGATAAAGATGCATTCGAAAAGGCCGTAAGAGGCGAAAAACGCGAAATGACGATACTTTTCGCTTCACTTAAAACCGGCGATTTAAACGAAGCTGAAGCATTCATCGGGCAGCTGGCATTTCATCTCAAGGCCTGTCAGGAGGCTGTCAGGCCCACTGCCGGCGTTATCGACAAAGTCATGGAAAACAAGATACTTGTGTTTTTCGATCACGAAGCCTGCAACGGTGCCGATCATGCAGTCAGACAGGCCATCGATATGATTTTTGCCCTCAAGCACAAACTGACTGCCGACAATAAAAGAGGATACTACGGGCTCGCCACCGGACAGGTTGTTGCCGGCATTCTCGGTGCCCGTAATCTGCGCCTTGACTACACAGTCATCGGCGATGCGGTAAACCTGGCTGCCCGTCTCAACGCTCTGGCCGCCGACGACTCCGGCTCACAGATCATCGCCGACGAAACGACACGCTCGCTGTTACCCGCAATCGCTGCTTCAGAAAATCTCGGAGAAATCAAAATCAAGGGCAAAACCGCACCGGTCAGTATTCATCGGTTGTCTATGCGCGCCTGACTGAACTAAAACGGCCGCAGTTACAATATCTGCGGCCATCTGTGCAATCTGCGGAAAAACGTCTTTGGTCTCTTGGGTGAGGCTCTTTCAAAAATCGATCAGGCGCTCCTGCACCTTGACCTGAGCGGCTGCCAGCGCTTCTTTAGCGGTCTTCTGCCCCGACAGCACCGCTTCGACCTCCGGATTGATCAGATCTTCGAGCAGGCTGTAGTCTTTAACCACCGGGTTGGGGCCGGCGTGCCTCATCTGCTCCATGAACATCATCAGATGCGGGTCTTCGAAGCTGACCAGATCGTAGGCGCCAAGGTTGATCGGCAGCTGGTTGAGCTCGCTGCACCAGCGCTTCTGGTTTTCGGCATTGGTAAAGAACGAGAGAAAATTATAACACTCGGCTGCATACTTTGTGCCCTTGAAAATCACGACATCGGTGCCACCAACGTTGGTCGAGGTGCCTTTAGTGCCGCCGGGAATCAGGCCGACACCGTAGTCCATTTTAGTGTTGGCGAATTTGGCGAGGTTCCAGGGGCCCATGAAGATCATCGCGTATTTGCCGTTGACAAAGCCCTGTTCAGGGGAAATTGCGCCCGGCCGCCACGCGCCTGCTTCGATTTTGTGCTCGTTGACGAGTGAGGCCATCATTTCGAGCGTCTGCACGGCTGCTTCAGAATCGATGACGCATTTTTTGCCGTCTTCTGAGATGATGCGGGCGCCATAACTGTTGAAGAATGGCAGGTTCCACCACAGCGTGTTGGTCATGGCGAAGGCATACTGGTCTTTAGATTTGTCGGTGAGTTTCTTGCCAACTTCGATGAATTCTTCCCAGGTCTGCGGAACCACCGGCGCTGACGGGTCTTCTGGAAGCAGACCAGCATCTCTGAACATCTGACGGTTGTAGAACATCGCCACACAAGTGCTCTGATCGGGAATACCATAATATTTGCCGTCGATATAGGCAGTTTCGAGTGGTGCGGCCAGATACTGGTCGCGAATCTTTGCAAAACCGAGAGTGTCGAGATCGACGACCGAGTTTTTGCGCGCAAGTTCACAGACGAACGACCAGTCGACACGGGCCATATCGGGGCCCTGACCAACGGTCAGCGCAGTGCGCAGCTTGGCCTTGTGCCCATCGAAGGGTATGCGAACCGGGCGCACGGTGAACTTCGGGTTGGCGCCTTCCCAGTCTTTGATTATGGCACGCAGAACCTGCTCTTCCTGGTCGTTATAGGTGTGCCAGAAGGTCAGAATGGTGCGGCCATCAGGGCTGGTCGCGATCGAGTCGTCCCAGCACACGAAAACCAGCGCGATATAGGCGATAACCGCAACGATCATTATTTTCTTTTCGCTCATGGTTTATCTCCTATTCTTTAACCGCGCCCTGGGTCATGCCTTCGATAAAGTAGCGCTGCGCAAAGAGAAACAGCACGGCGATCGGCACGATCGAGAAACACGAAGCCGACATGATCAGGCCAAGTTCAGAGGTATACTGACCTCTGAACAGCGCGAGACCAACCGGCAAGGTTATACTCAGCGGGTTTTCGAAGTTGGTGACGATCAGCTGCCAGAGAAAGTTCGACCAGTGAAACAGGAAAGTCAGCAGGAAAAGAGTCAGAATGATGGGCAGCGCCAGCGGCACGATGACCACGGTGAACACCTGCCACTCAGAGGCACCATCGATCTGCGCGGCTTCGAGCAGCGAATCTGGTATGGTATCCATGAACTGTTTGAGCATGAAAATACCGAACACCGAAGCCAGATGCGGCAGAAACATCGCCCATTTGGTGCCGAACAGACCCATCTTGCAGACCATGAAGAACTGAGGCACCATGAACATCATTCCCGGTATCATCATGGTGGCAAGCAGCAGCATGAAAATCTGCTGCTTGTAGGGAAGCGGCTTTTTCGAGAAAACGTAAGCGCCCATTGCCGCAAAAAAGGTTACGAGGAATGCCGCCGTAGTGGCTACCAGCAGACTGTTGAGAAAGTAGGTGCCGAAGTTTTTCTTCTGCTCGATCGCATCGACCGCGGCCATGCCTTTCGAAGCGGCATCGACCTTGAGCACGCGCCTGAAGTTGTCGAGCGTCGGTTCTGACGGCACTATATCAAACGGGTTGGTTTTGCTGATGACGAGTTCCTGGCCAGACGGTTTGAAAGCGGTGCAGAGCATCCAGAAAAAGGGAAACAGCACGACGACAACGCCTGCAGTCAAAGCCAGATAAAGAGCCATGCGCCTGATAAAATCCATACGGTGCACATGCGCAGTTGCCAGAAATTTCCTGACCACAAAAATCGTGAGAATTATCGTCAACACCACGGCAAGACCGTTATAAACCACAGTCATGCTCTGCATCAACTGACCTGCTTCAGCTACCGCTTTTTCGCTTTCAGGAGTGACAAAGGCCGAAAAGGCCATGATCCCGAATTTGAACAGTTGATTCGAAATGATGTATGACATCGAAATCATGATGCCGATAAGAACAACGAAAAAGGCGACACGTTGCGCCTTAACCGTGTGTTTGTCGTGATGCTCTAATGTATTTGCGTATTCGCTGCTCATTTTCTGGCCTCCTTGCCGTTTTCTCGGTTGAGAAAGCGCTGCTGCAGCCAGGTAATGCCCAGCGTGATGATCAGCAGCATATACGAGATGGCGGCGGCATAGCCATAGTTGCCGGCATCGAACTGTTTGAACAGATAATAGCCGGCTACCGAAGTCGAGCCGACGGTTTCGCCAGCGATGACGACCTGTGGGCCGCCCGAGGTCATCGCGTAGATTTCGGTAAAGGCGTTGAGTGAGCCGATGACACCGGTAATGACCATAAAGGTGATGATCGGCCTGAGCAGCGGCACCGTAATATGCTTAAACTTCTGCCACTCGGTGGCGCCATCGATATCAGCTGCTTCATAAACGGCTTCAGGAATATTCTGCAGAGCGGCAAGAAACAGAACCATGCCAAAACCGGCGCCTTTGAGCACCATCGCGATAACTACTGCGAAAAGCGCGGTCATCGGGCTGCCAAGCAGGCCGGTAGTGTTGAAAAAATTGTCTTCGCTGAACAACCAGGTGGTGATCTGAGCCAGCGCGCCAAACTTCGGCGCATAGATGAGAGTCCAGATGACGCCAACTACAAGCATATCGAGTACGTTTGGCAAGAAAAAGGCACTTCTGAAAAAGCTTTTGCCAAAGAGTTTGTTGTCGAGCAGCAGTGCCAGAGCCAGTGAAGCGCCGATACCAAGCGGTATGCTCATCAGACCATACAGGGCGGTAACGCCAAGCGACCACCAGAACTGCATATCAGAGGCTATTCTAAAATAGTTCGACAGGCCGACAAAATCGAGATTGGCCAGACTGTAATCGGTTGGTGAGCCAAAAAAGCTCAGATAAAAAGAATAAAATATCGGAAATATCAGAAATACCCCGAAAAACAGCAGAAACGGCGATAGAAAGCCGAAAGAAATCGCGGTGTCTTTTGAACTTGTAATGGCCAAGAGATACACCCCCTCTATTGATTCATGTTGAATTCTAGCAGATACCAGCCCGATTTTCTATTTTTTCGTCATCCAGCACGCTGCGAGTCGAGGAGCCAGAATTTGACCGGGAATTACTGGTCAGAATTGCAATGAATTGACTTGCCTGACGAAATGAAGATATAGTTGTACAATCAGATTCTGATAGAAGAGATCGGTCATGAGAAGAGAAATTTCCACCTGACAGATGACAGATTCACTAATTAAACAGCTCCAGCTCGAAAATGAAGAATTGCGCAAGGCCAACGAGCAGTTGCAGCAGGAATTGCAGCAACAACGAAAACTTGCTGACCAGTTTAAAGAGAGCGAAGAAATATTCGCGACTTTTCTCGAACACAATCCGGCTTATGTTTTCTTCAAAGATGAGCAGTTGCGCTCGCTCAGGCTGAGCAGAAACTACGAACAGATGCTGGGTCGGCCGCTCGAAGAGATTCTCGGCAAGAGCATGGACGAATTGTTTCCACCGGAAATGGCCAGACAGATGATCGAGCTCGACAGCAAAATTCTGCGTGATGGCGTACCATATTCGGTCGAAGAGGAGCTCAATGGTCGGTATTATTCTACCGTAAAGTTTCCCATTGTGATTGAAGGCAAACCCGCCCGCCTCGCCGGATTTACCATCGATATCACCAAACTCAAACTTGCCGAAAAAGCGTTGCGGGAAAGTGAAGCCCTGCTCGCTCAGGCGCAGCAGCTTGCGCAGATTGGCAGCTGGATTTTTGACCAGACCACGCAAAAGCTGACCTGGTCTGCCGAAACTTATCGCATTTTTGGCGTCAAGCCGCACGAATTCGAACCATCGTTCGACAGCTTTATAGAAGCCTGCCACCCCGATGACCGTGCAATGGTTACCGCCATCTACTCAGCCTCTATTCGTGAAGGCAAAAAGCGCTACGAAATCGATCATCGTATTATTCGCAAAGATACTGGCGAGGTGCGTCATGTTCAGGAAAAGTGCTTCAACGAAAGCGGCGAAGATGGAACTATCATTCGCTCGATCGGCATGACACAGGACATCACCGAACGCAAACTGGCAGAAGAAGAGTTGCACAAGGCAAAGGTCATTGCCGAAGAAAACGAGACCCGTTTCAAAGCCCTTCACAATGCCTCTTTTGGCGGCATAGCCATTCACGATAAAGGCCTGATTCTTGACTGCAACCAGGGTTTAACAGAGATAACCGGATATACTCAGGATGAACTGATCGGCATGGACGGCCTGCTGCTGATTTCAGAAAAGTCACGAGACATGGTGATCAGCCATATTATGGCAGGCTACGAAAAACCATACGAGGCCATCGGCCGCCGCAAAAATGGCGAGGAGTTTCCCTTGCGACTCGAAGCCCGCGAAATTCCGTATCGCGGCAAACAGGTGCGAACAGTTGAGTTCAGAGACATAACTGTTCAAAAACAGGCAGAACGCACTCTGGCCGCCGAAAAGGAACGACTTGCCGTAACCCTGCGCAGTATCGGCGACGGAGTTATAACAACCGACACCGCCGGAAACATAGTTATGATGAACAGAATCGCCGAAGAGCTCACCGGCTGGTTACAGGCCGAAGCCCAGGGGCAGCCTCTCGAAAGGGTTTTCAAAGTTATCGACGAGACCACGCGCAAACCCTGCGAAAACCCGGTAAAATCGGTCATAGCTTCCGGCAGCATAATCGAACTGGCGAACCACACGCTGCTGATTTCGCGTGATGGCACAGAAAGAGTCATTGCCGACAGTGGTGCTCCGATCAAAGATGCCAATGACGAGACCATAGGAGTCGTGCTGGTTTTTCGAGACATGACCGACAAACAAAAGCTGCTTACCGTTTTACAGCGAACCGATAAACTCGAAGCAATAGGCGTTCTGGCCGGCGGCATCGCACACGACTTCAATAACCTGCTTTCGGGAATTTTCGGCTTTATTGAACTGGCACGCATGACTGACGATGTTAAAAAGATCGCAACCTATCTCGATCAAGCTCTTATCGCGTTTGAACGTGCAAAAAATCTGACGCGGCAACTTCTTGCCTTCGCCAAGGGCGGCGCGCCAATGCGCAAAACCGGTTATCTCGAACCGGTCATCCGTGACGCTGTCTTGTTCGCTCTTTCAGGCTCTGCGATTACGTGTGAATTCAATATCGCCGAAAACTTGTGGGCCGCCGACTTTGACAAGGGTCAGATCGAGCAGGTCATTGACAACATCGTTATCAATGCTCAGCAGGCGATGCCGACTGGTGGCAAAATCAGTCTGACAGCAACAAATCTGGAATTGCGCGACGGCGACCACCCTTTGCTAAAACCCGGAAATTTCATCAGAATTTCGATTACCGATACCGGCACCGGCATGACGCCAGACATTCTTCAGCGCGTATTCGACCCGTTCTTCACTACGCGACAAAAAGGTAATGGCCTTGGCCTGACCACCTGTTACGCAATAATTCACAAGCACGCCGGCATGATCGATGTTGAATCGGCCGTCGGAAAAGGCTCTACTTTTCATATTCTGCTTCCCGCTTCGCCACGTATTCCAGAACGCGATGACGTGCCAGTATCGTCGAACCATAGCGGTAAAGGCAATATATTGATAATGGATGACGAGGCCTTTGTACGCAAGCTGCTCAAAGATCTTCTGAGTGGCATGGGCTACTGCGTTGTCGAAGCGAAAAGCGGTGAAGAAGCCATCAAACAGCTCAGCGAGACTGCTGTTCCCATCGATGCGGCGATTTTCGACCTGACGATTCAGGGCGGCATGGGCGGAAAAGATGCAATAATACAGGTGCGCAAACAGTTTCCCGATCTGCCGGTCATTGTCTCAAGCGGCTATTCCGAAGACCCGGTCATGGCACGCCCGCAACAATACGGGTTCACTGACCGTCTCAACAAACCTTTCCGCAAAAACGAACTGGCGACCCTGCTCGCCCGCCACATCAGAAAGCCATCGCCAGCTTAACAGCGTCAGATTATTTCATTGAGCGGAAGCGAAAATAGCTTGAGTCCTTCGCGCAGAGCCTCCTGACGGTAGCGTCTGACCCAGTCTTTAACAGCAGCAGACTGCTGCTTATCGACGGCGAGCATGTAAATACTGTTTTCGCCGGGCCAGACTTCATCGTTGAGTCTGATACCGCCGCCTTTGCCGGCTCCGGTTGCCTGAGGCAGATGGGTGAATCCGGTTATGTCGAGACGTTCAAGAAGCATGGTAATTTCATCCTGCAGGGTTGCACTGCATACTATGATGAGGAATTCCATCAATTGACCTCCAGTCTGGAAATCTGTTTAGCCGGAACAAGCCAGCGGCTGAAAAGTGAATAAAGCACCGGCATGAGAAAGAGGGTCATCAACGTCGATACCAGCAGACCGCCGATAACACTCATACCCATGGGAACCCACACTTCTGAGCCTTCGCCGGTTGAAAGAGCCATCGGCATCATACCGAGAATCGTCGTGGCAGTTGTCGACAGAATCGGCCGCAGGCGGCTTTTTCCGGCCATAAGCAAAGCTTCGTTGAGTGGAACTTTTCTTCTGATCAGGGTATTGATATAGCTGATCAGAACGATACCGTTGTTAACAACGATACCGATCAGAATCAGAAAAGCCAGCAGCGAAACGATCGACACGCGCGAACCCACCAGAATCAGCAGCAATATTGCACCGATAAACCCGAACGGAATGCTGAAAGCGATGATAAAAGGTGCCAGCAAAGATTCAAATTGCGAGGCCATAACCATGAAAACAAGAATACAGCCAAGAAGCGCGGCCTGAAACAGCACCAGAAAAGACTCACGGCGCTGCTCTTCATTACCGGCAAAGCGCCAGGTGAAACCAGGCGGAACCGGTATCGATTCGACAACCTTTGCCGCGTCATCGGCGATGTCACCCGAACCGCGGCCGTAAATCTGGCCGGTGATCTGAATGTAGCGTTCCTGTTCGCTGCGAGCGACACTGGTAGGGCCAAATTCATTCTTGATTGCAGCGACGTTTTCGAGTCTGACAACCTGACCGGTCGGGCTGATCAACGGAATCTGACTGAGATCCGTAATTTTATCACGATCTTCCGGGCGCAGACGCACGACGACGTCATATTCATCGCCGCCCTCCTGATACTTGACCGTTGAGTTACCGCTGATGTAGGTTTCGATCGTACTGCCAATGTCTGATATGTTAAAACCAAGAGCAGAAGCTTTTTCTCGATCGACGATAACCTGCAGTTCCGGCTGTGCAAGATCCTGGTTGATTTCGAGGTCTTTCAGGCCCGGCACATTGATAAGAGCCTGTTTAAGCTGGTTAGCCCATTCCATACCGGTTTTAAGATCGTAGCCATAGAGATTCAGGGTAAAACCGGCACCGCCACCACCCATCATGTTCGCCATCGGATCGCCGGAATCGAAGTTGACAATGATGCCGGGAATTTTTTCGATTTCGGGGCGGATATCTTCGATAATTTCCTTTACGCCACGCTGCCGCTGATCTTTGGGAACCAGCGCAATACTTACCTGACCGGTATAAGAGAAGTTACGCGAGCCTGACATGGCGCCGCCCTGTCCAGTAGCTTTACCGTAGCGAAGCACAAGGGTCTTTAGCTCTGGTACTCTCTCTTTGACTATCGCTTCAATCTTTCTGCCAAAGTCACCGGTAACTTCGAAGCGTGTTCCAACCGGCAGTTCATATTTAATGGTAATGCGACCCTGATCTTGAACCGGCATGTAGTCTACACCAACAAGTTTCATCAGGCCGAACGAAAGCACAAAAACAACGACCAGACCGCCAACAGCCGTCCAGCGTTTAGCGATGATTTTTTTAAGTGCCTTCTCATAAAGACCTTCTACCCGGTCGAGAAAGCCTGGTCTGGCGACAGCCACACCCGAACTGCCGACAGCAGACGGTTTGAGCAGGCGAGAGCATAGCATCGGAGTCAGCATCAGAGCCGAAATCAGTGATGCTGAGAGAGCCATGGTAATGATCATTGCCAGCTGACCGAACATAATGTTGGTAATACCTGTTGTAAAGATGATCGGCAAAAAGATAACGATCGTCGTCATGGTCGAAGCCATGACCGAGGTACCCATTTCGACAGCGCCTGATATCGCGCTTTCACGCGATGAAACTCCGCGTTCAAGGTAACGTTTGATGTTGTCGAGAATGACGATGGCATTGTCGACAACCATGCCGATCGCTATGGCAAGGCTCGACAGCGAGATCTGGTTTAGTGTATAACCTGCCATGTACATCAAAAGAAAAGTCAGAATCAGCGAAGTCGGAATAGTCGTACAGATGATGAAACTGCCTCTAATATCGCGCAAAAAGAAGAAAATCACGACAAAAACCGCGACGCCGCCAAGCAGAACTGCATTAGTAAGGTTTTTGATCGTGCTTTTGATGAAGTCAGAGGTATCCATGATGATTTCGACTTTTACATCGGGCGGCAGATCGGCCTGAATAGCCGGCAATGCCTTTTTGACCCGGTCAGCAACCGTGACCGTGTTTGCGCCAGACTGCTTCTGCACCATGATGCCAATTCCGCGTTTGCCATTGATGAAAAACTCGGTACTTTTCTCAAGATAGCCATCTTTGACTTCGGCGACGTCTCCCAGCCTTACTACCCCTGGTTTAGTCGCGAGAACTACCGATTTAAGGTCATCGACACGGGTGAATTTGCCGGGAGTCCGGCAGAGATATTCGAACTGCCCCTGTTTGATAGTACCGCCCGGGTTATCGATATTCTGCCGGTACAGGGCGTTGACGATCTGATTGCCGGTTATACCGGTAGCCTGCAGTCGTTCGCGGTCGAGATCGACAAGCACACCGCGCTTGTCGCCACCGATCTGAATGGCAGTGGCAACCCCGTTGATACGCTTGAGAGCATCGATGATCTTGCGATCGGTAATCTTATCGAGCTTGTCCCAGCTTTCTTCTGCCGATACCGACATCATGCAGACAGGAATCATCGAAGTATTGAACTTGAAGATGTATGGTTTATCGGCATTATCAGGCAGACGACGGGCAACGAGATCGAGTTTGTCGCGAATGTCGTTGGTAACGTCTGCCAGGTCAACCCCCCAGTCGAATTTAACGGTAACCATCGAGATGCCTTCAAGCGACGTCGAGGTTATTTCATCGACGTTTTCGACGGTAGACACGCTCTCTTCGATGGGCTCGGTAACACTCGTCTCCATTTCCTGCGGGCCACAGCCGGAATAAGTAGTGATAATCGAAACGACAGGAATTTCGAAATCGGGCATCAGATCAACGCCCAGCTGAGTCCAGGCAAAGGCGCCCACCAGAATGGCGGCCAGAAAGATCATACTGGTAGTGACCGGCCATTTAACTCCGAATACGGAAAGATTCATTTTGCATCCTCCGCCAGAATCGGTTTGACGTATGAGCCGGTCTTGACCAGTTCTCCACCCTGACCGACGATCATGTCGCCAGCTTTGAGTCCTTCAAGAATCTGAGCGCGGGTGCCCTGAATGATGCCGACTTTGACTGGAATTCTTTCAGCCAGACCATTGCTGTCGACGCGAATGACGGCCATGTCACTGCCATGCGTAAGCAGAGCGTCGCGGCTGATTACAACCGCGTCTTTCGCGGTATCGAGTTCAAGAGCGATGCCGGCGTACATGCCTGAACGCAGCACCATTTCAGGGTTTTCAAGAATAATTTCGAATTCGCCAGTGCGGGTTTTGGCGGCTATTGCCGGATAAAGTTTATCGACAACGCCGTTGAAGTCACGATTTACGCTGGCAACTTTAATGGTAGCTCCGGTCTTTTTGGGTTTCAGCAGCATCAGGTCTTTTTCGACCAGGCTTCCGATCACTTTCACCGGGTTCATCTGTTCAAGTCGAAATATTGGTTGGCCGACATTGGCCATGGCACCATGATCGAGCATGCGCCGGGTGATGATGCCGGCAAAAGGCGCTCTGACAAAGGCGTTTTCGCGCTGCACTTCGACGGCATGCAGGTTGGCTTCAGCCTGCAGAAGCTGAGCCTGTCTCATTTTGAGATTAACCTGATTCGTCTGAATACCATCTTCAGCCTGACGCACGCCAGATTCGGCTGCCACCAGCTGCGCCTGCGCCGCGTCGTGCTGAGCGGTTACGTCGTCGAGCTGCTGTTCAGAAACCGCACCTTCACGGAACAGTTCCTGATAACGTTTTTGGGTGGCAGTCAAATTGTTTGCCTGTGCTTTTACCGCTGACACCTGGGCTTTTGCCGAAACCAGGCTGGACTGCGAGGTTTTTACCAGAACCGCCTGAGCATCGAGAGCTGATCGGGCAACGGTCACCGCAGCCTTCGCCTGCTCGAGCTGAGCATCGAGAATGCGATGATCGATTTCGGCGAGCAGATCACCAGGAGCGACCTGAGAGCCTTCGCTAACATTGACTTTAATAATTTCGCCGCCGGTCTTAGGGTTGATGTCAGCACCGAGAAATGGCAGAATTTCGCCAGAAGTAAGCAACTGCGCGCTGATATTACTGGCAACAGCCTTCTGCACAATAACCGGGAGTATCTTTGCATCGTCAGGCGCCTGAGCCTGTGCTGAATTTGCTGCAGATAAAAACGCAACAATCAGCAGCATTACCAGCAACGGGCAAAGCGCTTTATTGAATTCTGAAGGTTCCAACCATAAAAATGAGTTCTGCATATGTTTTATTTCTCCTGTCTGGCGGTTAACCGGTCAAGAAGCCGGCGACCGAGCTGGCCGGTCGAGAGCCGGTAAGAAGCATAAGCCTGATGGTAACTGAGAATGGCCTGCAGATACTGCAGACGGGTGGCAAGATAAGCATTTTCAGCGTCGAACAGTTCGACCTGAGTGAACAGGCCGTTGGTGTATCTGACGCCGGCCAGGCGCAAAGCTTCTTCGGCCTGTTTCAACGCCTTGCGCTGCGCAGCAATGACTTCTTTCGCTGTCTCGACATTGAGGTAAGCCTGCTTGATTTCAATGCGGGCTTTTTCTTCGGCCTGTTTAAGGGCGTTATCGGCCAGGGCCAGTTTTGCATGGGCGTCTTTGATTTTGCCTTTGCGCATGCCACCATCGCCTAGAGTAAAATTCGCAACAACCCCGGCGTTCCAGTAGCTTTCGCGATCGAAAGTTCTTGATTTGGCGGCCGGGTCGGCAACACCTTTCTGACCGAACAGGCTTACTACCGGCTGATTTTCAGCCCGGGCACCTGAAAGGCCCTGTCTGGCGATTTCGACTTCGAGCCGCTTCATTCGCAGATCTTCGCGCAACTGCATGGCAGCAGAAGCGTCTTCGCTGTAGTTTACCGGCAGTTCGAGCATTTTCATGCGATCCTGCGTCGAGATTGGCGTTTCTGGCGGCAAGTCGAGAACATTGAGCAGGTCGAGACCAGCCAGTTCTCTGGCATTGATCTGCTTGCGCAGGTCGCTGCCGGCCTTGGCCAGCCTGACTTCAGCTCTAAGTACTTCGAACTGCGACACCTGCTTGTGCTTATATCTGGTGCTTACCAGCTCGTGATGTGCTTTTGCCAGTTCAAGATCTTTTTCGCTGACGCGTTCGGCTTCGGCCGCAAACTGCCATGCCAGCCATCTCAAAGTGGTATCTAATAAAACATGCTGTCTGGCGAGAATCAGGCCAGCATCGGCGGTAGAACGGCCAAAGCGTGCCTGATTGAGCACAGCCCGGTCTTTGCCACTCAAAAACAGCGGCTGAGTTATTTCGAGATAAGCTGACTGCGAGTCTTTGCCAACCATCGGGTTGGCGACATCATCTACCCTGGTATAACGGAAATTACCGGTGAGTCTGGCGCCATGCAGCGATCTGGCTTGAATTACTCCGGCATTGGCACTTTCGATCTGCTGCTCGGCTCCGGCAATCGAACGGTTGCGATTTAATGCCAGCCACAGCACATCGCCAAGATGAGTATCATTGAGCTGAAGGGCTTCTGAACTGATATAGTCGATTCTTGACAACTCTTTCTGCTTATTCCAGAATTCCTCGATGGTAAGTCTGGCTTCGACTTCATAGGGGTCGCCGGCAAAAACCGACTCTGATTCAGGTTCGTCGGCAATCTGCAAACCTTTGTCATCAGCAACGACTGATTGCTCTTCAACCGTTGGGGCAACAGCGGATTCAGGCGTTGCAGACTGAGCAAGCGCTACGCTGCCAGTCAACATCAGCACAACCAGTAAAGATAACAATCCCGGCAACAGCGTTCGTCGGATTTCGTTCATCGGTTGGTTCTCCGTAAGCATTGGCATTCAATCGGCCCTGAACATGTAGGAAAGCATTTCGCAGCACTTCTGCGGCGAAACAGTTGGTGCCTGAAACATCTGAAACTTGAGATTGAGATCGAAGATCTGGTGAAAAATCAACGACATCTGCACCGGTGTCAGACGGTCAGAAAATTCGCCGTTCTCGATGCCTTCTTTGAAAAATTCTGCAAAAAGCTCGACCTTGTCTTTCATCATTTCAAGAATTTTCTTAGGCGCACCTTCACTCGAGGCAATGGTGACGCCACTTTGAATAAACTGCTGAATTAACGGGCCATTGTGGCGAAAGATCTCTTCCTGCAGTTCAAGCAGTTCGAGCAGACGCTCTTTTATGCTTTTGCGGCTGGCGATTATCTGCACAGCTCTCTGCCGCGATTTTTCATAACCATCGAGCAGGCACTTTACAAAGATCTTCTTTGCTCTTGAAATGAAGATAAAGCGTACCTTTTGCTATTTCAGCCTGCCTGGCAACCTCATCGAGTTTGGTCTGGTGATAACCGAGCCGGGTAAATAATTTTATTGCGGCGTCGATTATTTTTTCTCTTTTATCTTTGTTATGACTGCCCACGGCGCCTCCTTTTACGACAAAGCCCTTTTAAACAAAGTGTTTTATAAAATGACTGAACGGTCAGTCATAATAGCATAAAAAAAATTGGAGTTCAACCCACAATTTTGCATAGTTATTGATTGGCCGTCATTGCACGCTGCCGGTGGATCTCACAAAACAAGAATCGTCTGTGCACCTCACTCATGTTGGCGCCGTTTTTATTGCTCACCGACTACTGCTGGTTGCTGTCGGAAAGATGCGGCGCTGCAGGATCATCAGGCTGAAGTCGTCCTGGCGCGGCTGATTCTGGCGCCAGGCGCGGTTGGCCGCCATTACGGCATCATAGTATGCCTGACTGCCGGCGCACAGGCTGGCGGCCAGAGACTCGCCGAAGCGCTCGAAACCGAGCTCCTCACCAGCGTTGTTACGTGATTCAACCAGGCCGTCGGTATAAAGAACCAGAGTGTCTCCCGGTTCAAGATTTATCTCACTCTGGCTGAAACGGCTGTTTTTAAAGGCACCCAGAGCCGCACCGACAACCTTGATTTCTTCAGCCGATCTGGTCGCCGCCCTGATTAAGAAGGGGTTGCAGCCGCCGGCGTTGGAATACACCACACGATGCGCCAGCGTGTCGACCATGATGTATTGAAAAGTCATGATCTTTCGCTGCTTCTTTGTTTTGGTGCGATAGATCAGATTATGCAGGCGTGTCAGCAACTCGCTCGGCTGATCAAGCAGTTCAACCGAGTTCAGCATCGCTGATTTGGCCATGGCCATGATCATGGCGGCGCCAACACCGTGCCCGGCAACATCGCCGAGGATCATGACGAACCTGTGTTCATCGAGCGGAAAAACATCGAGGTAATCGCCGCCAAGATCGGCCATGGTAACAGTTTTGCAGAACATGTCATAGTCGCCGGTATCGACCTGCTGTTTCGGAAACAGCTGCTGCTGAACATCACGCGCAATACTCATCTCTTCGAGATCACGCAGAGCAGTGTCGAATATTCGTGACATCTGGCCGAATTCATCTTTGCCCTGTTCGCCGATACGAAACGAAAAATCACGCTGCCTGATCGCCTGGGTGGCGGCCTGCAGTCGAGATACCGGGCGCAGCAGGGTATTCGCGAAAATCAGTGCAATGCCGGCCACCAGAAGAATATTTATCAGCATTATTCCCAGCAGTTGCTGCTTTTCGCCGGTCAGCCGGCGGTCGATCTCGCTGACCGGCGCCAGCGCAACCAGACAGAAGTCGGCAATAATACGGCTGACAAAACCTGCTGCGATCCAGGTTTCGCCATAAAGTTCGACAAACTCGGGCGAAGGTTGCGGATAATGAGTCAGCCTGGCAAAGACATCACGCAAAGCGCTCTGCTGGTCAAACGGCCTGATAATGAGGTTTTTAAGACTATTGCCAGATGCATAGACAACCTTGATCCCATACGCGTTGCCCTGCAGAATCGAGTCTGTCGCCGCCATGAAATTTTTCGCCTGAACTGACTGGTCGAAATGGAACATGAACAGATAATCAGCCAGGTTATTGTCATTCAGCGAGAGACAATGCATAAAGGTCGGGTGCTTTTCCATGCCCATGCCAATGTTTTCGACGGTTTCAAAAACTCTGAGAAACTTGTAAAAAGTAGCATTGATACGGCTCTGAAAGACTGCCTCGATGATCAGCTCAACCTCGGCAAGCACTTTTTCTGACATGCTGGTGCCGTTGTAGTAAGAAATGAAGGCTGCCCCAATCTTGCATAGTGTTTCATTGAGCTGAATGCGGTTGTCTTCCTGATATGGAATATTTTCGATACGCCCGGTGTTGGAGGCGTTGAGAAGATAAGACTCATTACGGCCGAGAAACGCCACGTCGCTTATCGTCGGCACCGTGGTACTGGCGATGACCATGAACTTTCCGGCGACACCAGCCATGACCTGGCGAAAGGCGCGGGTGTTCTCTTCGCCGAGCTCTTCTTTTTTCAGAATTTTTCCGAGACTCTGAATGTGATTTATCGCAAAGTTCTTGATTCTGTGCGTTTCAGAGATGTATTCGCCCTCAAGGCGATTCAAAAAATTTACCGACTCGATACGTCGTTCTTCGATCAGTATCTGCCGTTTCTGTTCGAGATACTGTTGCCCAAGAACGCTCATTATCAGCAGCGGAAAAACGTTGGCACAGGCAATCAGGCCGACAACAAAATACTTTATACTTAGACTGCTGCCAAAACGACTGAGCCGGGTTTCGCGAACAGCCAGCAACCAGAAAAACCCCAGCATAAGAGCGAACAATGCGCTGTTACGCGCCGGCGTCGCCGGATTGGGCCGTTCCCTGAATACGAATAAAAACAGGTTTTCGTCGATATATCTGGCGGTATACATCTGACGTTCGTTCTGAAAAATTGCAGGGGCATGAAGCCTGAAAAAGGTCTGCTGTTTTGCGATTTCTTCGCGCGTCATGCGATCATCACTGCCATAAAAAAAGTTGTCACCGAGTATCGCGAAACCTGCCTCAGAAGTGTCAGCGGCTGCGATGAACTGACGCAGACCATGTGCCTTGCTCTCGATACCGGCCGGAAAAAGCACCATAAGCATGCATTTATCGTTAAAATCAGCCCATAAGCTGCCAGCTGGAGAAAAATACGAGAGTTCGCTGAGATCGGCACCACTTCGAAAAACGCCCCGCTGCAAAGTTTTGCTCTCAAAATGCCGACCAAGCACGGAGCGGATAAAAATGTCATCGGCAGCGGACAGAGCAAACCACCAGGTTTCGGCCGACACTCGAAGAATTCTGGCAACTCGCTCCCAGGTATCGATTCCATGCCGACTCGGCAGGTTGTTGATGCGTACCCTGTTTTTGTCGTCCCAGATCAGCCAGCTCATCTTCTGGCCATGCTCGCGCGCAAGGCCTTGCAGCGAGCGATTCAGATCATCGATGCCTGTAGAATCCGTGAACACACGGTCGAGCTGGTGACACCAGAAACGCCGGTTATTGGCCGCATACTGCAACTGCTGAGCCGAAGAATCGGCAAGATTTGCCAGAATCCGGTGTTCGTTTTCCATGTGGCGCTCAAAGCTGAAAGAGGCGAGCAGAGAAAATGCGATGACCGGCATCAGAAAAGCGACGGCAAACATGGCGACTTTGAACGGCAGAGGCGACTTTTGCTGAATGGCTGTCATATCAGTTTTCATGCCGCCTTATCATAACGAAAGTAATGTCATCCTGCTGCGAAGCGGCCCAGTTGTCGTAGGCGCTGAAAAGATTATCGAGATAACGATTACAGTCTGCGTCATAGCAATTTTTTGCCAGCTCGGCAAAACCTTCTTCGCCGAGCATCTGACCATGCCGGTTTGCGCACTCAAGAATACCATCAGAGTAGAGAATTATGGTGTCACCTGCTGCCATGCTTACCGGCAGCCGGCTGAATTTTCGTCTGAGTGAAAACCCGAAGGGAAGTGCTTCGCTGCTTATCGGCGTAACCGTGCGACTGGTTCCGCCAACAACAAGGGGAGGACAGTGTCCGGCATTGAGCAAACAGACCTGACCAGAACAGGAGATGCTGATGATCTGCCCGGTCATCATCGTTGTAATACTCGATTTGCGCAGATTGCAAAAAGTGCGGTTCAAAGCCGACATAATAATTTCGGGTTCGGCACAGGCCGAATCATTGAGCAGCAGAGCGCTTTTCGCCATGGCCATCAGCAAGGCCGCCTGAATGCCGTGGCCGGCCACGTCGGCCATCAGAATCGCCGCATTTTTGTCGTTATCGACGACAAAATCATAATAATCCCCGCCAAGACTGGTCATACTGCGGGTTCTGGCAACTACAAAAAAGCCGGCGAGATTGAGTGATTCCTGCGGCAGCAGGCTTTCCTGAACGGTTTTCGCAATTTCGAGTTCCTGCAGATTTTCCAGTGATTCATCGATAGAACGGCTGAGGCGGCCAAATTCATTAGCCATCGGCAGATTTATGCGATATGAGTAGTTTTTATTCCTGACCATTTCGACGCCGGCTGCCATGGCTTTGATCGGCATGATCAGATAATGGCTGAGAATATACAGCAGACTGAGGGTGATGATAATACTCCAGCCAACGAGCGACCAGATACGATTCTTCAAGTGGCTGACTTTTCTTTGCAAAAGATCATTATCTACCAAAACAGCCAGAATAGCGGAACTCAGACTGATACCCGCCTGGCCGACGGCCAGCCAGGCCTTGCCATCACGACTTACCAGTTTTTCGTAAGAAGGCCCGTGCTGCCTGATTTTTTCAAAAAAGGTCGATAAGCCAGGTATGTCGTGATTACGCGGCCAGGTATTGCCGGTTTCCGAAAACGATATGAACAGGCGCTGAGAAGCATCAGCGGCAGCGGTTTCGGCTATCCTTCTGAAGAACTCGAAATGCATGTCCTTTTCGTGCCAGAACAGCTGAATAAGATGCGAAAATCTGTTATCAATGCCGCTGCGCACTGCGTTATAATATGACAAAAAAAGTCGTGCTGCTCAGCGTAAAGGGCAGAAAGCGGCGGTGGTTCTGAGGAAAACTGAGAAGATAGCCTTCTGCAACCCCCTGTGAAGGACGATGCAGATCGTTAAAGCTGCTGTTTAAATAAGCAATAAGTTCTCCCGCTGCGTTTTTGCGCAGATGGTCGTCTCTAAGAGTTTTCGAATAAGCGGCATTGAGCAGGTCTTTACCACTGCTGTCTGATATAGTAATAGTGTCGGGTGCAAAATCAGCGAGAATCGAGGCACTGACCGAGGCTGCCAGCTGATCGATTTCGTCCGGAGATTTCCCGACAAATACTTTATCGATAACTGAGTTCAGTTCACGCGCGCGATTGTGCAGATAGCCGTTGAACTGGCTGTCGATTGAGGTCAGCAGCTGAAAATGGCTGGCTGAAAGTTCACTGATTGCCTGCTTTTCCTGCTGTTTGAGATAATCGAAAGCAACCACACCGAAAACCAGCGCCGGAATGAATACTGTGTAAGCAAAAACGACTACCAGCTTCGAACGCACTGAATGCAGCGGGTTCTCGTGCACCAGAAAGTAACAGCTCAACACAAAAATAACCAGCAGAATGGCAGCCAATGCTTTTGCCAGAAATTTGCCAGCCAGAGTTGCAACGTTGCCGACAGCATTCTTGTCGATGGCAGCAACTCCCCACCAGCGCTCGTTCAGCTTCTGAAAGTCAAAATAGTGATTGTCTGCGGCAAGATGCTCCTTTGGAGCCATTTTGCGATATTTGCCGAAATTTACCAGAATGTCATTGCCGGTCGTGCCACCCGACGCCGGCAGCAGCTTCAACTGGTGCTCGTCGAACAGGTAAAATGACATTTCCGGATGTTTGCCACGCAGGCTTTGACAGAGTCGTTTTGGCCCGGTCAGAGCATTTCGCACCTTATCTGAGATAAAAACCAGCACAGAATAATCGGCAGTCTTCTCATACCACCCCAGAGTGCGCTCACCCCGGGCATGCAGGCGAAAACATGCAGCGGTGCCGGCATCAACGAAGGGTCTGGTCAGGCCTTCCGGTGTGATAAATGGACCAAGAAACTGACGCAACATGCGCAGTTCCTTGTTGCAACGGTCTGAGAAATCAGTGTCGAGATGGCGGCCGGCACGAGTATCCTGTTTGACAGCAGCAAGCATCTGATTGAGTTTTTTAAGTAGAAAGTTGAAGCGCGTGTCGTCTGACAACGAAGTGATCACATCGCCGTTCCGGTTCCAGAAGACAAATGAAAAAATTCCCGGGTATTCTTTCTTGAGGCGATCAACCCTGATTTTCAGCTCTGATACGTCTTGCCCTGCGGTACGAAGGTCAGCCGAAAACTGGTTTTTCAGAAGCAGATGAAAAAATCGCGCGTCATCGGCATATTCGCTGAATTTGAGCAGCTCACGCCCGGCCTGCTGATAGAGTTCGCTGCGCCTTTCCCCCTGCTCGAGCTCAAAAAAGCGCACCAGCTCGACATAAACCATGACCAGCGGGAAAACCGCGAGACAAAAATACAACATTCCCCGCGTCAATAAAGCCATAGCCCGACTGCTGTCTGATTTTCCGAGCAAAGTCATGGCGATAGTATAGTTAAAATGCTGCGATTATTAAACAAATTATGTCAGCCAGCCTTGTGCCTCAGCCAGAATTTTATGGGTAGTTGATGGTGAAGCCGGGACTGGCGTTGGCGAGATCACTGGGACTGGTGAGGTCGGTTCTGATTTTGCCGTCGCCGTTGCCGGGCATCAGCTCGGCCAGCCAATTGCCGACTACCGGCCACTTTTTGACTTCTTCGCGTTTGGTGACGCCCCAGTCGACGAGCTTGAGCACAGTTTTGACGCCTTCCGGCAGCGCGACCATGTCGCTTTTGTTCATGCCACCAAGTACTTCGCCGAAAGTTCCAAGGTTCTTATAAACCGGAATGATTATCCTGGCGAGCACCATGGTCAGATTTTTGCGGCTGGCGCCACTTTCCCGGCCCAGCTTGTCTATATCTTTGAGCAGCGCAATTCCTATGGACGCCTTGCTCTTCAGCTCGCGCAATTTGCCAAGACCCCAGCCAGCCTTGAATTTGCCTGATTTTTCGGCTTCTTCATAGGCCTTGTTGGCCGCAACAAAGCCGGCAAAGCCTTCATTGCTCTTGACCTTGTTGAACACATTGTTGAGTTTTGCCCGGGCAGTCTTGTCGGGAAAAGCCTTTTCGAGCGTTCGACAGGATGGCACGAGCTCGTCGATGATGAATTTTTGCAGCTTGTTGATGTCGGGGCTATGACTGTACTCGATGGCAAACTGCATGACCTTGTCAGAAAGTTCATATTTGTTCTTCGGCTCGAGACCGTCTATTACCGCATGCAGAGCTACCAGAATCTTGTCGCGCTCAGGATTCTTGTCGGCAAGATTACCTTTAAAGCCGGCGCCGATCGAGTAAGCCTTGTGAACCAGTTCGCTGCAGTAAAAGGCATTGTTACCGTCTGAATTTGAAAATGCGTAGTCGTAGGGCTTACCCAGCTGATCTTCCGCGTAAGCGACAGCCTTGTTGATGGTCAACGATGCACTGGCCGCCGGTAAACCGTGGGTCGGCCTGACCAGGCGGTAATTTCCCCAGCCGCCAAGTTCTTCATACCAGGTGCTCAGACGCACCTTGTCGCTGTATGCCTTGTCAGAAGGATTGGCGGTAATGCCGACTGCCTCGATGACGATCGGAGGCACGCTGTCTACTACCATACTGGCGTGATAGTATGGCCCCTTGGTCATCAAACAGATGAAATTGGTATCGACGGCCTTCTTATCTTTCGGTCCGACGAGAATGACATCGCCGCGGCGGGTAGAAGTCACGAGTTTACACATCTTTTCGTCTTTTCTATATCTGCGGGCCCAGTCAAGCATTCGCACCGGATTGCCGAAGTCACGCGAGTAATTATTGGGCGCACCCGCCGGGTAAAAACTTTTGCAGAGATTTTTGGCTGCGCTCAGACCGCCACTTTTGCCGGCAAATGGCTCTTTGCCATCGAGACAGTGCTTTAAAATCGGGTAATAAACCGGCAGCAGCTGCAGGTCGAGCAACTCTTTCTCTTCATCGGTAAGAGCCTGGGCCGCGCTGGCGTTAATCTGATGATAATCAGAAGTGGTGTCACCTGCGACTCCTATTCTGACATGCCCGACATCAAACGGATTCGCGGTTTGAGCCGGCAAGGGCTTCTGCAAAGCAACAGCCAGAACAGTCAAAAACATAACGCTGCATACTGCTGATATTTTTTTCAAGCTCTTTTTCATAATTCACACT
>Ga0209605_1000811_pt1 | contig 37849 bp, 27 predicted proteins | sample AD_UKC035_MetaG_FD_184408 | JGI IMG/M metagenome (GOLD analysis project Ga0209605, IMG submission 184408) | Active sludge microbial communities of municipal wastewater-treating anaerobic digesters from USA - AD_UKC035_MetaG (SPAdes) (version 2) | ecosystem: Engineered > Bioreactor > Anaerobic >...
GATCACGCTGGCATAATGGCCCAGCTCGGGGCTGGTGTAGTAGAAGTAGTCGTAGGCATGGAACGAGATGCCGTCAAAATAATTGCCCCCATTGTTGCGTAAGATGCCTTCGAAGTACATGGGTGGGAGTTCATTGTTGCCCCACTGGGCACAGTAGCTGGGGCCGCCGTTCACCGGGCGTGGGTCGCAGTCTAGCAGCAAGCCGCCTACTAAGACGATGGCGTTGGGGTCAGCCGCCTTGATCTGAGGGTAAACGGCCTGCAGCATGCTGGCATAATACCCGCCGCCATAATACGGGTCGGTTGGGTCGCCCCAGCAGCCATAAGGGCCGTTGGGGCTGGTGGGAGAGTAAACCGCATCGGGTTCGTTCCATATTTCCCAGTATTTGACATTGTAGGGCGGCTGCGAATAGCGCGCCACGGCATCGTACATAAATTGACCAAAACTGGCTAATTCAGCCTCCAGGATTGGGCCGCAAGTTGCCCCGGCAATCTTCTGGGCCCAGGCGGGGGTGCTGCGCACGATGAGGATGGGTTTAATATTCTGCCTGGCAAACTCAACCAGGTTGCTCTCCAAATTAGCCGCCGCGGCCCAGTTGCGCTCGCCCTTGTTTGGCTCCACCTGTGACCACAACAGCCCGTTCTGCCGCACCCAACTGGGGCCGGTGGCTTTGAATGCTTCCATGCCGGCTTTGCTGACTTGGAGTTCCATCCCAAAGATGGTTTGGGCCGGGTAGCGCTTGAAGGCAATCGGCAAATAGGTCGAAGTGGTCCCAGCAGCCAGGCTGGGGGTACGGACTGCCAGTAAACCCGCAAGAATGAGCATCGCTGAGATGGCAAAGACAGCCAGGATATGATTGCGCTTGGTCATGGGATTCTCCTCGGATTAACTAAATTTCTTAATGGCATACTGCCACAACATACGAACTTTGCCGCGATTGGTCAAGATGTAGATTGCCAATGCAATGATTGTGCTTAGAAAAGTAAAGTCGAGCATGGTGCCAATGTAAGCAATCCAAACAGCAAGGATGGTGCCGGGAGAAAAGACTTGAGGAAAATACTCTTTCAATCTACCGGTCGGCTGGATTACCTTGAATCCCAAACGCACCTGCAGCAGAGTATAGATAAAGCTGCCCAAAAATACTGCACTTGCAATCCAAACCGCAGGCAGTTTGAGTAAAGCAAATGCAAATCCTAGTCCACCAACAATTACCACTGTGATGATACTTATCCCGGCAACCTTCATTTGTTCATTGCGCGCAATTGCCAGCGAGTTATATCCAAACGATAGTAACAGCATAGCCTGGGTTAACAATAGAATTGAGAAGATTTGGAATGATGGCGCAAATTGAGGCAAGAATAAAAAGAGAACCGGGCTGACAATGATTAGGGCAAAGATCGAGAGAAAAACGCTGGTGTTGAAAAGGTTGTTTACTTTCTGAACGGTTTGTGCGGCTTCTTCATTGGCAACTGTGCTGCGGGTGCTGTGCAAAATAGAGGGAAAGGCTACCCATAGGATGGCCTTAAAGCCGAGCAAGGTGGCATAGGTGATGCTGTTTGCAAACGAGTAGAAGCCCATTTGCTCGTTAGAATAGTAAGCGCTGAGGATAGTTCTACCCACCATGGTGATCAGGTTATAACTGACGTTATACACCAGGAGTGATAGGCCAACGATGAGTAAGCTGTGAATGATTCCCCTTGAGATTTGAAGGGTCCATTTGAATGGGGGTTTATAGGTAAAAACAGCTATCGAAAGCAAAGCGGCCCCGGCTGCGGATGCCAAAGATGCAATGATCAATGCCTCGCCTCTGAAGAAGAATACTGCGATCAGAGGTGTAATGGCAACCAGAAGCTCGCTGATCGCAATACGCAGCAGTTTGTTATAGACGCGGTACGTATTGATCAACACTTGTTGTAAATTAACCAAGCCCACCCATAACCCAAGCAGGATGGCATAGCGGTTAAAGGTGTATTTCTCAAATAATTCTACTTGCCGGGTCTGCACCCAGAGCCCTAAAATGAACAAGATAAGCGAAAACAAAATTGAAGTAAGAAATGCCGCGCTGATGACCTGGCTTCTTGAAACCTGGGTTTCGGAATCTTGAGTAGACAGCTTAACTGTAACGGAGTATTGGATGCCAAAATTTGAATAAGTGAGATACTGTTCTAAGAGGGTGATGAAGCCCCACGTGCCGAATAAGGTTGGCCCTAGAAATTTTGCTAACAACAAACCTCGGATAACAACCAATCCATACCCAACGTATCGACTTGCCGTGAACAGCAGAACAGGCTCTTTGAAGATGCGCTGAATGTTGGTGGAGCGTACTTGGTTGATGATAGCAGAAATGCTCGTAAGCTTTGCCGTTGGCATAGGCTGATACTCAAGTTAAATATTATAAACATCGGGGCGATATTGTCCCAGGTTGTCTTTTATCCAGGCAATGGTTTCATCCAGGCCGTCTTCCAGGCTGACAGCAGGCGTCCATTGCAGCACCTGCTGGGCAAGTGTGTTATCAGCCAAGAGCTGTCCAACCTCGCTGCCAGAGGGCCGCACCCTCTGATCGTCGCTGGTGATGCGTACAGGTCGCCCCAACTTGCTTACGATCAACTCAGCCAGGCCGCCAATGCTGATTTCGCGTCCCGAACCAAGATTGATCGTGTGGCCTAAGGCGTTTGGTGCTTCAGCGGCTTTTACAAAGCCGTCAACGGTATTCGAGACATAGTTCAAGTCGCGGGTGGGGTAGAGGCTGCCCAAGCGCACCGTATCGCTGGTGAGGCATTGGGTAATGATGGTCGGGATTACAGCGCGAGCTGATTGGCGCGGGCCAAAAGTGTTAAATGGCCTGACGGTGACAGCAGGCACCTCGAATGATAGGTAAAAAGACTCGACCAGTTTATCGGCGCCAATTTTGCTGGCTGAGTAAGGGGATTGACCCTGGAGGGGGTGGGTTTCGTCTATTGGCGTATAGCGAGCCGTGCCGTACACTTCGCTGGTAGATGTATGCACCATGCGCTGGATACCCAGTTCTCGCGCCGCCTGGAGCACATTGAGCGTCCCTTCTACATTGGTGCGCACATACGATGCCGGAGCATGGTAAGAGTAGGGGATGGCAATCAGGGCTGCAAGATGGAAGACAACCTCAGACCCCTGCATCGCCTGGCGCACACTATCACGATCACAGATATCCCCGGGGTGGAGCTTGATATCTTTGCGATAGGGTGAGTGATCCAGCCATCCGGCGCTGCCCAGTGCATTGTAATGTACCATCGCGGTCACATTTGCGCCGAGTTGAACCAATCTTTCGGTTAGATGGCTCCCAATAAAGCCACCTGCACCAGTTACAAGAACGTGTTTATGATCCCAAGTCAAGGGGTGTGCTATGCCTTCTTTCATGGAAATATTTGATGTTTATTATACTTGAGGAAACGCCGTGTTTAGAGCTTGACGCTCATCCAGGGTTTTGCCTCTCGTCCCCCGGGCTGAATTTCCCCTCGCGAATATCCTTTTGGGCCTGTTCGTAATCTGTGGTTTGACCAATGTCCAGCCAATATTCGACGATAGGGAAGCAAGATACGACCTGCCCTTTATCAACCAGGGCCTGGATCAGGTCTGTCATATCAAAACGGCGCTCCTTGGGGATGAGCTCCAGTGCGGCGGGTTGAACAAGATAGATGCCGGCATTGACAAAGAAATTATAAGTAGGCTTTTCATGCAGGCCAATCACCCGCGGGCCATCGCATTCCAAGACACCATAGGGCACCTGGTAACTGTACTGGCGTACGGCCACAGTCAGTTCGGCTTTCTGTTTTTGGTGATAGGTGTGCATGGCGCGGAAATCAAGGTTGGTGAGGATATCGCCGTTAATGACCAATAAGGGTTCTTTGGGCTGGGGAATGAGCCCCAGGGCGCCGGCTGTGCCTAGCGGGTGTTCTTCGTTCGTATAGTCAATTTCTACGCCCATCATATTCCCATTGCCGAAATGTTCTTTAACGCGATCGGCCATGTAGTGAGTGGTCACTTGAATACGGCGTATACCAGAGTGGCGTAATTGTGAAACAATCAATTCCATCAGCGGGCGGTCCCCAACTGGCAAGAGCGGCTTGGGTGTGTTATCGGTGAGAGGCCGCAGCCGGGTACCGAAGCCGCCGGCCATAATTACGGCTTGAACAGGTAGGGCATCTCCGGGCAATAGATCATCCATTAAGGCCAGATCTACCACAGAGCCATCAGAATCTAGGAGAGGAACTTGTCGGATCGCATGCTTACGCATGAGTGCAAGCAAGATGTTGGGATCTGTCCCTTGCAAGGCTGTGATTGGTTTAGGATATGGCGAGGTATTTTTATGCTCAATCAGCACAGATGCAATGGTTTGAATTCCTAAACCGGAAAGGATAGCTCGACGAATATCTCCATCGGTAATAGTGCCAATGAGTTGCTTCTTTTCATCAACTAAAAGGGCAATGCCACATCCATGACGATTTATACTATTGATCACTTCTTTTATCGTGATTGTAGAATTGATGAGTAAAGGTTCTATATCTTTACGATACATAAGAAGGTTAATTCCCTTTTGGACAATTCTTGGGTTTCTCTCGAATATGTGGCAACTACGGTTGGTAGCGGTAACGCAACAATCTATTCTGGTAGTGTTCTACCAAAGAGGGATATTCTTGTTCCCAGATAGCTACCAAATCTTTGTAAGTTGCCATATTATATATCCGTTTGCCGATATGAAAGCAGTGTGTGTCAGTGGACATAGATTTTTTGAATAACAATAAAGAGTCATCTGGTGCCGAAGTCCTTCCGCCGCCCATGTGAACTTGCGAGAGTCCCATTGATTTTGCTTCCTGAAATGCCAGATCTAAGATCATATTTGTCGCGCCAGGTAGCCGATTGTCAAAGTCGGAAGCTGATAGGTGATAATGCATCATATTAGGCCCACAGAGAAAAATTGCAGCTGCGATAATTTTTTGTTTGAACATGGCTCCAATCAAAAGACCATGATCTTTTACCAGCGAACTTAGTTGGTTAAAATAATCGCGATTAAAAAAATAATACGATTCGGCTCCCAATTTCAGCATGGCTTTTTGATAAAGATCTAAAAAGGCTGGGAACCACTGATCTACATCCAATACTCGAGTCTCGATCCCAAGACGTTTCCCCCGATCGATGGCATTACGAGCGGATTTGGGATAATGCGGAAGGGCAGCATTATAGTAGCTAATGTTTTCGGATAAAGTGAAGCGATCAAAGACTATCTCGAGTTGATCGTCTTTTATCCACTGTTCATTGCTTAGTAAAGGGTGAAAACGAATGAATTGGGCCACAATGCCATTGCTCTCTGCCCATTCGATAAACGCTTGATTGGCCCTGGTCAAAAAATCTTGGTCTTGACTATTCGATAACGGCCCTCCGTAACCATAGGCGGTCTCAAGATCAAATAAACCCTTGGGCAGTGCTACCCTTCCTATTTTGTCAATAGGGTTGAGTAACCCTGGAAAACACCAAGTTAGTTCATTTTCTTGGTATTTGAGACAAATGGCCTGGGCTGAATCTTCTTGAGTGTGGAGGTAATGATATTGTGGCGTGAAGTATACATCACGACAGGAAACAGGAAGTGATAGAAGGGTTTGCATCCACTCTTCTGGAGCAGTGATAGATAATATCCGGTGTGACATCATGGCGCAGCTTGCCTGATCACTTTAGAAATATGTTCCATATCTCTTGGGTTATAACGCTGGTCGATTGGGATTGTCATTAGAGTATTAGAGAGCCTGTAAGAAATTGGGAACCGCTTCGCGCTTACCTCTTCGGGGAGACGCCAGTGAATGGGGCAAAAAATCTGGGCAGCCTGGAGATTTTGCCGTATCTTATCTCTTTCTGTACAATTTACTACGTATCCAAGAGGTACCACATCTGTAGGGAGCATTTTATGAAATGGCAGTAGTATATTTCCTGGCAGCAGATCACTGAGAGCATTCCAGTTTTTTCTCCGCGCAGCAGCAGCGTATGCCCAATTTATACCATCAATTAAACTCTTGGCCTCAGCATCTAAAAGATATGGTGTGCACGAAAGATCAAAAGAACTTTCCACATGGTTGAACACATCAAGGTATGTTTGCTCTGCCTGTTGATCGATATCAGGTGAAATTTTAAGGTAGTTATATTTATATAGGCGTGCAGCCAGTGATTTCCAAAAAAGCACTTTAAACATCAGATCAACCGAAGGCAATCTGTCGGATCGGCTGTACCATCCTCCCAACGGCACTGGACCGAATTTCCTCAAGCTAAAAAACACCAAAGGTTGTGTTCCTTTAATAAATTTCCATGATGAGAAAACGGCTTGAGTCAAGTCTTCAACTAATACGAAAGAATCCTCTGCGCTTTGGCGCAAGGCTTCTGTGGATGGGTTCAGCCATCCAAAATAATGTATCAGGATCACTGCTGAATTTTTTTGGGGGTCTGGATGTGCTGCCAGATCCTCATCTACTGGGTAAAAGTCATAAGCTAACCCAAAAGCTTTCACCGGCTGAATGATGCTTTCGCATAAATATGCTGGCATCAGGATTTTTGTCACGCCTTGTTTTTTGAGATGCGCCAGCAGCGCACAAAGTGCTGCCCGTCCACTAACCGTCCAGCTCCCAGCTATTCCTTGTGTTAATTCAATAGCATCAACTGATCTGGGCAAGCTGCTCAATTCAAATTCGCCACCAATATACCTTTTCAATTCTAAGCCTAGGCTTTCTCTCTGGTGGTTAGAACCTTAAATTCATCCTCCAAAATTGATAAAACAACCATATTATGAAAGCGACCGTTTTTAAATACGTTATCTCGCAGGATACCTTCTTGAATGAATCCCGATCTTCTGAACAGTGCCAGGGAACTTTCATGCTCTTCTAGCACATAGGCATGAACGCGTCGAAGGTTCAACTGGAAGAAGAGATGTTCGAGACCAAGTCGAATAGCTTCGCGGGCATAGCCCTGATTCCAAAGATCTTTCCGGCCAATGATGATACCCAGTTCCGCTTTTCGATTTCGTAAGTCAAGCGAAGTGATACTCAGATACCCGATCATATCTTGGTTTTCATTCAGGCAGATTGCAAGATATATATTCGTAACATCATTAAATATCTTCTCTTCTACCCATTTTTTTTCGCGTTCAGAAGATACATAAAATAAATTCCCGCCGAGCAGATCCGTGATTTCAGGATCTGCTCGCCACTGGCTGGTTAGCTTGTAATCTTCTGGCTCAAATGCCCTTAAGTGGATTCTCATTATTAAACGTTTTCCCATTCTTGGCAATGTTCAGGTCTATATTTTTTAAAACCATGATAACTCTTTGGTTAGTGATTTCGTTATCAAAGACATTCTCTGAAATGAAGCGGTTCAATTTATTCCGGTATACTTTATCTGTTAAAGCGGTTAAGATTGCTCTTTTTATGGCACTACGCTCGTGATCTGTATTTACCCAACAACTAAGATGTTCTCTGCCTTTTTGGCGATGACCTATATTTACTACAGGCAATCCAACGCTCATGGCTTCTACAACTCCGGAACTGGAGTTTCCAACCAGAACGGCTGCATGAGCCATGACGCTGGCGAATTTTTGCCGACTAGCAGGTGGAGGAAGAATGATCAGATTCTGGTAACGATCTGCATATTCTTTCATTACATTAAATATGGCACGACCGCCTGCATCATCATTAGGATTGGCCAGTAAAACTGGATATTCTAGTTCTACCAATGCTTCCATCGTCTCAACAGCCTGGAGAGATGACTGCTCTTGACTGTTTGTAACAGAATGTTGAATAACAAGTAAATATGGTTGATCGTGAGGAATCTTGTATTCCTGGCATATCTGATCACGGCTAAAAGTAATATCTGGCTTTATGTCGGCGCCCGGGAGCCCAACCAACATCACGTGGGCTGGATCTTCACCCATTTGTATAATTCGTTGAACGCCTTCTTGAAAAGCAGGTAAGTGAAAATGGGCAAATTTTGTGATTGCATGACGAACAGAATCGTCAATCGAACCGGAGATAGTACCACCGCATAAGTGAACTACAGGGATATTTTGATAGGCAGCCGCAATTGCTGCAGCCAGCATTTCACCTCGATCTCCCAAAACCATTACAATATCTGGCTGAGTCTTTGCAAACGCAGTACTCATGCTGTATAAATAAAGACCAATCGAAGCAGACATGGCCTGCAGGGAATCGCCTGTGACTCGGCCTAAAACTTTATCGGTTATCGTAAAACCGTCAGCCTCGATTTCTTGCCATGTCTCTCCATGCTGAGGGTCAAGGTGCATTCCGGTGACAAGAATGCTAAGCTCTATATCGCTTTCGTTGGCAATCGCCAAGAGCATTCGGCGAGCAGGACCATAATCAGCCCGTGTGCCGCTGATGTAGACGATTTTTCTTTTCATACAAGCATATCCCAGGTAATTGGAATATCTGGGGATATTTCAACCTTTGTTTGTCTGCCCTTTACGTATTCCCACAGCCGGGGGTCTATCCCGGTTCCGGGACGCTTTAGGGTAACATTGTTTTCATTCAAAATATCGCCAATATTCATCTTGCGTGTTGTTACCAGGCTTCTCCTGGCTACTTTCAGGGTAGAAATCTCAGTTTGTTGAGGCTTTTTTACCCCATCGCCCAATGCCGATTCAACTGAACGCACTTTTTGCACCAAATCTTTTAGCTCATCTGGCTCCATTGACATCCCATGGTCAGGCCCAGGCAGATTATGATCAAGGGTGAAGTGTTTCTCTAGTAAATTCGCCCCCAGGGCTACCGCTGCCAAAGGAATCGCTACGCCAATTGTATGGTCACTATACCCTACCGGAACTTGAAAAGCCTGTTCAAGGGTTTTCATTGCCCTTAAGTTAATAGTGGCTGGGTCTGCCGGATAGTTTGATGTACATTGAAATAATGCAAGATGAGAATGACCACTCTCCCAAATCCATTCCACCGCTCCGGCAACATCCTGAAGAGAGCTCATGCCTGTGCTCAGCAGGATCGGTTTTCCAGTGGTAGACATATACGCCAAAAGGGGGTAATTGGTTATTTCGCCAGATCCAACTTTGATACATTCTCCACCGATTTCCAGAAAGAAATCAACGGCCTGGCGGTCAAAACAGGATGACATGTAAACAATTCCAATATCATGGCAATGTCTGGCAATTTCTCGATGCGCTTCCCAGGGTAGGTCGTAGGATTTGGCCATCTCAATCATGGATTTGTTTTTGGTCGCCGCCAATTGATATTCGGCAGTTGAAGCTGCTTGGGATACTTGCTCGTCAACTCTGAAGAGTTGAAACTTCACTGCATCTGCTCCTGCTTTATGGGCAGCATCAACCAACTCTAGGGCCATTTTCAAATTGCCATTATGGTTTATTCCTGCTTCAGCAATAATGAAACAAGGCGACTCTGGGCCAATTATACGGCCTGCACACTGGATGGCTTTTATCATGATTTTTGCCTCTTGGTTTGTTCTATTCCTGGTGAGTGAGAATCAACTTTGCCAGGGTCATGTCCCACGGTTCATCAATATCCAAAGACCGTTCGGGGGGCATTACATAGGCGTGGGTTTGGTCGGTATAGAAAGCCCGCTTTTCAAGCAGCCATTCACGCTGTGTCAAGTAAATGGCACCATTTGGAACATACAGTGAGGGTAGATCTTGCCGGCGGGTGGAAGTTGTTTGCAAGAATGGATGCATCAATCCATCCTTAGAGATTGTTTTCATCCAGTAAGGATTCTGGCCGGCTGGGCAAACGCTGACCACGCTGAGAGCATTTTTCTCTTGCGCCAGACGAAGAGCAGAACGGATATCCTCAGCGCTGCGTAAGGGTGATGTGGGCTGCAGCAGGAGGATGTAATCGGGGCGGTATCCGTCTGCTTTCTCCAATTCATTGACCAGGTGGATGACAACATCTATGCTGGGGGTTTCGTCGCGTGCCAATTCAGCAGGGCGAAGAAAAGGCACTTCGGCCTCGTATTGTTGGGCAACTTGAGCGATGGCGGGCGAATCGGTGGAGACAATGACCCGTTCAATCTCTGAGACAGAACGGGCAGCCTGGATCGTCCAGGCGATCAGCGGCCGACCGCCGACGAAAGCGATGTTCTTGTTAGGGATGCCTTTGGAACCTCCCCGGGCCGGAATGATGGCTAAGTTGCGCATGGATTTTTTTTATCTGGTTTCCCTACTTGAATATCCAATTATCAGAAATAATGCCCTGTATGTCAAGGGCTGGATGGGGTAAAATTGACAGACCTCTATTGGAAACGATGGAAAGGTGGAACCTGTTTTGAAACAATGGTTGAGATGGGCTGTGCTGTTTGGTTTGTTAGCAGTCGCAGCGGCAATGACGCCGTTTGGATTGGCTTTATCGTACCAGGTACGCGGTGGTTTGCTCTTAGAACAGGTCAGCCGGGATCTTCTGCCAGATGGCGCGTGGGAAAATTGTGAGCTCACTGCAAACGTCACTGTAAATTCTCAACGCCAGTTGTTCGATGCAATCGATCATTTAAATTCGGCATTGAAGGTAAACCCTACTTTGGCTCATGCCCACTTACTGCTTGGTAGGGCATATTGTCTGTTGGGTGATACGCAAAATGCTATCAATGCTTATCTGACTTATACAAACCAGCGTCCATCGAATCCGTTGGGGCATTTGGAGTTGGGCTTTGCATACCAGGCTTCTGGCGACAGTACCGCAACGGTTTCTGCATGGCAGGCGGCTGGCTTGGGTGTGGGGGATTTCCTTGAGGTCGGGGATACCATGACACGAGTGCAGCAGTTCAATAAAGCGATAGTTTGGTATAATCGGGCTTTGTCCATTCAGCCTGGGTTAGCGGACGCATGGTATGCTCTTGGTCTGACTAACCAGCGGCAATCGCAATGGCAGGCAGCGGTAGACGCTTATTCGGCAGCACTTGAAGCCAATGTGTGGCAGTCGATACAGGTTGGCGATGTCTATTACCGCTTGGGCCAGATCTACCAGAACGCCAGCGAGTATCAAGACCTTGAAAAAGCGCTGGAAATGTATGCGGCAGCCTTGGATAGCGGCGTTTTCAGCCTCGAGGCGGCTCAGGCAGATATTTACTATAAGCGCGGTGAAATATTCACCTGGTTAGGGCGCAGCCCAGAAGAGTGCATTGCCCAATTCAGGCAGGCGCTTTTGTTGGATCCTGGACATTTCTGGGCGCACTTGCGCCTGGGTCAGGCCCTCTACCAGGCCTCTGGCGAGGTTGAGCCGGCGGTGTTTGAGGTGCAGCAGGCGATTGATAATTGGCCTGCGGCGCAGAATCAGGTACTGCCCTATCAGGTTTTGGGTGATATCTACCGGGATGCCGGGATGATTGCTGAAGCAGTGACGGCGTACAAGGATGCGCTGCAGATAGATCCGCAAAATGAAGTAGTGCAGCAGCGTCTTGAAGAACTGGGAGAGAAATAGGCTGGCAGCTCAGAGCTCACGACCACGGCTAAGTGCGGCTCTTAAGTTTAACCGTTTTATGCTATACTTGAAAAACCAGACCGGGGCTGTTCCCCCAAAAAAGTTTTTGAGAGTATACTGGTATATGAAGCAAGAGAACTCCCATAAATTGGGATATATGATCATTGATCATCAAGCTGCCCATTTGGTGTGCAGTGACGATAGTTTCGACGTGGCTCGCCTTTTGGTCGCGGGGAATGAGGCTGATGCACATCCAGTCTGTTAAGGCTTTCTTGCGCCAGCCAGATTTGAAGATATTCACGCGAGGGATGCGTGGAGAGTTTTTGTTATATTCTGGCAGTACGGTGATGATGCAGGCCAGCAAAATGCTCACCATATTGCTGGCTGCTAAATTGCTTGGGCCAGAAAACACGGGTTGGTGGAATAGTTTGCAGCCGCTGCTGATCTATGGGGGAATGTTGAATTTCGGCGTGCTCAATGCCATGAATCGCGATGTGCCATACTTCACTGGGCGCGGAAACCAGGAGTATGCTGAATATATTCGCCGGGTGAGTTGGGGCATCACCATTTTGACGGCTGTTTGGGCGTCCGTGTTTGCTTTGGTGGCATCCTACTTCATCCGTGATCCGCAGGTGGTGCAAGGGGCTTTACGCGCCCTGGCAGTGCTTTTGTTGTTTCAGCAGTGGTATACCTATAAATCGATGCTGTTGATCTCGGCTATCCGTTTCAAATTGTTAAGCGTGCAGCAGTTGGCTCAAGCTGTGTTGTATCCTTTGTTTTCTTTAGGCATGGCAAAGCTGTGGGGTTTGAACGGATTTGTATTGGGCCAGGCATTGGTGAATTTAATCGTCTGTGTAATGATGACAGCCCTGGCACATTATGATCTGCGGCCGATCTTTGATTGGAAAGAGGTGCGCCGGTTGGTGGGGGTGGGCTTCCCGATCATGGCGGGCGGATTTTTGTATGATATTCTCCGTACATTAGATCGCTGGGTCATCTTGACTTTCATGGGCGCAGTTGAGGTGGGTTACTATACCCTGGCGATTTTGGTGTTGCAGGGCATCACGATGCTGCCGAGCGTGGTGACCGCACAATTTTACCCGCGCATGTCGAAACGATTTGGAGAAACGCATTCTTACCAGGCTTTGAAACCATTGTTGACAACCACACTGAAAGTGTCGATTGCTTTGATACTGCCCTTTGGTCTGGTGGTTCTTTTGTTCACCGCGCCGTTAACTCGCTGGATATTGCCAGATTATGTTACAGGCATACAAGCTGCGATCATCGTGGCGGTTGGTGTGATGGTCTCGCGTCCTGTGGCGGGTACAGCAGCCACTTTTTTAAACGCAGTTGGGAAGGCCAACTGGTATATGGGCGTGCAAATTGTGATGATCCCAGTGCAGGTTGCTCTGACGGTGGCGGCGGTCAAGATGGGGTGGGGGTTAGATGGTGTGGCCGCAGGGGTTGCGGTGACCCAGGTGGTCAATATGTTGGGGTTGGTTGGATTGGCTGTGATACTGCTAAAAAGGGTGCCTGTAGAGCAGAGGTTGGATGAACACTAAAAGCATTGTTTTACTTTCGGCGGCCGGTAATATTAAGCGGGCTTTGCATCTGGCGGGCAGAAAAGGGCAAGTGGTGGTGATTGCCCTGGACGAGACGGCTCGTCGCGAGGCTTCCCAATTCCCAGATGTGGAGTGTCATCCATCCAGCGAATATCTAAATATCTCTGAAGGTGTGCTGCGAGATAGTTCCTATAACCTTTCGCTTGAGTGGTACAAGGCTGGAAACCAAGATTACACCTTGTTTGATGGCTGTTCTTTGGGGGAATTGTTGTTCATTGAAGTGAGTTATAACTTCTTGTTCGAGTTGGAACGCCGCCTCATGTTGGTACAAGAGATCAACCGGCTTCATGCTCCAGAGAATTGGGTGTTGGCGACCGATGATAATGGGCTTTTTGGCAAGATCATCAAATTCATTTATGCACAGCATACCGTTGTCAAGGTGATGCCGGTCTTGAAAAATTGGGCCAGGCGAAATCTTAATTTCCGAGAGATAAAACTCTGGCTCCGCCGGGAGGGGTGGGATTATCACGCCCGGAAATTGGTTTTCTGGCTGCTGCGTTGGAAAAGGGGGAATCGGGCAGAACGGCCCCAAGCTGCCGGCCAGGAAAAGATTTTATTTTTGGTTGAGGTGCCGGGTATATCGGGTATGGAGAGCCTGACCCCGCTGATCCAGGCCATGCCTGCCGATGAACGCATGGTGATTGCAAGCGATCCGCGTTGCCAGAAAGAGTTGTTAGAAAAATATGGTATACCATCCATCCCGTTTGATGCCCAGGCATTAGGAATAAAGTCGCCAAAACTGCCGGCGGGATTTGGCAAAGAGCTGCGCCAGCGATGGGAAAAGCTGGTTGCAGCGCGCAAGGCGATGGGCCCGCAAATGCTGTTTAACCAGTTGGATTTGTGGCCAATCCAGCCCGCTTATTTCCGAAACTTGTTTTTCCGCAGGCTGCCAACGGCCTTGGAGCATTTCCACCTGGCAAAGGCGTTGATGCAGCAGTATCGGGTTCGGGCAGTGGTTGTGGCTACAGACACCCATTATGTTGGGCAGTTATTTGCGCGTGCAGCGCACAGCTTGAATATCTATTCCCTCACCATTCAACATGCCATGGTCATCTATCCGCAAATTTATTTGCCTGTGCGGACAAGTCAACTGGCTGTGATGGGCGATGCCGTTCGGGATTGGCTAATTCAATTTGGAGGAAGCCCTGATCAGTTGGTAGTGACAGGTCAGCCGCGCTTTGATGTATTGGTAGGCACGCCTAAGGTGTCCCGGCAGACGCTGCTGGCAGAGCTTGAACTGCTGCCAGAGCGAAAGACCTGGCTGCTGGCGCTGGAGCCATTACTAAGTTTTTGGATGCGAGATCTAATATTCACCGCCCTAGAAAGGTTGCCCCAAGTACAAGCAATCATCAGGGTGCATCCCTTTGATAGTCAGATCGATTACACGAAGGGACTGCAGTATCGTCCGGACTTGCAAAGTCGGGTGCGCGTGTCGCGCCAGCATGATGTCGCCAGCGCTTTGCAGGCCTGTGATGTTGTGATCACGGGGCGCTCAACCATAGGGCTGGAGGCTTTATTGGTCAAAACCCCCGTCATTACAGTATGGCCTCCTGAGTCTACGGGTTGGGCAATTCCTCCGTATTTACAGGAATATTTGGAGCAGGCGCCATTTTTGCAGGTTCAGGATTCCGGCGCGCTTTTATCTGCCTGGGATCACCTGCAAAACCCTGAGCACAGCACAGTGCTAGAACAGCTTCGACAGACGATCGTTCGCCGGTATGCCCATTATGCTGGTCAAAGCACACAGCGGGTAATTGAAGTGATCAGGCAGCAAGCATGGAAAGAAAATGCTGGAGCATGATGTAATGATGACCAATCCAGCGGTATCGATGACAAAGCCTGAAGGCCATGCGCGGCCATTCAAGGCCCGTAAATACATTGCCTTCCTCCTGGCGCTGATATTCAGCGGCATTTGCCTGGTGATGAGTGCCAACGCTGTGCTGACGGGCAGCGGGCTTTTGGCGCTCTTTTGGTTAATACCCTTGCCTTTTATCCTGTGGGCCATTTTTTATCCCAAATGGACGCTTGCCTGCCTGGTAGCATTGATCTTTTGGCTGCCGGGGCCCATTGATCATTTTTGGGACATCCATGTTTCGCCGTATCCTACAGCTGATCTAACACGGTTCCTTTCTTTGCTGGATGTGTTCGTGGTCATGGCCTGGCTGTGGTTGCCACGAGTAAAAGATTCGAAACAGAAAGCGACCGAAATTTGGGTGGGGATCCTGTTGGTTATTTTGACAGCTTATAGTGCCTGCAATGTGTTATGGCAGAGCGATCGCTTGGATCCCTTCCGTGCCCAATCGCTGTGGATAGGCCTTTTACCCTTGCGTTTGTTGATTGTATATTGGTTGGTACGTAAGGCCCTTCACCGCCTGGAGGATGTCTACCGGCTCTATTTGGGACTTGCAATCGGGGTTGTAGGCTTGTTGGCCAATTCAGCCTACAAGACTTTGCTAGGTGAAAGCATGGCAGGGCGCGTGGTCGCAGGCACATTTGGAAACAATGTTTTTAGTGTGCTGCTGGCCTTGATGATCGTGTTACTCCAGATGCTCAGAAAGTACTTGCGTGTCACCTGGTTGAAATGGGTGATCACTGGACTTCAAGTGACATGTTTTGTGTTTATCCTGTTTTCTGATACGCGCATGGCATTCGGTTTACTGGTCTTGGGTCTGGGGATGCTGTTCCTGTTGCAGCCCAGGTATTCGACTGGTTTTGTGGTGCGCTTGACCTGGTCTGGCATCTTGGCGGTGATGATATTGGGAGTACTGCTGATGGCCGTGGGAGCGATGGAAATCAATACTTTTGACCGTGTCGCTTTAATGCTTAAGGCGGTCTCAGGCCAGGCTTCTGCCTCAGAAATGGATATGGCCCTTGGCACCGCCAACGTGCGCCTGGTGTTCTGGCAATTTGCCCTGGATCGGCTGGCTGAATCGCCGTGGTTTGGGATCGGCCCAGGACAGTGGAATTACGAGCGGACGAGAAGCGATAACCGTCACCTGTATGCACCTAACGGCAGTGTGGATGCCATTTCAGATCCCCATAATGGTTTTATCTACATGGCGGTGGAATACGGCTGGCCATCTTTGGCGATGTATGGGGCTGTCTTACTGATTTGCATCCTGGTGGGTGCCAAAACCCTGCGCCAGAGCAAGGCTTTGCTGGGTGGTTGGTCTGAGGCCCGGCAGGTGTATGACCTGGCGGCGGGCTTACTGGTGATAGCCTTGATGCTTGCGTTGGGTCATCTGACGAACACGTATATCAATAGCTTGTATACTCAAATATTCGTTGGACTGATATTCTTTACGCTGCTTAGAACAGGGACTGTGCTGCGAAATGAGTATCTATACAACAGGTAACCTTAAGTGGGTGGTGTGATACTATGAAAATTGCTTTACTCGGTACCCGTGGTGTTCCCGCCAGCTACAGCGGGTTTGAAACTTGTGTGGAGCAACTAGGCCAACGCCTGGTGCAGCGCGGCCACCAGGTGACGGTGTATTGCCGTTCGCATCATATTCAGTATGAGGGCGATACCTATAAGGGGATGCACCTGGTGAAGCTGAATACGATCACCAATAAATACCTGGATACGATCGTACACTCCTTCATCTCATCCCTGCATGTTTTGCCTCAGCGTTATGATATAGCCCTGTATTTTATTGCTGGCAACAGTCCGGTGACCTGGATCCCGCGCCTGGTTGGGACGAAGTCGATCCTGAATGTGGATGGGTTGGATTGGAAGCGCGAGAAATGGCCAACGCTGGCTAAGAAATATATCCAGTTTGCCGAATACCTGGCTACTTTTTTGCCCAATGTCTACTTGACCGACTCGCATGTCGTGCAGGACTACTATACCGATCGCTTTCACAGCACGCCTCCGTACATCCCCTATGGCTCAGATGTAGAGATCGTGCCGCCGGGTGAAACGCTGGCCCAATATGGGCTGGAAGCAGGTAAGTATATCTTATTCGTTGGACGCCTGGTACCCGAGAATTGTGCTCATCATCTGGTGCAGGCATTTCACCAGTTGGATACTGATTTGAAGTGCGTGATTGTCGGTGACGCACCCTATGCAGATGCTTACCAGGCCGAGCTGCGAGCCCTGGCAGATGGGGATCCGCGCATTATTTTTACTGGCTATGTGTTTGGGAAGGGCTACCACGAGCTGGGCTCTAATGCCTATGTGTTCGCCGAAACATCTGGGGTGGGTGGCACCCATCCAGCGCTGGTGGAGGCGATGGCGTTTGGGAACTGCGTGGTGGTGCATAATACCCCTGAGAACCAAGAGACAATTGGCGAGGCCGGCTTTGCTTACGATGGCAAAGCCGGTGCGGAAGCTCTCCAGGCTGTTTTGAAACGCCTGTTGGCGAATCCCGATCTGGTTGCACAATACCGCCAGCTTGCCCGCCAGCGAGCACAGACCGAATATTCTTGGGAAAAAGTTACCGATGCTTATGAGCAAATGTTCAACCAGCTTTGTGGCGAGAGGCGTTGACGATGAGTGATTATTCAACTTCCAGGCTGCACCAATTGACTGAAAAGATCATCCGGGCTTTGAAGCGCGATGCGTCTTATGAATTAGATAAACGCATTGCGGTTGGTGATTTACTGGCCGTATTGTGGCAGCGAGGCATTTCTGTGCTGCGGGGCTATTGGGTTCGTTGGCAATTGGGTGCAACCAGGGGGCTGCTGTTTTTTGGAAAGGATGTGACCCTGCGGCATAAGCGGAAGATATCTGTGGGGCGCAGTACGATTATCGAGAACAATGTTTTCATTGATGCGCTTTCGCAAAATGGAGTCAGGCTGGGCGATAATGTGACCGTGGCAAAATTCTCAACTTTGCAGTGTACCGGGGTGATCCAGGAGTTGGGGGTTGGAATTACAGTGGGTGATAATTCTGCTATCGGTGCGTATTCTTTCCTGGGAGGGCAGGGGGGCATTCAGATTGGGAACAACGTGATCATGGGCCCTAAGGTGAACATATTTTCTGAAGATCATGGTTTTGACGATCTGGAAAGGTTAATCCGTTTGCAGCCTACTCGTCGCCAGGGGGTGATAATTGAAGATAACTGTTGGGTGGGGGCCAACAGCACAATTGTGGATGGCGTTCATATCTATAGTGGATCTGTCATCGCGGCTGGCAGCGTGGTAACGAAAGATGTCCCGGCCAATTCTATTGTGGGTGGGGTTCCTGCTAAGATCATTAAGACGCGATGCTGATGGTTTAAAAAGGGTTATAATCAAGGCCTATGCTGCGTCGTGGTACGAATTACATCATCTTATCCTTCTTGCTAGACTGGGCCGTGGTGGTCATTGCTGCCTTGCTGGCAAGCTGGCTGCGCCTGAACCTGCCGCTTGGCCCGGCATTGACCGAAGCGCCTGAGTTTTACCTCACCCCTTGGGATGTGCTGTATATTTACCCGCTCATATTTCTGCTGTTTTCCCTGTATGATCCCGGGCGGACGTATAAGGCCGTTGACGAATACCAGATCTTAAGCATTGCCAGCTTGCTGGCTGCTTTGGCGTTGGCAGGCTTGTTGTTCATCCTGGCACACGAAAAATCGCGCCTGATGCTGCTGTATTTTTACGGTATTCATTTTGCCTTGGTTGCCCTCTGGCGTGCTGTGGTGCGGCTGGTCCGGCGGCGCAGGTATTCAGAAGGCCAACAGCCGCGGCGCGTGTTGTTGGTGGGCGGCGGCGAGGCGGCGCGCCGGGCCCTTGACCGCCTGGAAGAGCTTTCTTGGGCGGGGGTTCAATTGGTGGGCTGCCTGGCTAACGGCGAACCGATCTCTGCACACAAAACTGATATCCCACTGTTGGGAACTTTTGACAATTTGGAACAGGTCTTGCAGCAGCATGCCGTGAAGGATGTGTTGTTGGCTTTCCCGGCTGAAGATTACTGCATTGTTAATGAAATGGCGGCTCGCCTGGTGACCCAGCCTTGCAGTGTCTGGGTGGTGCCCGATTACTTCAGCTTGCTGCTTTATGGCGGGCATGTCGAAAGCCTGGGTGGGGTGCCGATGATCAGCCTGAAGTACCCGACCCTGACGGGCTACCAGCGTGTAATGAAGCGCGTTTTTGACCTGGTGGTAGGTGGGCTGGTCTTGATCATGATCTCGCCAATCTTGCTCGTCACAGCCATTGCAATTCGCCTGGATTCGCCTGGGCCGGCTTTATTCCGGCAGCAGCGGGTAGGCGAGAACGGCCGGGCGTTTGGAATGTATAAGTTTCGTTCGATGGTGCAAAATGCCGACAGCCTGTTGAGCGAAGTGATCAAGTACGATGCCGATGGACATATCATTCATAAGAGCAAAGATGATCCCCGCGTGACGCGGGTTGGCAAATTCATCCGCCGGGCCAGCATTGACGAACTGCCCCAGATCTTCAATGTGTTGAGGGGCGATATGAGCCTGGTGGGCCCTCGCCCCGAGATGCCTTTCTTGGTAGAGAATTATGAAATCTGGCAACGGGCGCGTTTTGCAGTGCCGCAGGGTATTACAGGCTGGTGGCAGGTGAACGGGCGCAGCGATAAGCCCATGCACTTGAATACCGAGGATGATCTTTACTACGTGCGGAATTATTCCATGCTGTTGGACCTGTACATCCTCCTGAAGACACCTTGGGCAGTCTTGCGCGGCAAAGGGGCTTTCTGACGTGCGGCGTAAGTTTGGTGAGGTCGTTGGCGCCCTCGAAAAGCTGAGTGAAAGACAACGCTTAGGTATCATCCTGTTGGTCGGCTTGATCAATGGGCTTTTATTCGTTTTCATGGTTCCCCCCTGGCAGCACTACGATGAGCCGGGGCATTTTGAATATGCCTGGCTGATTGCCAATCGTCCGGGGTTACCCCAGGCTGGCGATTATGATCAGTCTATGCGCCGCGAAGTGGCGGCCTCGATGATCGAGCACGATTTCTTCGCTGGTTTATCGTATCGTTCCAATTTACTTTCTGTGCAAGACCCCATCTGGATCGGGGAGGCTCAAACCGCCGATCAGCCGTTGTATTATTGGTTGGCGGCTTTACCGCTGCGCCTGGTGCGCACAACCGATATCACCTTTCAATTGTATCTGGCACGATTTGTATCTTTGATCCTTTTCTTGGTCAGCATTGCGGCGGGCTATGCCGCTGTGCGAGAACTGACCCGGGTCGGCAACCCCCTGCGCTGGTTCCTTCCGTTGAGCATGGCCTTATTGCCAGCCTATGCAGACTTGATGACCTCCGTTAATAATGACGTGGCGGCGGCGGCCTTTTTTTCGTTGTTTTTATGGCTCAGTTTACGCCTCATCTGCCGCGGCTTTGGCTGGCTAGAGGCGGTTGGTGTGATTGGAATAGCTGCCGCCTGTGTGTTCATCAAGGGCACCGTTTGGTGGGCTGTACCGTTGGGAGTCCTGGCTTTGGTGCTGGCTTTGCTATCGGTGAGGCGGCGCGGCTGGGCCTGGATTGCTGTGGGCGTGGTGGCGGTGGCTGGTTTCTTGGCGCTTTTGGTGTGGGATGGCGCGGCGGCCTGGTACTGCCCAGGAGCGGGCTGCCAGGTGAAGCAAACATCTGCTGGTGGAACGAATAGCGGCCGCGCGCTGGCTTTGGCGTATCATGCGTCGGAAGATGGGCCAACGCGAGTGATCCAAAGCATCACCCCCGAAGTGGTGCAGTACCTGCGCGGGCAAGAAGTGACCCTGGGGGCCTGGATGTGGGCCACCCAGCCCGGGAGCGCTAAGGTGCCCATGCTTGTTGGCTTGGGCGTCCCAGCGACGGTGAATGTTAGCCAGGCCCCCTTCTTTTTTGCGGTGACGCTGCGTGTGCCAGAGGAGATCACCAGCCTGGAGATAGTGTTAGAGTCTGCGCCACAACCGGGTGGCGCGGGCGAGGTCTATTATGACAAAGTGGTGCTGGTCAGGGGAAACTTTGCCCAAGCCGGAACGCCTGTGCAGCGCGAAGTTAACGCGGCAGTGGTAGATTGGGGCGGTGAGCAGGCTGTGAATTTGCTGCGCAACCGCTCGTTTGAGCGCATGTGGCCGCGCATAAACCCTAAGGTAGCGCAGTACTTGGAATACGCTTTGTCGCCCTCGCAGATCCTGGCTTCATTGTCGGATTTGCCTGGCTCGGCCTGGTATTATCAAAGCGCCCTGGAAAACCTTCGGGATACGTTCTGGGGGAAGTTTGGCTGGGGCCACGTTCCATTTGTGTGGCCTGGTGCTTACATGGTTTTGGCGGTGCTGACCTGGATTGGTGCTTTGGGGGCGTTGGTGAGTTTGTGGGTTAAGCGTAAAAGCCTGGCCTGGGATGTTGTGGGCTTTGCGGTATTGGCATTGCTGGGGATATGGGCGGCTGCACTTGGCCGGGGAACGAGTTCTTTGTATGGCAATGTGTTCATCCCTGGGGTGCGCTACGCCTTTCCCGTCATCATTTTGACTTTGCTGTTGCTGTGGGCGGGCTTCCAAACGCTCTTCGGGTGGGCAGCCCACAGGCTTAAAACGCCGCGCTGGCCACAGCACCTGGCGGCTGTGCTGCTGCTGGTCTTATTCGACAGCTTTGCCCTCTACAGTATTGTATTTTATTACGATGGGGTTTTGACAAAGTAGGGGGGCACAGTGTATAATTTGACTTACAGCGCGGGTGTTGCCAAGTGGTAAGGCAGTAGCTTCCCAAGCTACCATTCGTGGGTTCGAATCCCATCACCCGCTCAGTGATACAAGGCGGCAGGGTTGTCCAGGCGGGGGGCAGCTCTGCCGCGTTTGTTATCAAAGTTGCTGAGTCGTAACGTTTAGCGATCATTTGTAATGGTTGTGTTACGTACTGCTATGCCATCAATGCTAGAATGGATTATTGAGGACCCTGATCGGGTGAAACGATGATGGAAGAAATCACTATTCTGTATGTTGAAGATAACCCCGAGAACCGCATGCTTGTCCGGCGCATATTGATGGCCGAAGACTTCAATGTGGTAGAAGCCGACTCTGCATCGAAGGCTTTTGAAGCCATCGATGCGATGCGTCCTGATCTGATCTTGATGGACATCAACATGCCGGATGTGGATGGTTATACCCTCACTGCTCGCTTGCGAGAAAATCCTCGTCTCAACGGTGTTCCCATTATTGCCCTCACTGCCAATGTGATGAAAGGCGACCGCGAGCGCACACTAGAAGCTGGCTGCGACGGTTATATCCAAAAACCAATTGACGTGGATGCGCTGCCGCAGCAGATCCTGCGCTATCTGAAAGAGGTGGGACGTGTTTAATGCCGCTGAAACGCCCCAAGAAGGCCAAGGCCAGGGCAAAGCTGCCATTCCCAAAGACACCACTGTTTTGGTGGTTGAGGATAATGTCTCTAACTTTGTTCTGATTGCTCGTATGCTTGGCTACATGGGCATCCATTGCGAATGGAAAACCTCTGGCTACGAAGTGGTGGAATACGCCGATACACTTCCACGCCTGGACTTAATCCTCATGGATATTCGCCTGCCGTATGAAGACGGGTACGGCGCGCTGCGCAAGATCCGCGCCTCTCCTGCTCTCAAAGATACCCTGGTCGTCGCCGTTACGGCTGAGGCCAGTGTAGAGCAGATCAACAAAGCCCGCGGTGCTGGCTTCGATGGTTTCCTGGCCAAACCGCTGGATATGGATCGGTTCCCTGACCAAATCCGCCGTATCCTTGCTGGAGAAGCGGTTTGGGAATTGAACTAAACCCTATGCCAAGAAAAAAAACTGCCCCCGTTTCTTCTTCGTCTACTGATGACACTGGTCAGCCTCTAATTCCCCAACCCACGCCCCCATATTCTCCTCCGGATCAATCGACTCCGCCGGACGCAGCACCCCAGGTGGATGCGGTTCGCCCCTCGACCGAGGCTTCACCGGCAATTTCTCAAGACCGCCCTGAAACGCTTGTACAGCGTCTCGGTGACTATTTGGTTGAGACTGGTGCCCTCTCGCCGGCCGGCCTTGAACAAGCCCTGGCACACCAGAAATCGCAGGCCCCTGCTCGCCGCCTTTTGTTGGGTGAGGCCCTGGTTGAACTAGGATTGGTGGATCGCCAGACCCTGGACCGTGCGGTTACCCGCCAGCTTTCCAGCCTCCATACTGCTTTGCAAGAGACCAACCGCCAGCTTGAGCAGCGCGTCCAGCAGCGTACGCAAGACCTTGAGCGTCGCCTGCTTCAAATCCGCACTGCTGCTGAAGTAACGCAATTGGCGATCACAGCCCCTAACCTCACCGACTTGCTCCGCCGCACCACCAAGCTGTTGGTTGACCGGTTTGGCTATTATCAGGCGGCTGTATTTATAGCCGATGAATCAGAGCGCTCGGCCTATCTGGCAGAGACTGCTGGACCCACGCCAGCCATCCGCACAGCCAATGGTTCTAGCGCCTCAGGGGCTGGGCAGTCGCCATCTTATCGATCGCCGCGTACGCCGATCTCGCGCATTGAATCGGGCTCGCGTTCAATGGTTGGGTGGGTAATGGCGAACCGTATGCCGCGCGTAGCTGCCGACGTAAACGAAGAATTTTATTATCTCAAAGATGACCTGCTCCCCGAGACACGTTCTGAAGTTACCATCCCCATTCTGATCACCGATAAGCTGTTGGGTGTGCTGGATATCCAACATACCCAGCCCAATGCGTTTGATGCCGAGGCCATTGCGGTCTTGCAGACCATTGCGAATCATATTGCCGCGGTGATCCAGAACTTCCGCTTGCTGGCGGCGGCCCAATCCAGCCTGGATGAACTTTCGAGCCTTTATTATGCTTCTTACCAACTGGCGCGTGCTGGACGCCCACATGAAGTGATTCAGGTCGTCAGCGATACGCTTGAGCGCGCGCCGTATTTCACGGCCTTGTTCTTTGTCGAGCGGACTGCTTTGCGCCTGGTTGCCATGAGCGAACCCAAGCAGGCGGCCTCGTTGGCTGAATGGGGCCTGACAAGCAAGCCCCCTGCCTATCCAGAACTGTCACAATTAAGCTACGAGGAAATCTCTCGCCTGGCAATGCGCGATGAGCCCTACCTGGTGATCAATTCGTTGAGCGCAGAAGGCACCAACCAGGATATCCCGTCGGTCTTAGTGGACCCAGTGCGCCAGGCGGGTTATAAATCGCTGGCGATCATTTTCGGGCGCAGCCGCACGCACGGGGCTGCCACAGGCTCTCAGCCGGTCAACGACCAGGGTGATGCCTCGCTGCCGGTGCAGGTCAATCATCTGATGATCCTTGCCTCGCGGCAAGAGAACCTGAATGTCAGTGGCAGTGTTGGTACCACGGCTTCAACCCAGCTCCAATCGTATGCCAGCCTGACCGAGTTGACCACTACGGCCCTTGAGAAAGTTCACGCCTCGCAGCGCCTGGAAAAACGCCTGGCGGCTTTGCAGACTTTGAACGCCATCAGCCAGGCGGTATCGGTTGAAACAGACCTGAATGCATTTTACGGTGTTATCCACCGTGAGGTGGATAACGTGATGGGGTCTGTCAATTTTGCCATTGCCACCTATGACAATGTGACGGATAAGATTGAAATTCCTTATCTGTACGACAACAAGGATGTACGCAGCGTGCCGGCCTTCCCGCTTGGCGAGGGGCTTACCTCGATCTTGATCCGCACTCGCCAACCGCTGATGCTTGTTGAAGACACCGAGAGAAGAACGCGTGAGATGGGAGCCAAGCTGGTAGGTGCACCGGCCAAATCTTGGTTGGGTGTTCCGCTCCTGGTGAGTGGTGATGTCATCGGCGCCATCATTGTGCAAGACCTGGAACATGAAGGCCGCTTTGACGAGGACGATAAACGGCTCTTGATGACCCTGGCCTCGCAAGTGGCTGTTGCCATCCGAAATGCCCGTTTGCTTGAGGGCACCTATCGCCAGGGCGCGCGCCAGCGGTTGTTGTATGATATTACCAATAAGATCCGTTCATCTCCCAACCTGGATACCATCCTGCAGACAACTGCGCGTGAGCTGAGCCTGGCCTTGGGGGCACGCCGCGCAGATATTCGAATTGGCATTTCGCAACCTGAGACTGCCATTGAAGAGCAAGACCAAATGCCCGTTGATGAAACTCTCTTGGCGGTCTCTGAATCGCCGGAGAACGGTATGACGCCAGAAGAACTGCATCCAGATGGTGAACCTGATGTGCAGGCCGCCTCTGATGATGTTCCTCCTTCTTCCGATGAAACCGATCTGCCACTTCAGGGAGCGTAGATCATGAAGCGACCTTATTTCCGCCGTAACGCTGGTCATTCGGGATCGGATGTCGACCAATCTCCTTTTGCCAGCGGCGTTAATCTACGTGATCGGTTAAGTGAGCGTTCTTTAGCCTCCGTCACCAACCTGCCGCTGCTGCGTGAGCGCATCTTAAACCTGATCTTGTTTGGCAGTGTCATTGCGGGGTTGATCACCATGGTGATCAACCTGGTGACCGATATCCCGGCGGGTAACTACCTCCAGGTAGGCATCTATCTGCTGGCCTTTGGTTGGGTCTTGGCAATGGCGTTGGGCCGTAAACTGCCTTATTCCTTACGGGCATATGGCATCCTGGCAGTGCCTTACCTGCTGGGCATTGTGGCCGCGGTTCAGGATGGGATCAGTGGGAATGCCCGTGTTTGGATGATGGGTTTTGCGGCATTGACGGGCATTTTGCTGGGCATGACCTCAGGTGTTGTCGCAATGGTGTTGAGTGCCCTCACCCTGGTTGTAATTGGATTGGCATTCAACCAGGGTTGGCTGCCGCTTCCACCTGCGGGGGCGGCTTTAGAGACCGGAGTATTTTGGGATTGGCTCAGCTCTAGCGCAGTATTTTTGACCATTGCGTTGTTGGTGGTGATCTCGCTGGTTGTGCTGATTGATGGACTGAGTTCTAGTCTTGAGAAGACCAAGGACCTGGCAGATGAGTTGGCGGGCGATCGTCAGCAGCTTGATCAGCGGACGCGTGAGTTAGACCGCCGCATGGTGCAGATCCGCACCGCAGCCGAGATATCCCGTTCAATCAGTGCAGTGCTAGACCCTAATGTGCTGCTGCAGCAAATGGCCGACCTGGTGCGCGCTCGCTTTGACCTGTATTACGTGGGCGTATTCTTGTTGGATGACCGCAATGAGTACGCGGTCTTGAGAGCCGGTACGGGTGAGCCCGGACAACAGATGATGGCTGCCAACCACCAACTGCCGATTGGTGGGGCATCGATGATTGGCTGGACGATTGCTAACCGCAAACCGCGCATCGCCCTGGATGTTGGCGCGGATGCTGTGCGCTTTAGCAACCCCTTGCTGCCTAACACCCACTCTGAGATGGCGCTGCCTTTGATGAGCGGCGACCAGGTTTTTGGCGCGATGACGGTTCAATCAGCACAGCAAGAGGCATTTGATGAAGACGATGTGATCGTGCTGCAAGGTATTGCTGACAGCCTGGCAACCGCGCTTCAAAATGCACGCCTGTTCCAACAAGAGCAGAGCAACCTGGAAGAGATTCGGGCCTTGAACCGCCAATATGTGGTGCAGGCCTGGACCAAGGGTGGGCAAGCAGGGGCTCAACCCGAGTACACCTTTGTTAATCAGCAGTTGGAAGGGCGGGCGCATGCCACCGACCCGGTCGATTATGCCCCGATCGAGGTTTCGCTTACACTGCGTGAGCAGGTGATCGGCAACATCAGCCTGGATGTGGAGCGGAATTCGCTGCTGCCAGAAGACTTGGAGCTGGTGGAGCAGGTTGCCACCCAGGCGGCATTGGCTATGGAAAATGTGCGCTTGTTGGAAGAGACCCAACGGCGTGCCGGGCAAGAGCGCCTGGTGGCGGATATTGTGCAAAAGGCACGCTCTACCACAGATGTGGATACGATCTTGCGTACCACTTTGAATGAATTGGGGCGAGCTCTGGGCGCTGCAGACGGCAACATCATGTTGAGTATCGCACCTGCGCAGGAGGTAGAGGAATGAGCATCCGTTCACGGATCATCCTGGCGCTCTTGTTGATTGGCCTGTTGGCGATGAGTTTCATGGCTTTTCAGGCTAACCAGTCTTTAGTGGCCATGCGCAACCAGGCGGTCAGTGATGGGCAGGCAGCCTTAGAAGAAGCTGGCCGCCAGGCTATCAGAGATAAAGCCCTTTCGGTAGCTGCTCAACTTTACCTGTATCTGACCCTGCACCCTGAGATTGATCTCAGTGACCCGGCCGCGCTGGAATCGAATCCTGATCTCCGGGCCCTGGCAGTGCAGCCTGTTGGGCAGACCGGTTACACCGCAGTGCACGATGATCAGGGTATCAATCATTTTCATTCTAGCCCAACTGTGGTGGGGGTTGACCTGGCTACCATGGCATCCTCTCGTCCAGGTTTTTGGGAGATTGTCCAGCGTTCTCTGGATGGCACGGCGGTTGAAGGGTATTATGGCTGGCTTGAGCCGGATAACACGATGCGCGAGAAGTTCATGGTCATTGTGCCTATTCAAGGTACCAACTTGCGCGTGGCTGCCACGACCTATATCGATGAGTTCTCTCAGCCGGGCATTGCAACCACACGATCGCTGGATCAGATTGCCAGCCAGGCGAGGACGCGGCTGCTGATTAGTGGCCTGACGGGCGCTGTGTTTGCGCTGTTGGCTGCGGTTATTCTTGGCGTCAGCCTGACCAACCCACTCAAGCGCATCACAGATGCGGCGGCGCGCGTTAGCGAGGGGGATTGGTCGGCGATCCGCCCGTTAAAAGAAAAATCAGAGCTGGGCATCCTCAGTCGAGCGCTGCACGCCATGACGGTGCAGATGCGCACATTGTTTGAGAGCTTAGAAGAGCAAGTGGCTTCACGCACCAAGGAGCTTTCAGAGCGCACCGTTCAGCTTGAGGCGGCAGCTCAGGTGGCGCGCGAGGCGGCGGGTATCCGCGATGTACAGACTTTGTTGGATGAAAGCGTGCGCCTGGTTTCAGATCGCTTTGGCTATTATCATGCGGGCATCTATTTGACGGACGACGTGGGGGAATACGCCATCTTGCGGGCTACCAACAGCGAGGGCGGGAGGCGATTGGTTGCCAACCAGCACAAGGTGCGGCTGGGGGACCCTGGGGTTGTCAGCTATGTGGCCAGTGCCGGCAAACCGCGCGTGGTCTTTGATGTGGGGGCGGATGATATTTTTGTCCCCAATCCTGAACTGCCCGAAACGCGTTCTGAAATGGGGCTGCCTCTTAAGCTGGGTGAACGTGTGATTGGTGTGTTAGACGTGCAGTCGAACGAAGTATCGTCGTTTGCACCCGAAGACATCAGCACATTACAGATCCTGGCAGACCAGGTGGCATTGGCAGTGGAAAACGCTCACCTTTTGACAGAGAGCCAAAGGGCTTTGTCTGAGCTAGATAGGTTGTATGCACAGCAAACCCTTCAGACCTGGCAGAAACGGTTGCGGGATAAAGGGATTGCATTCCGTTATACCCGCATGGGAATTGAGCCGGCAGACGCGACTGATCTGAACTCGAAGCTGGCGCTCCAGCCAGGTGCAGATGACAAGGATGGGCATGTGTTGAAAGTGCCCATTGTAGTGCGCGGCCAGGATATGGGGACTTTGATTCTGCGGCGCGATGCTGACCAGGCGGTTTGGTCTGCTGAAGAAGCTGCCCTGGTGAAAGGAACGATTGAGCAGATTGGGCCCGCACTAGAGAGCGCACGCTTGCTTGAAGAGGCCCAGCGCCGCGCGGCGCGTGAGCAGGCAGTAAATGTGATTTCTACCCAGGTGCGTGGATCGGTTAACCTGGATGCGGTCCTTCAAAATACAGTGCGCGAACTGGGCAAAGCCCTGGGTGCTTCGCGTACTTTCATTCGTTTTGGCCTTCAGACGCAGCAGCCAGATCTGGCAGATGCTGCCCCGCCGGATGATCGGGATCATCATCCACAATCTTCTAGGGAAGGAGTATAACATGCGCATAAGCAAAGCTTTACCAATTTTGGTTTTGTTGAGCCTGGTGGCAGGTTTGTTAGCTGGCTGCCAGGGGGAAAACACGGCGCAAGCCATACCCGACAAAGTGACTTTACAACTGCAATGGGTTACCCAGGCACAGTTCGCCGGCTATTATGTGGCCCTGGATAAGGGTTGGTACCTGGAAGAAAACATCGAGTTGGCCATCATTCCGGGTGGGCCAGACCTGGTGCCTGTCGATTTGGTCATGTCTGGCACGCGCGATTTTGGGACGGGTTTGTTGGCTGACCTGGCCATGGCAATTGAAGTTGGAAAGCCTGTCATCAGTATTGCACAGGTCCAGCAAAACAATGGTTTGATGCTGGTTGTGCATAAAGATTCGGGGATTGCAGGCCCGGCCGATTTTGCCGGTAAGCGGGTTGGGGTGTGGCTGGGTAGTTGGGAAGCTCAGTTTGACGCCATGATCGCCCAGGCTGGCCTGAGCCTGAATGATTTCGAGTTGGTGGCGCAGGGCTATAGCATGGATCCGTTCTTGAACCGCGAATTGGATGTGGCTTCGGCGATGGTCTATAACGAATACCAATCGATCCTCGAGAGTGGTGTCAGCGCCAATGATCTGACCATCATCGACTATGCCAATTATGGCTTGAGCTTCCCTGGGGATACCCTGTTCACCTCGCGCACCATTGCCGAACAGAACCCCAGCCTTTGTGTTCGTATGCTGCGCGCCACCTTGCGCGGCTGGCAATATGCCGTAGAGAATCCCGAAGAGGCTGCTGAAATTGTGCTGAAATACGATCAGAGCGGCACGCAAACACGGGGTCACCAGGTGGCTATGATGAAAGAGATTGCCAGGCTGGTGTCTGTTTCAGGGATTGAAATGGGTTACACAGACCCTGCCAGCGTACAGTTGATGGTGGATACCCTGGTGCAATACGGCGTTTTGAACCAGGCTGTTGATATCAATCAAGTATTCACAAATCAATTCTGGGAACAAGTTCAAAACTCTGGCAAGTAAGGGAGTACCAGCACATGATTGATCGCATTCTCCGTCGCCTGAGTGTTCGTGCACGTGTTTTGGGGGCGGTGGCTACCTTGCTCGTTTTGCTGGCGGTTACCCTGGCGGTTACAGCAATAAACCTGTCATCGCTGGGTGATCAGCTTGAATTAGCCACCAATGTCAACGCGCGTGCAGAACGCTTGCTGTTGCGCAGCCAGGTGTTGATCATCTCATCGCGCGTTAACTTATTGCGCTATATGTCTGATGCCGTTCCGGGCGTCAGCGATGCCCTGGCTGATGTCAGTGACGCAAGCTTATTGTTGGAAGAAGCCGGTGAGTTGTTCAAATCTTCTGGGCAGGCGATTGAGATTGAGGGGGTTCTGCGAGGGCTAGAAAACTACAGCCGAACGATTGGTGAAGTGCAACGGGCGCGCTTGGAAAACCGCCAGAGCGATCTTACGGTTGAGCTCTATAATGCGAACAGCTCAGCCTCGAGCCTGGGACAACAAATTGACTTGATTGTGAACCAGAGCGAAGGCATTATTACAGCCAGTAGTAATGCTGCTCTTGAGAACAGCTCTCGCAGCCTGGTCATTTTGTTAACCGGCTTTACGGCATTGATGCTGTTGGTTTTGGTGGGTTCCTTCTTTATGCAGCGCAGCATCACCAACCCAATCAATGATCTGCGCGTAGGCGCAGAAGCCTTCAGAACTGGCCAACTAGAGACCGTTATCCCTGTGACGGGCCATGATGAATTGGGTGTGCTGGCGCAGGCCTTCAATCAAATGGCGGCTCAACTAGCGAGTTCGTATCGCGACCTGGAGCAGCGCGTCGAAGAACGTACACAAGACCTTCAGCAGCGCGCCTTGCAGGTGCAAGTGGCGGCTGAAGTGGCGCGCGATGCCGCGGCGGCACAGAACCTGGATACGCTCTTGAACCAATCGGTCAACCTGATCCGCGATCGCTTTGGCCTGTACAGTGTCAGTGTGTTCTTGGTGGATGATTTGGGAGAGAATGCCATCATGCGCTCTGGCACGGGTGAATCGAGCCGGGTTTTGATGGAACGCGGTTACAAGATGCGTGTAGGTGAGGTGGGCCTGGTGGGTTATGTGACGGGCAGCGGCATGGTTCGCATCGTGAACGATGTGGATGCTGACTTTGTGTATGTAAGAGACCCCCTGCTGCCCAATACGCGTTCAGAAATGGTGGTGCCGCTGCGCAGCGGTGGAAAAACGATTGGCGCACTGGACGTGCAGAGTGATAAGCTGAACGCCTTTGGGCAGGATGATGTTACTGTGATGCAGATCATGGCGGATCAGTTGACCATTGGTATTCAAAATGTGCGCCTGGTTGAAGAGCTGCAGCAGCGCCTGAGTGAGATCAACACGCTGTTTCAGCGCTATACCCAAGATAGCTGGGCGCGCGCCGCCACTACTGGCATGCGAAGCATGGGGTATGAATATGACCTGGCGGCTGTTCGCCCGCTGGAGGGGCAGGGTGTTCTGGCTGCCAGCGAAGATATAGGCACATCGAAGGATCTGCTTGACCGGTTGGAAAAAGGCCGTTCGACGATTGTGCAGGCGATGCATCATCCAGCCCGCCAGGAGGCGCAGATTCCGCCAACCGCTTTGGTGGCTCCTTTGATGATGTACGACAATTTGATTGGTGTATTAGGGATCGAAAGCGACAACCCCGAACATGCCTGGTCGGAGGATGAGGTTGCCTTGATCGAATCCGTTGCCAGCCAGGTGGCACTGGCGCTTGATAATGCCCGCCTGATTGAAGAGAGCCAACTGCGCACCGATCAACTGCGCCTCTTGCAAGATATCACCGCGGCGGCTGTTTCGCACGTGCGCCTGGATGATCTGCTGGAAGATGTCAGTCAAAAGGTGTGTGCGGGTTTTGATCTGTTGCATTGTGGGATTGCTTTGTTGGACCCGGGCGGCAAGACGATGACCCTGGTGGCCAATGCCTCGACCCAATCTCCAGATGGTAAAGAGTTATTGGGCGGGGGGATTGTGGGAACGAAGATTCCATTGGAAGGCAATGAACTGACCCAGAGTGTGATCCATTCTCGGCATGCAAAGGTCGTTTACGATGCCCAGCACGATCCGATCACAGCTCTGACCCATGAAATCCACAAGCTGCGCGGCACCAATACCCTGGTGGTTGTGCCACTGGTGGCGCGCGACCAGGTGATTGGCACCATTGGTATGGATGTGGCCGATCAGCAGCGGCGTTTTAGCGAGGATGACCTGCGTCTGATGGAACAGATCAGCTTGCAAATTGCCACTGCCATTGAGGTGGCGCGTAATTTTGAAGTGGCCGAAAGCCGTGCCGGGCGCGAGCGCATGGTTGGCGAGATGACCAGCCATATGCGCGAACGCCTGGATGTCGAATCGGTATTGCAGACCGCGGTGAACGAGTTTTATGCAAACCTTGGATTGGAAGAAACGGTGGTATACCTTGCGCCGCCCGATGTGAGCGACCAGGCGCCAGTAGCCGGCAGCCTGCCCTTGGATGGACCGGGTGAAGCCCCTGCTTTGGGTGGCGCTCTAGATGCACTGCCAGACCAGTCCCCAAAGACGCCCCGCAAGCGTTCTGCAGCAAGCCGTAAGCGCCCCGACAGCGGGCCATCCTTAGATTCTGATACCCCCACCGATGCACAGGAGGCGGCCAATGAGTGAGCAAACCCTGACCACCTTCTGGTGGATGTTGGCGTACTTATTGGGTGTGCTGGCCCTGACCCTGGGTCTGTATGTATTGGCGTCAAGCCCCAGGCAGCGCGCTAACCGTCTGGTGGGTCTGATGGTATTGGCGATTGCGGTTAACCTGGTGATGCTGGGTTTTGTGCTGCATGCTAAGACGATTGGGCAGGCAACTATACCCTTGATTGTGGGGGCGGCGCTTGGCCCGGCGGTGAATATTTGGCTTACGCTGGCTGTCTTTGTCCTTGTGAAGCCGGCCTGGTTGGAAGGCCGCATGCGTTGGCTGGAGGCCTTGCTGTTTGGCCTGATCTTACTACCCATCGCATTGACTGTGATCGATGTGGTGTTCAATGCCAGGCTGTATCTTGCCGACCTGCAGACGGTTGCATACGCCGGCGGCCTTATGGATTTCTCCAGTTACATCACTGGACCACTGGGGCGTGTGGTTGTGGCGATTTACCTGCGTGTGGTGGGCACACTGTTGGTATTCCCGTTGATCTACCTGGCCTTCTTTGACCGCAGTTTACCGGCGTTTAACCGTCGCTGGGCCCGCATTTTACTGCTAGTCCACCTGCTCGTTACCGCGATGAACATATTTGGGACATATGTTCCGGCTGCGAGCGCCATCTCGCTGCTGAGCAGTCCGATTTATGCTTTTGTTTATGCCTATGCCATCTTCCAGAAGATGGCTGCGGAGCGCGTAGTTCAAAGATCGGGGTTGCAATCTCGCCTGACCATTCTGGCCCTGGTGGTGACTATCCCCATGTTGATCTTACTTTCGCTGATCTTAGCGGCACAGGCCCAGGATACTTATGAGAACGAGGCCCTGGCAAAGCTTGAGTTAGCCGGCGATGATTTGAGCCAAAGTATTGCAGATTGGTTGCATTCGAATGTGGTTGCATTGAGGAACCTGGCTGCCCAACCGGGCATCATCAGCCTGGATCCTGACCAGCAGCGCCCAATCTTGCAAGCCTTTCAGGATAACTATCCATATACCTACCTGGTCTCCACCACCGATGTCAATGGGATGAATATTGCCCGCAACGATGATGCCGCACTGACGGATTACAGCGATCGCTCTTGGTTCAAAGGCGCCATTACCGGGGCAGTGGCTTACCAAACCCTGATTGGTCGTACCACGGGCCGCCCGGCCCTGGTGATCGCTGTTCCTATTCGCAATGCTGAGCGTGAGATCTTGGGCGTGGCAATGTTTGCGGCTGACCTGACTGATGTTGACCAAATCGTCAAACAGATGAACCTTGGCGAGAACAGCTATGCCTACCTGGTGGATAATATCGACCAATTGTTGGCACATCCCAACCTGGCTGAAAATGCCACGGAATTGGTTGATTACAGCTCAGACAAGCCTATTGCTGCTTTACGTAATGCCAGTATTACTGGTGAAGTGAAGGTTAGGCTGGACTATCGGGATGCAGAGGGGGTGGATTGGCGGTCTTATGCTGTGCGCCTGGATAATGGCTGGGGAGTTGTCGTTCAGCAGTACGAATCCGATTACACGGTGGTGGCAAACAGTTTACTGTGGACGGCAGCCGCGTTCACCCTGGTTGCGATCTTGATCTTGGCTGTGTCATTGTGGGCTACCCTGCGCCAGGCTATCCGGCCAATTATCTCTCTGACCCAAACTGTGCAAGCCATCACTGCCGGGCGACTGGAGCTGGAAGCCCAGGTTGAAAATGAAGATGAGATCGGCGTTTTGGCCCGCTCGTTTAACGTCATGACCGGGCAGGTGCGTGACCTGATTGGCAGTTTGGAGCAGCGTGTTGCTGAGCGTACCCTGGAGTTGGAATTTCGTTCTGCCCAGCTCCAGGCTGCGGCTGATGTGGGGCGCGCCGCGGCAACTATCCGCGGCCTGGACGATCTGCTGCGCGTGGTGGTGAACCTGGTTAGCGAGCGGTTCGGCTTTTACCACGTCGGTATCTTCTTGCTGGACGAGCGCGGCGAGTATGCTCTGCTGCGTGCGGCTAACAGCGCTGGCGGCCAAAAAATGCTGGCTCGGGGTCACCGCCTGAAAGTCGGCCAACAGGGCATGGTAGGTAACGTTACCAGCCAGCGCAAACCGCGTATCGCGTTGAATGTAGGCCAGGATGCTGTTTTCTTCAACAACCCTGACTTGCCCGAGACGCAATCTGAGATGACCCTGCCCCTGGTGGTAGCTGAGGAATTGTTGGGTGCCCTGGATGTTCAGAGCACACAGGCCAATGCCTTTGGCGAAGAAGATCTTCGAACCCTCCAGGTGTTGGCAGATCAGGTTTCGACTGCCATTTACAGTGCCCGCCTGGTGCAGCAAGTCGAACAAGCTTTGGAGGCTGAGCGCCGCGCTTATGGCATTCAAAGCCAGCAGGCATGGAAGAGTTACATCGAATCTCTCGCTACGGTCGGTTTTGCCCGCACCGCCTCGGGGATTGCACCCTTGCGCGACGTTAATGATCCTGGTGCGCGCCAGGTATTGCAAAGCGGTCAGACCACGCTGGATGAACAAGACCCTGCTGTGTTGTATGTGCCGGTTAAGCTGCGTAACCAGGTCATTGGCGTGATCAAGAGCCGCACAGCCGGCAATAATACCTGGACGCCTGAGAACGTTCAAACCATCGAGAGCCTGGTGGAGCAGTTGGGTGTGGCCCTAGAAAGTGCACGGGTTTATCAAGAGACGCGTATGCGGGCCGAGCGCGAGCGGCTGTTGAGTGAAGCGGCCGAGCGGATGAGCGAGACCATGGACGTGGAGAGCGTGCTGCAGACCGCACTGCGCGAGATTGGTAATGTATTGAATGCCGGTAACATTGATATCCATATTGGTACAGAGGAGTATTTGGCAGAACCATCATCCTCTGGGCGGAGAGGTGAAGATGAATAGCCTGTTTGGTTCAAAGGGTTACTTGTATGTGTTCTTGCGTTGGATGTTAATTTGTGCGGTGTTGGTTGGGGCTCTGGCTGGCTGCCGACCGGCAGTGGAAGTACCCCAGTCCACCGGCGCGCCCAATGTGCCGCCGCTGTTTGAATTGGCGATTGACCAGATCATATCGATCGGCGTGATTTCAGATGACCCGGCAGGCAGTATTGCAGAATTTCAACCCATGGCCGATTACCTGGCCTCACGCCTGGCAGATCAAGGAATTTTGCGAGGCAGGGTGATCGTGGAGGCCGATGATCAAAGTGTGATTGATGCTATGCGTTCTGGCGAGATGGATCTTTTCTTTGAAAGCCCTTACATCGCGCTGAATGTTTATGAGGAAGCGGCGGCAATCCCACTGCTGCGGCGCTGGAAAGGCGGCGTGGGCGAGTACAAGACCTTCATCATTGCCAGTAATGCAAGCAGTTTGACCACATTGAATGATCTGACCGGCCATATTATGGGCTTTGAAGACCCATTTTCTACCTCGGGCTATTTGCTGCCTGCCGGACACCTTGTGGAGCAGGGATATGCAATCAGTGAAAAGGCCACGGCAGGTTCTGCGGTTGGCTCTGGCGAGATTGGGTATGTCTTTTTGAACGACATCGACAACATTATTGCTCAATTATTGGCCGGCAGGATTGATGCCGGGGTGCTCTCGAACCTGGATTATGATGAGTTAACCCAGGAGGTGAAAGATCAATTGGTTATCCTGGGTGAGACGAGCTATGTGCCTCGGCATATTGTGCTAGCCAGCCCCACCATGAGCCTGGAATTACAAGACGCTGTCAAAACCGTTCTTACAACCATGGAAGAAAATCCTGATGGCCAACAAGTGTTAGTAACTTTTGAAGAAACATCTCAATTTGATGCTTTCCCGCTTGGCCCACAGGCAACAATGCAGGCCCTTCAGTTGTTATTTGCTCCGGTCCGGTAAATGATGGCGGTGGTGTAATGTTGATGATTGCCCACCAGCATGGAGATTGAAGTATGCTCCAGAGACGAATAAAACTAACCACTACGGTGCCGGCGTTGATCGGCATGATCTTGGTGCTAACCTTTGGCACGGTCTTCTTGGTCAGCTTGCGCGCCAGCCAGCAAAATGTGAGCCAGGCGCTCATCACAAGCAGCCAGCCGATTGTCAAGATCACCACGCAGCTTGTGTTTAACTCCTTGTATACTTTGGATGTTGCCACGGTGCGCGGCACCATTGCTCAATTCATCGATGGGGTGAATACGGTGTATGCGGTGGTGCGCGACGAAACCGGAGCCTTGGTGGTGGATGCGGGTGAAGGCTGGCATCCATCGGTGGCAGAGAGCCAGGCTTTATCTCAGCAGGCAATGATCAGTGGTGGTTTTACAACCCTCGACAGCAGCCAACCAGGGGCAGATGATTACCTGGTGTTGGTTTACCCGGTGGCTGTTGGCAATGAGCGGATTGGGACGGTGGAATACGTGTTTTCACGTGGGCCTCTTAGTGCTGCTTTGGGGGTTACCCAACGCACAATTTCTATTGCGCTTGGGATGGGGTTAATTGCCGCTCTGACCCTGGTGATGATCATCATCCGGGGTGCTGCGGCCCCCTTGCCTGGGTTGGCCAAAGCAGCTTCTCTAATAGGCCAGGGCGATCTTTCGGTTCCAATCGATGTGCGCGGTGTGCAAGAAGTGGCCGATTTGGGTGTGGCCTTAGAGCAAATGCGCGACCAGCTTGGGCGCAGCGTTACTGAACTGGAAGAGCGTGTGGAAGTGCGCACAGAAGAACTTGAGAAGCGCCGGCAGCAGTTGACCGCCTCCAGCGAGGTTAGCCGCCGGGCCGTTTCGATCATGGACAGCGACATCTTGGTGCGCGAGATCGTTGATCTGATCAAGGAACGTTTTGATCTTTATTATGTCGGCCTGTTTTTGGTGGATGAGTCGCGGCAGTGGGCTGTGTTGCGGGCCGGAACAGGGGAGGCGGGCAGGCTCTTCTTGGAACGTGGTCACCGCATTCGGGTGGGCTCTGGCATGATCGGTTGGAGTGTGGCAAACAGCCAGGCGCGCGTGGCGCAAGAAGCTCGCAAAGACGAGGTGCGCCTGACGGTGCCTGAACTGCCTGATACGAAATCTGAAGCCGCCATCCCTCTGCGTTCGCGCAACCAATGTATTGGTGCTTTGACCGTGCAAGACAGCCGGTCAGGCATCTTTGATGCTGAGACCGTAGCTGTTTTACAGACGATGGCTGACCAGGTGGCAGCCGCGATTGACAATACCCGTTTGTTGGCAGAATCTCAGGGTGCCTTGGACGCCCAGCGCC